>Ga0315280_10005444_pt1 | contig 18118 bp, 22 predicted proteins | sample YL17G06_40_MG_FD_203697 | JGI IMG/M metagenome (GOLD analysis project Ga0315280, IMG submission 203697) | Sediment microbial communities from Yellowstone Lake, YNP, Wyoming, USA - YL17G06_40 | ecosystem: Environmental > Aquatic > Freshwater > Lake > Sediment | place: USA: Wyoming | collected... | reverse complement strand
CTACGTGCGTTCTATTATTTTCATGTAAAAGTTTGCTGTGTTTGTTTATGCTGATTCTTCACTCCACGTTTCGACTTTAAACTTCTATGGACTCCCAGGAATCTCCATGCGAATCTATTCCTTCTTACCCTTGATTTCTAAAACTCCAAGAGTCTTGGAAAGTTTTAAATACCAAACACTGTGTAATAAACTACATAGCTGTGTAGATTCACTTCCACCGCAGGAAGCTAATCTACACTCGAATGTAAAAGCGTGAAATCATGGCTAAACTATGGGGAAGGTCGCACGCGGCAATTCGGGCGTACTGGAGACGTCAAAAAGAGGAACAGAAACGCAAGACTTCTGATGGTACTCAATGAACAAAGCTCAAGATAGACCTATGAACTTCGACTTTGAAAACGTGACAAAAACCATTGTGAAGCACAAGAAGCTCCTAGCCTTGGGTTTCGTGGTTATTTTGCTGTTCTACCTCGGAGTGTCTGAGGGCATCATTCCTCTCCAGACATCAAACATAGTGAACCCCGGATTTGAAGGAGCAAAATGCAATGCGTATGGCGTGGTCATTCAATCATCTGGAGTATCATCAACAAACTATGTACCTCCATGGACAGGATTAGATACAGTACACTTTGTCGGAAACAACGAAAACCCAATAGCCTCAGCCGGTGTTCCGCAGTTTATCGGAGAATCTTACACGTGGGGTTCAGGCACAGGAGCTAGCCAAATGACCATTAAACATCTTAGAACCAACGGTATCAGTGGCGTAGAAAACCAAATAACTACAGATATTGAGAGCAACATTCAGCTTGAAGACTTTAATTATCAAACTTCAACACCTTTGGCTATTCCAGGCACGAACGATCCTACACTAGCCGACTACATACAATATTGGCATCTTGCTTCTACAAGCACTATAACCTCTTCAAACTCCACTGATTCAACAGGCTATGTTACAGTGACTACAACTAACTCTACGGCCTACACTCTCACAAAACAGGACATTCTTCTAGTTCCAGGTGACTTCCATATTGACATCTCGATAGTTCCGTCAAACGCAAACGCTGGAACAGGAAGTGGATGGCAAGAGGGAAGCTTTTCAAACATTCAATTTTGGTACATGCTTTCTTGGTATAATTGGCTGAATAGCCTTGGATCTGTAGTCCAAAATGATCCCAACCCGCCGACTATTCCGAACGGAGCAATAAATCGCAATTCACTTTTCAACGTAAGAGGTGGCGTTCCGATTTCAGCATGGATTCAAAATTACTACATGCCAGTGAAAACTGATACAGGTATTATCTACGATTTGCTGAATGTTAGGGCTGGAACTTCAGGTAGCACCAACACAATAACTCTAGCAGGTTCACAGCTTGCGGGTTCTGATCTTCCAGCAAACCTTCTAAGCAACCTCAAAGCTATGGTTGAAAACGGCTTAAGTCCAAGTCTTAAAGGCCACTACATAGACCTCTATACTCAACCTAGTGACCAATTCACTTATGTTAGTCTTCAGCCTGATAACATATCTGCAGCGGCACTGGCACACGCAAACTCTCCAGTTCCAGACAGTCAAACGGAACTTCCGAATGAATACTTCAAAATTGGAGTTACAGGCCTCGGCACGTATGTTTGGGATCACGGATGGTTTGCAACTCCAAGATACACCGTTTATTATCCAACAGCAAGCTATCTCATCCGAGTAATCATGGCAGTCTACGGAACACACACATACGTCTGGACAGTTAACACGGCAACACAGCAAGGCTACAATATTGTGACTACATCTCCAAACGGAACACAAACAGTAACTTCAGGATGGACAGACAGAACAGTTCAAGCAACAACCGGAGGAGGTATTAGCGGCCCAGGCTGGTCTTGGCCTAGCATCAGCTGGCCAGACATTTTCAGTCCGTTAAACTTGGAGCTTTTCGCCATTGCCGCCATAGTCATAATAGCCCTCGTGACAATTTTCAACCCGGGTGTCTGGTCAAACATCCTCAGCAACAGAAAACAGGGCAGAGTGCAAAGTCCAAAAGCGAGAGGCCGAAAAACGCCTAGGTAGGTATTAAATGCCTAAAGGCGTGACGCAAAAAATCTGGTCTAGCGTCATAAGCAAACTTGCACTTATGGGCGTTGTCTTTGTGTTTTTTTACATCATAGGCGATGCGCTGCACGTGATTCCTCAGAGCGTGAAGGATGGAGTCAGTTGGCTCGGAAACAACTTTACGCTGATAGCCTTTCTGTTTTGCTTCACCATCGGATCATACATCGCCCTTAGAATCATCCAAACCAAAAGGAGCCAGGGACATTGACTCAAACGAACAGGGTGAAGCTTGTTGCTTTCCTTCTTGTCGCAATGGCTTTTTTCGTCATGTTTGAACAGTATTTAGTTTATAATGATTGGTGGTCATGGTCACAATTCTTGCACCATGAAGATTTCGCTTTTGGTTTGGTAGCGATTTCTTTCGGCATGATAGTTGCGATGATGATGTTATCGAAAAAGAGAGGCCCGCACAGATGATTGATGACGTCTATGTTCTCGTGATTGCTTTTCTCTGTTTTGTCGTTGGTTTCCTAGCTCGCGGGGAGTTCCAGAGGTTTCGAAAGAAGGAACAGCAATGAACAATTTTTCCAGTTACCTTTTTGCCTTCATGTCCGGCCTGACCGGAGGACAATTTCTTAATCAGGTTTGGGCGACTGGAAAATTAGAAACTTCACTGATTTACCCTCTCGTTCTATCGCTGAGTTTTGTTATCGTTCCTGAAATCCTCTTCTTCAGGGATCGGAAACAGGTCAAGGCTATTCAAAAGTTTATCCAAAGTTTGAATGAGAGGGCTTAGGTTGACTTTTCAAGTCGTACTAACTGAGAAAAATATTTACCATCTCAAAAATCCGTTCTGTCAATATTGCGGTCAGAAGTTAGCTGTTGGTGACATCATTATTACAAGTACATATAATCGGGGTCGCGTCAAACATTGTCACGAACAATGCAGGATGAACCGTTCTTACTAGCAGTGAGGTAAATATGACGGAAACTTTGACGATTCAAGAACAGGAACAGCCTAACAAGAGAATAGGGTACTGGAGCTCTCACGTGAAACATCAATTAAGCGTGAAAGAAAACATAACTCAGTTCTGTGGATGGGGACCATTACGCGAGTTAATCAGCATCATACCTGAAGAGGCTCAAGACTTCTACATCGCATTGTTCAAGACTGGTTCAAGAGTCACAGAGGCACTTTTACTTAAGAAACGAAACTTCACCGTTGACCGTGAAGCTGGAACCGTACTGGTCAATGAGGCACGTTTACTTAAAAAGTATGTAAAAATCGGAAAGTACAAGGATTCTGAGGGACATGATCGCTGGACCACTAAGGGGGAAGTCAGGTTTAGAAAGGACTTTTACATTATGCTTCGAGAACCACTGTCAGACCGTTTATGTACTTACTTACAAACCGTGAAGGATTCTGACGGCTATTTGTTTCCTAGCCCATACAAACATTCTAAGAAATATAAGAAATTGCATCCTGAAAAGCCTGACGAATTAAAAACACGTGAACCTGACGTAAACAAAAAGCGTCACAGATCAGCATCATGGGCGTACCGACTCATAAGGAAAGTAAACGATAAGCTGCCTGAGTATTATGCACAGTACCTTAAGAACCATCACCGTGACCCAGGTCAAGCTGAAGCATTAGCTATGAACCTGAAAAGGCGGCTCGGACTGTTAAAGAAGTGGTACGATGAGAACGGCGATTTGATTTCTAACGAATTGCATATTTGGTTGCATTGGTTTAGAAGTATGAGGGCCTCTGAATTGCGTCAAGATTATCATTTTGACTCATTAGAATTGCGCGACTGGTTCAGTTGGGAAACAACGGCAACCGCTGAAAAGTATTGTCGTCAGGGCGGATCTGCATTAGTGGCTAAGATGTCTATGGCTCGCCCTAACTTCCAAACGTAGAGTTTTCGCGGTTAGCCCTACCTAAACCGTTCAAACATGCAACAGATGTGGATACGTGGCGAAGGCTAATAGAAACGGAGAAACCTTCCTATGTCAAAAATGTGGGTATCAAGCAAACGCTGATTTCAATGCTGCCGTGAACATCGCTAAAAAAGCGATATTGCAAGAGGCTAAATGCCCCTTGCAAAAGCCAATTCAGCCATGCGCTGAAAAGGTGGGCGAAGTTTCAACGCCCAGAGGGTCTTACACCCCTGAAGCTTCGATGATCCTTATAGGGAAAGAGGCAAACGTAAAAGAATCGCGGATGAGGCGAAAAGTAAACTATAAAAAAGCCATGAATGGACAAACAACCGCAAAAACACATCGGTTACAATGACAACCACAAACAACAACACATTGAAACGCAGCACATACCGTATTGTGCCTAAGTCATCATCAACGTTACAATGACAACCACAAACAACAACACATTGAAACTACTTGTCCGCAACGCCTTTGCCCTTGTTCAGGTTTACGTTACAATGACAACCACAAACAACAACACATTGAAACTGGTAGGTGGGAGCGTACCAGCCGAGAGCAGCTAATGTTACAATGACAACCACAAACAACAACACATTGAAACAAGAGGACGTCAGCCTTTTCGTTGCCATGCAGTCGCCATGTTACAATGACAACCACAAACAACAACACATTGAAACATTGTTTGTGTTTTGACTGTTACACCTGTAACAGTCATTGTTACAATGACAACCACAAACAACAACACATTGAAACTGAAAAGAAACCACATGTGTCACGGCGTGACACATCAAGTTACAATGACAACCACAAACAACAACACATTGAAACTAACTCTCCCGGATTCGAACCGGGGCCCTGCGGCGTAAGTTACAATGACAACCACAAACAACAACACATTGAAACGACTTGGAACATGTAGCAAATATTGGCTACATGTTGTCAGTTACAGGTTACAATGACAACCACAAACAACAACACATTGAAACAACATGCCTAGTCTTTTTCTGTTCCACGATGCCAGCCAGCCGGCCGGCCGGCCGGCCAGCCAGAATCTGAAATTGATGTATCACGCCGTGATACATATGGTTTCTTTTCAGGATGTACAGGTTCGTCATCATATTTTACTTCTCAATGGGAATAGTCAATGTTTGTCTATTAAAGAATGTTTACTTTGTTTATGTAAATATTCTTCATTATCTCCCAAGGTCGTGCAGAATCTGCACCACCTAAATGAGATAGTTGAAAAACTATGCGCGGTCTGGGAAATATTTCCCACACCATTGCTCTGTTTGAATTGAGTTGCTGCTTGTCTTTGTTTTGCTTTGAGCCTTCGTGCTTGTTTCTCTTTCTGTGTTAATGGTTTTCTTTGCTTTTTCATATGCGACATGAGGGAGTACTCTAGTAAACGCGCTAGTAAACGCGCGTGTGAGAGTCCATGCTTATCGTTGAGAATCATCTAAGTTTTCCATGCGCTCTTATCATGTGTTTACCAACAAAAAAGATTAATTAATTGGTAGGTATGTAGGAATGATTTGCCATGTATTTACATTAAGAAAAGTTTTACTTTCCTCTCTCGTCTCATTATGTCGTTGCCGTTGCTGAAGGTAAAGAAATATATATTGTTCATCAGAAGCCTCCAAGGAAACCCCTGAATTTATTCAGGGGAGGAATTGGAGCAAGCGTAACCGTTAAATATGGAATAGGGCTATGCTGATAGCATCGCTGCGGAAAATATCCGTAGGGTCGCAGTTAACCGACCATACGTCTCGGGGACTTTTTTGAACCATAGCGTTCTACCTCAGGGACAAGCCACCCAATTTATTGGGTGGTAGTTGACATATCCATGCCTAGACCATGCTTAGAAAGGTAAAAACAACGTAAACGCCCTAGTGAAGCTTCAGAAAGCATGAATGAGTTTTCGAGCGAACTTAGACGCGTTATTACCCATATAGGTACTGGTTGCCTCGAACACCATGTCAAACAGGGGAAAGCACATGTAGAACTCAGAGACCATAAGAGCACGCGCTTCCTCTGGGCGACCTTAAGCAACTTACTTCTTACTGAACCCAGACTGCCCTCAGCGACTTCGCCGTTGGGCGAGGGAACATTGCCCTTGGTCTTTGCTCGGATCGCGCATGTTCATAGAAAAAAGGGGAAGCTTAGAGAACATCTAAGCGCGTGCGCATGTATGTACGCACCTGCGGAACCGTCAGGCCAACTTTCAAGAGTCTTGCGCCGAGCCAGAGAAACTCGCTTTCGATTAGCTCTTTTTCCACTGCCGGAACCTTCTTCATGGGGTCAAACCTCAATCCTCGTTCTGTTGGGTCAATAGTCATCTTTGTCTTCTTCAGAATATCCATGAACCCTTTCGGGAAACTTCTCAAGCCATCCTTGAAGTTCTAGTCGATGTCCACGCGTCTTAACGAACTGAGTTAAATCACCATGCAGGGTCCACACCTTCTCATAGACAGATCCAGTTATGAAAGTTTCTAGGCTGCCAGGCTCGTTGAAAAAGTCCAAGTATTTCTCGATGAAATCAGCGAAAGGACTCAACAGCTGAACTCTGAAGTTGAGTTCCTCGCCTCCCAGAGCGTCTTTAAGGCCAGGATGGTTTTTCTCTTCTAGCTTTCGGGTATTGATCAGAGTGGCCTTTCCTTCTGTCGGTCCCGCAAGCACTTCAATGAAATCTCGGTTTTTGAGCCATGTCTCCAGCATTGCACATTGTTCAGGGTTCAAAGTGACCTCTATGGATACTTCGTTCGGTTCAGGTTGAAAATCAAACGTGGTGGCAGATTTGAAGAGAAAGTCAACGTATTGTTCGACGGTCATTTTTTTGTTGTCCGCAAGCTCTTTCAAAGCCTTGAACATTGTTGGGTCTACATAGATTTGTTTACTAGGTTCTTTTTCAGTTTCCAAGTTTCTTTCACCGTTCCAACATATGTGCTGTTTACGCTTAAAAGTTTTACTGTGGATTATTTATTAAATCGAATTATTAATTATTTATTATTAATATGTCACCCATACTGTTCGGCGCACGAACACTATGGTGTAATCTCTAACACTTTTGACGCTGCAAGGTCTACCCTTTTCAGCGAAAAAGTGCCTAGTCACGCCTTATCATGTCCATGCTTATCACCAGAGCCGGTGCCAGAATTGCCAGAACGGATAATTTCTTTTACCGTAGATAGGAGTCTCTCTTCCAACTTCACTATTCCGTCTTTCAAGCCTTCCCTGGTTGACAGTTGCATCCTTCAAGTTTATGGCGTTTTGGCCTTCTATTTCGATTCTTAGACTCAGAGTTTTCGACCAGTAAAGGTTTTGAACAAGTCCGACAATCTCATCCGGCAGTTCTACGACTATGTTTTGTTGAACGGTTCTCTCGATCTCTTCACATTCGCTAAGGCCAACATCCGAGTTTTGAGAATAGCGTATCTTAAATGTCACGGTTGATTCTACGTTTCTAATCATTGCTTGTTTTTCACCTTCTTTTTTTCCAGAATCTCTTTTGCTAGCTTTTCACATCTGGCCTCGATAGAAAAGACATCTTCATACGTCAGAAAGTCTTTACAGATTTGAGGTAGCTTTTTTTCTTTCAATTTTTCTGGTTTCCGGGGTTCATGGGCAGCTTGGTGTAATGCCTCATTCTCAATCTCGCGTTTCTTCATGTTGACTTACCTCTATAACCATGAGCAAACTATGAGAGGAAACTGTGAGGTCTGATAGCTAAGGGAAACGTGTTCCAGAGGCTGAACGTGTGAAAAGCATGGACTTTTACCATCATTTCACCCTTCCATGCGGTTATTGCGGTTATAAACGACTCTGAATTTCACGTTGCTCTCTACATATCCGTTCATGATTCTTTACTCCAGCACACGGTGAAGGGCGAATATTTGTGTCGAATGATTCTCCGAGCCTCTTCTTTGTCGTAACCGATGTTTTGAAGGTAAATTGAGAGAGCCTTAGCTTTCATAGTGTTTTCACGTTCCTTTTGCGGTCACGTTCTAAAATCTGAATTGAAAGCTGATAACAAACAGCTTCAGTCCATAATTTCCGTTTTATCTCTTCATTCATGTTTTCACCAATTCTGGAATCTTTTTCAGCCCTTCTTGTCTACTACTCGAGATCCCGAGCTTTCTTCTACACACTGGACCGTGACCCGTTTCAAGGCTGACGGTGTTGCTGATTGGCAAGCCGCAACGTCTACACCGGCCAACATACTGCTTCGCAAGTTCAGCGTTGATGAGTCGCCAGGACGTCGAGCGAAAGCTGTGGTAAATGTTCGCAAGCTTCGCAAGATGGTAATGCGCGAGCAGCTTTATGGCCTCAGAATATTCTTGTCTGCCGTACCTTCCCGGCCAAGACAGTATGAATTCGGCAAGGTTGATCAGGTGTTCCTTAGTTGCGTAGCCAAGTTGTGCCTCGTCGTCACGGACGCGCTGAATCAAAGTGGAAAGATGTCCGGGTTTTATGATAGGCACGCTTTCAGTCATGGCTTGTCCCTCGTAAGCTTGAAGTCTCGCCTGACAAATCGAGCGAGAGGATCACTCTGACGGATCAGCCGGTCCTCTCGATCCACTTCTTCTTTACTCACTTTTTTAGTCAGGAAAAACCGTGGGGCATCTCTAACCTCCGCCTCGAGCTCCTCCTGAAACTCTTTGGGAAACGCTTTCTCCCAACAGCCATGATGATAGACGCCGCCTTTTGTTATTCTCAGATCGTCTTCAATGTAAATGGACCCCTTACAAACTGGACATTTCAACGGAACCTGAGCGTTCACCAACGCGACAAACACGTCTAATGATGATTCTTCAGTCATGGCCTAGTCACCTGAAATACCAGTTGCCAATATCATCATGGCTGATTATCTCTTTCATTTTGAAGTGGTCGACGCGCTTCTGAGCCTCTGCCTGGCTGAAACCTAGATCCATGATTCTTGCTAACAGCTTGTCTTCAGGGAACGGTCCTCTCATATCTGGCGTGAGTTTGTCTAAGATTTCTCTGATGGTTAGAATTTCCAACTTGGTTTTAGGATTTAGCTGAACTAGGCTAGTTTCAGGTATTAAGCTAGGTTTAGGCTTGTTTTCAGCTAATCGTTTTGAATCATCGGTAGAAACAACAACATTTTTAGAGGGTTCCCCTACAGAAAGAAAATTACTGAACTCTTCCACAGATAGAGGCTCCAGCGTGAGGTCATCAAACCTAATTCTAAAAATATTTTCTGTAAGGTAGTATCCTTTTTTAGATGTTGTTTGTAACCATGTTTCGTAACCCTTTTCCAACATCGCCTTTAAATCTAGCATAATTGACGAATTTAAGCTACTTCCGCTTTCAGTCATGGTTTGTCACCGTCACTTGTGTTTTCCATTAGCTCATTCAATATGTCGACCACATGTTGCTCGCTGATTTTGTATTCCGCCGCAATCTGTTTTATTGACATTCGCTCTTCTCTGAACAGCTTACCAATGCGGTTCTGGGCCTCTCCCTTGGTTTGAGTGTGAAGAACGCCATCCAAACTGAAAAATTGGAAAGTTTCCTTTTTCAGTCGCATAAGAGTCTTGCAGGTTCTACACCTGAAAAGCCGACCAGCATCCTTTTCAATGTCATAATCAAACCACGTACCACACTTAGGGCATTTCCCTTCTTTCGTGTTATCCAGTAGAACCTCTGTCTCTTCCTCTTGGCATGTTAGGCCTTGGACTTCCTCTTTCTCTGGTTGCTGCTCAGGAAGTGCTTCCTCAATCTTTGTAAGTGCAGAGGCCAATTCTTTCCACACTGGACTGTCATAAACATCGTGAAGTTTTCCCTTTGATTCCTCTTCTTTCTTTTTGAATCGTTCCTTTGCGTCAGAACCATAATATCGTTCTATGGCATCTCTGCAAATTTGCTCGGCTGCCCTCAAGGTTTCATCGCTTTTGAAGAGGCTTTCAATCTCACACTTTCTCTGTCCATACTGACGGATATAACGAAGAACTTTTACGGTAGGCTTAGGATCACGACCCTTACCCGTCTTCAGGTTTGGAATCCATGACAGCTTAAACGTGTCAATTTGCTCTTTGTTCAAGCCGAACCTTTCAATGATCATGCTTTTGCCGTCAGGGTTCCATCCTGTTGCTTTTTCCATGTCCTTCAGGTTTTTTCTGAATGTCTCAGAGATTTCTATGCCTTTAGGGTCCAAGTCGTAGAACAACAAGAGGACTGGGCTTAATCCATGAGCAACGGCCCATAGGCATTGTTTCGCTATGTTCGCTCTGATTTCAAGGTTACTCCAGCCTTTGCTAGAAACATGTGGAACATGATAATTTTTGCACATTAGACTAAACACGCTCAGGACTTCGCCTTTCTCGACAACCATCATAACATAGTATTTTTCGCCCTCGAAGAAGTCCGTGATGTTTGACGGCAGAGAATCAAGCATTTCCCTGACATTGGTTCTCAATTCTTCCAAGAACACTTTAGGATTCTGAGCCCTATGTATTCCCTTAAAATGTCTCGACTCATCAGGGTCCGGCGCAATTATGTCCATCGGAAGCAGCTTGATTTTTCGACAATCGTTAATGACCTTTGCGAGCGCGTTAAACTCTCCCTTAGTGATTAGATTCAACCCTTCAAGCAAGTAACCCCAACCCCTCATTCTAGGTCGAACATGAAAGGTTCTTTTAGCATCTATCGCCTTGATTTCTAAAGCAAAAAGCCTAAGCCTTTGTTCATACTCAGGATCACCTAGTTTTCCATGGGGCAGCCAGGATAAAGGTCGTGGGTCACTAGGGGGAATATATTGTCTCGGAGTCCTCGGAATCGGCAACAGCTTATCGAAGGCTTTCTCCATCAAATCGCAAGAGTCAATGTTACTAAGAACGGTTTTTCCATAGTTCAACCAGGGCAAAAGGGGAGTCACGATATGGACGACAATGCTAACGCTGTCGGACTGTGATATTCCGACCCGTCCAAGTCGATATTTAATGTCGAAGGTCGACGCAAAAAGGTCATGTGAAGAGGACATGAAATTAACAGCTTCGTACAGTTCAAGCCCTTCCCCGTCGCCTCGATCATAGATTGCGAGTTCAATCAGATAGGGAAATTCAACGTGATCAAGGTTTTTGCATAGTAGAGAATAATGCGAGAACTCAGGACAGATTCTTTTCGTTCCAGAGAACCGGACATATCTTAATTTGGACCATCCATGCTGTTTGCTGATTCTCTCAAAATTGTCTCGACCAACGAATCCGAGAAGGTTCCCTGCACTTCTGGCCTTGATAGGCTTAGACCTGTTTTTCATGATCTCAAAAAGATGTTTCATTGCTTGACTTGAGAAATCCTTCAACGGCGTCGAAGGAACAAATTGCACACTCCCTTCGGACTGAACATCTAGGTTAAAACTGTTTAATTCGTGCAAAATGTCCCCAATTGCCCTTTTGCGAGAGAACCATTTAAAGAGGCCAATGAAATCTTTGGCTGAAAACTCTGGATTAGTCCTAGCGAAATCCTCAAACAATTCGACAAACTGTTTCTCAGTGTACCAGCCGACCACTGTTTCCCGTTCAACGGTCTTGCTCTCTTGGGCTACACCTTCAGAACCCTTTTCCCCATAAAGATCATACGTGACAAGTCTCCTAGGATTCACCATATAAGTTGACTTAACGATCTTCTTGAGCGTAGCCTTCAAATCGTCAATGCTTCTTTCAATGGGAAAACCAACTTTGACAGAGGTAAACCCATCGTTAATTCTCGATCTTGACCTAAGTTCATACTCGATTTTTTCACGTATCTTATCCAGCTTCAAAACAATGTCGTATTCAAACTCACCACTGGACACTATGATTGGATATTGAGCCAATCCCTTGTTTTCAGCGAGTGCGTAAGAATAGCCGAAAATAGATTTCAAGGCGTTTCCGAGACAACCGCGTGAAACTCTGAGAAAACCCCTTTTGCTGCTTGCCTTGTTCTCGAAGTTCAAAATCAGTTCCAAATCAGAGCGTTCAAGTTTTCTGGAACCGTTATCGCTGACAGCGACAATATCAAACTGAGAGTTTCTTTGCACATCAATGTTAACATGCGTCACATCGTCTTTATCTAAGCTGTTGGCCATTGCCTCAGAGACAGCAAACGGAACAACTTCAGAAGCTGTGATCCCCGTCCTTCTATTCAATTCCTCTTCTTTAACGAAATCAAGACCACGACTAGACCCTGCCCTAACAACATCTCGAAGCGGAACGCTAGTCATGTGCTTTCACCGTTCAAAATTTGAGAAGCCTGGGCATCTGTGTCCGTGCCTTTCAGTTTCAGATAATAGCGCATGTGAAGGTCGACTGGATCAGGCTGTTTCCACAAATCACCATGTTGACATAATTCAAACACTCTCCAGGGTACGTTGGTCACGGCGATATTTGGAAACCTCGCGCTAAACTCTTCCTGCAGCTCAGGCATCGTTAAACCGCGCTCAGGCGAGAGGTCATGGAACATTTCAAGAATCTTTTTTTGTATGCTGCCGAAAAACGGTTTCAACCTTTGAAAGTCGCTCTTAGTCTCTTCGCTCCGTTGGGCTAGGCGAGTCTCAAGAAACTCTATTCGGCGTTTTTGTGCGGCGATAAGCGCATCTCGCTCTTTCAGTTGGCCGACCAAGTATTCTAAACTGGTTTGGTCGGCACTCATGGTCTCCCATACCCCTATTATGACTGTACAGTACCCTTCGACTGTACAGTAGCTTTGTCAATGAGACCTAAGAGTTTCCGCGCACTCTCAAGCTCCTGTTTAAAAGGTTCTGCAGCGATCCGACACCTAGAAAACCACTTAACATTCTCAGCATGAATCTCAAACTGTTCAATCATGGCTAGAAACAGCTTATCCTTCTGTTTCAACTCGTTTTTACGCGCTATTTGCCCTGCAGTCTCAGGGTCAGCCGTATCCTTCACTAAGGGTTCACTATATCTCTTAACATGGGCCTCGTAGACGTCTTTCGTGATGTAACCCATACGATAAAGACCTTCAACGTATGGCAGCAATCCAGCATAGCTTCTTCCCAAGTCTTTGTCAGCTTGAAGTCTTATGAAAGCGCGATAGAGTTCTTTGTCAAGACAAAGCATAACCCGATGTTCCATGAATCCGCTGCTCATGCGGAAACCTCCTTGAAATGATGATTAAACTCGGCGAAATGACCGAACGAGAATTTTTCGACGCCGTCGAAAAGTTCACAATATTTTGAAATAGACCTCATAGACCTATGATTGAATAGGAGGGAGAAAACGCTAGAGTAGCTAGTTAGATACAGTAGCTCTGTAGCTAGTAGCTCTGTAGCGTTGTCTTCCGTCAAAGCGGCGGCCTTCTATTTTGCTTTTCTCGGGTATCTTGAGATAAAATCGCGGTCGGTTCCATGGGTTATTTTGAAATCAAAATCGCCCAGTGATACCTTCTCATTAGGCTGCGTCTTTGTAGCTTCGAGAAGTTCCTTTGCTTCTGGCAAATCTGCAAAAACCCATCCTGCCGTATGTCCTTCCTTGTAAGGTTTCCAGGGGAGCGCGTTTATTTTGGCCATGTCTAATTTCAGCGAAGAAATTTGGCTAGATTGAGGTTCTTTTTCTTGAGGCGCTGCAGTCAGCCAGCCGTCGATGAGTCCCTCGATACTCCCTTTAGCGAGCTCTATGTCATGCTCGTCTTGAATCGTCACTTCGACCTCGAAGTATCTCCTTGTCCATCGCTCGGCTTTTTCATCGCCTTCGGTTTTGCCCTTTCCAACGGTTAGCTTTGTAATTTTCCAACCGCTCAAGGCTTTGCACCCTCAACTTTTTTGAGAGTCTTTTCAAGCCTATTTTTCATTTCTGTTAGTCGTGTGGTAATGTCGTCGATAAGGCTGTCAGGGGTCTGTCGCACTCGTTGGCGTTTTTGACTGTTTGTTTCGCTCAAGTTGCGAGTATCTCCTTTTCAACCCAAAAAATCCAACTCTTGCTTGTTTTCGTACCCTTGATCTTTCTAGAGATAACAAGTTCAAGACAATGTTTGAGCGCGGTGTTCCAGTTGCCTATGCCACAGTCAACTCGAATTTTCTCAATGTCCATCGGCTGCGTTGCCTTTTCGAGCATCTGAACGATTTTTTCTTGATAATGATTTGATTCCATTGAAAGACCTTCTTACAGAAGTCTTAAATGCTCTTCACAATATAAAGGACTTACGCAAATATCATTAAAAAAATATTTTATATTGGGGGATGGAAATATGAGCCGGAAAACGAGAGAAACAATTTTGAAGCTTCTTGCAAGAAAAGAAGAAGTTGAACAGTCAAAAATGACGAAGGAAACAGGACTTTCTTATCCCACCATAATCAAACATCTGAAAAAGCTGAAAGAGAGCAACACTATTTACTGTGTTAGGGAAGAGCCGTCTAGTAAGGGGGGAAAAGAGAAAAAGTTTTGGGCCTTGACAACAAAAGGCTTCCTAAATTCTCAGAAAAGTATTCCTTTTGATGTTTTTGTTAAAGGTTTGTCTAAGAGAAAAGAGTTAAGTTTGTTGAATAGGAAAGTTGAACAATGGAGCCTTACGGAAACTCCCAAGCTATCTCAGGAAATCATTGAAGGAAATCAATATGTGCTTTATGATGGTTCTTTCAACGAAGAAGAGGTAGAAAAAAACATTGGGCTCCTGCTTCTAGGCTTAATCTTTTGGGATGACTACAGCAATGAGGAAATTAGTGTTTACGCTCAGGATGTAGCTAACATAACGCCTGATGACCCACAGATGCGAAAAGAGGCTGAAACTTTCCTAAAAAACAATCCATGGATGAAAAGAAAACTGTCTGGAAAGATTGACGAATATCTTAAACTTATGCAGCATGAACTTGACTTCATAACCAAAATTCGTATTAAATGGGAAAGGCGCGAGTGAAAGGTCAGATTTGATGGTTTTCCCTATGTCTTCTTTGTTCTTTTCCTAGATGCTTCGAGTTCTTTGAGTTCTTTGAGTTTTTCGAGTACGCTGTCAAACTGGTCCTTCATCGCTGCCATTTCGTTTTTGAGGACGCTAACGCTGTCCTTCAGGTTTTCATTCTCTTTCCGCATGTCTTCTGGAACGTGGACACCCGTAGCCCTGATGTTTAGAAACTTCTCGTAAGCTTCCGGGTAATAGTCTTCAATCTCCTCTTGAAGAGTCAAAAGATAAGTTGCGTCAGTCACCGGAATAGCCTTGCCCAGAATATACTTGATTTGAAACTCGTTAAATTTTGCGCGGCTCAGGCCACTCATAACCCACTTTCGGATCAGGTGACTGTGGACCCTTCCTAGCTTGGTTATGTGTGCATCCCTGGCCAAGTGCTTGAGCATCGAATTGATCCCTTCCTTTGTCGTGTAGGTAAAAAGGGTCTTCATGGTCTGAGAACGTTCATCATGCAGCCACTTGTCAAGCCACCCGAGCGCAAGAGGATTCAGAACGCCTAAGCGTAGGGCTCCGGTCTTTCCTCGCTGACTCTGGAAATAGACAAACTTTCTATTCTCTTCTTTTGCACGTTCTATCAGTCCTAGAATGTACTTGCGATCTAGGTCGTTGAGTATGGCAGACACCTCCCATCCTAAGCTCACGAAGGTTGAAAGTATGGCTTTTTGCTCCACGTTTCCAACGTCAAACATCTGAGTAAGATCGCCGTTTGAAAACTTGTGACTTGAAAGGTCTATCTGGGTTCTCAATCGCTTGTTCTTGAGCATCAGCGTTTTTCCGTTCCACGTGCAGAAGCTTCCGAGAGCTGCAAGAAATGATATGGTCGTGTTCGCCGGGATCTTCTTTCGTTGACAGTCACCTTGAAACTTCAAAGCGACACTTCGCATGTCCTGCAAGGATAACTTGAGAAAATCGGTTAACGGCTTCCCATACCACAAGCGGAAAGCGTCAATATTGTTTTGGTAGGCGTGTTTAGTTGATTCTGTGCGCTGCTCTTCAATCCACCTTTCTATAAGCTGTTTCTCATCCGGCTCAAACGTTGCGTGTTGACGTTTTACTCCTCGACTCATGTTCTCATATCCCTGAGTAAGCATACGTCAACGTTGCTTAAAAGACTTTTGAATAATCAACCGCTACGCTCTATTATTCTCATGTAAGCAAATATTGCACTCAGGGTGAAGATTGCTGAGAAAGCTAGGACAGAGAGTATCCAACTTTGATTAAAATTGTAGCCTGGCAGCAGGAAGGAACGGATCATGTCAGAGGCGTTGCTGAGAGGGTTGATTTCAGCCAACGTTACTAGTACGCTTGGAAACTTGCCTTCTCGCCCAAGCTCTTCAATCAGGGAAAGCGGATAAAAGACGCTGCTACAGAAGAACAGAGAATAATAGACCAATCCTCTTGCGGTTATGAATTTCTCCAGGCTTGACGTGGACACTGCCATCGTGATGCTTAAGCCTGAGATTCCCAATGCTACAAAGAACAACACCGCCAAGATTAACAGGAACTGTGGTACCGTTGGGAAGCCCAGGAAAATGAAACATGTAAGCAGCAGAGGAGACATGTAGACCATTCCGCGCAATCCGCCCGAGAGCACTCGTCCGACGGCCAGTTCAGTTCTTGTCATCGGTAAACTTAGCATGTAGTGATGGACTTCCCTTCGGCGTTCCATGTTTACTTCACGACCGATCATGAAGGCTGAGGCGAACAAGCCCGTGACTGCAAGTCCAGGCGCGAAGAAAGTAAAGTAGTTCGTGATCCCTGCGGAGCTGCTAAGCATGTGACTGTAGACTAACGCCATTATGAAGAGGTCTGCCAGGTTCATACTGATCAGCCCTACGAGCCACCATTTGTATCGGAAAAAGTTCCTGAAATCGTGTTCAACCAAATAGAGAATCGCTTTCATCATTGCCACCCCCCGCCTTCTATGCGCCTATCGTAGAGTACCACGCCCACGAAAGTGAAGAACGCAAAGAAAGCGATTATACCAACCAACGGTAGGAATGGGTTGTCCAGCGTTATTATCGATGTTATCCCTGTGCCCCAGCGGAACAAGTCCGAAGCGTACGTGAGCGGGTTAAAGCTTGTGATGCCAGCGTACACGGGGTTGGTTGCTTGCACAACCGCCAAGGGGTACATGGCGGTGCTCAGGCGGACCAGCAGTGCATCTAGGACTCCCATGAATATGTCGAACCGGTCGCTGGATTTAATTATCACCGCTATCGTGATGCTCATGCCTGAAACGCCGAACGAGAAAAGGAAGAGGGCTAGCAGAGACACTAGGAATGCGAGCGGGTTCAGGGAACCGATAACATACAATGATACCCCTATCAACGGCCCGACGTAAATGAAGGCCCTGAGACCTCCTCCGATTGATCTGCCCAGAACCAATTGTCTCCTAGACACTGGCAGACTGAGCAAGTACTCGAAAACACCGTGTTCTGCCTCCTCGTAGATGTCGAAGCCAATGAATATGGCAGCAGAATATAGTGTCATCACAGAAAGCCCACCCACATAGTAGCGGAAGTAGTCTGTCGGGCCGTAAGCCTTAAACGAGTAGCTATCAGCGACATCAACCGCGACAAACTCTACAGACCAGGCCCCCGATTCGGTATTGTTGAAATCAAATCGCAAGCTACTGTTGTTCGGTCCACTGAAATGTCCGTTCTGAACTAGAGTACCGTTAGGAGAATATATGTAAACGTTGCCATAACCCTGAGCAGATGATGTGTCGATAGACAATAAATTCAGGTCACTCGTTATGTTCGCTTGAAACGTGTATGTCTGATAGGGTTCAAGTTTAATGCTGCCTGCGGCCAATGGGTGCACGGAAACGTTGACCATGCGGGATGCGATGAGTCCGAACAGCGCTATTTGTGATACGAACCAGATTGCCCGCATGATTATCAGGAATTTGTACTGAAAGAAGAGACGCACGTCTCTTTCAACTACCAAAAGAAGCTTGTTCGTTAACCGTTCACTCCCGATCTTTCTGCGCTTCTTCGATCGTCAAACCTGTGTAGTGTGCGAAAACATCGTCAAGACTCGGTTCGCTCATGCGTATCGAAGTCACGGGCACGCTTCTCTCTGTGAACAGGTTCATGATTCGCGGGACGATCTCTTCAACCCTGTTCAGGTAAAGGCGAAGGCTCGTTGGCTTGAACTGCGTGATATCGACAACTTCCTTGAAGCTCTTGAGTTCTTCGATTATCTTGG
>Ga0315280_10005443_pt1 | contig 18121 bp, 14 predicted proteins | sample YL17G06_40_MG_FD_203697 | JGI IMG/M metagenome (GOLD analysis project Ga0315280, IMG submission 203697) | Sediment microbial communities from Yellowstone Lake, YNP, Wyoming, USA - YL17G06_40 | ecosystem: Environmental > Aquatic > Freshwater > Lake > Sediment | place: USA: Wyoming | collected... | reverse complement strand
GCAGCCAATGCTGCAAGGTTCGGCGATCTGCCTCCTGCAACGTGATCACGGGGGCATGAGCAGGCATGCCTAAGCATATCATGCCCCCATTTGTCTGTCAAGTCATTTATGTTACTGAACACTAGCCGCAACGCGAAGGGTCCCTTACCGCGGTTGCTTAGCGCGATAGGGGACGCCTTCGTCCGCCGGAGCCGAACTGCCCACTTCGCCGAAGTAGCTTCGGCTACGAAGGCTGAATCGTCGCCCGCGAAGGCGGATTCCTCGCGGAGTCTACCCTGAGCGGAGCCGAAGGGCTCGGAATGACATTTTCAGGGCTAGCCCCTACGTTCGCTCTTTCTCTATCAGCCTGCGGAACGCCGCCTCGTCGATGATGGTCACGCCGAGGTCCTGCGCCTTCTGGTACTTCGAGCCCGGCGATTCCCCGACCACGACGTAATCGGTCTTCTTGCTCACGCTCGACGAGGCGCGCCCGCCACGACGCCGCACAAGCTCTTCCGCCTCTTCGCGCGTGAAACCCGTCAGCTCGCCGGTGAAGACGAACGACTTGCCCGCCAGCGGGCCTTTGGCCGGCGCAGCCGCGCGCCGGCGCGCCGGCGGCGCCACCCCGGCGCGGCGCAGCTTCTCCATGACCTGCGCCGTCTGCTCCTGGCGAAAGAACACGGCGATGCTCTGCGCGATCACCGGGCCAATGCCCTCGATCTCCGATAGCTCCTCCGCCGATGCGCGTTGGATGTCCTCCAGGCTCGAGAAGCGGGAGGCGAGCACCTCAGCCACGTGCGCGCCGACGTGCGGGATGCCGAGCGCGAAAAGCAATCGGTCGAGTGGCTGACGCTTGCTTCCTGCGATCGCCGACAGCAGGTTGGTCGCTGACTTGTCGCCCATGCGCTCCAGCGACAGCAGTTGCTCCTTGGTCAGGAAGTAGATGTCGGCCGGGTCCCTTACCAGGGCGCGCTCGACCAGTTGATCGACCATCGCCTCGCCCAGGCCCTCGATATCCATGCCGCCGCGCGAGCCGAAGTGATAGATGCGCTGCTTGATCTGCGCGGGGCAGGCGATGCCGGTGCAGCGCGTCACCGCCTCGTCCGGCAGGCGCTGGGCTTCCGAGCCGCAGACCGGGCAGACCTTGGGCATCGCGAACGGCTTCTCTTTGCCCGTGCGCTTGCTGGTCACCACCGCCACGACCTCGGGGATCACCTCGCCCGCCTTGCGGATGATGACCGTGTCGCCGACCCGCACATCCTTGCGCCGCACCTCGTCCTCGTTGTGCAGCGTCGCCCGGCTCACCGTCGAGCCGCTCACCACCACCGGATCCATGATCGCCACCGGCGTCATTGCGCCGGTGCGGCCGACGGAGACGAGGATGTCGCGCACCACGGTCGTCTCTTCCTCGGGTGGGTACTTATACGCCACCGCCCAGCGCGGGCTGCGCGCGACATAGCCCAGGCGCTCCTCCAGATCGATGCGATTAACCTTGACCACCACGCCGTCGATCTGGTACGGAAGGTCGCGCTTGTTCTGTCCCCAGTGGTCGCAGTAAGCGAGGACCTCGGCGATGTCCTTGCACACCTGGGCGCGCGGGCTGACCTTGAAGCCGCAGGCGCGCAGGAACTCCAGGGCCTCCCAGTGCGTCGCAAAGTCGCGGCCCTCGGCGACGCCCAGCCCGTGAGCGATCATGTCGAGGTTGCGGCTGGCGGTGATACGCGAGTCGAGCTGTCGCACCGATCCGGCGGCGGCGTTGCGCGGGTTAGCGAACAGCGCCTCGCCCGCCTGCTCGCGCTCGCGGTTGATGCGCATGAACTCTTCGCGCGAGAGAAAAACCTCGCCACGGACTTCGAGCAGCGGCGGCGGGGCGGTCTCGAGCAGCAAGCGCAGCGGTATGCTTCTGATGGTGCGCAGGTTCTGCGTGATCTCCTCGCCGCGCAAGCCGTCGCCGCGCGTGGCGCCCACCGTCAACAGGCCGTCCTCGTAGGTCAGACTGACCGCGAGGCCGTCCACCTTGAGCTCCGCCACATACTCCAGCGGGGCTTCCTCGGCCAGATCCAACATGCGCTTGATGCGGCGGTCGAAAGCGAGCAGGTCGCCGGTGCCGAAGGCGTTGGCCAGGCTGAGCATCGGCGTGCGATGCTCGACGGTGCGGAACTGCTCGGCGGGCTTGGCGCCGACGCGCTGGGTGGGCGAATCGGGCGTGATCAATTCCGGATGCGCGGCCTCGATCTCCTCCAGCTCGCGCATCAGGCGGTCGTATTCGGCGTCGGAGATCTCCGGCCGGTCGAGGACGTAGTAGAGGTAGTTGTGGCGGTTGATCTCGCGGCGCAGGCGCTCGGCGCGCGCGGCGACATCGCGATTCCTGGCGGCAACCATTGTGGCCCTCCAGCGACAGAGATGCCTACCCGCCAACATTTCTGCGACGGGGTGAGACATCCTGTGCCGGCGCGCGCTACAACGTGTGCAAACCACCGACGGGTGCGACTAGCGAAGCGCGGCACGCAGGGCGTGACCGCTGCGAGATGCTGGGGTGCTAGCTGCGCGCGCGGGGTCGGGGACACGCGCCTGGCCGGTGCGTTCCAGGATGGGCTTTAGTCCCACACGCCTTTGGGGCGCAGGACGAGCTTGACCGGGTAGTTGCTGCCAGCCTGGGGCATGGTGCGCACACATAGCTGCTGGTGCCCGCCGGCGGGAACCGTGATCACGAACAGCCGCTGCGTTTCCCCGTAACGCAGCAGCCGCGTCTCGTAGAACTGACCGTCGATCATCACGATCCCGCGCGCCAGGCCGCCCCCCGGCATGAACGCCAGCTCCAGCCGCGCCGGGCCGGGCGTGGGGTTTTCGATGTCGAAGGTGATGTCGTAGAACACGCCGTAATCGCCGTCGAGCAGCTCGCGCCCGGTGGAGCTGAGAACCTGGCGGTCGCCAATGGTGGCGAAGGCCCATTCGTCGCCAACCCGATACTTGGCCTCGATGCGCTTGTTGGGCTCGGTGAAAACCCAGCTCGAGATCGGCTCGCGCTGCGCATCCGCCGGCATGACCAGGTCCGTCGTCGGCGGACGCAGTCGCACCACCACCCGCAAATCCCCTTCGCCGAGGACGCGCACTTCGCTCAGTCCGCTGACCACCTGCCCGGGCTTGACCAGCTGCGCGCTGGCGGTGTAGACGCACCGGCCGGGGATCGCCACCACGTACCCCACGTCATCCGCTTGCCGCTGAAGGAAATCGCGCGCCGCCTTGTGCCCGGCGAAGACTTCGTCGCGGCTCGGGCCGCCGCTCGCGTTGACGACCTGCACGCGCACCGGCTGCTCCGAGGCGTTGATCAGCTCAACCGCCAGCTCGGCATCCGACCGCGTGGCGTTGACGTGGTGATAGAGCAGGCGCGCCGGAAAGCCGGGCGGCACTCGCCCCTCGTACCACATGCCGAGCGAGGGCAAGCGCTCGGGCCGATTGCTGACCATCAGCACCTGCGCTTGCGCCGGCTCCAGCGCCGTGTTCACTACTCGTACTAGCGGCGTCGCACGCACTGGCAGGTATCCCGGGCCCTCCACCGCCACGTTCATGGTCACGGTCGAGACCCCGCCCGGCGTAATGCTGGGCGGGCTGGCCACCACACCCTTGATTTCCGCCGAAGCGCCGCGCTCCGCTTCGATGGAATAGTAGACCGCGGCTGAAGCCGCCTGCTTGATGACATCCGCCGGGGCGAGGCGGCCGGTGACGACCGCGTCAGCCGACGCAGCGACGCGTCCGGCGTATTTCATCACCTGCACCGGCAGGGCGACCCTGCCCGCGCCAGTGTCGAGGATGACCTGCGTCTTGCCCACCGCTACTGCGGTCAACGACAGGGTGCGCGCGGCGCTCTCGCACTGCACGCGAATGACATGCTCGTCGGCGGTGAGCTTGACCTGCCGCCACGAGCCCTTGAGCACGAGCATGCGCCGCTCGCCGGCGGGGACGATCTGACCGTCCACAGGCAGGATGAGATGCGGGCAGGCCAGGGTTGCGCGGATGAGCTTGGCCCACTGCGCGGCCAGCGACTCGCGCGTTGACCTCGCGGCCGCGGCCAGAGCATCGTCAACCAGAACAATCCGGCGCTTGCCGGCGTTGACCGCGAACCCGCCGCGGATTCCTGCGCGCCGAGAGCCCCGGACCTGCTGCACGGTAACGTCGGCCGCCGTCGCGCCCGCGAGCATGGCAGCCTGGAGCGCCTCGGCTGCCGCCTTGGCCGCGGTCGCGGCGCGCCAGCCGTCGCCGCGCATCGTCATCAGCCGCGCGCCGTTAGCGTTGACTGCGGCCGCGGGCTTTGCCCCGGGCACCATTTCGAAGGAAAAGTTGAGGGTGCTCAGCCCGGCGGCGCGACTGGCGCTGCCGGCCGCGCCCATCACCAATGCTGCGACAACGATGGCGTTCAGAATGCGCAATGCAAAGGCCCCTCGCTCACGATTTGCAGCGCCAGCCGCGCGTGCCGGGGCGACTTTCCTCTCACGCGGGGCATGCTCGTTTTCAGTCGACGTGGTAACGCGACTGAGAACCCCTCTCCCTCTCAGGGAGAGGTTGGGTGAGGGTAGCCATAGCCCGCGTTCCACCCTCACCTTAGTCCTCTCCCTCAAGGGAGAGGAGCCGCCCCGGTCGCTCCCACTGTGCGTGAACACACCCGTCAGGCGCCCACTTTTGACGGCCCCCAGGTTTTCTGTTAGACTCGTGGCAAGGCCGCGCTTCATCGTATTACTTACGCCCCCAGGGTCGGCGGTTCCTTTAATCGTGAAGCCGCGCACTCGCAAGACCAGCATCGTCAACGACCTCAACGACCGCCAGCGCGAGGCGGTCGCCTATGGCGACGGCCCGCTGCTCATCTTCGCTGGCGCCGGCAGCGGCAAGACCCGCGTCTTGACCTACCGCATGGCCTACCTCATCCAGGAGCGCGGCGTTCCCGCCGACCGCATCCTGGCGGTGACCTTCACCAACAAGGCGGCGGGAGAGATGAAGCAGCGCATCGCGCGCCTCATCGGCGGCGTGCGCTGGGGAATGTGGATCGGCACCTTTCACCATGTCTGCGCGCGCATGCTGCGCGAGCACATAGAGCACGTTGACCGCACCGCGAACTTCGTTATCTTCGACGAGGCCGACCAGGCAACGGTGATGAAAGAGGTGCTGAAGGCACTTGAGATCAACCCGAAGATCATGCCGCCGGCGCGCGTCCTCGGCGCCATCAGCCGTGCGAAGAACGAGCTCATCGGGCCCGACGAGTATGCGCGCCGCGCCAAGGACCCCTACCAGCGCGACGTGGCGCGTGCCTACTCTCTCTACCAGCAGCGGCTGCGCGAGAACAATGCGCTCGATTTCGACGATCTGATCATGTTCACCGTGCGCCTATTCGAGGAGAGTCCCGACGTCCTCGCCGACTACCAGGAGAAGTTCCTGCACGTGCTGGTGGACGAATTTCAGGACATCAACTTCGCGCAGTACCGCTTCGTGCAGATGCTGGCGGCGAAGCATCGCAACCTGGCAGTGGTGGGCGACGACGACCAATCCATCTACGCCTGGCGCGGCGCCAATTTCCGCATTATCCTCGAGTTCGAGCACGACTATCCGGAGGCCAAGGTCGTCAAGCTCGAGCGGAACTATCGCTCGACCGCTCACATTCTCGACGCCGCCTATCACGTCATCTCGCGCAACGAGGCGCGCCGCGAGAAGCGGCTCTGGACCGAGAAGCCGCCCGGCGCGCCCATCGTCGCGTACCAGGCGGCAGACGAGCACCAGGAGGCGAGCTTCGTCGCCAACACCATCCAGGAGCTGACCGAGACCGAGCGCCGCGGATACAGCGACTTCGCGGTGCTCTATCGCATCAACGCCCAGTCGCGCGTGCTGGAGACGGTCTTCATCAGTCTCGGTCTCCCCTACCGCATCATCGGCGGCGTGCGGTTCTACGAGCGCAAAGAGATCAAGGACGTCCTCGCCTACCTGCGCGTCATCGTCAACCCGTTCGACGGCGTCAGCCTGCGGCGCATCGTCAACACTCCGCCGCGGGGCATCGGCGATGTCACTTTGCAGCGCCTGGAGGCGGTGGCGCAGGAGCGCGGCATGGACCTGCTCCAGGTGGCGCTCACCGCCGAGCATCTTGACCTGCCGCCGCGCTCGCGCGATGCGGTCGCCGAGCTCGCGCGCATGATGGCGGGGCTGATGGACACCGCGGCCTCGGCGTCGCTTACCGACCTCGTGTCCGACATCATCGAGCGCACCGGGTATCACCAATGGCTCGAGGAAGAAGGAACCATACAGGCAAGGACGCGGGTGGAGAACATCCGCGAGCTGCTGACGGCGACGCGCGAATACCAGGCGCAAAGCGAACGCCCGACGCCCGCGGGCTTCCTCGAGCAGGTCTCGCTGCTGGCCGACCAGGACGAGCTGAAAGAGGGCGTTGACGCCGTTCCGTTCATGACCCTGCACGCCGCCAAAGGGCTGGAGTTCCCGGTGGTGTTCATCGTCGGCATGGAGGACGGCCTGCTGCCGCTGGCGCGCGCGATCGAGAGCGATAACCAGGATGAGCTGGAGGAGGAGCGGCGGCTGTGCTACGTGGGCATGACGCGCGCGAAGGAGCGCCTCTACCTGACGCTCGCCAGCCACCGCACGATGTACGGCGTCGGGCGGCCGACGGCGCCGTCGCGGTTCCTCAAAGACATCCCCGATGAGCTGCTCCAGGGGGCGGTTGCCGCGCGGCCGACGGCTGTGACCTGGGCATCGGCCGACGGCCAAGCCGCGCGCGAGGCGCGGCGGATAGTGTCGGAGCACGGCGGCGGCGAAGCGCCGTTCAAGTGCGGCGACCGCGTACGCCACCGCGATTTTGGCGTTGGGCTCGTGGTAAGCTGCGAATCGAAGGATGGACATCGCCGCGTGACGGTAGCCTTCCCCAACCGGGGCGTCAAAAAGCTAGACCTGGACTACGCGGGGCTGGAAAGGGCGCGGTGACCCATGGCCGCGCCAGGCGAAGGCGCAAGGGCTGCGGCCACTGCGCGACAGCTCGCCTGGCCGCGAAAGCTCGCGGTCGCGGCGGCGTTGCTCGCCTCGGCGCTGCGCCCAGGCCTCGCCGACGCCCAGGAAGGCGCGATTCAGACAAGCCATTTCCTCGTCTATCCGCAAGCAGGAGCCACACCGCGCCAGGCTGAGCGGGTGGGCGCGCTCGCGGAAAGCGCCTTTGGCCTGGTCACCGGCGAGCTGGGCTATGCCCCGCGTCAGCGCATCGCCATCCTACTTTATGGTCGATCCACGGCGTTCCTCAGCCCGGACACTCCGCCGCACGCTGTAGGCACGGTCGTGACGCCGCACAATGTGATTCGCATCGACCTGTGGCGCGCGCAGGGCGAGCTGCGCACGGTACTGGCGCACGAAACGGCGCATGTGGTGCTGGCGCGGGCGTTGCGCAGCGATGTGGACAAATGCCCGCGCTGGTTCGCTGAAGGACTGGCGACGTGGGTGTCGCGCACTTGGTCACCGGACGACGACGCCGAAGCTCAGGAACTGGCGCGCCGCAGCCGTGCGGTTGCGCCGCCGCGGCTCGACGCGAGGTTTTCGTCTGACGATCCCAAGGTCGTGAGCGACGCCTACCGACAGAGCGCGGCGATGGTGGAGCAGTTGACGCGGCTGGGGCGGACCGACGTGATTCCGGACCTCATCAGCGCCATGCGGCGGACGCCCGACTTCGACGCCGCGCTGCGGCAGACGGCGGGGCTGACGCAGGACGAGCTCTACCAGCGATGGCTCCGCGCGGCGGGCGGCGCGCGGTGGCCGCGCTGGGCGAACATCGGCGCCGATATGGTGTCGTACATCGTGGTCACGGCACTCGTCATCATTCTGGGCATCGCCATCTGGCGGCAGCGGCGGCGAAGGCTGCGCTATGACGCGGAAGAGGAAGGTCTGACGCCCGATGAGATCGAGCGCGCGCAGGAGATGGAGGACCTGTATGACCCCCGTGACGGAGAGAGCTACTGAAGCTCGCATATTACGTTTGAGGCTAGCGATGGGACTTGACGCTCGCAAATAGCGGTTTGACGTATAACCTATTACGCGAGCGTCAATAGGTGACCCTGCGGACGCATCGCCGGCTCAGGCAGGTTGCCGCGATGCTCATCCTTGTCGCCTCTGTCAGTGTCGGCCTGTGCGCATCGCGAGAGGTCGAGGATGAGCTGCTGTGGAAAGCGCGTCGTTTCGAGCGGGTGACGCAGGAGCGGCATGTGCACTGGATGGCGCGGCATCATGGGCGCGTGGGCGGGGGGCGCGGATAAGACCGTGGCGCTCCGATTTACGTGCGCACGAGCCGGGCTAATCCTCCCACTCCTGCGACATGACGCCAGTGGCTTTCTTGAGCGGCAGCTTTACCGCCTTGCCGAAGCGCGCGGACTCGTAAGCCGCCTCAGCGATCTCGACCGCTCCCCTGCCATCCAGGCCGGGGATGGTGACCGGCGTGTCATCGAGCACCGCCTCGACCCACTCTCGGACCTCGCGGCAAACCGCGCTCTCGCACTGGATGTCCTTCTCCAGCACCGCCACCGGATCGTCGCGAAAGGCCCCATGCCACAGCGTTCCCGGCAGGCCGAGGCCGCTGCGGAAGAAGATCGCGCCGCCGCGGCACTGCACCTTGCATGAATACTCGCCGATGGCCGACGCGCCGCTCGAATGCAGCTCGCCCATGGCGCCACCGGCGAAATCCATGACCATGAAAACCTGGTCCGGCGTGCGCAGGCGCTGGTGAACGTAGCGCCGCGCCCGCGCATAGACGCTCCTGGCATCGCCACAGACCTGCCGCATCAGGTCCAGCTCATGCGAGTTGACCTCCATCAGGATGCCGCCCGACTGCACGTGGCTGACCCGCCAGTGGGTCTCCGCGCCGCCGTAACCGCCGCTGATGCGCGTGACGCTCATGGCGATCGGCTCGCCATACCGGCCCGAGCGCACGAGATCAATGGTCATCGACTGCATCGGCAAGTAGCGCAGCACCTGGCCCATCTGAAGCTTCACGCCCGCCGCTTCGACCGCGGCGATCATGGCGTCGCAGTCCGCGATGTTCGTCGCCATCGGCTTTTCGCAGAAGATGTGCTTGCCGGCTTGCGCCGCCCGCTCAACGCCATCGCGGTGCAGCAGCGGCGGCGTGGCGATGATGACGCCCGCAATGTCATCGCGCTCGATGATGCTCTGGCCGTCGTCGCTATAAGCCTCGGCGCCGAGCTCCTTGGCGACCCGCTGCGCGTTCTCCGCCGCGATATCCGAGACCGCGACCACCTGCGCGCGATCCAGCGACGCGCAGGCCTTCGCCAATCCGGCGCCCATCCCGCCGGCGCCGATCAGACCAACACGAAACTTGTCCACGGCAACCTCCGAAGGAATAGTTGGGCGTGTATTCGACCGCGCGGCAGGGAGACCTCTTGCGCGCGTACTGTAGGGCGCGGATGCATGAGGTCGTTGCGTAATCCCGAATTGACGGGTCGGGGTGGAATGGCTAGGTCGCCTTCGGCGACCGCCATGGCGGCCTTCGGCCTAGCCACCCGACCCCTACGATCTACGCTCCCGGGCGTAGGGGTCGGCCTCCTGGCCGACCCGCGATATGCAATTATGCAACAGCCTCCCATATCCGCCCGTGTCGGCGGGTGGCTAGTACCTCGTTGCATAAGACGGCGTTATATGGATTCGAGGCAGATTGGCTCGTACGAGCGCAAGATTCGCCCGCCCGGAGGCAGATTGCATAACGCCAACTTTCGCAAGGAAGTACTAGGCGGCTAAGCGCGAAGCGCCGCCGTGGCGGTGGCGCAGCCACCTAGCCACCCAAAGGGCCGCCATGGCGGCTTCGCCTAGCCACATAGGAATGCCCGCCCTACACATGCGCGCGCTGCCGCCGGAACCACTGCCAGCTCCGCGTCTGTTGCAGCGCGCGCTTGAGGCGCAGGCACGACTCGCAGCGCCAGCAGTGCTCCTCGCCGCCGCGGTAACAACTCCACACCAGGTCGAGCGGCGCGCCCATCGCGCGCCCGAGGCGCACGATGCCCGCCTTATCGAGCTCCTGCGTGTAGCTGGTGAGCCGCGGGTGCCGCTGGGTCGAGAGCCGCAGCGCGCGGTTGGCAGCGCGCACAAACTGCGGGCTGTTGTCGGGGAAAGTCGCGCCTTCCTCGGCGTTGAACCCGGCGACGATGAGATCGCAATCGAGCACCTCGGCGAACGCCGCAGCGATGCTGACGAAAACGCCGTTGCGATTCGGCACCCACACGGCGCGCGCGGTCTGCTGCGCGACAGCGCTGTCGAGATCGCCAGGCCGCGGCTGCGGAATCGCACGCTCGTCGCGGGTAATGGCGGCTCGGCTGATGCCGCGCAGCCAGGGCAAGCGAATCACGCGGTGGCGCACACGCAAGCGCCGGCACATAGCCCGCGCGGCAGCGATCTCGCGCTCGGCCGCGAGCTGGCCGTAGTCAAAGGTCAGCGCGAGCGTGATCGCGGTGTCGTGGGCGGCGCGTTGGAGGTTGACGGCGGAATCGAGGCCGGCTGACAGGAGAACGACGCTGCGCTGTCGCAAAGCTCGAACCATGCCGCGTCGAGTCACGCGCTTACTCGCTGTAGCTCGCGCCGGAGCGGGCGCTCTCGTACACGGTGACGCGCACCGGCCGGACTCTGCGGTCACGATGGGCTGTGGTCTCGCGGATGGCGCTGGCGACGTGGTGGAAGACGTGGCGCGCGATGTTCTCTGCGGTCGGATTGAGGCCGGCGAAGGCCGGGATCTGGTTGAGGTGCTGATGGTCGAGCTCGGAGACAAACGATTCGCAGATGCGGCGGATCTCGCGGAAATCAAGCAGCATGCCGCAGTCATCGAGCGCCTCGCCGGCGACCTCGATGATGACGCGGTAATTATGGCCGTGGGTGCGCGCGCAGGGGCCCTCGTAGCCCACGAGCGAATGCGCCGCGGAGAATTCGGTTTCGACCGAGAGCTGATACGTGCCGCCGGCGCTTGGCGCAGGCGCTTCGGCCGGCGCGGCCTGTGGCGACGGAACGCCATGCGCCGATGTTCCGCCAAGGTGCTTTATGATGTCGCGACGCACGCGGTCGAGGTCAACCTGCATCGCACGCAGCAAGCGTACGGCCGTCGCTTCGCCGTCGCGGATCAACCCAAGCAGTATGTGCTCCGTGTCAATGTGGTTGGGCAGGCCGAGGCGCGGATTAAGCTCGCTTGCTTCCTCGAAGGCAAGCTCGAGCGCGCGCCTGGCCTTGGGAGTCCAAGCAGTCGGCGCTTCGGCCTTGACTGGCTTCTGCGCAGGAGCAAGCTTGCCTGATTCGTGGCGCGCGCGCCAAAGGGTTACGCCGAGGCCACTCAGAACGCGCGCGGCGATGCCATCGTCCTCGCGCAGCAGGCCGAGCAGAATATGCTCCGTGCCGACGGCATTGCCGCCGACTTTGCGCGCCTCCTCCTGCGCGTACTGCACCACACGCGTGGCCGGCCCGGTAAACCGCTGCCAGAGATCACCGTCGGACATGCTGCTGGCCTATCTGCCCTTGTCTATGCGCGGGCAAGCGAATGCCCGAAAGTTCACGGCGCCGCGCGGTTGCGGCACATCCGCCTGGGGCCTATCCGAGAAATGGGACGACTGTCATTCCGAGTGCAGCGAGGTTTACCCGCCTTTGGCGGGAATCCCCTATCGGAGCCGCACCAGGAGGTAAGGGACGCCTTCGTCCGCCGCAGGGGCACGGCATGCCGCGCCCCCACATGTCGCCCGCGAACGCGGATTCCTCGGTCGCGCTGCTCCTTCGGAATGACACCCGGTCGGCGGTCGGTCTTGGGATAGGCACTTACCCGCCGCCCAGCTCATCCTTCTCGCCGGGGGTTTCGCATTCGACGTCGTGGCCGTGCTCGATGTCATGCGCGTGCTCGGCCACGAGCTCCGCGTGCTCCTTGACATCGAGGCCCTTGCCGGTGGTCTTGCGCAGGTAATCATCAATCGCTTTGTGCAGCGCCTCCTCGGCCAGCACCGAGCAGTGCATCTTCACCGGCGGCAGTCCGCCCAGCGCCTCCGCCACCGCCTTGTTGGTTATCCGCAGCGCCTCATCGAGCGTCTTGCCCTTGACCAGCTCGGTCGCCATGCTGCTGGTGGCGATGGCGGCGCCGCAGCCGAAGGTCTTGAACTTGGCGTCCACGATACGCCCGTCCTCGACCTTGATATACATGCGCATGATGTCGCCGCAGATGGGGTTGCCGACATCGCCGATGCCGTCGGCGTCGGGAATCTCGCCGACGTTGCGCGGGTTGGCGAAATGCTCCATGACCTTGGTGCTGTATTGCATGATCTCTCCGTGGCGCCGGCCGCATGTACCGGCGTCGGCGGCGCTGAGGGTGAGCTGATCGCTGAGGTTAGGATACTACGGGGGTTGTAGCGCAGTCAATAGCAGGCTTGGGTAGGTATGACCGCGAGAAGGCGGGATCGGGCGAAGTGCCCGCTCCCCCTTCCAGGGGGAGGACGAAGGTGGGGGTGAGATACTGTGTCCGCGCCCTCACCCCGCCTCTCCCTCCGAGAGGGAGAGGGGTTGAGCAGCGGTCTTGCCACCCTGACGAAAAACGGTCGTACCCGCGCGGGTGACGGGCTGAACTGGCAGATGCCTTTATCCCATCTCGCCGAAATGGTAGAGCACGATCGCGGCGGCGACGAGGCCGGCGGTCTCGGAGCGCAGCACGCGCGGGCCGAGCGAGACGATGCGCGCGCGCGCTGCGGCGAAGCGCTCGATTTCGTCGGGCGAGAAGCCGCCCTCGGGACCGATGACGATCGCCACGGACTGCGGTGGACACGTGTGACTGAGCGCGTCGCGGATCGGCTGAATCGCCCGGTTAGTCGCAGAGCAGGATTCCTCGCTGCCCCTCGATTTCACTCGGGGCGGGCGCTCGGCATGACAACCGGCGGCACAACAAGTGGCGTGCGGCACGAGCGCCAGATCGGCCGATCTCAGCCCATCCACTACGGCTTCGACCCGCACCGGCTCGGCGATGGGCACGAGCCAGGTGCGGCCCGATTGCTCGACCGCGTGCAGCGCGATCTTGCGCCAGCGTGCGAGCTTCGCGCTCTGCTCGCCGGCGCGGGGGCGCGCGACCGTCCGTCTCGTTACCACGGGCACGATGTCGGCGACGCCAATCTCGACGCACTTCTGGATGACGCGCTCCATGGCATCGCCGCGGGGGATGGATTGAAAGAGGACGAGCTTGATGCGGGGCTCAGGCGTGGGCTGAACCGGGCGCCCCAGCCTCAGCGTCACCCGCGCCCGGTCAAGCGACTCGATGACGGCCTCCCACTCGCTGCCGCGGCCGTCGAAGATGCGCAGCGCATCGCCTGACCGCAGCCGCAGCACGCGCGTGATGCGATGGTGCTGCTCGCCCGCGAGCACCAGCGTCTCGCCCGCGATATGATCTACCAGCAGCCGGCGCATCTACCGGGCCTCCCAAATCACGGTAACCCAGTCCTCCAGCTCAAGCGACTGGCGCATGACCAGGCCGGCGGCGACGCACGCCTCTGCCACAGCCGCGACCTGTGCCGCAGCGATGCCCGAGGCGATGAAAGCGCCGCCGGGTCGCAAGCGCGCAACGACATCAGGGGCCAATTCGATTATCTGCGCCGCGGTCAGGTTGGCGACGATCAGGTCGGCGCGGTCACGCAGGCATCGCATGCCATCGCCGCAGATGACCGCGATCGTATCCGCCACCCGATTGACGACAGCATTCCGTCGCGCAACGCGCGCCGCCGACTCGTCCAGGTCCACCGCAACCACCCGGCGCGCACCGAGTTTCGCTGCGGCGATCGCGAGTATGCCGCTGCCGGCGCCGATGTCGAACACGAGCTGACCAGGTTTCACCCTATCGCCCAGCGCTGCGAGACAGCCGCGCGTCGTGGGATGCTGGCCCGTGCCGAACGCCATGCCGGGATCGAGAACGACCACGACTTCGCCCGGCGCCGGCGTGTAGTCTCTCCACGTCGGCTTGACGACCAGGCGCGGCGGGATCCTGACGACATCGAGGCCCGCCTTCCACAATTCCTCCCAGCGCCGCGACCGGATGCGGCGGGTCGTAACGCTTCCTCGCCCGACGCGCAGGCCGGCGTCACGGAGAGCCTTCAGGCGCTCGTTCACGCGCTCGATGACGCGGCCCGGGTCGCCCTCGGCCGGCAGGTAAGCGACGAGCCAGGTCTCGGCGCCGCGCGCCCGTTCTTCGATGCCATGCGTCGCTGCGAGCAGCACGTCAGCGATGCCCGGCGCGGCCTCAGGCGAGACCCTGACGGTGATCCTGATGTAGGCCGTCTGCCGTTTGGGATCTGTCATGCCGGCGCTGGAGGCGCGCGACGTTGCGCCGCCGAAAGGTAAGTTACGCACGAGGAGTACGCCCACCTGCGCGGCTCGTTGCCCATGCACACGCTGCCCGTAGAGAACCGCAGACTTGCCGGCGGGGTCATTCACGACTTTCCCTATCGCCTGCCGGGTCGCAAGTGTCCCCACGCCGGGCTGGTGTCGCTCGCCGACGCGGGAGGATGCGTTTTCGCGTGCCCGATGTGCTACGCGCGCGCCTACCCGTGGAGCGTGACCGACCGCGTCGTGCTGCACGTGGGCGCGGCGGAGAGACTCGATGCGGAGCTGTCGCGCGCGCGCATCGTCCCGCCGCTGCGTCTAAGCCAGGTGGTTGACTGCTTGCAGCCGGTGGCCGAGGTGCGGCGGATGACCGCGGCTGCGGTCGCCGTGATGATGCGCCACCAAGTGAGCTTCAGCATCTTGACGAAAAGCGCCGACGGCGCGCGCCGGTTGGTCAACGATGCGCCCGACCTGCTCGGCTATCCGTTCTGGAGATGTGCATTCACCATCGAAGCCCCGCCGACTAAGCAATCCGTAACCAGCCCGGGCGCTTCGCCCATCGAAGCTCGCCTGGAGACCCTCGCCGACATGGCCTCGCGCGGGGTCGCGGTCGGCGCGCGCACCGATCCCTTCATCGTCGGACTGGTCGAATCGGAAGAAGAGCTCTGGCTGCTCGATCACATCGCGGCCGCGGGCGTCAAGCACGTGATCTCGGCAGCGGGGTGCTTCAACCGGCTGTCCATGAGCAGGCTGATGGACGCCATTCGCGCCAGCCGCTGGTCGCGCCTCGCAGGACGCGTCGCCGCGGCCTATGGCGCCAGCCCCGCGCGACTGTCGGGCGATGGCCGCGGGCGGCGCTTCATGCTGACACGGTCGCGGCTCGCGGCGCTCCACGCTTGGCTGCGAGCGGAGGCCGAAACGCGCGGCATGACATACTCGGTGTGCCTGGAGCTGCCCGCCGAGTACGACTCGCGCGGCCTGAAGCACTGCGAGGCGGCCCCGAATGAGCATGTGCATGTGCGCGGCGCCGATGGGCGGTTGCATCCCCTGGCGTGCGCTGGCGACTGCCTGCGCTACTGCCCCGACCGCGGCAACCCGCCGTGCGGCGAGCCACGGATGCTGAGCGAGTACCCGTTGCGTCGCGCGACGATGGGCATCGGCGCGCGCAACGCCGACGCCCAGCCAGGGTTGTTCTAACCGAGATTATGCATATCGAGCGTGACACGCTTACCCAACGGGTGATGTCACCCCGGAGGATTGGGGTTGCTGAAGGGGCGATAGGGGACGCCTTCGTCCGCCGACGCCTTCGTCCGCCGGAGCGGAACTTCGTCGTCCGCGAAGGCGGAAGCGGAACTGCCCACTTCGCCGTAGCGCAGCCGAGACGGCTGCGCTACCGATCGTGCCGTAGGGCAGGCGTCTCGCCTGCCCTTCGGCTACTGAATCGTCGTCCGCGAAGGCGGATTCCTCGCGGAGTCTACCCTGAGCGAAGCCGAAGGGCTCGGAATGACATTTTTCGGGCTGTACGCATAATCCGGGTCTAATGAGGCTCCAGTATTACCGGAGGAAGCAACGGTGACCGCCCGTACCGTTCGCCAGCGACGGCAGCAAGGGCCTGCCTCGTAGGGGCACGGCATGTGGCTAGGCAGGCCATGGCCTGCCGCCACGGCGGCCTCGGCCTAGCCGCCGTGCCCCTTACCCGGCGCGACCATTTTGGGCTCTTCCGCTGATGCAAGAGCCTACTGAAGCTCGCATATTACGTTCGAGGCTAGCGATGGGACTTGACGCTCGCAAATAGCGGCTTGACGTATAACCTATTACGCGAGCGTCAATAATTAGCGCGGCGCTTGCGCTGGCAGCGGGAACAGGATGCGGATCGCCTCGACATCTTCCAGCGCGGTCATCGCCCACTCGGGCAGCGGCGCGTTCGGGCTCGTGCCCAGGCTGTGATTGGGCATCGCCTGCCACTTGCCACCGACCTGCACCTCCACCAGGAACCGGCCAAGCAAGCGCTCCTGCCAGTCCGCGGCATAAAGATCCTCGGCGTTGTACTTCGGCCGCAGGTAATGCAGGAACAGCGGCGCCACGCCCTCCCACGACGGGTCGAGCGCGCTCAACGGCCCCACCACCATCCACTGCGTCAGGCGCCGCACATACTTCGTCTCGGGGCTCATGGCGTGGTTGGCGGGAACGATTTGGAAGCCGCCGATCTCGCCGATGGGCGAGGTCGAGATGTCGATCACCCCGGGATGGTTCGCCCGCAAGCGCCCGACCGCGGCATAGAGCGACCCGGGAAATCGCCCCACGCCAAGCACTGGCCGCAGCACCTCGCCGATGGTCTTGCGGGAACCGTCCGGATACTGGAGATAGATGAACCCGCCGAAGCGGTTCTCGAACATGACCTGTGACGGGTAGCGCTCGGGGCGGCGGACCGAGATTACCAGCGCGTCGCCGCGCGCGGGGACATAGTCGCGCGGCAGCGGGACGAGCGCGCCATCGCGTTCGACGAAAACCGGATTGCCGACCAGGGGCGAGCAGTCGCCGCCGAAGATGGCGGCGCCGGCGGGGATGTCGGTGTCGATCTCAGCGCCGGGGGTGACCTCCTCGGGCACGAAGGGCTCTTTGCCGCCGGGCGCGAACTCGCGCGGCAGCAAGGAGAAAATGATCCCGCGGTCCTCCGCCTCGTTGACGGCGACCTTGATGTGCACCGCGTTGACGGCGGTCGCGGCGACCGTGCCCGAGGGTGCCCACAGGCTGGCGGTGAAGCCGCGATGATCCACCTTCGCCGCCGGTTGCAGGACGTGGCCGATAGACCGCCAGTTGCCGTCGCCGTCGTCGCTGACTGCGATGACGCCGCCGGGCGCGTTCTCGATTCGTATGCGGGCGATCTCGTGCGACGGCGCTTCGTTTTCCGCCATCACCTCGGCCGACGGGCCATGCTCACCCCAGAGGACGGCGTAGGCGGGCAGTCCGCTCGCGATGACGAGCGCTGCCGCGGCTACCCCGACGAACGCGCCGCAAATGGACAACCGCTTGGTGACGCGAGACGGCTGCGGCACCGGGGTATGACCTTTCGCGGTGGGTGCGGTCCCTGTGGGAGCCGCGTCTCGCGGCGATCCGGGTCGCCCGGAGGACCGGGCTCCCACGCGTGTGCATGCCAGTTCCCACTTCTCGGCGTCACACCCCCGTACCATGGGATGCCAGGCGCGGCGCCAGCGCCACGCCGACTTCTTGCAGCCGCGCCCGGTGGCGCTCACGGCTTTCCAAGGGCGACGAAAACTGCTATACTTCCAGCGTTGATCGCTCGTCTTACGGCTTGAGGGTATCATGGCAGTTCCCCGCGAGATCGTCACCTGCAACTGCGGCCATCAGATCGGCGCCAAGGAAATCCTACAAACCAGCCTCTACCTGAGCCTGCTCGGCCCCAGCTTTGTTTACGTGCGTTTCCGCTGCGGCCGCTGTAAGCGCGTGGGCGAGCAGCTCGTGCGCGAAGAGAAATGGAACCGCGGCATGCTGCGCCCGGAGGCCCCTTCATTATCGGCTGGCGAGCGCGAGCGATTCGAGGGCCTGGGGCCCGTCACACCCGCCGAGAAGATTGACTTTCACTACGCTCTCGACAGCCTGAACGCCGCGTCGGCGCCGCAGCGCGGCAAGCGCTAGCCCGCATTATTCATGTCATTCCGAACGAAGCAAGGCGGAGTGAGGAATCCCCTACCAGGAAGCGCCAACGATAGGGGATTCCTCGCTGCGCTCGGAATGACAGTGTGCACCCGCCACACGCTGGTGG
>Ga0315280_10005442_pt1 | contig 18127 bp, 14 predicted proteins | sample YL17G06_40_MG_FD_203697 | JGI IMG/M metagenome (GOLD analysis project Ga0315280, IMG submission 203697) | Sediment microbial communities from Yellowstone Lake, YNP, Wyoming, USA - YL17G06_40 | ecosystem: Environmental > Aquatic > Freshwater > Lake > Sediment | place: USA: Wyoming | collected... | reverse complement strand
GAAAGCTTAGCAAAAAATGGCTCACGGGATGGACTGAGATCATGCTTTTCAGCAAAGGCATAGACGTTGTAAAAATATGCGCCGATTCAAGAAAATATTAGCATTCCGGGTGCTCCGAATTTTGGGGGTCAGTTAACTCTATAATAACAAAGACGACCGAAACGGCGTAGTTAGCTCGGAGAACCCTGACCCAGGGGCTGATGGTGATGATCCTGGAAATTCGGGGGTTGATCGAATTCTCTGGAATTCGGATCGCGTCCCCAGAATTTCGAGGTGAAATCGAGGCCGGATTCGGCGGCACCCCCGCCGATGATCTTCCGCCGAATTCAAAACGCTTCAGGCATCTGATTCCATAGGCGACCTTCAAGTAGCCGTCCCCTTTTCTTTTTATTCACTCCTCCCCACTATTTGAAGAAAAATGGAATATTAGCCCGCTCACATTTTTCTTTGATTTCTATGACCCATTCTGCATTCAGGGGCCGCGAGCCTGGCCCGGACTCACCACCGACAATTACCCAATCAATTCCAGTCAAATCCAATCCCGGTATTGGCCCAAGCAACGGTTCCATCGAGAGAAACTTTATAGCTGCAGAAGTTTCTCGCAGGTGGTCAATGCGGAAAGCGCATTTTTGGTCTTCGACCGTGACGCCCATCCAGATATTATCCGCCCAGGGAAGTATTGGGCTCATTTGACTGAGCCGGCCAGACCGCTTTGTCAGAATTTGAAACCGATGCCATGAAGCTCGATTCATGATATCGAATACGCGAGCGATGAAATCATCAGGAACTTTTTCATGAAAGAGGTCACTCATGGAGTTCACGAAAATCATTTTTGGCTTTCGCCACCTGAGCGCCATATTCAATGATCCTACATGAAGAGCGACCTCAAATCTTCGAAAATATTGCGATAAGCCCATAGCTTTGAGACGCCGCGCCATACGCTCCGCATAGCAGTTTGCACAGCCAGCGCTAATCTTGGAGCAGCGTGTGACGGGGTTCCAGGTTGATTCCGTCCATTCTATCAAGGAAAAGAGTGCCATATTCCCAAGTTTTTGTATTTCTTGAATTGCAATTACCTTCATAGATGGTCACGTCATTTCTGCCTTCTGTCAATTGCCTAAGCCGCTCTGCGCGCTGAGGATTCATTTCAATTAAATGATAGTGGCTGAACCTTGGCTCAATTTTTAATGCCATTAACGGGCTGCCATCTATCTCCTCTCTAAACTTTCTCGAAATAAGAGAGCCAGCGCCAGCAATTGCATCAATATAAGCATAGTGCCTGATGGGACCTTGCTTGCTCATTATTTTGGCATATGCTTTAGCGTACTCTTTTACGATTCTTAATTTTATCCCTGTCCAATAGCTGACAACATCGAGTCTTTCGTCCATCAACTTCCCTTTATCAAGCTTAGCTGAGCAGGACTGACCCCCAAAGATTATTCACAAATTTTCGCTCTCCTCAAACAAACGCTTGAAATTTTGCTACATAGTGGACTATTATAACTACGTGGCTGCTACTACCACCGAACGAATTCCGAAATTTTCATTCCGGGAACCGTTGCTAAATCTACAAAAGCATGTCCCTAGCAAGATGGCTGAAAGCATATTCACACTCCAATTTGCTCGTGCATATCTGGCTCAGTATAAAAATCTCCATCATGGAAGCTCCAAATTACGGATTGCATATTCTCGTGAGATACCTATTAATGGCTTCGGAATCGCAGATTTTGTCGCCGTATCGTGGGACGAACTAAAATTACCTGGTGCTTGTCAGAGATTCACCCCCGATATCTTCATAAAACTTGCAGAACCAACAATTAGAGCTTTTGAAAGCAAATTGAAAGATTGGCGACGTGCCATGATGCAAGCAAATCGATATAAATATTTCTCTAATGTTGTCATAGTTGTAATGCCGGCTGATAAGTGTTCTAAGCCACTTGAATATCTCAATGTATTTAGAGCCATAAATGTAGGCCTGTGGGGATTTGATACAGATTCAAATCGGATTATCCCACATTTTACTCCAAGATCCCGCGCGGCCATGGATATTCGATATGAGCAACGCGCACTGAAACTCGTTGCGCGTGCTTCTAAAGTTCTGCCAATCTTTTGAACTCCTCGATTCCATCCCGCAAAGCTTCCAAGTATTGGTTGATGGTCTCTATGCCCTCCACTACTCCATATCTCGATAGCCCTGCATACGCTTCTATAGCTGAATTTACTTTTTGATGTAAGTGTGTCATATTTGTGTCTAAATTAGAGGTTAGTATTTCGTCGTTTAATGATTTAATCGCTTCCCATGTTTGTACCGCCTCAATCGTTCTACCTGGGTCTCCTGCATCATACTCTTGATCATGGGATAAGCCATTGTTTACTTCTGGAAGTAATCGTAGATAAGCAATTCTCTCATCCAGTTTGATCCGATTTAGGAGTCTCTTGCTCAGATAGCGAGTATTTGGCTGGCGGCCTCCTCCTTCCGCCTTGATATATTTTCCCATAGTGAATACCCTCAGATTTGACCACCAGCCGGTCGCCCCTGAGTCTCCGCCAGCTGCCCCAAGAAAAGAAGTTAGAATGTCAGAGTAACCATTAATAACTCGAAATCCATTAAGTGATAAAATATGATTAATCAGCATCCATCCTCCAATAACGGTTGGATCGACAATTTCCGTATGAGTAATATCGGATCTTTCATCTAGCAGACCGCCCCCTATCAAGATATAAAAACCATCTGGCGGATTATCCAGCCCTGAGATATCGTTTAGGAAATAACGAAAGTCGCCAGGACTTAAAAGTGCGCGGCGATCTACTGCTAAAGTTGCATATACAGGTTTTGTGCCGTCTTCAAAGATTTCCTTAGTTCTGTCGATGAAGTTCAATGCTATCCCTGCTTCTACCGAATCGAACGACTGTGATATATAGATATTAGGAGCTATGTACCCTGTGACGTTGAAATCTCTGAAAGTGCTTTGTGAAGTGTGCAAAATACTATCCACAATATCAGTTCTTACAAGGTCCCTCCTCCGATGTGCCACAAAATAGCTCCACTCCTCCAAATAGCCAAGCTGGTTATTTGGTGTTCCGATATAGCGCGTTGCATAATATTCCGGATCAATGAGTAGTGCTGCACTTTTCTTTACGCTTAATAACCTAGTGATTTCTTCGTTCATCTTTTCAGGCTTAACATAACGAGGACCGAAAATTACGCCATCTATAACATTTTCTTGCAAACCACGGATGATTTTATCTGATGGTTGATGACCATGTTGAGCAAGTAGGTTCATGATATTTCCTCCAATGATTTAAGTAATGCAGAGGGGCTTGTATAGCGTAAGGCGGGCATTTTCTTAATGCAACGATCGATGATCTGGCAAAACGTTTGCGGCAAATCGGGCCTCAAGCCAAATAACTTTATCGGAGGTTGAGTAACTATTCGATATATCGTAGTGTGTTCGTCTTCGCCACGCTTAGCTAACGGATGTATTCCAGACGCAAATTCAAATATTGTAACTCCAGCCGAGTAAATGTCGGATCTAATGTCCAGAAGATTCTTGTAATCAGGTCTGAATAATTCTGGTGCCATATATAATATTGTACCAGGAGGACCACCTCGCTTTGCCGTTATTTGTGTCCCATGAATCTTATATGCTATTCCAAGGTCAAGGAGTACGAACGGTCGCTCTTCATTTCCAGTGGTAATTATATTTCCTGGCTTCACGTCCCGATGAATATAATCAATGGCCTGGATCGCAGACAGGGCCTTCATCAAGCATCTTGTTAAGACTATCAATTCAGCTAAGTTGGGACGATATCCTTGTTGTATCTGATCTCTTAAAGATTCGCCCTCGATAAATTCTTCACTGTAGACTAGATAGTCATGAGATCCAATACGCATTAGTTCAAGTTCCATTGTGCCTAGTTGAACTAAACATTCGCTATCGCATCGTTTCAGTGCTTCTATTTCTCGTTTAACCCTAGCAACTATTTCATCTCGCATCCCATCTTCTTCAATTTGGGGCGGCAGATACACTACCTTCAAAGCTTCTATTCGCCCTCGGACCGTGGCTTTGTAAACAGCTTTGAATCCTCCAGTATCAACATGATCAATGTTGCCAATATCTGGTTTTGCTGACTTGATATCATCTACGCTTGGAATGTTCTCCATATTTTTCACTCTTTCTATCATTAAGAATAAGGGCTCGCATTTACCTTTGTATTCAAACGTCTTTTCATAGACGTAAGCTATTATCAAATCCTATATGCATTAGATAGGCCATTATGTTTTAAATCTGCTTATTTATGAAAATAGATCAATGACCACCATTATTTATCAATCAATAATTTGTGGGTGTATTTTAGAGTCATAATTCTCATATCTACCGTCTCCCCGAATAAATAGAAAGGGCTGCACGCTTTTCCAATGGAATCTTGCAGGTGGAAGGTTAACAATTACAGCTATTAGCTGTTGCCAGACCGTTTCATCTTTCCACGCACCAAGTTGTCTTACCTTATTATACAATTCTGAAAAAGATAAGACTTCGCCAGGCTTAATGCATTTTCGAATTGCCTCTCTGCAGCTTTCGCCACTATGTCCTTTTGCCATAATGGCCTCCTCCATTTATGAATACATCGGCTTATTAAAGACTACATTACACTTATGAGCATAAAAGCTCGGTCAGTTTTTTCTTAATTATTTCAGTTCGCCTTTCAAAGAAAGCTGCAAAATTTTTAAATGACAATTCGATGTCAGGAATCATATGTTGTTCTTTATATAAAGCGAGGCTTTGAGGTTGAGGTCGAGATTCACAAAGCCATTTTTCAAATTCCTTATCAGCTTTATTTAGATTCTGCTTGCCTTGCAAGAGCTGCAGATTGCCAAGATGATCCTTATGATCAAGCCATTTGTGCCATTGATCCTCAGGGATATTAAGTTTTCTCAATCTTCTTGGATTGAACATACTCCTTGGAAATACGTGATCAATATGAAAATGTTGATCGAAGTTCAGCCAGGGATAGAGGAGAGCAAGAATTGTAAAGGTCGTTGGTTCGCCATAGCTAGAATCTAATAGAGCCTCAATTTGAGGTTCATCAAAAGCCATAGACTTAGCGGTTCCTTTAAACGCTTCATAAATATCAGCTTCCGGAAAGCTGTCTTTGCCTGAAATAACCTGCCGAATTGTACGCAAAACATTGTCAGGTTGACCACTAAAAGTCTGTTTCAACAGCACTCTCATAAGCCAGCGCTTCATTTTTTCGCGGTCAGACAGGTATACTGAAGACGAAATAAAGCTAATCGGATTTCCTTTTTTGATTATGTAATATGCAAGAGGAATAACAGCATTATTAGATGCTAAAGTATCTCTGTTGTATCCCCAGCTCGCGAGAAGCTTTGTTGTCGTCATCAATGCTTCTTTTATCTTATTCCATTGGTTTTCAATGTTTAACATATTATCGCGATTAAAATTTTCGACTTTGAATTCAATTCCTCTAATATCAGAAAGTAAGAGAGATGCCTTCAAAATATAATCTTTTGTAAAATTAAATTTCTCATCTAGTGCATTATTCAAGTCATCAACAAGATCATAAATTTCATCTCTGGCGTCAAAACTTTTCCATTGTGCTGTCGCAATAGAAAGAAGCATATCGGAATAGCTTAGCGGCGTTCCAGCCGAATTTACTCTTATAAAGATATTGAGGACTTTGTTTAGATCATTTTCCTCCTCTAAGAAATAACTAATAACAGGCTTTTCAATCATGATTTGCCACAATTTAAGTATTGTATCAGAAGGATACTCAAGATCTTGCTTAACTAAGCCATTTTTCACACAGAATCTAAAGGCATCTTGCATATTGCTAAAATTTAAAATATCGCCTACTTTAAACCAAAAATTGGATTCATCTCTCTGTATGGCATCATCTTCTCGGAGCATTTTAAAATCATAAGCCATATCATTTTCACTATTTGGCTTTGCCATAAGATTTAAATAGAGATATCTTCTAGGATATGCATGTTCATTGTTCCATCTATAATAAGGAAGCTTATCTGCATACCACCCCTTCAGGCCGATATTTAGCGCTGTTAACCTTTGCTGTCCATCGAGAATCGCAATCCTCGGCTTTTCACCTATTAGTTCAATAGGCTCGTTGTGTCGATAATCTCTCTTATGAAAATAATCCATAAAGCGATAAAATTGAAAACTTTTTACATATTCTGGCTTAATGTGCCAAAGTAAAAATGAACCTATTGGATAATCTCTCATTAATGAATCAAAGAGCTTTTCAATCTGTTCAGAAGACCAAACGAATTCACGTTGGACAGCTGGAAGAATATAGTCATGGGACTGGATATTCTCGATTGCCTTCGAAACAGTGATCGGTGTTTGAATTCCCATCGATTTCCTCCTTAAAATGCCCTCTTATAACTTAAATTGTATTCATTCTTCCTCCCAATCTTGAATTTCTGCACCTATTTGCAAAAGAGTTTCTTTTACTTTGCTGTCCAAAGTCGTTCTATCGAAACCTTCCTCTGATTCAGCCTTAATTTCTATAATTATTTCTGGCTCTTTGCCCTTATCTTTTAATGGACGAATAACGCCAGTTATAAAGGAAGCTAATTTGTCCCAGGGAACTGAAGTCCTCAGTAACAGCCTTTTAGTTAGAGCTTTTTGGCCTTCTTTTCCAGCTTCTTTTATAATTCCTGGCTTTATTTGGTCTACTGCTTGAGGTATATAACCCGGCCCGCCGGGTTCTGTCCTTGTCTCCTCGGATTTTAGCTTTTCTGCTACTTCGCTTCTTAAAACAACTGAATCCAGGTTCGCTGAAACCGCCTGTCGATAAAAAATATCATTGCCCTCTCTAAGTCCCAGCGTTCCAGTCTTCACCCCTTCGCCTACCGCCTTAATTAAAACATCTTCGCTTTCGGGAATTGCCATTCCTGGTGTCTTAAGATGAAGTTCGTACATCTCCTTTATTGTTTTCTCTTTTTCATCTTTGGCAAACGTCCTATCTAGGAGATACTTTGGAGTGAGATCAGCTAACAATATCTCCTGGTCCTCCAAATATTGCTTGACTCTCTCTGAGATTGTTTGATCACTTCCAATCGTCGGTATGCCCAAATCTTTCCAGTCAATGCCTTCGCTCCCTAACACTGCCAGGTGTCGATATGTAATGAGTATTTTAAATGGAATCTCTCTTTCGGCCTCCTTCAATTTTTTCTTGACCTCTTCCTGGCTTTGAGCTGTGAGCGCCTCAAGCATTGATTTATCATTTTGAATGTCTCGCAGCGCTATGAGTCGCCTCAATGCTTTGTTCAAAGCTCCATACTGATTCTCATCAGCCAATAGAATAAAAAGAGTATTTCTATAAACCCTAAATCCGGTGCCAGCCCTTTCAAAAAACTCATCAACCAACTTTTTTAGTTTTTCCGAGCCCTTACTTAAATTTGGATGAAAAATAGCCAGCTTCAGGTTCTTGTTATCTGTAATGTCTGATGGATTCTCCGGCCAAAGATAAGCCTCAAAAGCCTTTCCCGCATTTTTATGTATAAGGCTCTTCAGCTCCTCATAGACTTTTCCCTCGGCCACAACCTCTTCTCTATCAGCAATCACACGGTTCAAGTTGGGCTGATTTCGGAAAGCATATAGGTTCTTTTCTGAATGAAAATACCAAAGGTCTTCAGTAAGCTTGGCAACGGCGTCCCCGACAATGGTCGTGGGAATGCCTTCTCTAAGAAGCGATACTCTTATCCTTTGTAATGTTGTTCCTCTGCTCTCTCCCGCACAGAACGAATAAAGGAAGACCGAAGTGGCAATTCCTTTCGCAATGCCATATTTATCATATTCGCTGCCCATTTCTTTATCTATCTTAGGCGCTTTAGCATTTTTACTTGATATGTCTGAGGCAACGACCGCCTCAAATTCATTTCCAATATGCTTAATAAATTCTCGTCGAATTACCTGGTCTCCTAAATTAACAATCGCAGATTGGATGATAGGGGAATAAATCTTCTTCCTGTAAAGATCAGCTACGACTTCGGCCAGGAGCCTCAATACTCCTCTTGTTCTCTGGAAAGTAGGATAAGATCCCCATCTCTCATAAAGAACATCTATGAGTTCTGGATGAAAAGGATAGGAGCGTTCAATCCGTTCTCTGTATTCAACTTCTTTTACCTCATTGGGAACATCTGTGCCAAGCTTTTGGTAAAGGTTAAAATAGTCTTGGGCAACTTTCTTTCTTATTTTCTCTTCTCCAAAATCTTCAAAAAGCCGTTTTCGAATTACCTCATAGATCTCGATCCCCTCAACTGGAATATAGACTGCTTCAACTCGCCCTGAGATTTTTTGCAATTGGATCAATGACTTTTCGGCATCTTCATCATATCTTTCGAGAATGCTAGCAGGGAGGGTAATGACCAAACAACAATTATCCGAAGAAGCGACAACTTCTGTGATTTCCTGAAGGAAAGCAAGTGTCTGTCCCTGAGTTATTTTTTCAACCTTTTCAGCTCGATTTGCTTTCACTATATACTCAAGTATCTCATCCATCAGGATCAAGGTTGGCCCAGCGGCTTCAAGGATTTTTCGTAGTCTTTCTTTGCCAGGGGCAATGCGCTTCTTATCATGTTCTTTTATTGTCTCATATTGTCCTAATTGGCTGGCAATCTCTCCCCATGGCGTCTTCCCTGACACAGCGTCGGCATGGGTGCCAACGAAAATAGCAACTTTTGCCTGCTTAATTTTTGAATAATTTGGAAATTCTAGGAGGTGTTCCGTTTCTTTTCCATGCTTAATAATATGATATAAGACCAACAATGCGTGGGTCTTTCCGCCGCCAAAAGGAGTTTGAAGCTGAATTACAGGATCGCCTTTTTCTCCGTTTAGGCGGTTGAGGACGTTCTCTATCAGGTTTCTCAGCCCTTGAGTCAGGTATGTCTTTTGAAAGAATAAGCTCGGATCTTTATATTCTAAAGGTGCTTTACCATATACAACATCCCCTAAATCAGCGGCAAAAATTGCCTCGCTGAGTTTGCCTTCTGTTATATCTTTATGCGGAGTTGTAACCTGCCACCATGCTGGAAGTGCCATTTTATTCCTCCAATTGAGGTTGATTAGGTGGAAACCAACCCCGAAGAATCATCTTAAATTTAATAAATGACTGATCCTGGCAGTTGCTTAAAGTTACCCTCTGAGCAATTTCTTGATAGATGGAGGAGGAGCGTGGGATTCCGCTCTTTTTAAGAGACAGTTCTAGAGCCTCTTTCGGCTTCTTTGGCTTAAGAGCATTCTCTTCCCAGACGCCATGTTCCTTAAGCCAATTCTTTATGTCTGGATAATTATTCCACCCAAAGGCTTCAGCTACATGACGAGATTCAGCCCATGCCCAGTTCTCGAGTTCGGGATTAAAGACAATTACTTCTACTCTATCTTGCCAACCGCAAAGCTCAATATCTCTTTTTAATTTTGAGGCGACTTCATCACAAGGGATGTTTTCTTGTCCACTCCCTTCGTGATCCAGAAGCACAAGCGCGTACGAACAGTCCCTAGAAAATTGTCTCAGGAACTCAGCTGCTTCATGAATAATTCCAGGATCATGTCTAGGATGCACATAGGTTTCGTATGATATCTTTCTAATTCCTAGAGACTCAATGCGAGAAAGCAAATTCTCTATTCCAAATTTTGCGTTCTTATCAGCTACCAATACAATGAGGTCTTTCACTGCAATACTCCAGCTGCATGGAGGGTTGCTAAGTCCACTCCTTTCTGCCAATCTTTCAACTTAGGATGTTCATCGCCTCTAATGATATCAACCGCACCAGAGTCAGTCTTTGAAAAACAGAGGATATCTTTAGGTTCAGCCAATCTTAGGATTGCTGGGGAATGAGTAGCTAACATAATTTGATTGTCATAAACAGAGGACAGCGATTGGTATATGCTTTCTATGGCTAGAGGATGTAAGCCATTCTCTGGCTCTTCTATCATGAAAATCCGATGTTTTTCTGGCAAATAAGCAATAATCGTCTGTGCAAGAAGGCGAAGAGTTCCATCTGAAATAACCCAAGATGGAAGTTCTAGTCTGTTTTTATGCCTAATATTAATATAAAGATATCGATCTTCAGGCCTTTCTTTTATTTCAATTTGTTCGATTTCAGGAAGAGCAGTCTGCACGTGTTTTAACCAAAGTTCAAAGCTTCGATCATGTTCCTTTTTTAAATACTGAATCACTTTAGGAAGATTTGATCCGTCGATCTGGAAATCCACAGGCACATCTGGCCTACATGGCCAGCGCATAACTGTGCTATTTAGTTGAAGAAACTGTATTCCATCCATTAAAAAGCTTTTTGTCCATAAAGCTATTGGAAATCGCTCCTCATCTTCAGGAATTCTGGCTAGCGAAGATTTAGAAGCACCAAACCTATAGGTTATGTTCCATTTTGTAGTCTCGGATTTAAAGTAGTTACCTCCTTTATCACTCTTAGATATTACTCTTCTCCATCCAGGAGGAGTTTTTTTGCGCGCGAAAACAACGTGTTCTGGCTCTTTAAAATCGATAGGAAAAAGGGTTCTTTGTTTTCTGTTTACAGGTTGTTGATTAAAAGAATTCAATAATGACTCTCTTACGAGCCATAAATATTCTCCGCTTATAGTAATTCCCTTTTTTTCCTCAGACTGAAGAGATATTTCATATCGAACCTTTGAAAAATCGACTCTTTTTAGTCTTCCGAGAATATCTTTCGGTATTTCAAGTTCAAGCGCTATTTCAAATCTATTCCCTTGTTGTTTCCATAGAAGATTATTAAAACTCGATGATCTTTTTTCCACCGCAATATGAGGTCCTTCATTTAGAATATCCTTAACTAAATTAATAACATCTAAGAGAGTGCTCTTTCCACTGGCGTTAGGTCCTACAAGAATCTGAAAACTAGAGAGTTTTACATTTATATATTTTAGTGCCCGATAATAAAGAACCTCGACCCGGCTGATCATTTGTCGTCCTCCTTAAATAATTTCCCTTGATATTCTACTGCTTTTTCTGCAACTTTGCTGTAAGTTGTTTTTCCATACAAGAAGCCTTGGAGCATTTGCTTTTCTTTATCGCCTTCGGGGAGGACATCAGAGATGGCCTGTGCGACCTGCCAGAAGGCGTTATTGTTTAAGTTGCCGGTCTCTTCGAGAATAGCTCCAATAGCTTTTCTGTTGTTTTGTTCCCAATAGAGAAGGCAAGCATGAAGGATATCAATCATGTTATCGAATTTGCTTTTTTCTAAAAACCCCTTATCTCTCTCCTTAGCGCTCGAGACAGAGATATATTCCTTGTCCTTCTCAATGAACCCATTTCCCCAATGTTCGGTGAGTTCAAAGCCAACCGCTTGAGCAAGCTTGCGGGCGTCATCAAAATGGATTTTTTTTGAGTTATAAGTCCACCGCCAGAGTAAATAGAATCTCGTATCTTCATCTATGCCGCTGAGTTGAGGACTTTTGAGGATCTTCGTGAGGGCGTATTCGCTTACATTCTTGCGCACATATTCAAGCAGTTCTTTTGCGGAGACTCTTTCGCCGGAAACCTTTTCAACACTCTCGTATCTGCCGAAGACTTCCATGGCAGGTCCTATGGCAGAGATGAAGAAATCGCTTCCGCCGATGCCTTCGTTCCAGAATTGATCTAGTTTTTCTTTTATCCGAGTCTCAATTTGTGGTTTTAACTCATTCAGGTAGGCAGTTTTATTTTCTATTCTTTTACGGCAAACCATATAAATTGAGGAGGCAAGTGCTGCGGATTCACTGGCTCGAAGCCGAGCTTGCATCTCTGTATGCAAAGGCCAGCTTGCCATCAAATAGAGGCCGGAATTTATAAGAGCATTAATAATAGTCTCCCAAGCTTCGGTAGATTTATGAGCAAAGACAATGCAGGCAATACCTTCTGACTTGAGTACTCGATAGATTTCTTTGAATGCCTTTGAAATCATGTCTTCAAAATATTTCTTACCGCCTTCAAATCCTCCTTCTCCATGAGAATAGGTAACTATTTCTTCTGCTTTTGGCGTTAGAGGCGTAGCAAGAAGCTCTGGATACAAATCTCCGATTGTCCTTTTCAGCCAGACATAGAAAAAATCTGATAAATATGAATAAGGTACATTATCGTAATAAGGCGGATCTGTAATTACTGCATCAAAGGAATTGTCTGGAAATGATAAAGACGTAGCAGAGGATTGTTTAACTATAGCAGATACATTAGAAGAATGAGAACAATGTAATATCACTTTAAAGTAATATTCCCACCCTGTTTCAAAACTTCCAGAGGACGAGCTGAGCAGATTCGTCTCAGCATAATCCCAAAGCATTGGTAGGGCCTGCCTAGAATATAGTTGTTTTATCGCTTCTGAGGTATTTTCCCATCTCGCAAGGCAATTGGAAAATGCTGCAGTCATATCAACACTTAACGAAAGATAACTCACCACCGCTTTGGTATATTCTTTATCAATATCTTCTTCTAGTATCTTTTCATGTACCTGCCTGACTTTTTCTACAAATGTAATCAAAGCCAATTTTTGGCGGGAGTTGAAAAGATCGCCCCATAAATTTAGTCCATAATTTCGAACCGAAAATGCACGCTCTGCGCCACTTCCCGTGCCATCCGGAGTTGGCTCATCCGGGACAGGATCATAACCCCACTCATCAAAAAGCTGGTTCCTTTTCTTTTCAAGACACTTCTCCGCTTCTACAAATGTCTTTAAATCATCTCCCAAAGCGATGCGGTAAGTTTTTCCGGTTCTTTTTGGATGATGCAAAACGACTACGATCATTCGCTGACCCGATTTTCCTTCCTGGAATTGTTTACGCACCTCTTTGTCCCTCAATCCTGATCTGCAGCAGGGACAAATGACCTTGGCCCTGGAAACTGTGCCGTTTTCGGGGTCGAAATCTATAGCTCTCCCTTCTTTAATCTCAAACTCGATCTTGTTTCCCTTCGGGATGAGCTTATAAGCGACTTTCTTGTTATCTTTCTTAGCAAGCCACGTTTGCCTCACGAGAGGGATTTCTGCGCCGCAAGCCGGGTTCTGGCACTCGACCGTTCTCGCCCAAATATAACCCACTGGAATCGAGCCGTCAGGTTCCTGGGGATAAAATTCGCCTATCTCTTTCTTGGCTTCTTCAAGAACCCACTCTCCCCATTTCTTTACATCTTCGAGGAGGGGGTTATATTCTTCTTCTCGCTCGTGACCAATCTCGTCTTTAATTTTTCTTATCGCTTTTCCATATTTTTGAGGATACTCAAGCGTACATTTCAAAATAAGGACTGCCACAGGGTTTAGATCACTGGCATAGGTTTCGCATCCCAAACGTAAGGCTTCGAGCGGAATGGCACCGCCGCCGGCAAAAGGGTCCAAGACTTTGGGCGCGACTCCATTGTTGGCTTCTAATATCTCTTTTCTAGCTTTTTCGATTAGATTTTTATTAAGCGAGTTCTCCCATTTAGAAAGCCTTGCTATAAAATCAGCCCGCTTTATCCTTTCTTCCTCGTCCTTGGGCGCAGGAGTTAAAGCCGCATAAATGGACGCCCTCGAAGAAGCTAAAGGCCGCCGGGCCCACCAGATGTGGAGCGTCGAGATATGTCCATGCCGGATGTTTTTCTCGCGAACTGACTCTTCGCTGACCGCTTTTACCGGGAAATCTGCTTCTATGAAGGACTTTTTGGTCATCTTAGCGCCCTTATTAGCCCATTATTAGCCCTTTCTTAGCCCTTTTAGCCCATTATTAGCCCTTTTCTTTAGCAAGATATACTCAGTGCCTTTTCCAGTAGTTCCTGATTTCTCAAAGATCTTTTTCTCAACAATGTCTCTCAACTCTATAGTAGCCATTGGCTTTGATACACGATTCAGCTCTTGATACTCTTTACTCGTTATCTTCCCCTTCTCCTTCACATACAACACAGCCTTAATTTGCCGCTCATTTAATCCCAACCCTCTGAGATATTCTTCGGTGTATATGTCTTTTCTGATATCTGAAATGCCGATGAGGATAATACCACCCTTCGTGTTTGCAAATGCAACAGCAGTTTCAATGGCTTCTCGGTCGAAATTTTCTTTAAAATCGAGCTTTTCAGATTCACCATTTCTAATCAATTCTGATAATTCTTTTTGATTCATTTCGCCGCCTCCGCTTTATCTTTCCAGTCTTTAACGATATAGCGCACGATATCTATTTCTTGATCCGGTTTAAGGTGTGCTGCAGGATTCTGGATGAGGTAAAGTTCAGGAGTGGAGTTTGCATGCTCCACAATATAAAGCCAGTATTCATCTCTCAATCTGTGGGCCATGAGCCATTCATTGGGTGTCAAGGCTATGGCTCCCTCGCCTGCTTTTGCTTTGACTTCAATATAACGGTAATTCTCTGCCTTATCTTTTGACTTGATGTCATAACCAAGGTTAGCGAGATGGACATCCTCCGATTCACGGCCCTGGCTTTTTTCATATTCAAAAGCGACCTCCATTCCGACTCGCTCTATCTCTTCGGTAGGTATCATCCTCTTAGGCTCTGTTGCATCCTCCTCAATTAACTTTTGCGGAACCACTCTGACTGCCCCAATGATCTTTGGGGAGGTGGGATAGAGATGGATTTCTGCCTCTATCTCTTTCAGAAGGCGATGCCTTTTCTGCTCCAGGTCTTCCTTTTTTCGATTTTCATTTTGAATCGTAACGTCCGGGATATTTTCGCCCTTCATCCTTCTTGTTTCATATTCGGAGATTTTTGCCTCAGAATCAAGGATCATTGATTCAAGAGAACGAATACCGTATTTTCGCTTAATCTCGGCATCTCTTGTGCGAGCTTCCAGAAGCTCTCTTTTATAATTTTCAAGCCCCTGACTTATGGCAAAAGAAATGACGGCATCGTTATCTATTTGCATTTCGGTGGATGGTGCGCCATTTATACCAGGCTTCAAGTCCCAGAGGATTGAGGGATTGATGAAAGAAAAAGAGTTATTTTGGTCTTGATAAATAGCGAAAAGTCTTTTGCCAGCGATGGAATTATTTCCGTCTATGATCTCGGCTTCTAAGAACCAAATGATGCCGTCTCTGATTCCTTCTGGATCAATGAAGATTGCTCCCTCAGAAGCTGTTTGAGAACAGCGAGCTAAAATATCTTTCACGACAGCCTCTAAAAGGGGATGCCCCATGGCAATGAATTCAGCCTGTCCTTTGAAGGCTATTTCCTTATCAAAGGAAACCTTATTGTATTCTTTTTGGACATCTCCAAATTTTATCTTGAATTCATAGGGCTGGTTTCTCAATTCAAAGGGGATTGAAGACATCCGCCAGAAAAATAGGGAAGGGTCCTTTGAGGCTGGATCGAGGCGCTTTTCCATATTGATATTTAGCTTTTTAGAACTTCTTTTAAAGAATTCTTCGATATATTCAGGAACGAGACGGTTTTCTTTGGCCAATCTTTGCTCTCCCAGGATTTTTCTCAGGTCAATATGGCGAGTGGCTAATGCTTCAAGGCTTGCTTGCTTGACTTTTTGGATTGCCTCTTCGTCGGGAACCCTTTCGAAGTCCTTTAAGATGTCATCCATGGTGCGCCGGTTGGCAATAGCATCCACGATCAGGTCTTTCAGATTCTTCCCGACCAAGACTTCTCCGATAACGTCAAAAACTCGATCTGAGCCAAGATGTTCACGAATTCGGGCGAGCTTTTCAAAGAGTTTTTCCAGGATGCGACCTTCGCGCGTGCTTACTGCGACAAGATTATAAATATGCACTTCATGGCGTTGGCCATAGCGGTGGACACGGCCCATTCTCTGCTCGAGGCGGTTGGGGTTCCAGGGGATATCATAATTCACCATGAGCCAACAGAATTGGAGGTTGATACCTTCCCCGCCGGCCTCTGTAGAAACCATAATTTGGGCTACATTTTTAAAGTCATGTTCTGCTTTAATTCGCTGATCCAAACTCATTCCGCCATGAATATAAACAACAGAGTAACCCCACTTTCTGAGTTTTTCGACAAGATATTCAAGAGTGTCCCTGGATTCGGTGAAGATGAGGAGTTTAATCTTTGATTGATGGAGGTTTTCTAACTCTATAACTTTTTTCAGTTCGGTGAGTTTGGTTTCGACTTCTTTTTTTTCAACTTCTTTGGCAAAGGAGACGAGGGACTCAAGCTTAATAATCTCTTCCTTGAGCTCTTCGAGAGTTTCGGCTGAAGTTAGTTTTTCGAGGAGTTCTTCTTCCTTCTTCCAGCGTTCCTTTTCTTCCAGGTCTTCAAGAGATTCTTCATCGTATTCGACTTGCTGGGTGAGAAAGATCTGGCCTTTTTCATAAAGGTCTTTCAGGCGGCTATGGCGTCGCTCTAGGGATTTTCGTATGGCCCGGACACTTGAGGCAAGGCGGCGCTGAAGAATTGTAAGGGCAAAAGTGACATTGCGCTTTTCTTTTTCGAGGGCTTTATTGAAATGCTTTTGGACATACTCGGTGACATCGTTATAAAGATGCTGTTCATCCTCGCAAAGATAGTATTTTATCGTTTCAACGTTGCGGGGTGGGAAAATAGGAGCGCCGTCGAAATCCTTAAGGTCTTCTTTAAGCCGCCTAAGGAAGAGAGGATTGTCTTTGTTTTGAATGGATTCAGAAAGCATTGCGGTATTGGAGAAAAAGTTCGGCTCGAGGAGGTCGAGGAGAAGGCGGAAATTTTCTGGGTCGCCGCGGTGAGGAGTGGCCGTCAGGAAAAGAAGGAAATTCGTGAGCGGCGAAAGGAGTTCGCCAAATGTATAACGCTGGGTCTTATCGACTTTTTCGCCATATTTGTAGGCGGACATTTTGTGGGCTTCATCTATTATGCACAAATCCCACTTCGAGTCTTTGAGAGCAAACTTCACATCGTCCTGCTTAGCAAAATCCATGGAGATAATTACTTGATTCATATCAATGAAAACGTTCTGTCCCCAGGAAGAATTCATTGTTGCTCGATCGATAACATGAAAATTTTCTTGAAATTTCTCCTTCATTTCACGGACCCACTGGTCCTTGAGATGACCCGGAACGACGATAAGAGTTCTATCAACAAGGCCTCGATATTTCAGCTCTTTGAGGAGAAGACCGGCCATGATGGTCTTGCCGGCGCCGGGATCATCAGCGAGGAGAAATCGAATGCGCGGGTTTCGCATGATGTAATGATAGATGGCTTCAATTTGATGAGGAAGAGGAGCGATTTGGGAGACATTTACGGCGTAAAGCGGGTCGAATTGGAAGGCGTTTCTGATCCGATGAGATTCCAGGTAGAGGAAGAGTGATTCTCCATCACCGGTAAATTGAAAAGCTCTTTGCTCAAGGATTTCAATTTTGTTTAGATCATCAAGGGAAAGAACGGGGTTATAAAATGTTTTAGTTTCGAGGCCGACAGCTTCAATTTTAAGCTGGTTTGCACCGATGGATTTAACAGAAATTACGCGGACTTTTTCTGGCCAGAAAGGGCCGCGGAGTATGCAATCAGGTTGAATTTTGGGCATTTTTAGGCTTCTCTCTTTTCATGGCTTAGCACTTTGCAAATTTACAAAAAAGGGATCGCGGCGTTCCATCACTTCAAAAGTCAATCTTCCGTCCGGCTGCCAGAAGTTGACTTCGTCCAGGGGCTCGGAGAGGCGGGCGGCCAGCTTCCGCAGGTAATCAAACCATTGATTATCTGTGACGCCGACAAAGAGTTTCATGTTTCCCTGGCTATTTTGGCTTGTTGATTGCTGCGATCAATTCAATTTTTTGCTGAATGGGAGTTTTTCCACCTCATCAATTATTTTTTCAAATAATAATTGAGAATTAATATTACTACTAAAGCAATAAACGGTCAATCACCTTTTGAGATGATTTTGCAGGGAGATTGCCACGGCGCTGCGCGCCTCGCAATGACAATTTAACAGAAAGGGACAGTCCCTATGGGCCCCTCCCTCAAGAGGGAGGGGAAAGAAAGAAGAAGTTCGATGAATCGAACCGCTACAAGACAATATTACCCTTATTATTACCCTCTTTTAAGAAAAAGGGGACGCTTCTGTGAACTGTCCCCTAAGCTGGCTGTGGATAGGGAAAATAAGTGATATGTCCACGGAATTCATACCAAAGCGCAAATCTCCTTGACAACTGAAC
>Ga0315280_10005441_pt1 | contig 18132 bp, 18 predicted proteins | sample YL17G06_40_MG_FD_203697 | JGI IMG/M metagenome (GOLD analysis project Ga0315280, IMG submission 203697) | Sediment microbial communities from Yellowstone Lake, YNP, Wyoming, USA - YL17G06_40 | ecosystem: Environmental > Aquatic > Freshwater > Lake > Sediment | place: USA: Wyoming | collected... | reverse complement strand
ACGACGATTTGGTGCAGGACATGGTGGATGTCCTGACGAGCTTCTGCGCGAGGCTGTATGGGAAGAGGGCGGCAAAGAATCGGGTCGAGCGGGCGATGGAGGTTTTGAGGAAATGAAAATCAAACGTGCTTATAAGACAGAGCTTGACCCGAACAACGTTCAGCGCACTGCTTTGCTCAAGCACGCTGGGGCGGCGAGATTCGCGTACAATTGGGGGCTTGCCCGACGGAGGGAGGAATACGAGAGAACTGGGAGATCCTCGAACGCCATCGGGTTGCATCGGCAATTGAACGCGCTGAAGAACCATTGTCTGGCAAAGCAGCTTGCGGATGCTGGCATCGGAGAGTTCCTCCGCCAGTTGAGGTACAAGACCAAGTGGTACGGGGGAAAGGTTATTGAGGCAGACCCGTTCTTCCCGTCCACGAAAAGGTGCTCCAACTGCGGGGCCGCGAAGGACGAAATGCCACTTTCCGAGAGGACATACAAATGCGGGAGCTGCGGGTTTGAAGCCGACCGCGACTTAAATGCCGCCATGAATCTGGCTTCCGTCGCCGCCAGTTGGGCGGAGACGCAAAACGCCTGCGAGAGCGGAGAGGTTCATGCCGCAGGGCAGGTGCTCCCCTGTGAAGCAGGAACCGAACGCCATTTGGGAGGAGTCCTAAATGGATAAGTTTCGGACAACGGAGTAACCCGTAGACGAGTCTGCGAACGTTGCCCTTAGGCTCCTTCCGTACCCTTTTCTCTATCTCTGGCCTGAGCATGTAACTGCTTGGCAATATCATGAACGAATAAACCATAATGAACTGAGGTATGATTAACACGACCAGTGGGAAAGTTTCCAAGGAGACCATCCCGTGAAGCACGGCGCCGAAAATGCCGTCTGCGCCCAACTCGTAGATGCCCCCGAGAAGCAACAGCTCGAAGAGGGTGTACCTGTAGGTGGTCTGAACCTTCCAGAGCAGAGCGATCATAAGCACATACCAAGGCATTGTAGCCAGAAGATCGATCGCAAAATTGGGGTTTGCGGCAACACCGGTGATCCCAAAGCCCCCCTCAACAGACCCGAATAGGGATTCGTCCCAGATCGCGCCAGCGCTTCCTATCAGGATAAACTTGGTCCTCGGGCTCGCTCCCCATCTGCTGACAAGTGCCGAGCGCAAGCCCACGGACTTCAGTCGTGGGTTAGCGAGGCTTAAATAGCAGTTCTTCGTACAATGTTAAGTGCGCTAAGGACTTCAACAGTGCTTCTTAAACCCGAAACGGACACTTTGCTCAGAGAATACGCCGAATAGTCAGCGGTTCTTTGGAATGTGGCGAATTTTGAACGCAGAAAAGCGTGGTATAATCACGATAGAACGCCCTCTTATGTTTCCCAATGCAAAACATTGAAGACCAGCGAAGCCTTCAAGAAACTCGGAACTTGGCACAAGCGTTGCTGTCAAAGCTGAACGAGGCGTGGCAAAGCTACTTCGCACTCTTAAGGCTAAAGAAACAGGGCAAGCTACCACCACGCATTCAGAAGGTAAATCCGCCTCATTACTGGAAAGAAAACGGTAAGCGAATTGCTAAAGCGTTTTACGTGCGGAATGATGGCTGGCACTGGTCAAGGAAAGGAAGTTCTCGGGGCTCTCCACGTCGCTCTTGTCGGTCTCCACGGCCCTCCTCGCCAGGACGAGAAGGTTCCTGCGCCCTTGATAGGGGCTGCTGGGGCGAGGTTCGGTTGCCATTTCCCGAGCGTCACTCTGCGATCTCCTCGAAGACCCAGATCCCCTGATGCCTCACGACAGGCCGCCCGTCCCGCAGCGTTCCGCTGTTCTCGTCCGCCAGGGTTATGGCCTCCCTCCTCGCCGAGGGAAGGACCGCCCCGCTTTTGTGCCTCGTCCAGACCGTCACGCCAGAGATCGTCGCTCCAGCTGCCTTCGGTTTCGGCACCTCCCCGATCCTCATCTTCAGCTGCTCGTAGGTCAAACCCTCGAAGTAGTGCGGAATGCAGGACTTGCAGATTTTCGTGTTCGGCTTCAGGATCCTCCCGCCGTACATCTCGTTCAGGACTTCGCTGTCGTAAAGGTCCTTGGCGTGGTGCCGCGCCCTTCTGTTTGCGCATCTCACTTCTTGCCACCTTCCATCTTCGTTATCGCCTTCTCCACGGTTCATGCACGGAGTCGTTTTCACGGTTCACGGTCATAAAATCACGGTTCCACGGTTCATTCCACGACTTCTCGCTTTTAACTTTTCACACCAAAGGCGAACCGTGAAGAACCGTGCCGTAGGCCGTGGCATCCAAGATCGTTCCCGTTTGTAATACCGTGGGAGGCGGCCTTGTAACAGAGGCTGAGAGGCAAGGCGTCTCGCTAATAGTCATCGGATCTAGGGGACTCACCGGCCTCAAGCGCACACTCCTTGGAAGCGTCGCAGATTATGTTGTAAAGAACGCCCATTGCAATGTGCTCGTCGTAAGGCGCTAACCTATTTATTAAAAATATCAGAAAAATTAATATATTAAAAATATCAGAAAAATTAATAAACGTATGTGAGTTCCTTAATATGATCTGGTTGAAATGGCCCACATTCACCTGCCCGACGGTGTCCTGCCCATTACGTGGGTGACATTTTATTGGCTTGTCTCTATAGCCCTGCTGGGGATCGTCGCCTTCTACTTCAGGAGGACTGGTAGGTCCATTGAAGTCAAGACGCTCTCGATAGCGGGTGCAGCCACGGCCCTCGCCTTCGTAATTTTCCAAGTGGAAGTTCCGATATTCGGGGGGATCCACCTCAACTTCACGCCCATGCTTGGAATTCTGGTCGGGCCCGTCATCGGCTCGGTGTCCGCCATCATCATAAACATACTCTCCGCGGCTGTAGGTCATGGTGGATGGGGCCCAATTGGGCTCAACTTCCTGATAAACTTGGTAGAGATCGTCTTTGCGTTCTCGATCTTCACGCTCCTATTCCACAGGCGCAAGGTCTCCCCCTTTCTAGCCGCGGTCGTCGCTACGCTGATCGCCCTGACGATCTCAAACGCGCTGATGGTCGGGGCAATAACCGTCTCCGGCATCCAGGGGGTGCAAGGCGCGGAGCTGCAGAACCTCTTCCTTCTGGCGCTAATAAACGAGGTCGCGGCGGTCGTGGAGTCGATAGTTACCGGATTTCTGGTGGACTTCCTGGCGAAGGTAAAACCCGAACTCTTGGGTGGTAGTAGAATTGAAGAGCCTTGAGAAGGGGCACGTCCCGAACCTGGCAACGATTCTCTACTATTCCGAGAGGGGCGGTCCGTTGAACATCGTGAGCCCTTGGTCCAAGCTGCTGGGGCTCTTCCTCTTCGTGGTGGCGGCGACCATAATACAGAGCACTCTTCTGTTGATCGCGCTCTACGCCATTTCCGTTCTGCTCTACGTCCTGGGGAAGTTTCCGCTTAGGAAGCTGCTGGGCTGGTCGCTCTTTCCCGTACTCTTCATCCTGACCATCTCCATCCTGTTCATCTGCACGCAGCCGGGAAGACCGGTCGTTGCCGTCCCCGGCGCATTCGTCATCACCGACATGGGCCTTCTTTTGGTGGTGAAGCTTCTCCTCAGGGGCCTCGCTGTGGTGAACTACTCCCTCACATTCATCATGTCCACTAGGTACTCCGAGATCTCGGGCCTCGCCGACAGGATCTTCCCCCGACCCTTCGATGTAATCTTTCTGCTGACCTTCCGCTTCGTCTTCGTGGTCTTCGAGGTGCTTGAGACCGCTCTACTGGCCGCCTGGGCAAGGGGCGGGAGCCTACGGAGGGGGATAACCTCTGCGAGTTCGCTTTACGCCAAGATATTCGCGGTTGGGGTCGTCTATTCATTTGACAAGGCCGAGAGGATCGGGAAGGCGATGGAGGCGAGGGGCTTCTCGGGGGAGCTCAGGTCATACGAGAAGCTTAGGAGTCCCTCTGCGTTGGGGTGGGCCATCTTGGTGATTTCTGTATTGATTGTTGTTGTAGCTTACATGTATCAGGGGGTAATTCCATGAGTTCCGAACCTTTATTGCATTTAGACTGCCTCTCCCACACGTACTCCGACGGCACGGTGGGCATACACGACCTCTGTTTCAAGGTATTCCCGAAGGAGATAGTAGGCGTATGTGGTCCCAACGGTTCAGGCAAGTCCACCCTGCTTGAGCACCTGAATGGTATACTGATCCCGTCCGAGGGGGAGATCATGTTGGCAGGGGAGCGCATTGATAAGAAGAACCCGAAGAAGCTCAGGAGGTCTGTCGGTCTTGTCTTCCAGGACGCCGACAGCCAGCTCTTCGCCCCTACTGTTATGGATGACGTCATGTTCGGACCGATAAATACCGGAATGCCTCCCGCCGAAGCTAAGAAGGCGGCTGAGTGGGCTCTCGACCTCGTGGGCTTCGCGGAGAAGACCAAGATCCCCCACTACCTGAGCGGAGGCGAGAAGAGGCTGGTTGCCATAGCTGGCGTCATAGCCATGAAGCCCAAGATCGTCGCGGTGGACGAGCCAACATCCGATTTAGACCCGGTCAACGCCGAGAAGATCGAGAAGCTTCTTCTTAAGTTAAGGGACGAGCTGGGACTGAGCGTTGTAATCTCCACCCATGACATGGACCTCGCCTCTAGGATATCTGACAGAGTCTACATCCTCAAGAAGGGTGTTGTGCTGGCAGAGGGATCGCCAAAGGATCTCTTCTACGATGAAGGGCTGCTCCAGGAGGCGCGGCTGAAGCCCCCCGAGGTGGTAGGGATATACAAGAGGCTGGTGAAGGACAGGGTACTCGACGACGGAAGCAGGCCGATTACGCGGGATGAGCTCCTCTCATTAATAGAGAACAGGGTGACGAACAAAAAGTTACCAGAGGTGATTTAGATGGTCGTGGTAAGCCTATCTATACCGGATGAACTGCTGAGCGCGCTTGACACCATCTTGGGTGGAGAGCGGTACGCAAGCCGGTCCGAAGTGGTGCGGCAGGCCCTAAACAAGTACATCATGGAGTATAGGGAGCTTGAGAAGATAAAGGGCGACATTATCGCCACAATTACGCTACTGTACGAGAAGACGGACAAGAGCGGGGACCTGCACCTGCAGCATGAGTTCGGCGACATAGTCACGCAGTACCTACACTCCCACCTGACAGAGAAGAGCTGCCTAGAGGTCATGGTCGTCAAGGGGCAGTCCAAGCGCCTAAAGGACTTGATTGACGGCCTGAAGGCGAACCGGCACGTCAAGCAGCTGAAGTTCTCGGTGATGGCCGTGGACTGATTAGGATGATGTTTTGGTAAATCAACAAAAAAGAAGTAGATATGTTGAGATTTAAACCACGTATGATAATCTTTATTAAAGAAAAAAGAGAAAGGAACGTTATAAATAACGAAGATTGGAAGGCCGGAACAAATTATTGAAAAAAAGAAATTGTTACCGGCCTAACGTTTAATTTTATGATTTAAGGAGGCCTCTAATGACATTAGGAACCTCTTCCAGATTCTTAACAACGGTGGGTCTTATTTCCAATTCTTCATATTCCATAAATTTTTCTTTAAATTTGCCCTTAACCCGTTCACCAACGCGATACGTTTTAACTGGCGGAGAGACTAGTATCAGTTCTTTAATCCCAACTTTATGGGCACCCATCAAGTCTGAGGGGGCATCGCTCACGAATACCACCTCAGAGGCCTTTGACTGCAGTTTCTCCAAAGCCTTAATATAGATTTGAGCGTCTGGTTTCTTAACATTAACCTCTCCTGATACAACAGTGGCATTAACTAAACTTTCGATACCTGATTGGGTCATGTGTTTTTTAAACCAAGGAGGGGGCGAATCGCTTATTATCCCAATCTTTAATCCAAGTTTTTTGATTTCGTTAATAACAGCATTTGTTTGTGGGTAAACCACAAAAAGCCCTCTAGCCACCCAGGTCTCGAGCAAAAGATTTATGAGATCCTCGTTCTTGGCAATCTCGATTTTTTCCAAAAATTTCTCAACGTAATCACGGTCGCTCTGAATCTCACCTAGTGAATAATCATCCCAAAGTTTCGTTGCGCTGCGAGCCGCTTCCTGTAGCGTGATTCCATCTTTTTTAGTTTTTATTATTTCAAACCAGCTTTTGATGGTTTGGCGAGCTCCTTCACGTGGCACCTCGACCAGAGTACCATAAAAATCAAATAGTGTTGCCGTCAACACCTTTATCTTCAAAAATTAGAATTTATTCCATATTTAAGGCTATTGTGTTCACCATCTCTTGATATCATCTTTGGTTTTTAGAAGGTTAAGCAGGAGGCTCTCGCCTGGGCAGATCTTAACCCCGCACTAAGCTTCTTTGGTCTTTGTTATAATTTCATTTAGTTTTTCGAAAGAACAAAACTGCCCTCTAACAATACCGGATATGATGTCAACGACTATTCCGCGACTATCTGATCTCTTCGCATCCGTTTTAATCGTCCTAACACCTTGCTCTTCAAGGTCATCAAAAGTGATTGGGGACTGTCCCCCCTTATCTTGGATTGCTGGGAAGGGATGTTAAACCTCTTTTCCAATTTACAGTTTGCAAATGTACTTGTAACGCGTCATTCAATCACGCCTCATCTCAAAAAAGAGGAGGTTATTTTGTTGGAACCTTCTTCTTCGGTTTTGGCGCTCTTTTAGGCAGTACGATCTCCAGAACGCCGTCCTTTAGGTCTGCCTTTACTCCCTCGGTCTTTACCTCCTCTTGGCGCCGTGGGAGGGGTCCTCATAGGGATAGGCATAGTACTGGTCTCTTGGAGCAAACCAACAGAGTTCAGACCTAAGGTTTGGATTAAAAATATCACATAAAATATTTATGTAACAGACCATGAAAGTAGGTTCATGGCGTCGGTTAACATAGATTCTTTAGTTGATCTAGTCAAATCTTACAAAGGTGTTAAAAGAAAGGCCATCATTGGCGAGTTGGCAAGATTAATGGGCGGAGAGCTCACATATGAGGACGCGGGCTGGTTCCCATTATGCGGCAAATATGTTTTGGTCTCATCTGATGGCATAGCAGAAGACATGGTAAGTGTGAGTCCCGAACTGTCTGGGTTTTATTGTGTGCTCGTAAATGTTAACGATGTTGTGGCGAAGGGAGGTAAACCTATAGCGTTAAGCGGAGTTGTATCATCAAGCTCTCCGGATATCAGAAGAAAGTTAACTCTTGGCTTAAAGCAAGCATGTGAGTCCTACGGGTTGATTTGTGCAAAGATGCATACCCATCCAGATTCGTTAACCCACGAGGTTAGTGGGACGGTCGTAGGCGTAACAGATGATCCGATACCAAGTTCTACAGCTCAAGATAGAGATAAATTAATAGTGGCTGTAGACGTCAAGGGTAAATTTGGAGATAAAAGATGGATTAGAACATTTGACACAGTCACCGGATTGAATAAAGACGAGGTACGTAAACGAATTGAGGCCATGTCTGAGCTCGCTAAATTAAAGCTAGTTAACGCTGCAAAGGATATCAGCATACCCGGGGTCGTAGGTACCATTGCCATGTTATGCGAGTCGAGTCGAAAGGGGGCCGTGATAGATGTTGAAAAACTCCCAAGACCAAAGGAAGTCGATCTCCCAACGTGGTTATTGGCTTATCCTTCGTTTGGCTTTATAGTTACAACAGACGATAAGAGAGCTGCCAAAGTTTTAGATGTCTTTAGGAAGAGAGGCTATATCGCAGAAATCGTAGGCGAGATTTTATCCACCACAGAAGTATCAATAAGATATCGCGGTGAAAAGAGAACAGTGTTCGACATAGAAAAAGATAGAATATTTGGATAGACTGTGGATACGTGGCCAATAGCATCGGGATTTAAGACTCTTGAATTTGTTCACTCCTTATTCTTACGTTTGGTTCATGTTAACTTCATCACAGTAAAACCTTATAAGCAGTTTTTTCAGATTGTGTCCGAGGTGCATTATGATGCCTTATTGCCCGAAGTGTGGAACTAGCGTTGCCGGGGACGCTTTGTACTGCCAGTCATGCGGAGCCCGGCTCGGTAAGACTGTGACCGAGGAGTTCTCGGTTGCGGCTGACGACCTCATAAAGAAGGTCGAGGAGCTTATACACGAGGGGAACGTAACGAGGATCATCGTGAAGGACGAGGCCGGCAAGGTACTTCTTGAGTTACCGGCGACCGTGGCGGTCGTGGGAACGATACTGCTCCCCTGGCTGGCCGCGCTGGGCGTGATTGCGGGCATTGCCACCCGTTGCACGTTAGTGGTCGAGAGAAGAGAATAAAAAGTAATTGATCTCCCTTATTCTAAATGGACTGATTTGAGCCTTTATGAAACCAGTACTATGCCTATCCCTATGAGGACCCCTCCCACGGCGCCAAGAGGAGGTATGGTCTCCCCCAGAAATATGCTCGCGGTAACTATCGCAACAACTATCTCGAAGAGCATCACGATCCCGGCATTGACGACGGTGAGCGTCTTGAGTGCCTTGTAGAAGAGGAAGAACCCCAGAAAAGTGCAGACTACAGACGTGTAGAGGAGCGCCGAGACCGAGAAGGTGCTGACGTGAAAGCTGAGCGGCGATATCAGCAACAAAGGAACTAGTGTAATAGTCGTCGTCAGCGTCATCGACTCCGTTACGTCCATCGCCGAGAGCCCCAGCTCCGTGGCCGCCCTCTTGTTATAGATGTTCGAGTATGCCCATACGATCCCGCCAGTGAATATTATTAGGTCGCCTACCGCTGACCCCGTTCCCAGCACTGAGAGGTCACCGCCGGTCGTCGTCAGGAAAACCCCCGCCACCCCTGCGAGGATGCCGGCCTTCGCCCTCCAACTTATCCTCTCCTTGAGAAGGACCGCGCTGAAGATCGCCATGAACACGACGTTGACGTTCACCAAAAGGGATGCCTTCGATGCCGTGGTGAGGGTCATGCCGAAGAACTCCATGGCAAAGCCGATGGCATTGGTTATGCCGAGGATCCACAGTATCCTATTGTCCAGTAGCCGACGGACGGATCTTCTAGCCACAAACAAGTAGACCAAGACGATGAGCGCAGCCAGACCGAACCTCGTAAAGATGAAGAAGAACGGGTCCATCTCGCCCAGTGCCGCCTTTATGACCGGGAAGGACACTCCCCATAGCAGTACTGAAAAGAGAAGCCCGGCTGTTGCGCTGCTCTTCGAATCCATTGTGAGATCCATCCGAACCACATCGTCGAAAAAGTTCGTTCCCATTAATAATAATGTCGTTCTCTTCCAATCATATATATTGTAACAGCGCAACAACTCCGCAAGTGACAAACTCCACTTACTGGGGAGTTGGAAATACTCGTACGCTTATCCAGAGGTCGCGACTCATTTGGCTGACTTGTCGCTTTCCACGATCCCGAACGTGTTTCCTTCGGTGTCCTGGCAGTAGGCAAAGTATCCGATGCCTGGTATAGCCTCTTTTTTGCTTACCCTCTTCCCTCCGGCTCTCTCAATCTTCTTAATGAACTCGTCCACGGAGGGTACGCCGATTGTGTTGATGGTTGTAGCGCGAGGGTCCATGCGCTTCATCAGCGCGCCGTTTATACCAGGTTCCTTGCCTTTACCAGCCTCGACCAACCAGTAGTCCAAGGGACCGCCCCATTTGCCGACCTTCCAGCCAAATACTCCTTCATAGAATTTTATCGCCCTTTGCGGATCATCCACGCATATCTCAAAATGGATTACTCTTGGCATATTCACCACTCTGCCATGCTGTCTAAATATGTCTTTTCAGCGCATCCCGATCAGGATGGTCTGCCCACAAGTATGCTATCCTTTGTCCTCAGAAGGCGCACCCTGACCTCCTCGCCCGCCGGCAGCTCCTCCCCCACGACCGTTACTGTCCACCCCATGTCCCTCGTCACCGCCAGGCTCTCGCCCCTGAGCCAGCCCGGTCCTACGACCCTGACCATCAGCTTCTCCCCCACCCTGAACGGCGCCTCCACAGTCCTAGCCGGCTTTATCCCAAAGTCCGGTGCCCTGATTACCAGCTTCATCCCCATCTTCTTCTCAAGCTCCCTCATACGCCTGTAGAAGGCGTACCAGGTCACATATCGCATCTCCTTCGTCCTCCTGCCGAACCTGTGGAACTCGCACTTCTGGATCCCGAGCGGGGGGCTCCTCCTCCCGGCGCCCATATCCTTCGCCAGCGCTATCAATCCCTCCAACTCCGAATCATTCAGCGGGTGGACCCAAACTGGTGCAAGGAGCAAGTCTATCGAGGTGTTCTCGAGGGCATACCTAGCGTTCGCTATCACTCTCTCGACATCGTACCCCTCAGTCCCAGAAAGTTTCTTCGCCAGCATCGGATCGAGGGCATCAACCGATAAATTGATCCGCGAGAGCCCAGCCTCAGCCAGCTCGCCGAGGATCCGCTCGTTCATAAGGTGCCCGTGGGTCTGCAGGGAGACAATCCTCACCTCTTCCAACTCTTTTATCTCCTGTACGAGTTCCACGAGCCGGGGATAGGTGAAGGGGTCGCCAACCGTGTCTATGTGCGCCTCCACCCCGTCCCCCTTTACCTTAACGAGTTCCCTGAGCCACTCCATCATATGATCCAACTTCACGACGTACTCCGCCCTCCTTCTTTTACTGCAGGGTCCGGCATCGGTGGAACAAAATATGCAGCTGAGCGGGCACGACGTGGACGGCCTAACCTGTATCACGTTGGTCCCCCTGTCGATCAGACCGAAGGTCACGGCACCCATGAGGGGGGTTCCGTCCGGGATCTCAAAGAGTTCGGTCATTCGATCACATTCTCTCTCTGCTCCTTACTCGCAAACCATAATAATATATTATAGATGTTTTCTCGGTAAATGTATCTATTGAGATGCTGAACTGAGATACGCCACTGATCTCAAGCGATTTGGTGTTACAAAATGAGCGCGCTCGACAAGCTGTTCTGCCCGAAGAGCATCGCTGTGATAGGTGCCTCGAAGAACCCCAAGAAGATTGGGTACGAGCTCGTAAGCAACATCCTGGCGGGCGGCTACGAGGGGAGGCTCTACCCCGTAAATCCGGAGGGCGCGGACGTCATGGGGCTAAAGTCCTACACCTCCGTGAAGCTCATACCGGGCGAGGTTGACCTTGCCGTTATCGCGGTGCCTGCGGTCTACGTACCGGACACCCTCGAGGAGTGCGGGCAGAAGGGCGTAAAGGCGCTGATCGTGATAAGCTCGGGCTTCAGGGAGGTCGGCAACACCGATCTGGAGGATAAATTACTCTCCATCGTCCGGAAGTACGGTATGCGGATGCTCGGTCCAAACATATTCGGACTCTACTACGCGCCGTCGAGGATGAACGCTACCTTCGGACTCTCGCGCGTATTCCCCGGGAGCATCGCCTTCGTCACACAGAGCGGCGCCCTCGGCATCGCCATGATGGGCTGGACGAACCTGTACCACATAGGCGTCTCCGCAGTCGTCAGTATGGGCAACAAGGCCGATATCGAGGAGTCGGACATGCTGGACTACTTCACGGGAGACGACAGGACGAAGGCCGTTTTAATGTATATCGAGGGTGCGAAGGACGGGAGGCGCCTGATAGACTCGCTTAAGAGGACAACCCTCAAGAAGCCCGTCGTGGTTCTGAAGGCCGGAAGGACAGAGAAGGGCGCCTCCGCAGCCGCCTCCCACACCGGCTCGCTCGCAGGCTCCGACAAAATTTACGAGGCGGCCTTCAGGCAGAGCGGCGCTCTAAGGGCCCTCGACCTCGCGCAGGCCTTCGACTGGGTAAAGCTGATGACGATGCAGCCCCCGCCTTCAAACAAGAACTGCCTGATAATAACGAACGGCGGGGGTGTCGGGGTGATGGCCGCTGATGCCTGCGAGGAGTCCGGAATCACAATCTGGCCACTCCCCGAGGACCTTCAGTCAGAGTTCAAGAAGCTCATGCCGGTCTTTGGGAACTTCAGGAACCCCGTTGACCTCACGGGGCAGGCCTACGAGGAAAGCTACTACAGGTCGGTGGAGCTGGCGCTGAAGGACAACCAAATAGGCTCCGTGATCGTCCTTTACTGCCAGACCGCGATAACCGATCCCGTCGCGATAGCCAAGTCCATCGTGGACGCATACGAGTCCCAGCGGTACGACAAGACCGTCGTAACGAGTTTTGTGGGCGGTCCGCAGTGCGAGGAGGCCATGCGGAAGCTGGACGAGAGGAATATCCCTGCCTACCCCATACCTGAGAGGGCTGTATCTGCGTTGGCAGCGTACTACCAGTGGCAGAGGTACAGGCAGAGAATCGGCAAAAAATGATCTAGATCAATGGTGGTTTCATGTCCGTAAGAGAGAAGGTTCTCACATATATCGACTCTAAAAAAGATCGCCTAGTCAACTCCACCGTCCGGTTCATAAAGACCCCCAGCCCGAGTGGGTCTGAGGGTGATGTGGCAAAGGTGCTCGTCGAGGAGCTAAAAACAGCAGGACTGGAGGTGAAGGTGGACTCCGTGGGAAATGTAATAGGGGAGTTGAGGGGGAAGGGTGGTGCTGACAGAAAGAAGACGCTCGCATTTAACGTGCACCTCGATCACGTTCCTGCCGGTGCTCCGGAGTCTTGGAAGCACGGTCCATACAATGGCGTGGTGGAGGACGGCAAGATCTATGGTAGGGGGGCTGCCGACACCAAGGGTGCGTGGGCTCCGATGATCCTTGCCATGGAGGCGGTCAAGGCGTGTGGCGGGGTCAAGGGCGATGTGTTTTTCACAGCGGTGATAATGGAGGAGCTTACTTACTGCATAGGCATGAGAGTGCTCCTCGACACAACGTTAAGGGACACGCGACCGGATTACATCATATCGGGGGAGGCAACGAGCCTCAATGTTGCGGTGGGGCACAGGGGCAGGACCGAGCTCGAGCTCGCCACGAAGGGTAGGTCTTGCCACGCCAGCGCACCGTGGAGGGGCGAGAACGCGATCTACAAGGCAGTCCCTGTGATATCCTCGATAGAGAGGCTCTCTAGAGAGCTCGAGGCTGAAGAGGCGCATCCGCTCCTTGGCAGAAGCTCCATGGCACTGACCGATATCGTCTGCTCGCCTGGGGCGCATAACGTGGTCCCGGACCGGTGCAGGATGTGGCTGGACTACCGGTTCCTGCCTAGCGAGACGCTGGAAACCATATCACGTAGGATAAAGGGTGCGCTCACCGCCGTCAGCGCTGACGCAGAGGTCAAGGTCTGCGAGGCGGAGGAGAGAACGTACACTGGGGTAAAGTTCAAGGGTCAGAAGTACATGCCCGCCTACGCGATCGATGCGCACCATCAATTGGTCAAGACAGTGGCTGAGTCTGCAGAGACAATTCTCTTTAAGCCTCCCAAAATACAGCGCTGGGATTTTGCAACGGACGGGGGCTATTCCATGGGCGTCCTCGGGATTCCCACCGTCGGGTTCTCACCATGCGAGGAGAATCTAACTCACGCGCCAAATGAGTACATACGAGTTAATTACATGGTGAGGGCAGCCAAGGTATACGCCGAGATAATGATGAGGCTTTGCGGGTCATTAGACGCTACCTCTTGTCGCCCTCATATTTCAAGACTTGCGTAGGATACTGCTTCAGCAGGCTTCTGGCGATCATCCCAGCCTCGGTCCAGCTCGTGTTTATAACAGCGGGTGGAACCATGCACTCGGGACCGACCGTGCCGCTCGCCGCAATGTAAGCCGGGTTCACAAGAATAGGCTTCGCCAAATCCCTTATGCTGATCTCCTTGAACTTCTCGCCGTATCTCTTGATGTTAGTGCACGTGGAGGTGATATCGAGCTTAATCATACCGCCCTGCCCAAGCTCCGCCACGATCCGAGTCTTATGGGAACATCTTCCTGAATCCACAGTGAATACGGTGGTCATAAGCATCGCTCTTATTCAATTTAAATGGAGGTTGAAAAATCTTTCCTAGTTTTTGAAGCATAACTCGCTACTGTTTGTACCTTTTAAGTAGCAGGGAGTTAGAGACAACCGAGACCGAGCTGAGTGCCATTGCCAGCGAGGCTATCTCCGGCCTCAGGACGAGCGCCGGGTAGAGGACCCCAGCGGCTATGGGTATGCCCGCGGAGTTGTAGATCAAAGCCCAGAACATGTTCTCCTTGATCTTCCTGACGGTCTTCCTGCTGAGATCTATCGCGGAGACAACCCCCATCAGGTCCCCCTTCGTGAGGATGATCCCTCCCGCCTCCTTGGCTATCTCCGTACCGCTACCTATGGCTATCCCTACGTCCGCCTGAGTAAGTGCTGGCGCGTCGTTTATGCCGTCCCCCACCATGGCCACCACCTTACCCTCCGACTGCAAACCTGCTATCTCATTGGCCTTCTCGTTCGGGGGGACGCCAGCAATGAACCTCTCTATGCCGAGGGTCTTCGAAACCGCCTTGGCGACCCTCTCATTATCTCCAGTCAGCATGATCACCTCGAGCCCAGCCCTCTTCAGCTCCCTTATGGCGTCCTCCGCGTGGGGCTTGGGCGTGTCTGTTATTCCAATTATTCCAGCAACCTTGCCCCCGTAGAAGAGGATCGAGGAGGTCTTGCCCTCCTCCTCCATCACGCGCAGCCTGTCCTCGAACCTGCCGAGGCTGAGATCGAACCTCTTTACAATTTTCCTGTTCCCGAGGAGTGCAGTCTTGCCCTTGACCCTCCCCCTCACGCCCTCTCCAGGGAAGGACTCGAAATCTTCCAGCTCGTAGAGCTGCATGCCCTCCGCCTTCTCGAGGACCGCCTTCGCCAGCGGGTGCTCCGAGCCCTTCTCCAGGGATGCCGCGATCTTGATTATCTCATCCTCCCCGATGCCACTCAGGTTCGCGATGTCCACGACCCTCGGTTTGCCTATGGTAAGCGTGCCGGTCTTGTCGAAGACGACGGTGGTGAGCCTCCTCACGTTCTCGAGGACCTCCCCTCCCTTGATCAGGATTCCGAGTTCGGCACCCTTTCCCAGCCCCACCATTATCGCCGTTGGGGTGGCAAGCCCGAGAGCGCAGGGGCAGGCGATGACGAGTACTGATACCGCCATTATCATGGAGAAGTTGAAGGGCTTCCCAAGCAGCATCCAGACGGCGAAGGTGGCAACGGCGATAATTATTATGGATGGAACAAAGCGCGCGGCGACCCTGTCCGCGAACCTCTGGATGGGCGCCTTCCTCGCCTGCGCCTCCTCGACGAACCTCACGATCTGCGAAAGGAATGTGTCCTTTCCCACCTTGGTGGCGATTATCCTCAGCATCCCATTCTGGTTGACGGTGCCGCCTATCACCTCGTCCCCCTCCGCCTTGTCCACGGGTATGCTCTCGCCCGTGACCATCGACTCGTCCACCGAGCTCTTTCCGGAGGCGACCTTCCCGTCTATCGGCACAGCCTCACCGGGCTTGACAAGTATCGTGTCTCCCACGGCCACCTCGTCAACTGGCATCTGTACCTCCTGATCGTCCCTTATGACCGTGGCGACCTTCGGCTGGAGCTCCATGAGCTTCCTTATTGCAGCCGACGCCTTTGACTTCGCGATGTCTTCTAGGTACCTGCCGAGCAGGACGAATGTTATCAGAAGGGCGGCGGCCTCGTAATAGACGTCGCCCACGGCAAAGAACGTGTTAAACAGGGAGTAGAGGTAGGCCGCCGACGTCCCGAGCGCTATCAGGACATTCATGTCTGGCGACCCGTGCCTGAGCGACTTGTACGAGCCGATGTAGAAGCTCCTGCCCCCCACCACCTGGACAGGGGTGGCCATGAGGAATAGTATTAACTCTATGTTGGGTATGCCCATGCCAAACATGCTGAGCAACAACGTTGGCACCGATAAAACGAGGCTGAAGACGAAGTCGAACCTTGACTTGGGCTTCCCTTTTACGGCCTCCTCCCTGAGCACCGGGGTGTAGCCCAGATTCTTTATGGTTGCCTTCAGCTTGCCGACGCCGACGGTCTTTGGGTCGTACTCCACAACGACCATCTTGGTCGCCAAATTCGCACTTGCCGAGACCACGCCGTCCAGCTTCAGGAGCTCCTCCTCGATCTTGCTGATGCAGGAGGCGCACCTGATGTCGTCCACCTGAATTATTACCCTCTCGGTTACCACCTTGTAGCCGGCGTCCTCCACCGCCTTTGCTATGACCTTGAAGTCCAGCCTCGATGGGTCGTACTCGATGACGGCACTGTTCGAGCCGAAGCTCACCTCGGCCTTATCGATACCCTGCACCGACTTCAGTGACTTCTCTATGGTAGTCGCACAGGTGGCGCAGTGCATCCCCTCGATGCCGACGGCGGTCCTCTTTCGCATGAGAGCCTCTAAATATAGCGGGATAATTAAACATTCTATTGCAGCCGGTGGTTCCATGGCAAGGCCAATGTGGTACATCAAGCTCATCATGAAGGCGTTCCCCCAGAGGTTCCTCATAGCAAAGATGACCCGGCTGCCCGTAATCGGCAACATCATCGACGAAATGCTCTTCGAGGGTGATGACATCATCTACCTGCCCCAGGACAAAGTGATCGAGGTTAACCGGTCCTTCGAGATGCCCGTGGAGATGGTTCTACCCTCGCAGGTGGTCGAGCACTTCATCGAGAAGGCGAAGTACCACTGGGTGATGAACTGGTGCATCTGCCGCAAGTCCTCCAATTGCAAGCACTACCCCATCGACCTGGGCTGCCTCTTCTTGGGAGAGGCCGCGATGAAGATCGACCCTCGCCTGGGGCGTCCCGTGACTAAGGAGGAGGCTCTTGAGCACGTCCGACGCTGCCGCGAGGCCGGGCTTGTGTACCTCATCGGAAGGAACAAGCTTGACGCCTCCTGGCTGGACGTCAGCCCGGGGAACAGGCTCCTCTCCATATGTAGCTGCTGTCCGTGCTGCTGCCTCTGGAAGATGCTCCCGCAACTATCGCCCCGCATCAGCTCCAAGGTCACGAAGATGCCGGGCGTCAATGTGAAGGTCACCGATCGGTGCCTCGGGTGCGGGACCTGCACCAAGGGCGTATGCTTCGTGGAGGCCATCCGCGTTGTGGACGGCCGGGCAACCCATAGCGAGGAGTGCAGGGGGTGCGGCCGCTGCGTCAGCGTCTGCCCGAACAAGGCGATCGAGATCTCGATCGAGGACTCCAGGTTTTTCGAGAGGTTTGTTAACCGCATATCTTCGGTGGTCGACGTCACGTGACTGGACGATCAAACTTGACTTCCGTAGTTCGCAGGGAATGAATACTTATATCCTGAAAAATGCCAATATTATTTGGTGCTGATTAATGGCAATCGATCCTATCTGCAAGATGCAGGTGGATGAGAAGACCGCCAAATACAAGTCCGTCTACAAGGGAAAGACCTACTACTTCTGCGCCCCCGGTTGCAAGAGGGAGTTCGAGTCCAACCCCGAGAAGTACGCGCTGTCTTAGTCTATAGATTCCCCTCCTATTCCTTTGGTGAGGGGGTCGCTTTGGTTTTTCCATACGTCTTCAGACTGCAACATTTACGGCACCGTCTTCAGCTATTCACAGCTACGTCAAGGCGATTCAATGCAATAACTCTTATTTATAACAAAGGATAAACCCCAATCCAACGGTGATCGCATGAAGACCTCAACGATCGTAAAGAGCCTAAACGTCTTGATCATCGTCACAATCATCATAGCAATTGGCGCTGTCGCCGCAATGGTCATTACCATTGCCCAGTCAGCACCTTACGTCTCCATTGGGCAGGTCTCCCAAAATATGACAGGTACCGTCGCTAGGATCGACATCCCGGTGACGATCGGCAACCGCGGTTATCTCGCCTTCGCCGATATCAATGCGAGGCTATCCCTGAAGGACAGCAACGGCACCACGCTCGTGGAGGGATCTGGCGGTCCCCTCACGATTCCTGCCGGCTCGACCAGCACATTCGTGCTAACGATCACGATAGACACTGCACACGTAACCCCAGAGGTATTACAGGGCCTGATGACTAATAGCCAGAATCTGACCGTCAACGCCTCTCTTGGAGGGGCTATCCCGCCCATGGTTAGCCTCACAGCCTCAGCCTCAGGGAATTTCTACTGGGGCGCGCCCTTCAAGAACCTCCAGATGAGCTCCCCGACCTTCATCACCTATAACTCGACGCACCTTCTCACAATGATCCCCGTCTCCTTCGACAACGACTCGCCATACTTCCCCGTCTCAGGGCAAGGCTCCGTAAGGGTGTTGGATGCCAATGG
>Ga0315280_10005440_pt1 | contig 18136 bp, 21 predicted proteins | sample YL17G06_40_MG_FD_203697 | JGI IMG/M metagenome (GOLD analysis project Ga0315280, IMG submission 203697) | Sediment microbial communities from Yellowstone Lake, YNP, Wyoming, USA - YL17G06_40 | ecosystem: Environmental > Aquatic > Freshwater > Lake > Sediment | place: USA: Wyoming | collected... | reverse complement strand
GACAACTGTTGCAAAATTGAAATAAATATAATTAATCTCAAAATCATATGACTGCTTTTGAAAACAATCTAGCAGAATTAGCTGGAGCTTTTGCTGGAGACGGTTGGATAAGTAGAGGAAATTCTGGATTGACTCTTTTTATAAGCGGTAATCCAAAAGATGAAAGAAATTATTATGATAATAGAATTGTTCCGTTACTTAATGAAACGTTCAAGGCCGAAATCAAAGCGAGGGAATTTAGATACTGGGGGACTTACGGTATACTTACTTGTAATAAAAACATTTTGGAATCATTTTTGAAATTAGGATTTACTGTCGGAAAAAAGGCCGTTTGCGTCAAGGTACCCGCTTGCATAAAGAAAAATAATATTCTGTATAAACATTTTCTCAGAGGTTTGTTTGATACTGATGGTTGTATATATTTTCAACGTTCTTATGGCAGTTCGTCTAGCAATTGGCAAAAAGAATATAGACATAGACCGGTTGTAGCATTTGCAACGGTTTCTTTAAGTTTGTATGGAGAGATCTGTAGGATGATAGACTCTTTAGGTTTTACTTTCTATAAGACAAAGCCATATAAAGGAAGTACAAATAAGAATTCAGTTTATAGGTTAAGAATAGAAGGCAAGGAGAATGTTAAAAAATGGTTTTCTACGATAAAGCCGGCTAGTAAGAAACATCTTGATAGGTTCAATATTTGGCTAAAAAAGGGCTATTTCTGAGTAAGTTTTATTAAAAGTGGGTGCCATATCTTTATGACGCAGGGGTTCCGGAGTGGTCAAACGGGAAAGATTTTCAGGCTTTAGCCTTTAAATTCTAAACTCAAGATCTTTTGGCTCAGCGCCTTCACAGGTTCAAATCCTGTCCCCTGCAGTGACTATCATGCAGAACTACGAGCGTATGATGGAAGAGAGAACGTGCCCGATTTGCAAGAGAAGGTTCAGAGCGCCGAATTATGCAGATATCGCTTTCTGTAGTTCTGCGTGCGAGGAAGTTGCGAAGAGAGCCAAATACAAGAAAGAGTGCGTAATCTGCAAAAAACCTTTCCTGACCAACCAGCCGAACACGTTGTACTGCAGCGAACGTTGCGTCAAAAAAGTCAATAAAGCGCGCAATAGGTCAGAAGCAGCCAAGATTTACAAGATGAAGTATCGGAGAAAGCCGGAAATCATGGAGCGTGACAGGGCTTACAGGGCAAGGCCGGATGTAAAGGCCCGTGCCAAAGCCTACAGACAGACACCAGAATTCAAAGAAAGGATGAAGATCTACAGGAAAAGGTACCGTAGAAAACCGGAAGTTCGAGAGTACATGAGGGGATATCTGCGCGAGCACTATAGAAAAAAGCACCCAAGAAGATAGATTAATAATGTGCAAATTCGTTATAGTTGCGGTGATAATTTATGGCGGACTTTTGGGATTTTTTGATTGTTGCAGTGGTGTTTTGGTTCATACTGCGAGTCCTTGAAATGAGGGTCTATGGACCGAGAGGCTGGAAAGGTCTGGAGAAATGGGGAAAGAGGATGGAGAGGAGACGCGCCAGACGCGAATTTGATGAGAAGTACGGCATGGTGGTCGGAGGAATAGTGTGCCTGTTCATGGGCGCGGCAATCCTTGGAGCGCAGTACCTCTTCGTAAACTACTTCACAGGGATACCCGCGGTAGTGATGGGATTCATAGGCCTGGGTGGGCTTGTGCTGGCGGCGATAGGCCTGGCTCTTTTGGTAGCAGCCGTTATACTCGGGATGTTGATGATGGCTTCGGGGAAGAGATAGTTTTTATATCCTATCTGCCTAAGCCTAATGATGAAAAAGCCGAAAAGGATAGCGGTAATAGGCATTGATGGCAGCGGAAAGGATATTTTTGCAAAGACTCTTTTTGAGAACAGTAGAAACGCTGCTCTCATGAAACTTACAGAGTATAGCCCAAAGGATAGGGTGTTCAGAGCATTAGGCAAGATTCCAGACAAATTAATTGAGGCTGGGGAGAGAACCAAAAGCAAGAAATTGGTTGTCGCGGGCTATGCCGGTCATGCGCTGCTTTTTGGACCATATCGTATCAAGAAGGAGAAAAGAAAGGAAAAGATATTCTTCGTCAGATATCCGCCTTACGATGCGGAAGCCCTCTCGAAGGTATATGGAAAAGGAAAAGCTTCTTCTCTCATCAAAAAGATTGTGAAAGTTGCGAGCGCTTCTCCGAGGCCGGACGAGATTTATCTCATGGAAGTCGAGCCGAAGGTAGCGATGGATAAGATAAAACAGAGAGGCAAACCGATACAGATGCACGAAAACAAAGAAAGCTTGACAAAATTAGCCCAAGAATATGAGAAGGTCGCTGATAGATTGGCTAAGAAAGGGGTAAAAATCTATAAAAGAAGGGTAATAGAATAGGGCCACGATCGGGATTTGAACCCGACCCGGAAGGTCCACAGCCTTCTGTGCTCTCCTGCTTGTTTAGACAAGAACCAGGCTACACCATCGTGGCCATGAGTTAGTATATAATTGGAAGAGAATAAAAAGATTTCACAGGTCCTTGAGATGTCCGTTCCTCTTCAGCCAGTCGACTTCCACCTGCTTGTAGCGCCAGACGATATCTCCTTTCTTGTCCGACTCGATAGACCAGGGCTCTACTAAGACATAGTCGTCCTCTCTCACCCATATCTTCTTGAGCTTGCCCGGAATCCTGCACATTCTCATTTTTCCATCAGCGCACTTGACCGTGAGATGCTTTCCGCCATGAAGCTGGAGCACTCTCCCGAACATCTCCCCCCCTCTGGGAAGCCTTACCCTGAATTCCTGCTCCTGCGGCCCATGCGGCTTGCGGGGCGTGAACCTCCTGCTGCTCGAAAAACTCCTCATGATTATACCTTGAATATTATGGCGTAGGGCACTCCTTTGATTCTCCCCACCTTTCCGACTAACTTATCACGCTTGGCTATATTAATCGTTTGCTCTCCGACGAGGTTTATGTTCTTTGCTTCGGCGAGCATGCGGGACAGTTCTTCCTCCCCCACTACCTCGCCGTAGTAGAAACTCTTTTTTATGTCTAGAACCAGCTCTTTTTCCTCAAACCTTTTTCCGACCAAGCCCTCATCGCACGCAGCCAGCACCTCGCCGTTCCTTTTGACGCAAATCCCCATCCTTACACCTGTCTGACTGGAGACCTGGCCCCGCACACCTCGCAACGCTTGTATTTGATTCCCTCGAAAGTAATCAGGTCAGTATCCGGTTTCTTGCATTCCTTGCATATCACGAATTCCGCCACATACGCATCAAGCTTGGCGTTGATCTGCTCCTCCTTGAATTTGCCGTTTAGTATGCCCCTCTTCCCGTCGAAGTTGCCGGCAGTAGCCAACTCCTTTGCTATATACTTGAGCAGATGGTTGGGGTCTCTCCTGAGAATGCCAGCGACCTCATTAAAGTTCTTGATGAAGGTCTGGTTTCCCTGCGCCATCGAGCTGAATCTGGGTATCTCAAACCTCTCTTTCGTCACCGCCTTCTTGGGCAGCTTTTCATACACTGTATCGAGTAAGTTCTCATATTTCATCATAAAAGAACCTCAAAAAGAAATTTCCTCAACCAAACCACTCTTTTTAGTGCCAAGCTCTTTCTCTCTAAGCAATTCATAATTAGCATCATCAATCTTTTTAATTATTTCTCCAAGCACAAACCTCTCTGTCTGGTCCTGCCTTATCTTCCCTATCACCCGGACAAGATTCCCCATAGCTACCTCTTTTGCCATCAGAGAGTCATTACCGAACGCCTTCACCTTTATCTTTCCTGTTCTGTCCTGCAGTATCAACGAGGAGAAACCTTCAGAATCGTTCTTCTCGAGTACTTTCCCGAGCAGATCGACCCGCGATACTTTCAAATCCCCGAGCTTGACATAAGTGGGATTATCTATAGTCCCACCGGCTACGTATTCCCCTCCTGCCAAATCTTTAATCCGGAAACGATACGCTATCGCTCTTTTCATTCAAACACCGAATAGAGTGACTCCGATGACCAGTCCGAGACAGGCTCCCGCAGACACGGGCGGGAGTGCGGGCAATGGCTCTCCCGGATGCTTTAACACATACATGAATAAAATGCCGAGCGCGACTAGAGAGCCTAACGTAGTCAGAACGGCCTGATAGAGTCCTAGCCGTCCGAGAACAGATACAGACAAGATTAACGGCATAACCAGATCTCCGCCGCCGAGCTGGAAGACGTGCGATACTTTCTTTGTCTTCATAGGGACTGCTGCAGTGAATGCCATTGGCCTCTCAGTTATAGCCTTAGCCAGATAGACCATGTGCTTTGTCCAAAAGACGGATATAAAATCATAGATAGAGAGGATTAACAGGAAGACTATGACCGGCAGTACTCCTAACGAGCCGCCGATTATAGCACCGGCCCCGCTCAGTGCGAAAATGAGCGCTATGTTCTGGCTGAGGATAGTGGGCCTCAGCATCTTCCAAGCGGTCAGGGCCAGGGCCAGCATCAGGCCGAGAGGAAGATTTTCACCTATCAGCCAGTAGGGTATCAGAAAGTCGAAAGCGATCCATGACGCGAAGAATATGGCAAAAGCCTCAAAGATTCTCAGAAGGGATTTCTTGAACCTGATGATTAGGATTAATACGCCGGTCATCAGGAGGATGTACATGAAAAGCAAGAGAGAATTTGAGACGCTCTCCGGGTTTTGGAAGGCGCCCTCGATTTCTCCGGCCTTAATTAGTTGAAGATACTGGTAACCGCAGTAGATGCCAAGAATTTGGACTATCAAGAATATCGAGAGTAGTGTAAAAAAAGTCTGTCTCTGGTTCATGCTTATCCTTATTCAACCGGTTTATAAATAGTAGTACTGCGAGGCATGTAGACATCGCCGTTTCTCAGCAGCGCGCCCAATATCTCTTCCAGCTCCCCAAAATCTATCCCGCGCTTCTCCGCCTCAGAACAGATAGCCGTTCTCTCGACTTCGCCGGTCTCAATGCTGAGCTGTTTTATTATGTCATAAACTATTTTCTTCTTCTTTGTCATCCTTTCTCATCTGCTGGTCTATAGATACCGTGCCTCGGTTTATAGACGTCACCGTTCCTCAACAAAGAGCTGAGCGCCTCCTCGAACTCCTCGCCCCTCAGGCCCTGCGCCTTGGCCTCTTCCAATAGGGCTTCATGGGTCGCTCCTTCTGTCCCCTCGCTTTGCGCCTTGACAGCACGATAGACAACCTTGAGCCTGTCCTGCTTTGAACGCGATGTGCCCACCGCTATTATGTCGATATCAAACTTTCCCGTTTCTGGGTCCACCCCTACGCCGCTGAGGCAGAATTTCATGAGCTTGATGGCCCGTTCCGCATCCTCCAGGTCAACAGTATCGCTGAGCCTCCCTTTCGCTGACGCCTCGGCCAGCCTTATGATGGCCTCTAGATATCTCGGTGTTATAGGGACGGATTTCTGCTTCTGACCCATCTTCCTCAAATCAACGTAAAACGCCTCTATCTTGTCCATCGCCTCTTTAGTGAGCAGGGGCTTGATCTCTTTCCTGGCATATGCTATATAGCTTCTCAACAGGTCGGGCTCTATCGCCGGTAGGACTCTCTCCTCCGCCTTCTTCATCTCCTCCTTGTCGTAACTGCCCCTTGCCTTGACCCCTGCGGTGAAGTGGGAGGTCAGTATGTGCTTCACCATCTCCCTGTCCTTCGCCTCGTCAAGTTCGTCTTTTATGGGAAATATCAAATCAAATCGCGAGATAAGAGTTGGCGGGATATCGAACTGGGCCGCAGGAGATTCGTTTGGGTCGAACCTGCCGTAGATGGGGTTGGCCGCAGCGAGTATAGCCGTATTGGCCTTGAACATGGCGTGGATGCCTGCCTTGGTTATGTGGATTACCTGCGACTCCATGGCTTCGTGCATGGCCGAGCTATCCTCCTCATTCATCTTATCGAACTCGTCTATCGCGGCCATTCCGCCAGCTGCCAATACCAGCGCCCCTGCCTTGAGCGTCCATCGCCCGTCAGTGGAGTCGTCCTTTTCCGCCGTAGCAGTCAGGCCAGCGGCAGAAGAGCTCTTTCCTGAGACATACACTCCCTTGGGTGCGAGCTGGTTCACATATATCAACAGTTGGGTTTTCGCGGTGTTGTGTGATATTATGCCATTTGCTATAAAGCGGTGAGATTTTGGAATTTCAACATCAAATACGTCTGCGCATCCCGCCTTTGCGACTCTAATCACTTTTTCACTCAACTGCTTGCCACGCAGATTCTGTTCCCTAAGATGCTTGCAGTCCTCAACCAATTTCTCAAGGCGTTCTTTTTTCTTTTGTGATTTAAATCCTATAGAGCCATAGAATTTTTTGATTGACTCCGCCCTTCTTATGGTGAGATTTCTTTCCACAATTCTGGAGTGGATTCCGAATCTCAAAAGCAAGACTTGGACGTCTCTTAGTAACTCGATTGAAGATGACTTTAGCTGGATGGCTCTTCTTCCCCTTCCTTTTGAGAAAACACACCCGTCTGCCTCAAAAAGCCATGATAGGAACTCTGCAACGACCGTGTTCCCAGATTTGAAAATAAGGTCTGGCACCCTTTTGTCCTTCAAGAATGAGAGAGAATAAGCAACATCGGCATCATTCAAGTCTATTTCAGTTAGTTCGATTTTCCTGTCTGCCTGTAGTTTATTTTTTCTGACACTTGGCCTAACCCCGAAGTTTTTCTCAATAGCCGAAACTAGTTTAGGGAGAAGATCTAATTCATGGGAGTTAACGAGCATACCTATCCTGTGGCTCCTAACCCAGCCGTCACCCAAAACATACCCCATCAAACCTGCAAGCGATTCATCCATCTGCTCAGGAAGCTTCGACCTTACCTTAGGCCCGTATTTTCTTGCTAACTTCTTCCAACCCGTTTTTACGTAAGCAGTCACGGTGCACGGAATCCAAGGCACGCTAGCGACTTTATCCCCTGGCCGTATTTCATCTATTCGTTTCCAGAATCTCTCCCTATTCTTAATGACCAATAAAGGATGATTATAAGTTCCTTTAATGCTTTTTCCAGTTTCAGTCACAATTTCCATTACTGGCTGATTTTTATATGTATGGAAAACGGTTGCCTTATCCCTTTTATACCCCTGGCCAGTCAAGAGAGGAACATCTATTCCTTCTAGATGTTCTTTACCTAAACCCCCTATCTTGGCGATAGTCCCATTTCCTAAAACCACTCGCTCATCTGCAACTAAACAACCGGGATCGCCAATTAGTAATATGTGCATGTCTGACCTAATCTTCATCCCGTCCGCCTTGACCTTGCCCTGGGTGCCCCCTAACAGCTGCAGCGCTATGGCCTCCTTGATTTCGTTAAGGCCGTAGATTGAAGGAGCAATCGATGCGACTATCTTATCATATATCTTTGGGTCGTTAGCCAGCTCCCTTATCCTCTTCTCTTCCTCTTCAGTGAGTTTTATGTTTTCAAACTCTTTCTGGACCTGGGTGATAGAGTTGACATCCAAGAACTTATCATAAATGGCGCCGCGACCCTTGGGGTTGTGGAGGTTCAGGGTTCCGGTCATCTCGAGCTTGTCACCTGGCACTATCCTGTTGGTCAAATCGTCCTCGATCCACAGCTCCATCTTCTTTGCCTGCTCTCCGCCCCTTAGCAACTCTAGCGGCTCCTGTATCTCGGCCCTTTGCGTATCTATGAAGGCGCACTGTTCCAGGAGCAGCTGGAAATTCTTTCTTTCGCATGCGCACCCGGCCGGCTCAGAGAACTTGCCTGTTTTGTCTGTCTGCGGGATGTTATAGACCCTTCCGCAGTGCCTGCACTCAAAGACAGCATTGACTATTTTCGGCCTGGATTCTGTTACTGTGGTCACTACGCCGTCTACGCTCAGGAACTTGCCTATGTGCGCGCTGTCCACGCTGCGTATCAGCGTCTTGCTGTCCTCTGGAAAGTCGACGAACCTGACGTTCAGCCTGACTTTCTCCCCTCTCGGGTTCACAAAGTTCATCTGAGAAATAGCGTCTTGAGCCGCCTTGATGATTGGATAGGGGTTCTGAATCAATTCATCAGCCAAATCGGTGTCGTATTCTTCCAGCACCTTATAGCCTATTGCTATTGATTTTTCATCAGGATAAACAGAAGCCAGCCTTTCCAGCTCAGACTTGTATTTCGTATTAAGAAACTCTTCGAATTGCGTTTGGTACGGTGAGGACTGTGTGATAGTCTCCATTAGATCACGATGAATAGGTCTGGCGCAGAAAATTTTTTACCGAATAGTGTATATTATTGTAGCCTAACTTATATAAAACTTTACTTCGCCTTGCCTAAAAGTATCAACCCGATGAGGATGACAATCATTATAGTCAGGAGAGTCTCTAACCAGCCGAAGGTGGGAGAGCCCTGGACGCTGACCTTGGCGTATTTCTCTATCGAATGGAACTTGTCGTTTTCCCTGAAGCCGACCTTTATGCCGACGTGATAATCGCCGTTAGCGTCCGCCGGTGCTATAAATACGAATTCACGGCTTATCTCGAGGTTAGAGACGACCTCCGGGATATAGAGGTTCCTGCTCATGTTCGTTATGAATCCGCCGGGATAGTCCATATCTATGTTCAGGTTTGTTAGAATGTCATCGCCGGTGTTCTTCACCGTGACTATCATTGAGTTCTGCTCGCCAGCCTTCATGTTCTGATTCTGGAAATGGTAATACAGGGAGAGAGGGAATCCGACCACCTCTACATTGACGTTAGGATAGTCTATTGTTTCTCCACCATACCTGAGAGTCGCGTTGACGGAATAATTGCCAAGTTTAGTGGTGTCGTAAGTGACTATCTGCACCGTCTTCATGTAAGTAGCGCCAGAGCCGATGGAATTTACGCTGATGTTCCTCTGGCCGCCGAACTCTTGGGGCAGATTCACAGAAATGATCACATTCGAGAGGCTTCTTGTGCCATCATTCTTCAGGCTGATATACAGGGAAGCGTCCTCTCCTGCCAGCACTCGGGTATCCTCCGGAGCCAGCTTGAACGTCACCTGCGCCTGCACTATGGCCAGCATTAGGCTAAAACTTATAATTAGACCAAGCATCTTTAGGCATTTCCTCAACTTCCCCCCCTCCTGGGAATATCTTGTCCTTGTACTTGAATACGATCAATAACACCATAATTAGAATCAACCCTCCTATTAAAGGAAGATTCAGACTAAAGCCAGAGCTGACGCACTTGCCTCCCTCCTCCTTGGTGTCGGAAGGGCACTTGCACACGCAGTCCACATGCGTCTTACCGCCGGTGCAGGGCGTCTGGCATAGGTTGATTTGTGCCATTAGTGTTTCGACTAGATTGTCTATTTCGTCGAATTTTGCCTTTGCTTCCGTGTAGTTCTTATTGGTGAAATAATTCTGGGCTTCGGTCAGGACATCGTGGAGATCGCTTGCTTGGCTCTGATATGAAGAAGGCAGATAGACATTGTTGCTGTTTATGTAAGAATAGTTGACGGCATACTCTGATAATTTGTCCGATATCTGCTGTATATCTGTTGGGCTTATGTGATTCTCGTATCTCTGTCTAAGCTTTGTAAGGTAATCGTCGCTCTTCGCGCTCAGGCCGCTGAAGAAAGCGTTTATTGTGTTCTTATTCTGCGTAAGGTCATCCTTGGTTCTTGTCGAGGCGCCGTCAGCAAGCCTGTTCGATGTTATAACGCCCTGAAACGCCTGCACAAGGCTCGGATTCTCCGTCTTCAGTTCACTTCCGGCAAGCTCTATCATGAAATCATTCGCTATCGCCGCCACATCATCGAGAGCGGCTATGAATGCATTCTCTTTCTCGAATACTTGGTCGAACGCAGTTTTTGTACTATCAACATCGGTTGTCCTCCACACAGTTTTGGTGCTTGTGGTGAACTCTTGCGCGGCCAGGATTTTATTCCTCAGCTCGTCGTTCATAGCGTTTGCGGCAGTGATCGAGTCTTTTAGCGGCTGCAGATTCACCAGCGTGACGCCCGAGGGAAGCTGGTTCTCATAAAGCTCTAGCTGGCTTATGGCGCTTGAGAAATACCTTCCCTGCGCATAGCTGAGCGTAGTATCCAAGAAGTCCCCCATCGCGTCGTCTGTCGCGAAGAAATTGGCGAGATAATGAGTCTTTAACACATCCTTGACTGCGTCTCCTATCTCCACGTTCCCAGTCTCAGAATTTATCGGGATCATGACCTCGATTCTGCCGGTAGTGCCTATGAGTTCCATCACGTAATAGCTGGTCGAACCAGAATAAGTCAGACCTTCAGGCACAATCTTGATGCTCTCGCCAGCCTCGGCATACTGGAGGGCTTTCGTTCCGGCTTGAGTGGAAGTAATCGATGCGAATCCGATGCCTATTAAAATTACTGCCAAAAGTAAGGCTCTTTTCATGCAATCAATTAATTAAAGAGTATGGAATATAAATCTTTACTGTAGCGCATAATAGCCTGCCGCCTTCTCCCTGGCAACCCTCTTCACAACTCCTTTGTTCACCAGGCTCGTCAGGACATTGCCTACTATCCCCTTAGCCAGGTTAGAGGCCCTCATGATGTCGTCCGCAGTCTTTAGCTTGTCCGGGACTGTGGCACCAATCGAGTGTAGTGTTGCCAGTATTTTCTGCTCTTGTGGATTCAAGTCAACCATTATATCACCTGTTTTAGTAGTTAGTAGGAAGAAAAAAGGTTAAAGACATGCCTGATAGAAATAGTCTCAGTCACCGGTTTCGTCTGGAAAAAGGCATCATTTCACTCGCTGTTAGATTAGAGAGTGCATATTAATAAAAACCTTACGTTATCCGTTAATCAAAAAGTAGGTTGTGACATAGCCTATAAGGAGGACGGCTATCAGGGTTGTTATGTACGCTGTGGTTACTACGTCCCGCTTAGGTATCTTCTTCCAATTCCTCCAGTTCTTACTCCATCCCCTGGCCAGCAGTATCAGAATGCCTGCTGCCGAGAGAGCGATAGCCAGAACAGTAAACGCCACAGCAACTATCGCTCTGTCAACCATGATATTCACTTCAGTAATTTCTTTGCCCTTTCATAGGCTATTTTGCTTTTATCCTTCAAGGGACCTCCGCCTTTTATCTCTTCCCTTCCGCCGGCGCTCCCGCCCATTATGGAAGCAGCCTCCTTGACAGCTTTCTCTATGTCCTTTTTGCAGTCTTTGCCTCTAATTCCGAAGACGACCCCGTCAGAAACGAGCACCACGCAGGCTTTCGGGTCCTCTTCGACTATCTTCCTTCCTATGTTCTGCATCACCTTCATGTCGGCTCCAGGGACATACTGCACCATTTCCTTAACTTCTATCTTAGCCGCCAGCTTCTCCTTGATCTTATCCATCTCCTTCCTGACGTCCTTCCACTTCTCTACGAGTTCTTCAGTTTTTAATTTGTCGAGTTTCTGCTTGACGGCTTTCAGTCCGAGTTTAGTCTTTAGAGCATTAAGTTCCTCTTCGAGTTTTGCTATCTCCCTTATCCAGTCGTTCTTATCTTTAGCTACAATCTCTTTCTGTTTCTCCACATGTTTGCCAATGAGCGGTTCTCCGGCAAGATACTCGAGCCTGATGACCCCATCCTGCTTCTTATAAGAGCCTATGAGCTTGATTGGTCCGACCTCGCCAGTATTATTAGCGTGAGTGCCACCGCAAGCTTCTGTATCCCAGTCCGCGATAGAGACGATTCTGATTTCGTTAGACGGGATGGCTCCTCCCTGATAGATTCTAAAGCCGTATTTCTTCTCGGCCTCAGCCCTGTTCAAGACCTCTTTCTTTATAGGTCTGGCCTCTTTGACCACTTTGTTGGCCAGTTCCTCTATCCTCTTCATCTGTTGCTCTGTCAGTGGCTCGAAATGGGTGATATCTAGTCTGGCCTTATCCTCTTTCTTCTCCGAGCCAGCCTGCCAGACGTGCTTGCCCAACACCCTCTGCGCTGCGCCATTAATTATGTGAGTGGCAGTGTGATGCTTCATTAATTGTAATCTTCTGTCTTTGTCTACCCTGCCCGTGACTGTCGCTTTGCCCAGCTTGCTCTCCAATTCATGCACTATCACATCCCCCGCTTTCTGGACGTTCAAAACAGCGATTCCATCTATCGTTCCTTTGTCGTAATCCTGGCCACCAGATTCGGGATAGAAGGCGGTCTGATCTAACACTAAATAATTTTTTCCATTCTGCACCCATTCTCTAAGGACTTTCGCCTTGAACTCGAAAACATCATCGTAATATAATTTTTTGGTTGGCGATAGGCCTATAACTTCGTACTCCTCCTGCTTCTTCTGCCCAGCGCTCGTCACATGGGTCTTGGCTATCTTTGCGTAGAAGTCTTGAGGGACAGAAACTTCAACCGTCTCCTTTCTCGCCACATCCTTGACAAGCTCCGGAGTAATCCCCTCAGATTCGTAAAGCGTGACCATGCTCTTGAAGTCGATGTTCTTAGTCTTCTTGATGAGAGATAATACGGTTCTCTTCGACTTATCCAGCGTCTCCTTATACTTCTTTTCCTCATGCTCTAGTATCCTGCTCACCTCGTCCAACGACTCGACCAGCTCAGGGTACTGCTTCTTCCATTCTTTCGCATGCCACTCTATGACTTCCTTCAGGTCTATCTTCCAGCCATAGTCGTCGATGAATCCCAGTGAGCGCCTTAGAATCGCCCTTAGGTTATACCCTCCACCGACGTTAGAGGGAAGAACGCCGTCACCAAGAGCGAACAACAGGCTCTGGGTGTGGTCTGCGATAGAGTAGAGCGCGGCCATGGGCATAACCGACTCTTTAAGCTCTTTTTCATCCGTCCTCATCTGCTTCGAGATGGCTTTCCAGAGCAGCTCCATCTGCTTGACATTCCCTGCGTCGATATCCAATATGCTCCCAAACGGCACGAACCTCTCGAATAAATCCGTGGGCTTGTGGCCTGATTTCTTGAAGAGGTTGACGCATACATCGGGATATTCCGCATCGTACATCGTCCTAGAGCCGTTGACCAGCCAGGCTATCCTGCCCTGGCCCATGCCCATGTCCAGCACCTTTAGCTGCAGCGGTTCGTAGCCGGAGTCTGTCGTCTTGTACATCATATAGACCTGGTTCCCTATCTCCAGCCCTCTAGCAAAGAATTCCATGGAGACTCCTAGATTGCCTCCTCCGCCCCATTGGCTCTCGATTACGCTGAAATCGTTTCTGGGTATTTTCATTTCGTCGGTGAACCATTCGAAAAGGTCCCTGAAGTATTTGGGCTGGTCAAATTTCTCCGGCGGCATGAACGCGTGCTGTCCTATCATCACGAAGCCCGTGTTATGTCTTCCGGTTATGCCGACGTTCTCCACCTCATTGAATCTTAGGCAGTATTGAGGAACTACCAGTGGGTTGGCCGGTGGTTTTACAGCGCCCGATACCACATGAGGCTGGAAATCATAGATAGACGCCTGGACAAAGTCAGTGTCATCCCTCCAGCGGGCAGCTACCGGGTATCTGGCAATCGGGCTATAGCCTCGCTTTTTGAAGAAGTTGGAAAAACTCTGCCAGCATTCGACAAACTCTAGTCTCTTACCGATAGGTTTTCCGATAAAAGTATATTCCGCCCCGCATTCAGGGTCTCCGCACCTGTCCCTCTTCTCAGTCGCCCAGAAATAGCTTCCGCATTTAGAGCATTTATTCCTCAAGAACCCTTTCTCTTTCAGGACTTTGGTCGGGTAGAAGCTATCCGGATCTGTGTCAGCTTTCTTCTTCAGTTCCTTCTTCATCTCGGCGATAGAACTCATACCATCTCTTCCCCCTCTGCTGTCCTAATCCTTACGTCTCTCACGTGCTTCTTCGCAACAAGCGCTAATCCGCGGAGCTCATCGCGGGTCGGAGATTTAACCTTATTATACTCCTCATCTAGACAACCCTTCTCCGGCGTGAACTGCTGCAAGACGTATAAGTCGCAGTATTTACCGACCTCTTCCGCTATCTCCTCTATGTCATGCTCCCTGAATATAAGACCGGGCACTACCGTGGTCCTGCATTCCAAGACAAAACTGAACGCATGCCTGAGCTTCATTATTTCCCTTATGTTCTTTATGGCCTGTGCTGCATCCCTTTGGATTACCCTTGAATATTCGTGCTCCCTTTCCAAAGGAGCCTTTATGTCCAGCGCGATATAATCGATCAAGTTCCTGGCGAGCAAATCGGCTATAACTCCGGCATTTGAGCCGTTTGTGTCTATCTTGACAGCGAGACCGGCCTTCTTGAACATATGGACTAATTCCGAGAGAGCTTCTGGCTGGACTGTGGGCTCTCCTCCACTAAAGACAACGGCATCTATGAGCTTCTTTCCCTGCATTACCAAATCGAATAACTGCCCCGTGTCCTGCCTTGCGCCCATCCTCTCGTCAAGTATCCCGAAATTATAACAGTAGTGACAACGAAAGTTACATCCGCCGAAGAATATCACACTGGCCGATTTGCCTTCATAGTCTATGGTCGACAAAGGCAGGATTCCGCCGATTACTATTTCCATGCTCCTATTTTAACCTATACGTATATAAAAAATACTTACTTAATTCTGCATGATGATTGAAAAGTTCAGCAAAGACGCGGACCAGCTGAAGATATACCAGGGGGTTTTTGACGACTACACGCTCAGGACACTGGTAGACCTGGCGAGCAAGCACTATTTCAACACGCTGGACTATCCAATATCCACGGGCAAGGAGGCCGATGTCTATCGTGCGACTACCAAGGAAGGGGACTACAGGGCTGTCAAGATATACAGGATAGAGACTTCTAACTTCCGCAACATGTATAACTATCTTGCCGGCGATGTACGCTTCGCCCATATCAAGAAGAACAAGCGCTCTATAATCAAGACCTGGTGCCAGAAAGAGTATAGGAACCTGAGAGATATGTACGAAGCCGGCATAGGAGTGCCCAAGCCAATCAAGTTTATGAACAACGTCCTGATAATGGAGTTCCTCGGAGAGAACGGAATGCCTGCTACCCTATTGGTCAAGCAAAAGCCGAAACAGCCGAAGAAGCTGATACTGACATTGACCAGATACATAAAGGAGATGTACAAGAAAGCCAATTTAGTCCATGGCGATTTTTCAGAGTTCAATATCATGATGATTGGCGAGAGGCCTTACCTGATCGATGTGTCGCAGGCGCTCAGGACGGAGCACGTGACTGCTAAAGAATTATTAAAGAGAGACATCCACAATTTAGCGAGGCTTGCGAAGAAATACGGAGTAGATTTCGATGCAGAAAAAGTATACGACAGCACTATTTGATGTCGACGGGACGATAGTCACATTGGACGGAGTGGTGAAGGCAGTCCAAGAGACATTGGCCAAGTTCGAGCTGAAGGCAATGAGTTCACATGATATAATACACAGGTTCATGGGCAGGCTGATAAAGGACGAACTGCCGAGGATCTATCCGCATATAGGCAATGAGATTGATGAAATTGTAAAATACTATAGCAAGATATTTGTCGAGAAACACAAGAAGTTTGAAGATTTACAGCCTTATGTCAGAGAGGTGTTCAAGCAGCTCAAGCAGAACAATGTCAAAATAGGGATAGTCACTACTAAGGGGAGGCCAGAGGCGCTCGCAGTCCTTCGCGACTACAACCTGCCTTACGATGCGCTCGTTTCCCATAACGAGGTGCGCGCCATAAAGCCAAGCCCAGAGCCCGTAATGAGGGCTATCGACGAGCTGTTTGCCAAGCCCAGCGAGACCATCATGACCGGAGACCACATATTCGATATGATGGCCGCCAAGACAGCTGGTTGCGACTGCGTCGGAGTGCTCACCGGGGCCTCTACAAGGAACGAGCTGTTAGAGGCAGGCGCAATATATACTATAAACAATCTGAGCCAATTGCCTAAGATAATGGGATTAAAATGAAGGAATATACGGACTATGTGCTCATACCCAAGGAAAGGATAGCCGTACTTATAGGCAAAGGCGGGAAGGTCAAAAAGGACATAGAAAAGAAGGGAAAGGTGGCTATTGTTATCGATTCCGAGTCTGGCGAGGTCTCCGTAACGCGAAAATTGGAGAAAGACGCCCTTCCGGCGATGATTTCTCTGGACATAATTAAGGCGATTGCACGCGGTTTTAGCCCCCAGAAGGCTTATAAACTTTGGAGCCCTAATACATACTTAGAGACTATAGACCTTACCGAGTTCTTAGGTCCTTCTAGCAAGTCGTTAGAGCGGGTTAGGGCCAGGATCATAGGACGCGAGGGCAAGGTCCGTAACTATATAGCCAGGCTAACCAGCACGGATATAGTTATATACGGCAAGACCGTTAGTATCTTGGGCGAGGCGGACAATGCCGGCCTAGCTAAAGAGGCTGTCTTCAAGATTATAGACGGTTTGCCCCATAATGCTGTTTTTAGGTTCTTGGAGAGCAGGAGAATGTAGGTGGCGCAATGGTTGATATCCACAAGGGCTTCGAGGAGCACTCGGTAGCAGAATTCTTCAAAAAGAACAGGCAGATGCTGGGCTATTCAGGAAAAATACGTTCCCTTACCACGATTGTGCACGAATTTTGCACGAATAGTTTGGACGCCTGTGAGGAAGCAGGCATACCGCCAGACGTCTTCATCCAGGTAGACAAGCTGGGGCAGGAGCACTATAAGGTGACTGTGGAAGACAACGGCCCAGGCATACCAAAGAAACTAGTGGGAAAAGCCTTTGGTAAGATGCTCGCTGGCACCAAGTTCCAGAGGTTCCAGCAGGCGAGAGGGCAGCAAGGCATCGGAGGTGCGGGCTGCGTCATGTTCGGGCAGATTACCACAGGCAAGCCGACCAAGGTCATAACATCGACCGGTAATGGTACTATTTACGAATGCCGCCTGACGATAGACATAAAGGCTAATGAGGCGAAGATGGGCGACGAAAAGGAGTATACGGGCCAGATGCGCGGTACTAGGGTCGAAACGGAGCTGAAAGATGTCTTATACCAGAAGAGCGACCAGAACCCGGACGAATACCTGAGGAGAACTGCTCTAGCCAACCCGCATGCGAAGATAACTTATATCAATCCTGATAACCTGACCACAGTCTACGATAGGGCGATCGACGCGGTTCCGCCCATGCCCAGGGGTACTCAACCACACCCGAAAGGCGTGACTGTCGATGACCTATTGAGCATGGTCAGCGTGACTAACGCCAGGACTGTCAAATCTTTCCTATCAACTGAGTTCTCCAGGATGAGCTCGGCCAAAGCAGAGGAGATATCGAAGCAGGTCTCTTTTGACATGAACAAAAGGCCAAAAGACATGAACTGGGAGGAAGCGGAGCAGATAGTCAGCGCTATAAAGAAGATGAACTTTATCGCGCCGCCCACAGACGTGCTTATCCCTATCAACGAGCAGCACCTGGAGAAGGCTTTGGAGAACATCCTGCAGCCGGAGTTCAAGTCCGTCCTGACGCGGCCGGCGGCAGTCTATAGTGGAGGCGTTCCGTTCATAGTCGAAGTGGCTCTGGCCTATGGTGGAAAGGCCGGTTTGCCCCTAAATGGGAACCCGGAACAGCCCCAGAACAGGATGGAGATAATGAGATTTGCGAATAGAGTACCGCTTTTGTTTGATGCAGGCGGTTGCAGCCTGACTAAAGCAGTGCAGACTATTGAGTGGAAGAGATACGGGCTTCAAGAGGATTTGCCGCTCACAGTGATTGTAAACTTCACTTCAATCCATGTTCCTTACACAGGAGCCGGAAAGCAGGCAGTAGTGGATAATGAGGACATAATCAAGGAGATACGACTGGCATTAATGGACGCAGGCAGGAAGCTAGGCACCTATGTTTCTGGCCGAAGGAGAAAGGCCGAGTCTGAAGCCAGGCTGAAAGAGTTGATGCGTTATGTTGATCCGGTCGCAGAGGCGTTGCACGGCCTCACAGACACCGCTATAACCAAGCTCAAGAAAGAGCTGAAAGAGCTGATAGAGGCCAAGTATAGCGCGGGCGAGATAGAGGAAGGCAATGGCGAGGAAGAGGAGGAAGTAGAGGAGTTGGAGGAAAATGGCAACAGCGAATGATGAGGTCAGGAAGAAGTTGAAGGCGCTCGGGACTAAAGTGACTAAAGAGATAGAGGCAAAAGAGTCGCCCAGGATAGAGATACCCGTACGTGGGTTGTCTAACGTTGAGTATGACGAGAAGACCGGATTGCTGAAAT
>Ga0315280_10005438_pt1 | contig 18140 bp, 21 predicted proteins | sample YL17G06_40_MG_FD_203697 | JGI IMG/M metagenome (GOLD analysis project Ga0315280, IMG submission 203697) | Sediment microbial communities from Yellowstone Lake, YNP, Wyoming, USA - YL17G06_40 | ecosystem: Environmental > Aquatic > Freshwater > Lake > Sediment | place: USA: Wyoming | collected... | reverse complement strand
TATCCAGGCAAGCCCCAGATTTTTGTTCTCTTAATAATTCTAAAGCCGCTTCTTTGCCGACATCTTCGGCCCTTTTCCCCAATTTTCCTAAATTATCAGTTCCGATTACCGTATTTTCAAATTCGGCAATTAAACAAATTTGGCTGCCTGGACAACGGGCGTCATAATATTCAATTTTTTCTTCGGTTGGTAATTTTAACTTTCCTAAAACTTCTCTAACTCCGGCAACTTGGCGTTCAGCCACTTTTTTATTTTTTAAAACATTTGAGGATCCAGAAATTACTAAAATCTTTTTAAACGAACCTCTTTCAATAAGATTAAGATTGTTTAATTTAGCTGGTGAAACTGCAACTTCTACCTGGGCTCCGCCTTCTGGATAGTAACCTCGTCTCAAAATATTAATTTCTACTTTCCCACCTATTTTCTCTAAAATTTTTAAAAAAACGTAACGAAAATAATCAATGGTTGGCGAGAAAAAAGTATCGGTAGCTCCACCATCAAAAGTGATTTTTATTGGACGCCACCCACCCGCCACCCTAGAAGCAAACAAAGCTGGTGGAATTAAAGTTTGTAAAACAAGGGTAATACTTCCTGCCGTCTCAATCTTAATATTGACAGAGGTCCGACCTCTGTCAATTTCTCCTGGATAGAATTTAATTTCTTCTGAACCAAGAAAATCTCCTTCTAATTTTCCCTTGCAAAGTTGGGTCAAGGCCTGAATTCCCAAAAGATGCTGAGTCATTAACCCTGGCTTTGGTCTGCCTTTCCGAATATTAAAAACTCGGCATGGTTTTTTCGTTACCGCCGAAAGAGCACAAGCCGTCCTTAAAATTTGACCTCCGCCTTCTAAGTAGGAACCGTCAATTTCTATCATGCCTAAGAGATAGTTTTTAAGATTAAATCAATTATGTCTATATTTGCTTCCTTTTGTTTTATCGTGTTTGTTAAATAGAGTTTTGAATATTTTTTCTTAATTTTCGAAATACCCACTGGCATTACTCCATGAGTAACTAAGGCAATAATTTTTTTAGCTTCCAATTTTTCGGCAATTTCGTAAAACTTTAGAAGAGTTCCGCCGGTTTTAATCATATCGTCGATTACGCCAATTATTTTCCCTTTAAAATTTACTCTCGATGGAAACATTTTTACTTCAAAAGAGCTTAACCTTTTTTTCTCCATTGCCTTAAAACCAGTTCGTCTTTTTCCACCGATGTCTGGCGAGAAAAACAAAATATTTTTGCCAAAATCCTTTTTAGCTTTTTCAACTAAAAGTGGCACTGTCGAAATGGAGATTATTGGATATTTTTTAATCCATTTTCTTCCTCCAAAATGGGGATCAATAACATAAATTTTTTTAACTTTGTAATAATTTACTAATTTTTCAGTCAAATTTTCAGCCACATTAGTTTCACCTTTGTCAAAAACTTTGTCTTGCATCCCGTAGGGGAAATAAGTAAAAAACACTTCTGGTTTTACATTATTATCCCTCAAAATTTGTAAAATTAGCTCAAGTTCCATCAACCCTTCGTTTGGCCTCGGTGCTCCTGAATATAAAACAATAACTCTTTTATCTCTTAATTTATCAGCGTTTAAAATTCTCATATAAACCTCGCCATCGGGAAAATATCTTTTTTTATCTCTACTTAAATCAGGGGAAATAACTTCGAGATCCTTTGTTTTTCCCTTAATTCTCTTTACTAAATACCCAACCTGAGAAGTTGGGATAATAAAGGTTTTCATATTCTCATTCTAAAACAGAAATTTTACAAAATCAAAATATATGATATAATTTTTATATGGAAATCATTCCAGCCATTGACATTATCGATGGTAAATGCGTTAGACTAATTCAAGGTAATTTTAAATCAAAAAAAATTTATAGTTCTAACCCTTTAAAAATTGCTCAACTTTTTCAAAAAGCCGGGTTTAAAAGGCTACATTTAATAGATTTAGAAGGAGCGAAAGTAGGAAGAATAAAAAACCGGAAGACAATTGAGAAAATCGCCAAAAATACAAATCTTTTAATTGAATTTGGGGGCGGGGTTCGAGAAGAAAGAGATATTAAAAAACTTTTAAACTTAGTAATAGACAGGGTGATTTTAGGCAGTTTAGTTTTAAAGGAACCGAAAAAATTTAAGAAAATTTTGAAAAAATTTGACGAAAAAATCCTCGTCGCAATAGATGCTAAAGGAGATGAAATCTATTATCGAGGATGGCAACAAAAAACCAAAAAGGAGCTTAGCTCCTTCTTGAAGGATTTAATTAAATTGGGAGTAAAATCTGTAATTTACACCGACATCGAAAGAGATGGCACATTAAAGGGACCGAATTTTTCTCTTTATCAAAAACTTATCTCAAAATTCCCAAATTTAAAAATTATTGCTGCAGGTGGTATAAGAAATATTAAAGACCTAAAAAAACTTTCAAAAATTGGTCTCTCTGGAGCAATTATTGGGAAAGCAATTTATGAAAAGAAAATAAAATTATCTGATTTAAAATCCTTTACATGATAACTATTATTGATTACGGAATGGGAAATCTTTTATCGATTGAAAACGCATTCAGATATTTTGGGGCAAAGGTTAAAATAACTGCTCAACCAGAAGAAATAGAGAAAGCCAAAAAACTTGTTTTTCCAGGAGTTGGCAATTTCGCTGAAGCAATTAAAAATTTAAAAAGAAAAAAAATTGACCTAGCCATTAAAAATAGTATTCAAAAAGGAACCCCCTTTTTGGGAATTTGTTTGGGGTTTCAGTTATTATTTGAAAAAAGTGAAGAAGCTCCAAAAATTAAGGGTTTAAGCATTTTTCAGGGAAAAGTTTCGAGACTCAAAAAAGTAAAAATACCCCAGATTGGTTGGAACCAATTGAAAATTCAAAAAAAATCGAAAATTCTCAAAGGACTTAAAGGCGGGAGTTTTGTTTATTTTATGCATAGTTTCTATCCTAAGCCCATAGATAAAAAAATTATTATAGCGAAAACTAATTATGGAATAGATTTTTGCTCATCGATCGAATCAAAAAACATTTTTGGAGTTCAATTTCATCCTGAAAAAAGTGGGAAAGTCGGACTTAAAATTTTAAAAAATTTTGTTGAAATTTAATGTTAGCTCATAGAATAATACCATGTTTGGACTGCGACCTCGAAAAACCGGGCGGGAGGGTAGTTAAGGGAATCAAATTTAAAAAAATAAGATATACCGGTCTTCCCTGGGAATTAGCTGAGAGATATTATAAAGAAGGGGCTGATGAAATTGTTTTTTTGGATATCACTGCTTCGGCTGAAAGAAGGACAACGATGGTTGAGGTTGTTAAAAAGACTTGCCAAAAAGTTTTTATTCCAATTACTGTGGGTGGCGGCATTAGGAGTGTTGAAGATGCGCAGAGATTATTTCGGGCCGGGGCAGATAAAATCTCAATTAATACAGCGGCGATTCAAAATCCGAAATTAGTTAAAAAATTAAGCAAAACTTTTGGTTCCCAGGCAGTGGTAGTAGCCATTGATGCCAAAAGCCGGGGTAATTGGTTTGAGTGCTCAATTTATGGAGGTAGAAAATTCACCGGGGTTGACGCCATTTTATGGGCAAAAAAGGTAGCTGAGTTGGGTGCGGGAGAAATTCTTCTCACTAGTATGGACAGAGATGGAACAAAAGAAGGATTTGATTTAGAACTTACTAAAAGGATTTCAAAAAGTGTTTTTATTCCAGTGATTGCTTCTGGTGGAGCGGGGAAAAAAGAGCATTTTCTTGAAGCATTTACAAAAGGCAAAGCTGATGCCACATTAGCTGCCAGTTTATTTCATTTCAGAGAAATTAAAATTTCTGAATTGAAAAGATATTTAAAAGAAAAAGTAATTAATGTTAGGTAAAAGATTACCGAAACTTAATTGGAAAAAACTCAAAGGCTTAATCCCAGCAATTACTCAGGATTTTAAAACAGGAAAAGTTTTAATGCTTGGGTTTATGAACAAAGCGGCTTTGAAAAAAACTTTGACAGAAGGAAAAGTTACTTATTGGAGTCGAACCAGAAAAAAATTATGGACAAAAGGCGAAACCTCGGGCAACTTTCAATTAGTAAAACAAATTTGGCTCGATTGCGACAATGATACCCTTTTAATTAAAGTTAAGCAAATTGGGAAAGTGTGCCACACCGGTCATAAAACCTGTTTTTATCAAAAAATAAAATGAAAAAACAAAATAAAATAAAATTCGGTTTTCCATGGGAATATCTTCGAGAAGGAGCTGTCGAATTATTTAAAAAGGCAGGTTATGAGGTTGAAGTTGATGAGCATTCTTACCGAATAGAAATTGATGACCCAGAAATTGAATGTATTACCAGCAAAGTTGAAGAATTAGCTCCTTTAGTAGAAAAAGGAATTGTTGATGTCGGAATAACCGAGAAAGCTTTTATTTTAGATAGTAAAGCCAAGGTGATCGAATTAGTTGATCTTGATTATGGTTACAAAACATGGGAAAGCGCTAAAATAGTTTTGGCTGTCTCAGAAAATTCACGAATAAATTCAGTAAAAGACCTCAAAGGAAAGAAAATAGCAACTTGGGTTCCAGAAATTGCCAAAAATTATTTAAAAAAACACAAGGTTAAAGCAGAAGTGGAATTTACTAATTTACCAGCCGAGCCTAAGTGCCTGAGTCTTGTCGATGGAATAATTGAGTTTGTGAATACTGGAAATTCTTTAAGAAAGTTTCGCTTAAAAACTCTAGATATTTTAATGGAGACTTCCCCTTGGTTAATTGCTAATAAAGAGGCTTGGAAAAATAAATGGAAGAGAAAAAAAATTGAAAATTTGGCAATTTTACTTAAAGGGGCGAGATTGGGTCAGGAGATGGCAGGATTAATGCTTCATGCTTCAAATGAAATGGTGGAAGAAGTTCTTAAAGTTTTACCAGCTTTAAAAAAACCAACTGTAACTCAGTTACGGGGAGAAAATTGGTTTGATGTTTTAGCAGTGGCTAATAAAAAAGAGATAAGAAAAATTATTCCGAAACTTAAAAAAATTGGCTGCACTGATATTGTGGAGTTTCCTCTAAATAAAGTTGTTCTTTAATGGAGCCAAAAAAGATAAAATTAGGAGTTCCTAAAGGATCTTTACAGGAGTATACTTTAAAAATATTTAAATCAGCTGGTTTTGATATTGAGATTCCTGAGCGGGGATATTTTTTTAAAATCGATGATCCAGAGATCGAATGTTTCTTATTAAGAGCTCAGGAAATTCCAAGATATATTGAACAAGGAAAATTAGATTTAGGTATTTCTGGTGACGATTGGATTTTTGAAACAAAAGCAAAAGTAATCGAAGTTTGCGATTTGAAATATGCTAAACAAGAAATAAAGAAAGTAAGATGGGTTTTAGCAGTTCCAGAAGATTCAAAAATAAAATCAGTGAAAGACCTCCAGGGAAAACTAATTTCTACCGAAGCAGTGAATTTAGTAAAAGATTATTTAAAGAAAAATAAAGTTAAAGCCAAGGTTGAATTTTCATGGGGTTCAACTGAGGTAAAACCGCCAAGATTTGCTGATGCTATAGTGGATATAACTGAGACCGAAGCTACTCTCCGAGCTCACAATTTAAAAATTCTTGACACAGTTTTTCTAAGCTCAACGAAACTAATTGCTAATAAAGCCGCTTGGAAAAATAAATGGAAAAAAGAAAAGATTGAGGATTTAGCTCTTTCACTTCAGGGAGCGGTACGAGGCGAAGAAATAGTGAATTTGATGATGCATATTCCTGGAGAGAAATTAAATAGGATTTTAAAAGTTTTACCAAAATCACCAACTATTAAAAAAATAACTGGAGAAGATTGGTATGATGTTGAAATTTCTTGCAAGGGAAAAGAAAATAGAGAATTAATCCCAAGATTAAAAAGAATGGGTTGCCAAGGAATAGTTGAATTTCCAATAAATAAAATAGTTAGATAAAATTAATAAAATTTTTAATTCATGCTAAGGAAAACCTCTTTTCATAGAAAAACGAAAGAAACCGATATAAAAATAGAATTAAATATAGACGGAAAAGGAAAAACTGATATTTTAACCCCCATTCCTTTTTTGGATCATCTTTTAAATAACTTTGGCAAACATGGATTATTTGATTTAAATATTAGAGCAAAAGGAGATATAGAGATTGACCAACATCATACAGTTGAAGATATTGGAATTTGCCTTGGCGAAGTTTTCAAAAAAGCACTAGGTGATAAAAAAGGAATTAATAGATCGGGTTATTTTGTTTTTCCTTTAGATGAGGCTCTTTCAGTAGTGGCAATAGATATTTCTGGTAGGGCTTTTTTAAATTTTAATTGTAAGTTTAAAAAAGAAAAAATTGGTGATTTAGACTCTGATTTAATAAAAGAATTTTTCTGGGGATTCGTTAGACATTTAGAGGCAACTTTGCATATTCGTGCCTTGGATGGTGAAAATGAGCATCATAAAGCCGAATCAATTTTTAAAGCTTTTGGTAAAGCAATGAAAATGGCCTGCTCTAAAGAAAAAAGGATTTTAAAAGAACTTCCCAGTACTAAAGGATTAATATAATTAAAAAAAATTAAATATCATGTTTTCGAAAAAGAAATTTTTGTCAGAATTAGAAGAATATATTCCCGGAAAGTCGATTGAAGACACTGCCAGGGAATTTAGGTTAGATCCAAAAAAGATAATAAAATTGGCTTCAAATGAGAATAATTTCGGGCCTTCATCAGTAGTAAAAAAAGCAATTATTGAGAATATCAAAGGTATAAATATTTATCCTCGTTATCCGACTGAACTGAAAGGATTAATTTCAAAATATTTAAAAATCCCTAAAGAAAATATAGTTTTTGGAGCAGGAGGAGACGATGTTTTAGATGTTTTGGGAAAAATAATTATTGATAAAAATGACGAAACAATTATTACTTCTCCCACTTTTGCAATGTATGAGTTTGTAACTAGAATCTGCGGAGGTAGGCCAAAATTTATTCAAAGAGATGAAAATTTCGATGTCCCAATTAATAGACTCCTTTCCTCAATTAGTAAAAAAACCAAAATGATTTTTCTCTGCTCACCAAATAATCCAACCGGAAATGTAACGGAGAGAAAGGCGGTTGAGAAGATGTTGAAAGAGACCAGGGCCTATGTTTATGTTGATCAAGCTTATATTGATTTTTCCGACAAAAAATACTCAGTATCCGATTTAGTTCCATGCTATAAAAATTTAATTGTCCTTCGAACTTTTTCTAAAGCTTTTGCTTTAGCTGGTTTAAGATTTGGTTATGGGATAATTCCTCAGCATTTAGTTAAAGATTTTGAAAAGGTCAGACTTCCTTTTTCAATAAATAATTTAGCTATAGTTGCTGCTAAAGCTGCTCTCGAAGATCAAAGATATCTTAAGAAAATTCTTAGGTTAATTAAAGAGGGTAGAGAATATTTAATAAAAAATATCAAATTTAGAACTTATCCTTCCCAGGCAAACTTTATTTTGGTTGATGTATCGCCCAATTTTGCAAAAGACATTGTTTTCGAACTTCAAAAAAAGGGAGTCATTATTCGGAATTGTGCCATTTTTGGTAAAGGAATGGAACATTTTGTTCGAGTTAGTGTTGGAACACTTACTCAAAATAAAAAATTGGTCAGAGAATTGGACTCTTTTTACAAAAAACTTGACAGAAATTTTAGATAGGGTAAATTAAAAGATTAGAAATGAACCAAAATTATATAACAATTAATCATGAATAACCCAAAAATTAAAAACCTGCTAATTGAATATTTAACTGAAACTACCAAAGAAGTTAGAAAAAGAGCAGAAAAAGGAGAAGGTAGGCAGATTTTAGGTGAAGTGATAAATAGACCGGAAGATATTGATATCGGGATTGATAAGGTGGGTGAGGAGATTTTAGAGCAATTATTAAAAAAATATAATATAAAGGCAACTATCTTTTCTGAACCAGAAGCCAGGGATATTAAAAATGGAGACCATCTTTATGGTTCCATCGATCCTTTTGATGGGTCGGTCCTTTTTCTGAGGGGGTTTGAGCAAAATTGGTATACTGCCCTAAGTTTTTATGATCAAAAAAGGAATCCTATTGCCACCGGAATTGCTGATATTCTAAATCAGAAATTTTACATTATGAACAATGGCAAAGATTTTCTCCTAGATATGAAAAACGGTGAGAAGAAAAAAATCTTTCCATCTTCTAGAAAAAAACTAACCGAGCCCATTGTTTTAGCTTCCTATTTAATGAGCTCTCAGTACTCTAGAAAATTTCTTGATTTTTTTGGAGATTTAATAAAAAGCCTTCATCCCAAAGCTCTTTTTTATCCTCAGGGAGGGTCTTTCATTTATGCTTATTTAGCCGCGGGTTTAATCGATGCCTATGTGATGTTTAATGAGCCCAGGTCAGAAATCGATCCCGGTTTTCCGATTGCTAAAGCGGCAGGTTGCCAGGTAGTTAGCATTGATTCCGATGGAAAATACAAAGATTATGAATTTATTCCAGGAAAGCAGCACGACAAAGTAGATTTGCTAGTTGCTACCGCTACCTCTGAAGTTCGCGACGAATTAATAAAGCACTATATCAAAAAATATGCTGAGAAATACTCTTTTAAACTTTAAACCAATTCAAAAACTCATCGAAGGGGTTGGCCGAGACGTAAAAAGATACTTTGGAAAAGAGCGGGGCTGTGTGGTTGGTCTCGGAGATGACGGGATTTTTTATGGATTGGGGCTTTATCAGTGGTTAAGACAAATAAAAAAAGGAATTACTTTTACGACTATGAATGAGAATGGGAAGGGGCTAGAAGAAGAAAAAGTAAAGGGAAGAAAAGTTTTAATTGTTGATAATGATATTGTCACAGGTAAAAGCTATAAAAGAGCACTGGGGGTGATGAAGGGGGAAAAGGAGAGATTAAAAATAAAAGATATAAAGTTTGCTGTTTTGTGCGATAGAACTGGTCTGGCTGATTTTTCAGTAGAGGGTTATTCAGCTTATGCCCCTTGGAGTTTAGAGAAATTAGATGGTCTGGACCTAAAGATTATTCAGGCCCTATCTAAAAATGGAAGAGAATCATTTGTTGAAATTGCAAAAAAAACTGGTTTGAGTCCAGTAGGAATCAAAAACAGGGTAGAAAGATTAATAAATGAAGGAGTTTTAAAAATTCAGGGATTACTTAATATCGGAGAGTGCTATTCGGTCAGTGCTCACATCGAAATTGAGGCAGACCAAAAAACAATTTCTAAAATGATTGAAAAATTTGAAAAATCTCCCTTAGTTTATCATTTGGTGAGAACTTCGGGGAAATATAATTTGTTAGCCAGCATTATTTCTCCAAACTTAGAAAGTATAGAAAATTTTATAGCTAAAGAAGTGAGAGGTGAGCCTGGGGTAAAACATATCGATGTTAGCGTCGGTGAGTTGCCCATAATTCCTAAAGCATGGAATCCCCCCATTACCTAAAACCAAGATTTGACAGACCATCTTGGTTTGCTAAAATGGGTTGTACCTGTGGAAAACTTTTAAAAACAAAGTAAAAAGCGATTTTTAATAAATTTTTTGAAGAGCCTTGACAAAGTTTCTTCAAAGACTATAATTAACTGGGATGAGAAAAATCGTTAGAAAAATTAATACTTTTGAAACCCCAAACTATGGCAAATTGGTCTATACCATTTCGGCCTTGATTTGCAGCAATTTTATTAGGCGAGGGGGTTAGCGGAAAATTATTCACTAATAAAACTACTAATCCCCTTCCAAAGGGGATTTTCTAAAATCAAATGGAAGAAAAAAAATTTTACTTAACTAAAGAAGGATTAGAAAGAATAAAAAAAGAATATCAAGACCTCAAAAATCTTAAATTTTCCAAAACAAAAGGAGGGGTGCCAAAACTTTGGGAGTCTGAAGACTTAAACCCTGAATATCTTTCTTTTCAGGAAGATTTGAGTTTTTTAGAGGCAAGATTAGCCGAGTTAGAAAATATTGTAAAAAATGCTGAATTGATTAAATCTCCTCCTAAAGAAAAGCAAAATATTATAAATTTAGGAGCAACAGTTTTGGTTGAAGTTGATGGCCAGAATGACGAATTTACCATTGTTGGAACCTTAGAAGCAAATCCAGCCTTAGGAAAAATTTCTAATGAATCGCCCGTTGGCAGATTACTTTTAGACCATCGAGTCGGAGATGAAGTGACTGTCTCCTCTCCCATCCAGACAATTTATAAAATTAAGAAGATAAGATATAGAATTAGCTAAAAATCTTCAGTTGCTTTTTCTTAGAGAGGATCGTCATCCTCTCTTTTTAATTTTGATAAAATGTGATAAATTGAATTAGATTAAATATGGAAAATCTTCTTAATTTTTTTATTGAAACAGGGAAATTAAAAAGCAAGAAAAGAAAGGGATGGATATTTAGGGGAGTAAGGGAACCAGAGACAATCGCTTCCCATACTTTCCGAATGGCGATAATGTCTTGGCTTCTAAGTAGACGGAGAGGGCTTAACATAAATAAAATCCTTAAAATGTCTTTGACTCATGACCTTTGTGAAGTCTATGCTGGAGACACCACCCCCTATGACAAAATCCTTCCCAAGGATAAAAAACACTGGAAGAAAATATTTGATAAATGGCCTAGGCTTTCAAAAAAGGAAAAAGAGAAAATTTTCCTTGGAAAATATAAAAAAGAAAATGAGGCATTAAATAAACTCACTTTGAAACTCCCCTCTGTCTTAAAGAAAGAAATAAGAAACCTTTGGGCTGACTATGAAAAAGGCTTAACCAAAGAGGGAAGATTTGTTCGTCAAATAGATAGAGTAGAAAATTTATTACAAGCCCTAGAATATTGGGATGCGAAGAAACAATTTGCAATCGAGCCTTGGTGGATTCAAATAGAAGAATTAGTAGACAATCCTATTTTACTTGAGTTTATTAAAGCGTTAGAAAAAAAATTTCATCGAAAATGAAAAAGTTAAAATACTCTTTTTTTATTTTAATTATTTTAGGTGGGCTGTTTTTTCTTTTTGGGCCGGAAGTAATTCCGGAAAATTTTCAAACTCAAGAAATTCTGAGTTTAGCTTCCAATACCGATGTCATTATTATTTTTAATTCCGGTGGTTGGGGAAATACTCCTTTGGAAGAGGCAAAAGATTTCGTCCCAATTATAGAAGGGATTCAAAATACATTAGAGGATTTGGGTTATAATTCTTTAGTAATTCCTTACAAAAGAACCAAAAATGATTTTTTAGGAAAAATAGCTGGAGCTAGAGATTTTTTTAATTCCTTTAAATCTTCTTCAAAAATTTTGACTGAAGATTTAGAAATTTTGGTTGAAAAAACGCCGAATAAAAAAATTATAATTGCTGGACTCTCTGCTGGAGGCGTATTGGTAGACGAAACTATGGAAAAAATTTCTCAAAAATCGAAAGACTCAGTTTATGCGATTGCTGTTGGAGTTCCTTTTTGGCATGATAATTTTGAATCAGAAAATATTCTTTTGTTAGATAATAACGGAAAAGATAGTTTAGCCAAAGGTGATACTAAATCCCTAATCTCGGCTTTAGTCAAGGCCCCCTTTAAATGGATTTCTTCAAAATTAAGTGGCCAAAATCTTACATTTTCTCAAGCTATTCAAGCCCCAGGACATAAATACTCTTGGTCTTCTCCGGAAGTTAGTTCTCAAATTGTAACTTTTCTTTACAATAAACTTCGTTAAATATTATGCCAAAAGGCAACCTCTTTATTGGCACTTCGGGTTGGGTTTATTCGCATTGGGATGGCATTTTTTATCCTGAGGATTTGCCATCGAAAGACTACAACCCACCCACCACCCGACTTAAATATTTTTCTCAGCATTTCAAAACAGCAGAAATAAATTATTCCTTTTATCATTTACCTCGACCGAGCACTTATCAAAATTGGCACAGTCAAACGCCGGTCGATTTTATTTTCGCCGTCAAAGCCAGTCGCTTTATCACTCACATTAAGCGACTCGGTGAAGTTAAAGAGACTTGGCAGCAATTTATTGAAAACGCATTACATCTTAAAGAAAAACTCGGTCCAATTTTATTTCAATTTCCGCCAAGCTTTCGAGCAAATGAGACTGAAATTAAGAGATTAGAAGATTTTTTAAAGTTAGTTAATAAAATTACGAAACCCGGCAACGTAAAACTCCATTATGCTTTTGAATCTCGCCACCAATCTTGGTGTAATAAAAAAGTTTATAATTTGCTGAAAAAATATAATGTTGCCTGGGTAATTGCCGATTCGCCTTCTTATCCTAAAGCTGAAGTTGTCACTGCCGATTTTATTTATATTCGGCTTCACGGCTCAAAAGTTTTATTCACTTCAAACTACACCAAAAAGGAGCTAAACTCCTTAGCTCAAAAAATCAAAAAATGGCTAAAACAAAACTTAGACGTTTACGCATATTTTAATAATGATTTTGGTGGATATGCAATTAAGAACGCGAAAACTTTAATGGGATATTTTTGATTTTTGAGATTTGATTTTTTGATTTTGAGCGAAGCGATTATGGTTATGCAATAGAAAATGCCAAAGAGCTCATAAAACTTTGTAAGTAAAAAGATAAATTTTATTAATTTTTAAAATCTTCTAATTTTTTGGGATTTTGTTTTTGGAAGAAAAATGGGATATAATTTATATATGAAGAAATTTTTGCTTTTTTTGTTTTCTCTTTTAATTGGAATAGGATTATTTATCTGGATTATTAAAACGGTTGGCTGGCAGGAAATAAAAAGGGCTTTTTTAGTTTTTACTGGTTGGCAGGGATTAGTAATTTTTGGGTTAACTTTATTGGTTATGTTGATTGGAAGTCGGAAGTGGAAAGAGATTTTAAAAGGGGAAGAAGTGAATCTCCCTTTTAGAGACCTTTTCAAGCTCTATTTAGCTGGATTTTCGGTAATGTTTTTAGCTCCAGTTATGTTTTTAGGAGGTGAAATTTTTCGGGCCTATATTCTAAAAAATAAAAATTCAATTCCCTGGTCAAAAGGAGTGGCTTCGGTAATTATTGATAGGATTTTAGATTGGACTGTCAATTTGGTCACCATTTTTTTTGGAGTTTTAATTTTTCTTTCAATAATTGGTCTCCCGCCAAAAAATTTAATAATAATATTTGGCGGAGTATTTTTGTTTTTTGTCTTGGGGATTTCCTTTTTTTATTTCAAAACCTTTAAAAGAGAAAGCATGGCAAAGCTCATTTTAAGAAGTTTTGGTCTAGAAAAATTTAATCACGCTAATTCAGTTTTAGAAATTGAAAAAGAGATTTTCAACTTTTTTAAGCTAAAAAAAATCTCAATGTGGAAAAGTTTTGTCTTATCTTTTTTAATGGCTGGAGTAATGTATCTTCAGGCATTTATTTTAATTTCCTTTTTAGGAAAAAAAATTGGAGCTCTTTCCGCCCTTTCTATTTTAGGCTTTATTTATGCCGCCTCTATGATTCCTATTCCCACTGCTTTGGGTTCTCACGAAGCCATCCAAACTTTTGCCTTTAATTCTCTGGGACTTGGAGCATCAACCGCTACCGCATTTACCATGATTATTAGAGGAGCAGAATTAATTGTAGCTTTCGCTGGGGTAGTAATTTTATTCCAATTAGGAATAATATTACTCAGGAAAGCTTTATTTAAAAAATTAAATAACTTTTAAAAAAATGAAATTTAATATCTCTACCAAAGGATTTACAGATATTATTGATATTACTCCTCAAGTTTTAAAAGCAGTAAAAGAATCTAAGGTAAAAGATGGAATTTGTTTAGTTTTTGTTGCTCATTCAACTTGCGCCATAACAACGATAGAATTTGAAGAAGGTGCAATTAAAGATTTAAAAAGAGCTTTAGAAATTGTCGCTCCCATGAATACTAATTATGAGCATTGTAAAAAATGGGGCGATTGTAATGGTTATGCCCACGTTAGAGCAACCTTAATAAAACCATGTTTAACTGTCCCAATTGAGAATGGGAAATTGATTTTAGGTCAATGGCAACAAATCGTTCTCGTTGACTTTGACAATCGGCCGAGGGAAAGAGAAATAATTGTAAAAGTAATAAAAAGTTAATTTCTTTAAATAAAGCGATGGTAAACCTAAAAATTAATCGAATTGCTAAATATTTAATTTTGAGCGATTTGGTTTTTTATGCCGGCTGGGGTTTAATTACGCCCATTTTTGCTATTTTTATTGTTCAAAAAATTCAAGGGGGAGATGCCTTGGTCGCCGGTTTATCCTCAGCAATTTATTTAATCTTGATGTCTTTATTAAGAGTTCCGATCGGAATTTTTTTGGATTCTCGGCCTAGCGAAAGAGACGATTATTGGTTTTTAACTATCGGATTATTTATTGCTGCTTTGGTTCCTTTTGGATTTATTTTTGCTAAATTCCCCTGGCATATTTATTCACTTCAAGCAATTCATGCCATAGCCATGGCTATGTCGCTTTCAGCTTGGCCAGCAATTTTTACCAGGCATATTGACAAGGGTACGGAATCAACTGAATGGGGCTTAGATGCCACTTCAGTTGGTTTAGGGGCTGGAATTTCTGGGGCAATCGGAGGTTGGGCAGTAACTCAATTTGGCTTTAACCCAGTTTTTATTGCCGTGGGAATTATCGGTTTAATTGGTGCTGCTTTACTTTTATTTTTGAGAAAAGATATTAAAGGAGTTTTTGACCACGGCTTTCGTTTTAGTTTAAAAGAAATTTTCCAAAAAGAAGAAAAATAATATGAAAAATCAGGAAATAGCTAAGATTTTTTATGAAATTGCTGATTACTTGGAAATGGAAGGAGTGGCTTTTAAGCCCTATGCTTATCAAAAAGCAGCCATTACTTTAGAAACTTTAGAAGAAGATGTTGAGGAAATTTATAAAAAGGGAGGAATTAAAGCCTTAGAAGAAATTCCCGGAGTCGGAGAAAGTATTGCTTTAAAAATTAAAGAATATTTGAAAACAGGCAGAATTAAGGGCTACGAAAAATTAAAAAAGAAAACACCCATTAATTTGGAAGAAATTATTGCGGTTGAAGGAATGGGGCCGAAAAAGGCAAAAGTGCTTTATCAAAAATTAGGAATCAGAAATTTGAAAGATTTAGAGAAAACAGCTCGGGTCCACAAAATAGCTTCCCTATTTGGTTTTGGTGAAAAAACTGAAAAGAATATTTTGGAAGGAATTGCCTTTTTGAAAAGGAGTAAGGGAAGATTTCTTCTGGGAGAGATTTTACCCAAAGTTAAAGAAGTCTATGAAAAATTTAAAAGTTTAAAAGAAGTGGAGAAAATTGATCCAGCAGGTTCGGTGAGGAGGATGAAAGAAACCATTGGTGATGTTGACTTTTTAGTAATTTCCAAAAATCCGGAAAAAGTGATGGATTTTTTTGTTTCCCTGCCAGGGGTAATTAAAATTTGGGGCAAGGGGACAACAAAGGCATCGATTAGAATGAAAGAGGGATTTGATATGGATATCAGGGTAGTGCCAGATAGGAGTTATGGTTCGGCCCTTCAATATTTCACTGGATCAAAAGAACATAATATTGCTACGAGGAAAATTGCCATTGATCGAGGTTTTAAACTCTCTGAATATGGATTATTCAGAGGTTCAAAAATGATTGCCGGCGCAGATGAAAAGGAGATTTATCAAAAATTGGGGATGGAATGGATTCCACCTGAAATGAGGGAAAATCAAGGGGAGATTGAGGCGGCCTTGGGAAAAAAGTTGCCAAAAATTATTGGTTACAAAGATATTAAAGGTGATTTGCATTGCCATTCAAAATGGGATGGGGGAGCAAATTCGATTGAAGAGATAGCAGAAGCAGCAATGAAAATGGATTATCAATATATTGGAATTGCTGACCACACAAAATTTTTGAGGATTGAACATGGATTGGATGAGAAAAAATTGGCTGAACAAAGAAAAGAAATTGAAAAACTAAATTCGCAATTCGCAATTCGGAATTCGAAATTCCGTATACTTCAAGGATGCGAGGCAAATATTTTGTCAGATGGTTTAATTGATATAAAGGATGAAGCTTTGAAAAAATTGGATTACGTTATTGCCGGGGTTCACTCAAATTTTAAAATGGAAAAGGAAAAAATGACCGAGAGAATAATTCGAGCAATGAAAAATCCAAACGTTGACATCATTTCTCATCCAACTGGAAGAATACTAAAAAGAAGGGATGAGTATCAAATTGATTTTGATAAAATTTTGAGGGTAGCTAAAGAAACTGGAACAATTTTGGAAATTAATTCTTTTCCAGAAAGATTAGATTTAAACGCAGAGAATATCAGGCGGGCAAAAGAAGCCGGAGTAAAAATGGTAATAAATACCGATTCTCATCATAAAGACCAACTACGTTTTATTGAGTTTGGTATTGCCCAGGCCCGTCGTGGCTGGGCCGAAAAAGGAGATATAATTAATACCCAACCATTAGAAAAATTGTTAAAATTTTTTACCCAGTAGAGCAACTTCGACTCGCTTCGCGGAAATAAGATTTTCTGAAAGAAAATCCTGTCGAAGTTGTCATACTGGGTTTAAATAAATGCCAATTGAAAAATCAGCCGGAGCAGTAATTTTTAGGAAAGAAGGAGGTAAGACTTATTACCTTCTTTTGCATTATCCTTCGAACGCTAAAGCACCAAGGGAATATTGGGATTTTCCGAAAGGCCACATTGAGAAAGGAGAAAATTTAGAAGAAACAGCTAAAAGAGAGGTGGAGGAAGAAACTGGATTAAAGGATATAAAATTAATTGAAGGATTTAAAGAATGGATAAAATATTTTTTTAAATTTAAAGGGAAAAACATTTTCAAAATAGTTACTTTTTTCTTAGCCGAGACAAAAACTAAAACAGTGAAGGTCTCTTTTGAGCACATTGGCTTTAAGTGGCTGCCGTATGAAGAGGCGATAGAAAAATTAACTTTTAAAAATGCCAAAGAAATTCTCAAAAAAGCCAATGACTACCTTTCAAAGGAAAGTTTGTGAAATAGTAAGAAAAATTCCTTGGGGGAAAGTTATGACTTATGGTCAGGTGGCAAGAAAAATTGGTTATCCCAAAGCCTGGCGGGCGGTTGGCAATGCTTTAAATAAATCCGCCAGCTGGCGGACCAAAATTCCCTGTCATCGGGTAATAAAATCAAATGGCAGAGTAGGTGGCTATAATCAAGGAATGAAAAAGAAAATTTATTTACTAAAAAAAGAAGGTATAATTATTAAAGATGGGAAAATTACATCCAGATCTACAAAATAAGGAATTCTGGTATAAAGACATCACTTTAATTCCTAATCGACTTCCTGATTTTGAAAGAGATGAAGTTGATTTGACTACAAATTTTACAAAAAGAACAATTCTTAAAACTCCTTTTGTTTCCTCACCCATGGATACGGTGACTGAAGCCGAAATGGCAATTTTAATGGCTTTGATGGGTGGGATTGGGGTTATTCATTATAATTTTTCAACTATTGATGAACAAATAGAAGAGGTAGAGAAAGTTAAAAGATTTCAAGCCGGGTTTGTTTTCAGCCCGGTTGTTTTATCCCCTCAAAATACTATTAAGGATGTTTACAATATTAATGAAAAATACGGTTTCTTCAGCACACCGATTACTGAAGACGGTACCCTGAACTCAAAATTAGTAGGAATTGTTACCCGTCGGGACATCAGATACAGAAAAGATATGGATACAAAATTAAGCAAGGTTATGACTCCGAGAGAGAAATTGATAGTTGCCAGAAAATCAGAAACAGTTGATAAAGACGATCTCCGGGCAGCTAATGAGACAATAAAGAAGAATAATCTCGACACTTTGCCAATCGTTGATGCCGATGATAAAGTCGTTGCTTTAGTTACTGATTCAGACCTACAAAAAAACGAGCAATTTCCTTTGGCGACAAAAAATAGCAATAAGCAATTGAGGGTATTTATTGCCGTTGAATCAAGATTAAAACTGGCTCAAGAAAGAATCAAAAAAGCAATTACTGCTGGCGTTGACGGAATTATCATCGATGCCAGCGTTGTTTTTAGAGAACAATTGGAAATTGCAAAATGGGTAAAACAAAACTTCCCCGAATTAGAAGTGGTAGTAGGTAATGTTGATTCGTCCGAGATGGTGAAAAAAATAATGGAAGAAGGGTTTAAATATTGTGATGCTATCAAAGTTGGCATTGGGC
>Ga0315280_10005437_pt1 | contig 18144 bp, 14 predicted proteins | sample YL17G06_40_MG_FD_203697 | JGI IMG/M metagenome (GOLD analysis project Ga0315280, IMG submission 203697) | Sediment microbial communities from Yellowstone Lake, YNP, Wyoming, USA - YL17G06_40 | ecosystem: Environmental > Aquatic > Freshwater > Lake > Sediment | place: USA: Wyoming | collected... | reverse complement strand
TGTGGCCGGACGAGGGGGTGCTGCGGTGGGGCTGGTCGGCTCGGTTCGTAGTGGACGCATGGCCCGAGTCTGATAGGGGGTCTGTGCCGGTGGCGCACGCGCTCGTGTACCCCGAGACCGGCCGGGTGAGCGGCCTCGGGGTGGAGGACGAGCCCTGCGATGTCGTGAACGTCGCGCGGCGTGAGCATGTCGGCCTGATCCAAGCACGGGAGATCCTGCATCCGCATCAGCCGCTCTCGGTTGAGTACAGGGCTGAGGACGGCTGGCCCCGGCCCTTGTGGGGTGGACGCGCCGTGGCGGTTAGGTCCGAGAACCGCCACTTCGTCGACTATCCACCCTGGCGTCGGGTACAGAGGCAGTTCTGCGCGATTGCAATGGACGACAGCCGTCCGGCGCTCAAGATCGCTCATCTGACGAGTGGCCTGGTGCGCGAGGTTGCCCCGGCGGCAGCCAGTCCTTGGGTTGCCTATGACGACACATCCGCTTTCTACCTGCGCAACATGAGCTCCGGCGCGACGTACTGCATCGACTGGCAGCGCGGAAGGACCCCGCGGCCGTTCGCGATAGCATCCGCGCATCCCTACGTGATCGGGGTCTGCACGGACCTCACCGACCACCAGTCATGGTGGCTGTACCGCCCGCCCGAACAAGGCCGCATCATCGCCTGCGTCCCGTTGGAGGGGGAGCTCGAGCCTGAGGACGAGTTCGTCGCGTTCAACGGCAAGGACACGGAGCTTGTGGCCGCGAGGGTGGTCAACGACGAGGGCATGATCAGCCTCCGGCTCGACTTGCTCGGAGTGAGTCCCGAGTTCAGCATCACCGGGCGGCGGGAATGGGTGAAGGTCCCTCTGCCGGAACAAGAGGCGCGCCGCGGAGCGCCCGAGCCTCCGGACATCTCGTGGGTGCCGGGCGATAGTGCGGTTGTCGTGAACTTCTTCAGTGCTCGCGTGGTCGTTGACAGGCTTACGGGCGCGCAACGCGCGCTCGAGCTGCCGCCGCTCAGAGACCAGGACGACGGGGCGGACCTGATCGTCTGGAAACACCCTATCCGGTTCCTGACCCCGGACACGGTTGTCTTCGTAGCGAGGAGCTCCGCATGGCCAGACACGCGGGGTGCGCGCATCTACACCTGCCGTCTCGACGGCAGCGCCCTTCGCCGCCTGACGCCCCTCGACGACGACCCCGCAATGCCCCGCTGGGTCTTCCCGGAGACAGGCAAGCTCGCGGTCACCTGGCCGGATGAGGAGTGAGTGCCGCAGCCGTAAGTGCTCACGCTTGTGTGGCGAACGGGTCCGGACACCGCCGGCACCCGTGTGCCCGTGCAGACCCTAGCCGCGTAGCGGCGGCAGCAGAGAGGCCAGGGCGTGAGCCCTGGTGACCAAGTGCCACATATCGTGGAGCGCCGGAGGTGCGACAGAGCGCGGTACCTGCCGCCCTGATGAGGCTCAGGGCGAGGCGCGGCCTGTACCAGGGCTTTCGCCCTGGCCTCTCTCCTTTCGCCCCTTGCGGGGCTAAGAGCCTCTTGGCCCCATACCTTCCCAGCGCTTCGGTACCCGAGCGTGAGCAGCTACCCGCAGCGCCTTCTGTTGACGCCTCCCGCCGCTTCCACTATCCTCGCCTGAGCACGTTACCACTCTGTGGAGGCTCTGGGGTTGATCACTACCGCTGATTTCCGGAACGGCAGCTCGATCGTACTCAATGACGTTGTGTACCAGATCCTGGAGTTCCAGCACGTCAAGCCCGGCAAGGGCAGGACGTTTGTCCGCACGCGCCTCAAGAACATACGGACCGGACAGGTGATCGAGAAGACCTTCACCGCCGGGGAGAACGTCGAGCCGGCGCATGTCGAGCGCCGCCCGAGTCAGTACCTGTACCGGGCCGGCGATGGCTGGGTGTTCATGGACCTCGAGTCGTACGACCAGTTCGAGCTCCCCAAGGAGACGGTCGGGGAGGATGGGCAGTGGCTCGTGGAGGGGATGGAGGTCTCGGTCACCTGCCACAACGGCTCCCCCATTGGGATGGAGGTGCCGGAGCACCTCGATCTGGAAGTTGTGTCCGCGGAGCCCGGACTTAGGGGCGACACCGCCCAGGGAGGCACAAAGCCCGTTACCCTCGAGTGCGGCGTCGTCGTTCAGGCGCCGCTGTTCATCGAGACCGGAGACCGTGTAAGGGTCGACACCCGCATCAGGAAGTACATCGAGCGCCTGAAGAAGTAGCCCGGTGACGCATGACCCGACCTACCACTGAGCGACAGCCTGAGGTCGACGGCAGGCTCGAGTACGTCCGCGGCCTGCTCGAGGGTGGCGAGCTCTCGCCCGACGAGCGACGCGACCGGACGATGGCGGAGCTCGCGGCGGCTGTGGCTGCGCTATCCGGCACGGTAGGCGACCTCCGGGCAGAGGTAGCGGCGTTGCGCGTTGCGTCGCGGGTGGAGGAGCCCCACACAGGGCCCCGAACACACCCGGCAGTGCAGTCGATCTTCTGCCCCGGCTGCGGCGCAGTCATTCCCATCGGCGACGCCTTCGACGCGCCGGGGGTGCAGGTGCTGCCATGCCGTGCGTGCGGTGCCGTCGTTGAGCTCGAATAGGGCCGGTCGCGAGAGGCATGATGCTGTGACGGAGCAACTGGACGAGAAGGAGATCATCGCGACCCTCGTGCGCATTGCCGAGGAGGAGTCGGTGTTCGGAATCGAGGTGGCCGTGCGCCCCGAGCAGGCGAACGGCACCGCTGGCGGCCGACCGGACCGCAAGTACGCGATCCGTATGGCTCAAGCCGTAATGGCCGGTGACTTCGTAGCCGCGCAACCGGTCGCGGGTCCCGAGCTGCCGGTAGAGCACGACAGGTCCTCGGACGGCCCGGCGCAGGCCGCCCCGCCGCCGGTGATCGTGCGCTCTCCTCTGGTCGGCATCTTCCACCGGGGGCTCGAGCCAGGAGAGCCGCCCCTCGTCGACGTGGGGTCGAGGGTGCGCGCGGGACAGACGCTGTGCTGCGTCGAGTCCCTAAAGGTGTCCCGCGAGGTGTCTAGCGATACGACCGGCGTCGTGCTCGAGGTGCTGGTCGGGGACGAGGAGCCGGTCGACTATGGCAGGCCACTCTTCAGCATTCAACCGTCCTCCGACGAGGAGTAGCCGGGTCCGAGGGGCAAGCAGCCTCGTCGGAATGCTGGTTTCGATGACGATCCTCTTGCTGCTCGGGCTGGCGTCGATGGGCCTGTGGGGCCCGGCTGTCTCCGGGGGTGGGCACAAGCGGGAGTCGGTGCCGAAGCAGGTGCTGGACCGGGCGCACGACACCGAGTGCACAATGCTCCTGTCCCAGTTCAGACAGTCCGCGGGGTCGGGCGGCATGTACGCCGATCCGACCGAGCAGGCAGGGCCGCCCAAGTCCGCGTCCGAGATCGGCACGCCGAGCGAGATGCGGTGCCCGCTGTGCGGGCTGCCGTACTCGTACGATCCGTCGAAGTACAGCGATGGCAAGTACGGGCTGCATTGCAGGTACCCGAAGCACCACAACCTGTGACGCGGCGTCCGCCCAGCCCGCCTCGAGAGGCCGCTGAATGTTCAAGAGGGTTCTGATCGCCAACCGCGGAGAGATCGCGGTCCGGATCATCCGTGCGTGTCGCGAGCTCGGCGTTGAGACCGTCATCACCCACTCCGAGGCCGACCGAGAGAGCCTGCCGGTGCGGCTGGCCGATCGCGCCGTGTGCATCGGCGGGCCCGCCCCCAGGGATAGCTACCTAGGCATCCCGAACATCATCACCGCCGCCCTCATAAACGAGTGCGACGCGATCCACCCGGGCATCGCCTTTCACGCCGAGAACTCGGTGTTCGCCGAGACGGTCGAACAGACGGGCCTCGCCTTCATCGGCCCCCCGTCCGACGTCATCGAGCAGATGGGCGACAAGGCAAGGGCGCGCCAGATCATGAACAAGGCCGGCGTGCCCGTGGTGCCCGGCACGAAGGGCGTCATTGAACCGGGCGCGGACGTCACCAAGGTCGCCAGGGCGTTCGGCTACCCGCTGATGATCAAGGCCGCGGCCGGGGGTGGCGGCAAGGGCATCCGCGTCGTCCACAACGACGACGAGCTGATGAGGTCGGTCGACATGTCCCGCGCCGAGGCCCAAGCCGCGTTCGGCGTACCGGACGTGTACGTCGAGAAGCTCGTTGTCGAGCCCCGCCACATCGAGGTGCAGATCCTCGGCGACAAGCACGGCAACGTCACCCACCTCTGGGAGCGCGATTGCTCAGTGCAGACCACCGGGCACCAGAAGCTCCTCGAGGAGGGGCCCGCGGCGGGCCTCAACGAGAACGTTAGGCGCATGATCTGTGAGGCCGCGGTCAAGGCTGCGCGCGCGGTGGGGTACGTGAGCGCCGGCACCGTCGAGTTTCTGGTGGACAAAGACGACAGCTTCTACTTCATGGAGATGAACACCCGGCTCCAGGTGGAGCACCCCGTTACCGAACTCATCACCGGCGTCGACCTGGTGAAGCAGCAGCTCATGGTCGCCGCCGGCGAGAGGATGCCCTGGCGCAACGTCAGGCCCCAAGCTCCGAACGGCCATGCGATCGAGTGCCGGGTCGACGCGCGCAACCCGGACAACCAGTTCGCGCCCTCGCCGGGCCTGATCACCGAGTGGATCATGCCCGGAGGCCCCGGAGTGCGTGTCGACACGCACTGCTACGCGGGCTACACCGTACCGACCTACTACGACCCTCTGCTCGCGAAGGTGCTGGTCCACGGTGCGTCGCGTGAAGAGGCCATCCGCCGCGCCGAGCGCGCCATGGCCGAGACGTTCGTGGGCGGTATCCGGACTACCGTGGACTTCCACACGAGGATTCTCAAGAACGCCTTCTTCCGCCGCGGCGAAGTGACGACGAGCTTCATCAGGAAGCACATGCAGGTGTGAGACAGGGTCACTACATCGTGCGAGGCCTTGGCTCGCGTCAGCCTAACCTCACCCTCCGGCCCTTCGTCGGGCTCAGGGCCGTTCCCCCTCTACGCTAGCGGAGAGGGGGTGCCTGAGCACAGGGAAGGCGGGGGTGAGGTCGGCTTTCGCATCCGGCTTGGGGACAGCGGAATGACCATCGTCGCCATCCTAGTAGGCAGACTGGTGGCCTGGCTCTGTCGGGCCACGGGGCGCGGGGGCACATCCCTCCCCGGCGCGGTAGTGCTGCGGTTCCACCCGGACCTTCACGCCAAGCTCGCGCGCCAGCTACCTGCGGGCGTCGTGCTCATTACCGGCACGAATGGGAAGACGACAACCAGCAAGATGCTGGCGAGCATCCTGCGCTCAGCGGGTCTGCGCGTCGTTAGGAACGTCTCAGGCGCGAACTTGAGGCAGGGGATCACGTCCGCCCTCATCGGCGCGAGCTCGCCCTCGGGCAGGATCGAGGCGGATTGCGCGCTCTTCGAGGTCGACGAGGGTGTCGCGCCCCGCGAGGTGGAGGCGCTCCGGCCGCGGCTCCTACTGGTGACGAATCTGTTCCGCGATCAACTCGACCGCTACGGCGAGCTGGCGACCACCGCGCGCCGGCTGCGCGAGAGCATAACGGCCCATCTGCCGGACACCTCCACCCTGGTTCTGAACGCCGACGACCCGCTGGTGGCGGGCATGGCTGAGCACTACCTGGGGAAGGTGCGGTTCTTCGGGCTCGAGTGCCCCAACCGGTCGCTTGCCGACGCGGACGATGCCTCCGACTCGGACGAGTGCGAGGCCTGCGGCCACGAGCTCGCCTACGATGTGCGCTACGGCTCCCATATCGGCCGGTGGCGCTGCCCCGGCTGTGGCAGAACGCGACCCGAACCGGCGCTGTCAGTCCGGGGGGCGGAACTGACGCGCGGGCTGGAGGAGGCCCTGAGCATCGAGGAGGGTCAGCAGGAGCCACTGTCCCTGACGCTCCGCCTGCCCGGCATGTACAACGTCGCCAACGCGGCAGCCGCCGCGTGCTCCGCGCTTGCCCTCGGCATCTCGCGCGAGGCGGTGCTGACCGGCCTGGAGAGCACGTCACCGGCGTTCGGGCGACTCGAGCGCGTCACCCTCCCAAGTGGCAAGACCGCCCTCCTCATGCTGGTCAAGAACCCGGCCGGCCTCAACGAGGTGGCGAGGCTGGTGTCCGAGGCCGGCGGACCCAGGCCGGCCGTCGTGGCGCTGAACGACAACACGGCCGATGGGCATGACGTATCTTGGATCTGGGACGCCGATTTCGAGCGTCTGCGCGGAGTCATCGGCCCGGTCTTCGCCAGCGGCGTGCGAGCGCATGACATCGCGTTGCGCCTCAAGTACGCCGGCATTCCGTCCGACGCACTGACCGTAGTTCCCGATCCGCGCAGAGCGCTCAGCCTGGCGGAGGCCGCGGCGCCGGCGGACGGCCTTGTCTACGTCCTGCCGACCTACACGGCAATGCTCGACCTGCGCGGCAGGCTCGAGTCCGAGGGCCTGGTGGCGCCGTTCTGGGAGGAGCTGGACTAGGATGGCGAAGGTCACCATCGGCTGGCTCTATCCCGGCCTCATGAACATCTACGGCGACCGCGGGAACGTCATCTGCCTCCAGCGCAGGTGCGAGTGGCGGGGCCTCGAGGTCGAGGTGCGGTCGATCGGAATGGGCGACCTTGTCGGCCCCGAGACAGCGGACGTGTTGTTCATCGGAGGGGGGCAGGACCGCGAGCAGCGGCTTGTGGCCCCGGACCTCCGCGAGGTGAAGGGTCCCGGTCTGCGGGAGGCCGCCGAGGCCGGTGTGGCCGTGCTGGTCGTGTGCGGGGGCTACCAGCTCCTCGGGCACGAGTACCGCGACGCGGATGGCACCGTCCTCGAGGGCGTGGGGCTGCTCGATCTGCACACAGAGCCCGCCCGGCCCGGCGAGCGGCGCATCATCGGCAACGTCGTCGCCGAGGCGGCGTTCCCAGGCTCGGAGGGGCGGCCCAGGCTTGTCGGGTTCGAGAACCACGGCGGCCGGACGATCCTAGGCCAGGGCTGTCAGCCGCTCGCGCGGGTCGTCCGCGGAGGGGGCAACAACGGGCGCGACAGATGGGAGGGGTGCGTCCACCGGAACGTCTTCGGCACGTACCTGCACGGCTCTGTTCTGCCCAAGAACGCATGGCTTGCCGACCTGCTGATCGAGCGCGGCGTGCGCAGGCGCGACCCTGGGTTTGCCCTTGAGCCGCTCGACGACTCCCTGGAGCTTACGGCGCGCGACTCCGCGGAGCGGAGGGCGCTGTCGGTGCGGTGGTGACCCGGCGCTACGCGGCGAACGGGTCGCTCCGCCTAAGAGAGCCAAGAGCACCGTAGGCAGCCGATCGGCAGCCCAACGCCACGATCGCCGCACCCACCACCGCCACCACGCCGAACAGAGCGGCGACCACGACGGCGCCGCCGGCCCCGAGCGGGGAGACGGCCCGGCTGATCGCCGCCAGCACCAGCCGAGCGCCCTCCAAAAGGCCGAGCACCAGCAGGCCGGACACGATCGCGCGAGCATCCGACACGGTGCGCCATAGTGCTCCGCCGATCGCCGCGTATCCTGCCGCCGCGGCCGCCATCACCGACCACGCGGTCATGAACGCCCACTGCACGAGCGTCATCATTGAAACGGCCATTAGGGCTCCGGCCAGCGAGACCAGTGCGGAGATCGCGACCGCGATCGCGGCCGGCAGCGCCATCGAGCGCACCCAGCCCTCGACGACCTCGCGATCGGACATCGGCGTCAACAGCACGAAGCCGAAGGCTTGCCTGCGCCGGTCCTCCGCGAACGCCGTCCCGCCCGAGACGATCGCATAGGTGGCCAGCAGCAGGCCGGCGGCATAGGACACGAACATCGCCACCCGCCACCCCAGGGGCTCGGCAACGGGCGCGAAGTCCGTCCACAGCGCGAGCGGGTGGGGCGTGAACGGCGAGGAGAGCGCCACCGACACCCCGCCGAGCACTGCCAGCGAGGTGAGCACCGGCATCACGAGGCTTCCGCCTGAACGGGCGGACAAGCGGCAAGCCTGCACGGAGATCGGGTTGTCCCACCGCATCGCGATCCGCTCGAACAACCCGGGCCGCTCGACGCGCCGGGCATCTTCCGGGGGACTCGGACCGTGGGCTGCGCGCCACCGCCATGACTCCAGCTTACGGCCTAGGAGCCCCGCATCCAGCGCGAGCACGAGCCCGGACAGCACGAGCTGGCTCCCGGCGCACGACTGCCAGGCCGGGAGGTCGGTGAGCGCCCCCGGGAACCACCCGGCTCCGTAGCTCGTGATAGCCGCGAAGCTCGCCAGCGGGGACAGACCGGCGAGCGTGCCACCGACGATTCCGCCGATCCCGCACAGCCCCAGCGTAGGCAGACCGAGCAACAGCGCGACAACGGCGTAGTAGGCCGCCCCGTACAACCACCTCCGCCGGGCCAGCGTAAGCCATAGGAACACTCCGATCGCGTAGCACAGGGCGAGCGCGGCCCCGGCCGAGGCCAGCGAGGCCCCGAGCACCTCCGATGCGCCCCCGGTGTACGGGTCCTCGCCGCTGAGGGCGCAGGCGACGAGGTGTACCACAGGGAGCGCCAGGAGGCCCGACAGCGAGTGCCCGACGCCGCCCATGAGATGCGCCCACGGTCCGCGCCCGAATCGCAGCCTGATGCCGAGGCCTGACAGCATATCGCCGCGCGTGCGAGCCGTCTCCAAGAGCTCCGTGCCGCCGAGCAACGTCGCCGCCGCCGAGAGTACGAAGGCAGCGGCACCGGCGGTGGACCCGCTCACCCCCAGTGCGGTCCCGATCCCCCCCGTGGCAAGCGCCGGTTCCCACAGCAGCCCTAGGACGGCCATTCCCAGCAGCAGCCGGTACCAGTAGCGGATCTTGGTCAACACCGCCGGGTACCGCCCGCCTCCCGGCTCGAGCTCCGCTGCGGCCAGCAGGATCCCGCACCAGACATGCAGCGGGTACAGCAGCAGCATCAGCACCAGTGGAGGAAGCCGGAACCCGAAGAAGGCCGCGGGCTGTCCGAGCCAGCTCGCGAGCTCCCAGACCCAGGTGAAGATGATGCCGCCGTAGTGAACCGCGGGCCAGAATCCGCCGCGCATGTGGGACATAAGGGCGATCAGCATCGTCGCGACCAGCAGGGCGCCCAGCACCTGCTGGGAGACGGTGTGAGCCAGGACTGAATGCCGCAGTCGGACCGGCGGGCGGAAGGCGAGCACCGCGTAGAGCCCGTACAGCCCCGCGAGCCCCGACGCGGGCACGTCGCCAACGGCTGCACAGATGCTATAGATGGGGAGCACCACGAACGCGACGATCCCCGCCCACACGAACGAGTACACCGAGCTCTTGAGGATGATCTCGGCACGGCTCATGGGCGTGACGAGGATGGGCTCGAGGGTTCCCTGTCTGGCCTCGTCGGTGAGCAGCTCGCGGCGCCGGCCCGCCGCCGCTCCCCGGCGCACCATGAAGAAGTGAACGCAGGCCGTGAACACCACGGCCACACCGCCCCACGATCCGCCCCACCAGTCAGCAAAGCCCGCCGGACCGAGGACGGCCCCGAACAGCGAGACGATCCACACCAGCGCCGCGAGCACTCCGAACTGCACGGCGAACGCCGACACCCAGCTTCGGCCCCGCCAGTCGGACCGAAGGCTGCGCAGCAGAAACGGGTTGTTCCAGTACTGCCAGAGCGCCCCCGCGCTGGCGAGCATGTCCCCGAGCATGACGTCTACGCGCTCCCCAGCGCCCTGGTGGAGCGGTGCAGGCTGTGGCACCACTCCGGCGTGCGCTCGGCCAGGGCCCGCCTCGCATCGATCAGCCTGTCGGTCGCGATCAGCACCTCGCGAAGGCTGCCGGCCGCCTGGTCTGGCGAGCCGGCCTCCAGCTTCATGAGCGCAACCTCCGTGTGCAAGCTGACCACATTCAGCGGGCTCGCGAGGCCGTGCGCCCCCTCGAGCTGCTCGACCATCACCCTAAGGCCCTCGCGCTCCCGGGCCGCCAGCTCATCGAGACGCCCGGAGACCAGGCTGGTCACGGCGTCCAGGCGCTCGCTGGCCCACTGCGCCGCTCCGACGCCCTCAGCGGCGCTCAGGACGGCTTCCCTGGCAGCCGCGACGAAGGCCAGCGCTCCCTCAGGACCGTCAGCCCGCGCCCACTCGGCGATGGCGTCCACCGGCCCGCCCGCCAGCCACTGGCCCAGTGCGTCCACGAACCGCTCCGCCGAGTCGGGGCCGGGTGCCCTGGGAACGGGTCCCAGGTCGAGCGGTCCCCTGGGCCAAGCGGACATGTCGGCGGAGGCCAGGCGCACCATGCGCTCAACGATGCCAGAGCGCTCCGCGCAGACCGCCGCCCAGACCTGCTCTGCCACCGTCGCCATCGAGCACCTCCGTCCGCTAGTCCATCGGTGGAGCCTTCGGTTGCCCCGGTCGGTCACCTGCGGCAGAGGGGAAGATGAAGACTCCGACGATGCAACCGCGCGGGCCCGTGCGTCAGTTATAGTGTAGACGCCTGGAAGGATGATGGATCCGGTGGGTAGGACCACGGTACTCGCCTCGCTGGGAGTCGCGCTCTGCACGGCGTTGGTGTCCTGCAACATCGCGCTCGTCGACATCACCATCACCGTGGGTCTGACGGCGGACATGAACACGCCGGCGGGGCAGTCGATCTCGGGCACTGTCCAGGGGTATGTCTACACACCCACGGACACTGGAGGCAGCGACGGCGCCCCTGGTCCTCCCGGGGTGTTTCCCTCTCCGATCCCGCCCGCGGGCTATGGGATCCCCACGACGTCGGTCCTTGTCAGCCTGCAGAGCGGAGGAACCACGAAGAGACCGGACGCGAACGGGTTCTTCATGTTCCCCGGCTTTGCCGTTGACTTGACACCTGTTCAGGTACGCGTCGAGTTCCCGTCCGGGGCCTACACGGACGTGGTGACGGGCGTCCCCATCACCCCGGTTGACTTCCAGGGATTCGCGTGGATCCAGGTGGACCTGCAGGACAACGAGCAGTACCGCAACAACGCGCGAGACATCCGCAGTCTGAGCAGCGTGACGATCAACATGGGCCTATCATCGAGCCAGGGAGGCCTTGCGCGCGTTTTCGTCAGCGGACGGGGCGATCTGACACGCGACACCGTGCAGACCGATGAGAGCGCCTTCCTCATCTTCGAGTCCACGCTGCAGGCGGGCCAGACGCGAAGACTACAGGATGTCCGTCCGTTGAACGAGGCGAGGCTGCTCACGCTCGCGACCCCGTCGCTCGGAAACGAGATGTTCTTCGTCTACCTCGTGGCCGAGGAGCCGCTGCACCCGGAGAACGGTGTCGCGGTGTCCCTGACAGGGTGTGAGATGCACTTCAATGCCCGCGTTAGCGCGCCGCTGTGACCCGAAGGAGACGCCTTGCCCGACCGCGGCCTTCGCCCCAGCCCAGGTGTCCGTCCTCGCCCTAGGCCGCGCGCCACCGTTCGGCCCCGGCCGCCGTCGGCCGTCGCCGACATGCTCGCCGAGGATGAGGAGCGATTCGCGCAGACCGTTCGGTCGATCGAGGAGCTCCCGCTGTTCCGTACGCTGGCGGCGAGGGGGCTCGTGCGCAAGAGCCCTCTCTCGGGCTGGATCCCTGCCGACCGGTACCGGGACTTCATGGACACTGAGATGCTGCCCCTTCTCAGGTCGTATGGGCTGGGCGAGGGCGGCGAATGGCTGCCGCAGTTCGGAACGGCCGACCCCCGCGAGCTGAGTGCGCTCTCCAAAGCCCACGGGATGCCGCTCGAGACGGCACAACGCATCCGGACCTACGCCCGGTACCTGCTGCAAGCCGACGAGGAGCCAGCCGCATCGGCGGGGTTCTCCGCCGAGGCGGCTGGGCGACCCACCGGCGGGCGTGGTGCGGAGACGGCTCAGGGCTACCTCGAGGGGTTTGTCGCGCGATACGGGCTGAGTCTCGAGCAATTCCGGACGCACGTTCTCCAGGCCGAGGGACCGGCCCAAAGCGCCGCGGACGAGCTTGGCGTGCCGCTGGGCGAGCTGCGGCTGGCCCGCGACGCGGCGACGAGCATCCTCGTCCTCGACGCGATGGACCAGGGCCCGGCGCCGTCCCCGCTTACCGGGACGACCGGCCCGGCCGCGCACACGGTCATCGCCGCCGTGACGGTGTCCCCGTCCGGCTTGCCGCACCTTACGATGAGCCCCGACTGTGAGTACTCGTACGTGTACCGCGTCACAGCCGACACGGTGGCCGCGGCCAGAGCAGAGGCCGGGTCGGCGGAAGAGGCCGATGAGCTGCTGCGATCTCTCCGCCTGGCGAACCAGCGCAAGAGCACCCTCTACCGAGTTCTGGCGCAGGTCCTGCGGACTCAGACGGCCTACTTCAGCAGTGGACGCGACGAGGATCTCGCGCCCCTATCCCAGGCCGAGGTGGCGCGCCGGCTCGGCGAGCATCGGTCGGTGGTTTGCCGCGCTCTCAGGGGGCGCAGCGTGGAGGTTCGGGGCCACGCAATCCCTCTCGGCTTCTTCTTCCAGTCGCGAGGCGAGGTCATCGGCCGCCTCGCCAAGGAGTACCCGAGCTTGCCTGACAGCGCGCTGGCCGACATACTGGAGCGACGGTTCGGGCTGCGACTCGATCGGAGGTCGGTCGCGTACCACCGGCAGCGGCACGCGAAGGGTAGGGTGAGCCGAAGTTGAGGACGGCGCTCACGGCGGTGTTGGCAGTCTGCCTGGGGACGGCGTCAGGCTGTGGCGGCGGCGGAGGGCCGGTCACGCCGCCGATCGAGGTCGACTACACGACCTTCACAGAGAGCCTGCAAACGGGCGCCCAGACCGGCGCCTTGTCCGCCGTGCTCGAGTCCGACGGTGTGCCGATCGCCGGTGCCACGGCCCGCATCGCGCTGCCCGGCGTGGGCGAGGACGTTGGCTACGTCACGCAGTCCGACGGGGCCGGCCGCGTCCGAATAGGCAACGTGCCCGGTGGAACCTACGAGCTCTTCATCCACGCCGACGGCTTCGAGCCCGCCGTGATCGAGGTTACCGTCCTGGCCCGGACCATCACGGTGGGCACGTACACCTTGGCCGCGGCCCAGCCGTGAGGAGAGCGGCATGACCGCCGCCCCTGCCAGCTCAGCAGCCGAGCGCCTATCCGTCGGGCGCAGCCTGCACCTTGCAGGCCGCTTCGATGAGGCGCGCCTCGAGCTCGAAGCCGCTTGCGCGCTCGCGCCCTCGGACCCCTCGGCCCACTCGGCGCTCGGGCGCCTTCTGCTCGACTGCGATGAGCTCGCCCATGCGAAGGTCGCCCTCGAGCGCGCGCTGGAGCTTGGCTCGCAGGATCCCCTGGTCGCACACGGCCTCGCCGAGGTCAGCTTCAATGACGGGGACCACAGGCGCGCCTGGGAGCTGTTCACCCGTACGGCGCGGCTGTACGAGAGCCAGGAGAACCGCAGGCCAGCGTGCTCGAACGCTATCAACGCCGCTGTTGCCAGGTTCCGGGCAGGCGACGTCTCGGCAGCCGAGGCGGAGCTGGAGGATGTGCGCCGCCGCTTCCCGGAGAGTACGGATGCAGTGCTGGCACTGGCGCGGGTAACGGAGGCGCGACCGCCCGACGGAGTGCGCGACGCCATCCGCATCCTGGAGGGCCTCCTGGACCGCGAGCCCGAGCACCTGCTGGCGCGCAATGAACTCGCGATGGTCCTCGCCCGGCACAAGGGCTCCGGGCCTGCCGGGCGCCAGGCGGCCGTCCGCGAGCTTGAGCGCCTCCAGGCCACCCGTGGGTTTCCAGAGCTGCTGCCCGATGCGTTCATGGCGCACTACGCGCTCGGCTGCTGCTATGACGACGAGCCCGGTAGCTTTGAGGCCGCGGCGACCCAGTACCAGCAAGCGCTCGGGCTCAGGCCGTCGTTTGCCCCAGCGCTGTGCAACCTGGGCGTGATCTTCGAGCGTGCCGGCCGACCACGGGATGCGCTCGAGCTGTTCGCACACGCACTCGGCTCGGACCCGGGGTGCGTAGCCGCCGCGCGCAACCTCGCGCGCCTATTCCTGGAACTGGGCGAGGATGAGGTGCTGAGCGGGCTGCGCGAGTCGCTCGCGCTTGGGGACGCGCAGGCCGAGGCGGCGCTCGCCATCGTGAGGGCGGTCGAGGACAAGGCCCAGTCAGACAGCCACGCGGCGCTGTGCGAGGCGATCCACAGGATGAAGAACCGCGCGGGAGTGCTGGCCGGTCGCCTGTCGAGCTTGTCGGCCGCGGATGAGCACGACGACGAGTGCCCGGGGGCGGAAGTGCTCGACCTCGCCAGCGCGCTCTACGACGATCTCAGCGACCTGCTGGGCTTCTTGCGCCCACCGGAGCAGAACCCTGAGGTGGTCTGCGCGAACACCGTCGTGAGGCGGCTGGCGGCGGTCTTCTCCGGCGCGGCGCCGGAGAACGTCAGCGTTCGCGCTGAGACCACCGACGGGGCCCTGCCGGTGCGGATCGACAAGGAGCGAGTGCGCGATCTTCTGACGCATCTCGCACGCAACGCCATCGCGGCGATGCCGAACGGCGGGGAGCTCGCCTTCCGCGCTTCGCCCAGTAGCGTCGGCGAGGGCTGGGCCGAGCTGTCCGTGTCCGACACCGGCGAAGGCATCCCGGCCGACCGGCTCGCGGACGTGATGCGCGGCGGCGTCTCTTTGAGGCCGGGCGGCTCAGGGCTCGGGCTGTGGATCTGCACCCGAATCGCCCGCGCACACGGTGGGACGCTGACCCTCGAGTCCACGCAGGGAGTGGGCACCCGGGCAAAGCTGACCCTTCCTCCGCCGGAGCAGCAGGTGCAACCGGCTCGCGCGCTACGCCTGAGGCGCTCACTCGTCGAGGAGCTTGGGCCCCAGGCGTTGGAGGTCTCTCAGGACGAGCCGCCGCTGCCGGGCCTGTCGGACGAGGAGGGCCGGCCCCGTGGGTGACATCGTGCTGGTCGCGGACGATCAAGCGGAGGTCCGCGCCTGGGTGAGAGAGCTCCTGCGCGAGCATGGTCGGACGCCGGTCGAGACGGCCGAGGCCGAACGCGTCGCTCCGATGGTGGCCGAGCTGGGCGACTCTCTCTCCCTCGTCATCCTCGACCTCGACTTCGGATCGGGGAAGATGGACGGCATGAGCGCGCTCAGGGCCGTCCGCGAGCAGGGCAACGAGGTGCCGGTGCTTATCCTCACCGGCAAGGGATCGGTGCGCGCTGCGGTGGACGCGGTGAAGGCCGGCGCCACCGACTTCATTGAGAAGGACGCGCACGTCGACGACGCCCTGGCGGCCGCACTCAGCCGGCTGCAGCGCTATGCAGGCGTGCTCGCGGAGAACAAGCGCCTGAGAGCGAAGCTCGCCGAGCAGACGGTGATCGTCGGGTCGAGCCCGGTCGTCGCGGAGGTCATGCGCCAGATCGCCCGGGTCGCTGCCGTGCCAAGGCCGGTACTGATCGTCGGCGAGCGGGGCACTGGCAAGGAGCTGGTTGCCTACGCGCTCCACCACGGTTCGCCGCGCGCGTCGGGCCCGTTTGTAACCGTGAACTGCGCGGCGATCCCCGAGGGGCTGCTCGAGTGCGAGCTCTTCGGCCAGGTAGCCAACGCCTACGACGGCGCTCCGTTCAAAGAGGGCCGCTTCGACCTTGCGAACGGCGGGACGCTGTTCCTCGACGAGATCGGCAACATGGGGCACGACTTCCAGCGCAAGATCCTCCGCGTGATCGAGTACCAGCGCTTCGAGCGAGTGCAAGGCACCGACACGATCCAGGTGAATGTCCGCATCATCGCCGCTACCAATGCGGACATCTCCGCCGCCATCGCGGACGGGCGGTTTAGGGCCGACCTCTACGATCGCCTTGCCTTCGACGTTATCCACGTCCCTCCGCTCAGAGACCGGCTCGAGGACGTTCGCCCGCTCGCGGAGCACTTCGCGCGCCGGTTCCACGAGGAGGTCTCATGGGTCCCGCCGCTGCGCTTCTCGGAAGAGGCGATCGGCGAAATGGCCCACCACGAATGGCCGGGCAACGTCAGGGAGCTGAAGAGCTTCGTGGAGCGTCTGGCGACTCGGGCGAGCCGTGCCACGGTCTCTGCCTCGGACGTGCGTGACCTCCTGGGGGTGCGTGCCGGCAGCCGCGGTGCATCTGCGGGCGCGGATCAGCCGGCCTCCACGGGCGACTTCACGACCGACGTGGCGCACTTCGAGGCGCGCCTGCTTGGTCACGCGCTGGAGGAGTGTGCTGGGAACAGGCGGAAGGCGGCCGAGGTTCTGGGTCTCAGCTACGACCAACTGCGCAGGCTTCTCGCGAAGCACGAGTTGGGGTAGGAAGCAGCGAAGCGCCGTGGAGTCTATGGAGGGGTCTTCGATGAGGCCGGCCGCCCTCTTGCTGTTCCTGTGTGTGCTCCTGGGTTCGTCTGCGTCCGGAGCAGTGCCCGTGGCCGTCGTCGCAGTGAGCGACGAGGCGGTCAGTTCGGAGCAGTTCGACTCCCCTGTCGGCTACGCGTTCACCCATGCGATCAAGGAAGCGCTCGACGCGTTCTCCGAGTACACGGGGGTGGTGTGCTCCTCCGACCTGAGCTCAGCGGGCCCCGCTGCGATAGACGATCTGGCTCTGCATGTCAGAGGTGTGTGGAGTCTCGAGGGGTCCCTCTCCGGCTCGCCTGACGCGCTGGGGGTATCGCTGACGCTGACAGGCCTGGGGACGTCGCCAAGGGCTCCCGTCTCCTACTTCGCTGACTCCCTCACCATCGAGCAGGCTCTGCGCGGCGCTCTGGGGTGGCTCGTGCGGACCGCGACGGGAGCGGACCGAACCGGGGGTGTGCTCGGCCGGTGGCTCGATGGCGCATTCCCGAGCACAGTCGAGGGCCTCGTCGCCTGGGCCACCGGCTCGGCGAACGGATGGACGTTCCCACTGGCCCTGGCGTCGTCTCTGCCCGATGACCGAGTGACGCTCCTGTCGGACGCATTCCCGGGACACAGAGGAATCAGGCTTCCGGACGAAATGCCGGGCTCGGCGGAAAACATGGCCGACGCGGTCGAGGAGTTCGTGAGCGCGTGCGCAGAGCAGGGCGCCGATCCCGCCGTGGCAGCCACGTCGGCCCAGATTGAGTGCGCCGATGCGTACGCGGCGCTGACGGGCACGGTAGGGCTGACGCTGGCTCAGATGGTCGGAGAGATGCGCGAGGACACACTGGGGGACGGTGCCTGGCAGGGAGGAAAGGCTATAGCGAACCGGGCTGTAGCGGAGCTCGAGTCCGCCCTCTTTGCTCATGACGCGCGATGGCTCGACCAACGTCGACCCTTGCCCGATCTGGACGAGGATCCGAAGGCGGTTGCAGGCTGCCTGCTCCGCATGGCGCGGGCGCTCGCGGGGACGGGGGTCGCGGACGAGACGGGTCACAAGGGTCCGCCGGACTTCAGGGTACTGCTGCGGGCTCTCGACGAGGTGATGGCCCAAGGCGGCCTCGCCACCGGCTGGGACAGGCTCCTCGACGCGCTGAAGGGGTGGTGTGAGCACGTCTCGGTACTGTTCGATGTGTTCGCGGGGCGAGAGCCGGTCGTAGGGTGGAGCGCCTTCGCCAGGCTGCCGCTGGGGTTGGCCTTCGCTCGGGTGCTGCGGACGGGGGACGAATACGGGGTACCTGATCTTGAGGGTGTCCTGCGCGCTCTGTCGGACGTGAGGCCAACGGAGCTGGGCGCGGACGAGCGCGCCGGCTACCTCGGATGGCTGTGCGACACCGAGATGGCGTGCGGTCGGTTCGACGAAGCCCTGGAGAACTCCAGGTCGGGCGTGGCACAAGGGATCGATGTGCCGCGCTTCCTCGTCGTGGCCTACGATGCCCATCTGTGCCTAGGCGACAGGGAGAGCGCCTACGGGGCCGCGAAGCTCCTGGCGGACAAAGCGTCAGACGAAGAGGGTCGGCAGACCTGGACCGACTGCGCCGAGCAGCTCCGGCAGCGGGATGCTCCCGACCGGCTGCCCCTGGTGTTCGACCGCGTGATGGACGATGAGACCCAGCCGGGCGGCAAAGTGGGCTGGCTGGGCCTCACGCTAGACGATGTGGGGATCACCATCGTTCCCCGGCCCGATGAGCCGGGGCGCCTAAGCCTGTGCGTGTGGGCGGACGGCGAGGAGGACGTCACCTTCAGCGTGTCGGAGAGGGTCCGCGTTGTCCTGGGAGACGGCTCGGTGGTCCCGTTGGAGTACGAGCCGGACCTCGCCGTGGCCGCGA
>Ga0315280_10005436_pt1 | contig 18144 bp, 13 predicted proteins | sample YL17G06_40_MG_FD_203697 | JGI IMG/M metagenome (GOLD analysis project Ga0315280, IMG submission 203697) | Sediment microbial communities from Yellowstone Lake, YNP, Wyoming, USA - YL17G06_40 | ecosystem: Environmental > Aquatic > Freshwater > Lake > Sediment | place: USA: Wyoming | collected... | reverse complement strand
CTCCTCAACAGCAGCGCCGTCAGAAGACCCAGGCAACTCCGGATTCGAAATGCTGGCGGGAGTGCATGGGAGTCGAACCCACCCGCCCCGATGCTATCGGGGCACATCGGTTTTGAAGACCGCAACGACCCGTCCCGGCCCGTCCCATCGCGTCCTACTAGTGACAGTTTCGTACCTGGAAACCGACGGTTTTCTCCCGTCCTGTAAGGTTTCGTCCCGGGGCTTGTCGCCCAGTATGGCGACAAAATGGCGACAATTGTTAAGGCCGGCCCCCGGCGTGTCCCGGGCCTGGCTTACCCCCACCCCGTCGCCACCACGAACCGCTCGATGGCGTCGGCCAGCAGCAGCGCGGGCAGAATCTCGAACCAGAGGAATCCACCCGTCATGTGGTCTGGGTCTCGCTAGTAACTAGGCTTGCAGTATTTGTCAATGATGCCGGTGGCCAGAAGTGGGTGTTTGATGGCCCGGCGGCAGCAGAGCCCAGGAGGCAGGGACCGGCGCGAGTAGCGCACCATGACCTGATAGTGTTCGGCTGGGACGATGATGAGATCGAGAATCGAGCGCCAGTCGGGACTTACTCCCATGGCAGACACCAGGCGGGGAACACGACCTCCACTGGGCGGCCCGCGCTGCCTGTTTCACGTCAGTCGATCTGTTTCGACGATGCCAGCCTCTCCACGTCTGCCTTCGTAAGTATCAGCTCCCAGCACACCAGTTGAAGTTCGCGCTCGCTTGGCTCGCGGGTTTCAGGGCGCGGCAGAGGTCGGTCTAGGCCCGCCTCTTCAAGGGCTCGCCAGAGCTCCCGCAAGACCGGAAGAGCGTCTTCGACGGCGGCATTCTGTTTGAGCAACCGCAACTTGCGAATTGCGTCGGGCAAGGCGCCGCGCTGAGCCATGTCGATGGGATGGTATTGGTCACACCAGTCGTGCAGCTTACGCCAAAGATCTGGGGCCTCCTCAAGTAGATCATCACGCGACAGTAGCCGCCGGAGATGGCCGACATCCTTGTCCGGTTGCAGGGCGGCAACTTGGGCCTTGTAGTCGGCCCCAAGTTGCCCGACCGCGAGGGTGAGAGGGCCCTCCAGATAACTGAAGGGGTTCACCTCCTCTGGCAGACCACAGCGCTCTTCATCTCTCTCGCTCTCGATGAGTTTCGCCACGTCGCCAGGTGAGGCAACCGGCTGCGTCTCGTCGAGCGGATAGAAGCGCCAGAAGACCTCTCCGCTGACCTCCTCGGGCATGCGGAGCTGTACAAAGACGCCCGACTGCTCTCCTAGGTTCACGCTATAGATGCCGTCTGGAAGTTCGCGTACTTCTTCGGTGCCGATGTTTCTGACCAGATCGATGTACTGGTTGAGGTGAGCATATGCCTGGTCCAGGCCCTGCGTACGCTCGCCCTCCAGATAAATCTTGTCGGCCGCCTCTCCGCCACGCTTGATCGCCATGAGCTGGTCCAGAGCCGTGGCTTCGACCTGTTCACCGAGTAAGGACGCGTCAAGTGCCACCGAGCCCTCGATCGTCTTGATCTTGTCGCGGAGCCGTTTGATCAGCCTGAGGATGTCCTCAAGCTCCTTCTCTGGCATAAGGTTGTAGAAGAAGACGCGCTCGTGAGGGGAGAAGAGACGGTCAATGCGGCCGCCACGCTGGATCATCCGGACCGGATTCCAGTGTAGGTCGTAGTTGATGACGTATTGGGCGTCCTGGAGGTTCTGGCCCTCGCTGAGGACGTCCGTGGAGATCAGCAGTTCGATGCTCTCCTGGCGATACGGTTCCACCTTTTCCAGCAGGATTGGGTCGTCGAGTGCCTCAGTGTCCCGGCAGGCCGCCAGCGGCACGAAGTGGGCCAGCACTTCGGCGCGCCGCGACTTGGAGTCCCGGCCGGTCAGTTTCGACATCCAGCGCTGGTCAACCAAGTTGCTCTGACACCGAAGCATCTTGTCAAAATCCGCGTCCTCTGGGCCGCCCAGGCTCCGAAAAATGTAGTTCGCCGTGTCGCGGTAGTAGGTAAAGACAACGGCTTTGGTAGGAACACCGTGCTCATCTTCAGCCGGGAGGGATGCGAGAACCTCCCGAAGTCTCGCTAGCTTCGGATCTCCCTCGGGGCCTGACTCAGCAGCGAGCTTTTCGAGCTTCTCGAGGAGATTACGAAGAGTATCCCGGTCCGCCTCAACATCCCTTCGCAGCTCTGTGAGCTTGTCAGCATCGGCGGGAGCGGTCGCCATGCGAGCCAGCAATTCACTAGCCTGTGAATCCGGCTCTTCCGCCTCAAGAGCGTCGTCGGTCAGGCTGCCGCCCAGGGCCACGCGCAGCTTCTGGGCCAGTCTTGGCGTGAGGACTCGGCCCTCGCCGAGCCGGGCAAGGAAGATGTTCAGATAGTCAACTTGCGAGCGCACCGTGTTGGTCAGGGCGGCGACTGAGCTCTCCATCCGCTTGAGGAAGATGGTTCGCATGATTCCGATGAGGGTATCGTTCCGCTGCCTTATCCGACTCTCGGTGTCCCGCTCTCCCGTATCGACGCCGTACTCCTCTAGCTTGTAGACGGCAAAGGTGAGGTTCTTGATGGCATCGACCACTTCCTTGTAGACCCCCCGGTACAGTTGCTCGAGGCTGTACGTGACCGCTTCCGGGATCTCGTGGATGGGAAACCTAAGTGGCTCGTCGCCGATGGCCATGGGCTCACCAGCCGCCTGGCGTGCGCGGATGTCGTGCCGGGTGCGGCGAACCAGGGTCAGGATCATCGTGTCCAGCAGCCCAGGACCGCCGCCGCCCTTGTCGACCTCCTGGAAGGTGGTGCGCAGGTTGGCAATGGGACCGCGCCCTGCGTACCACGTGTCATCTCCGCGGGTGATCAGTCGCAACTGATAGTAGAGGTCCCAGATGGTATTGTTGATGGGCGTCGCCGTGACGAGGACGACCCTCTTGTCGGGCTTCGCGCCTTCCCGAATGACTTTCATAAGGGCCTTGTATTGCTTTGCCTCGTGATTGCGGAAGTTGTGGGACTCGTCGACCAGTATGATGTCAAAATCCTGGAGGCGCCTAAGCAAGCGTTGCCGCCTGGCCTTGTCGAGGCCGTCCACCAGTTCGTCGATGTCTGCCAGTTGCCGGAGCTTCTCCATGGTGAAGGTCTCGCCGAAGACCCCGTAGCTCTGGAGCTTGTCGCGTGACCAGTTGCTTTCGAGTTGCGCCGGGCAGATGACTAGGGCCTTCGTCTTCCCCTGCCTTTGGCGCTGAAACTCGGCAAGAATGCCAAGGCCTTCGTGCGTCTTGCCCAGACCCACGGAGTCGCAGAGCATCGCCCCCCAGTGGCGGTTCACGAGCTGGACACATCGGGCCACGGCCTCTTGCTGGAAGATCGCCAGTTGGTTGGTCAGTTCCCCGCCCAGGCCGAAGTCCAGGAAGCGGCCGTAGGCCGCATGCAATGCCTTGATGAACACTTGCCACGGAGTGAACCGGCGGCCGAATAGTACGCACTGCTCTAGTAGGTGGATGAACTCCTGCCTGCAGTCCTGGCCCTGCCGCCACTTTTCCTCGAACCAGTCGACCAGCTGAGTGGTAACCGCAGGGTCTTCGGTGGTCAGGTTGAGTTCGACGTTCTCATTGAGGCCGCCCTTTGTGAGGTTGCTGCTGCCGACGGCGGCATAGGCGCGACCATCGCCGGAGAAGAGGTAGGCCTTAGCGTGCAGGTGCACACGAGACGCCGTCTCGTGGGCGAGGACTTTGCCGTCCGGCACTTTCCCCGCTTGATCCGCTAGGAAGCGACGCACCTCCACACCGTCTCGCTGGAGGAAGTCCACGAGCTTGCGTACCTTTTCCCACGCCTGGAGGTTGAAGGCTCCAGTGACGTCTGGCTGCAGGCCTGCCTCCAGCGCCTCTTTGCGCTGCTCGTGGGTCATGAGGAGCCAGGGGTAGTCGCCCTCAAGGAACTGATACCAATCGACGGCCTCTGAAGGCCCCGCTAGCTCGGCGCTTTCCGGGCTGGCCAGAATATCGCGTGGGCCGCGGGGCGTGAGGAAGGGGCGCTCGCCGAGGAGGAGCTTCACACTGGACGCCTCTTCCAGTGGTTGACGCAGCTCCAAGAAACCGTCCGGTGTCAGGTATGCGGTGGCGATGCGCACCTCTCGTGGCCGCACACGCTCCAGGGCGCGAAGTAGCTCGCGCTCCATGGACCCAGTGACGGGCTCGTTCGCCACATGTCGAACGGCGAAGGTAGCACCTTCGCGCTCGGTGTTGTCTTGCTCTGGTGGAAGCTGCTGGCTCATTTCCTACGCTGTCGCTGGGAACCGTTGCTTAATGTACTCGTTGGCCTGTTTCACGTCGAGCTGCTGTGTGGTGTTGCCCGACCGCACGTAGAGCTCGGCGATATTGTTGTCGGTGAGGTACACCGGCCTGAGAGCAGGGTCGGCATGGAGAACAGCCACTGTCTTGCCGTCGATGTCGGCAAAGGTGACGCTAGCAAGTGCCGCGACCTCCTTGGACAAGTAGGTGTTGAGGACATTGATCAGCGCCTGCTCCCATCCGTCCCGGTCCCTTCTCACACCGAGAGTAGCGAAGTCGGCTTCGAGGCCGAGGAGCTTCCCTTCGTCGCTCACGCCGATCACGAGGGTGCCGCCCTTGGCGTTCATGAAGGCGGCCACCGTGCGGGCAATGGTCTTCTCCAGGGCCCTATTGACCTGCTGACTGCGGAAATCCCATCGCAAGGAGCCCTTGAACTCCACCGTCTCACTCTCTCCCGCCGCAATGTAGTCTGCAATCGTGAACGGTGCCTTCTCCCCCTCGGCCAGCAGCCCATCCATGAAGCTGTTGATGGCGGCCGCTAGCCTCTCCCGCCGGGCGGCCAGGAAATCCCTGTACCGGTCTACCTGCCACAGCGCCGGGTTTTCGGGAACCCCCTGATGCTTGAGCGCCTTCGGATAGTCCTCCAGGATCTTCGGCAGGTACTTCACCGGAGCGGCATCGCGAATCTTTAGGTTGGCCTCGGTCGTGAGGAAGGCCAGGTTCGCCATCTCGTTCACTGTGTTGACATCGGTGCGAACATTGCTGTCGTAGCCGCTCTTGTATAGGAGGCCCTGGGGGAAGATGTGGTGGTACACTAGCCCGTTGCTCTTGCCGATCAGCCTGCTGTAAAGAGGCAGCCCGGTAAACCAGTCGACGGCGCCCGCCGCTCGTGCCGCCACGTAGCAGAGGGTTATGAATGGGCTGTGCACGGTGCGCCCCTCGAGATCCTTCACCTCGACCCTGATGCGGCCCCGCTCTGCTATGATGTTCTGCAGCAGACGTGCCGGCGGATCATCGGTCTTCAGCGCGTCCAGGTCTTCCTGTAGCTTCGTCTCCGTGCTGCCGCTGTAGCGGGCCCACATCAGCGCCGCGTACATCCAGTGGAGGAAGGTGCGCTTTTCGACGTCGTTCTGGAACTTCCCAGAGCCGTTGCCGAGATAGACCACCAGCGGCACCAGGACCATATCCGTCGCGAGGTTAGCCTTTGAATCGATGAGCGCATCGAAGCGGAGGACGTTGAGGAGGTAGTCCAGTGCCTTCTTTGTGCGGTCCCAGGCAGCCTTGATGTCCTCTACCGGGGTGCGATAAAGGGGCTCGTAGCGGCCGGACTCCGTAGCCACGCAGGACGTGCAGCGGATATAGAAGTCAAGAAGGAAGTCGAACCCCTCGTTCGTGAACTCCGCCTGGGCCGCCCGCATGACCTGACGCGCTTCCGGCCAAAGGGCGCAGATGTGCGACAACGCCAGATCGGATTTGCTGAGGTGCGTGCCCTTAGAATTGACAAGGTTGAAGATGCGCACCGCTTCTTCCATCTCCCGTTCTGTCAGCACATCCAAGTAGTAGGAGTATGACTTGATCTGGTCCAGGCGGTTCAGCACGTTGAAGAAGTTCATAAGGTAATCGCGCTTCTCGGGCGGCAGCGGACCACCCGCTTTGAGGTACTCGCCCAGCCCGTACCGGAGGAACTCTGTGACGGGCACCCACTCCCAAGAGTCCTTCATGATGCTCTTCTTGTAGTAAGAGAACTCCTCTGTCTTCACATTGAAGTGGAGGTTGTAGTAGAGCTTCTCCCCCTCATAGAAGGCGGGGCACTCGCCGGTGAGGATGGCGTAGATGCTGGTAAGCCGTTGCTGGCCGTCCAGGATTAGTTGAAAGCTCTTCGTGTCATCAGCAGGAGTGCCTCGGACGAGGCCGGGGTTGGGCGTGTTCCAGATGAGGAAGCTGCCGGTGGGATAGCGCCGGTAAAGGCTGGAAACGTACTCCCGTACCTGGGTAGGAGTCCAGATGTACCCGCGCTGGAACTCGGGCAGGATGTATCCCCCCCGCCCGATGTCACGAATGAGCTGGTCTATTGTTAGCGTTGTGGCCATGACAGATCTCCTCCGGCAGTCACGGGATGCAACCCCCGAGGCTGCACCTGCTCGCGGGCGTGCATGAGTTCCCGTTCCATCCAGCGAGCGACAGGGCCGTTCTCGACGTGGGCCACCCGCAGGTGCTCAGTCATCGTCCTCGCCATCAGACATGCTGCGCGCTGACAGCCACAATCGAATGGATAGCACGGCGGCTTCGCTGATACCGTACATGCTGGCTACGACGCCCGTTAGGTGGCTTTCAAAGTCAGGCGACGACGCCCCGCCCTGTCCTTTCTGACAGAGCTTCTCCAGGACAGCCGCTTGATCAGGGGATATCTCAGGTACTGGAAATGGAAACAGATAGTCTTGCTTCAACTCTGCGAAGCCGCCCCTGGCGCGGTTGGTCAGCATGCAAATCAAGAACTCTCCCACCTCGCTGTTGAGCAATGCGACGTGGGCGGGACCCAGGCGCGTAGTGAAGAACGCCGTCATGTCCGGATATGCACCCTCGGTCTCCCAGGCAAACCGAATACGCCGTGCAATGTTCGGCCACATGACCTTCGGCTCTTCAAACAGTCGATATAGGCCTTCCTGGGGCTGCTGCAGTTCGTGCCATGGGTGGCTGCCAACCGTTGCTCGTCGCATCAACTGGTCTTTGTGCTGCTCGAGATGCTGCTTCACGACCGGGTGCTCTTCGATGGGCCACCCTCGATGAGCAAAGATGAGATACAGGCCTGATGGTCTTACAACCCAGCGGCGGACATCGCGCCCTCTAACGTAGGGTTTGATGCACTCTTTAGCGGCAGGGTCCGCCGCCAGTAGCGCTTGAGCCGTCATCGCATCGACGACGAAGGCTTCGTTCAACCCGGTCTTGACCCCGCAGTACATCTCTCCTTGTATCAGCTCTCCAAGGGGTCGTCCGCACGCGCCTAGCTGCTCAAATATCTCGACGGTCTCCAGAGTTTCCGCCTTCCAGCCGGAGCGGTGGAAGCGTTCCTGGGGCAAGATCCCCCTCTCTTCTTGAAGCAGGGTAGGCAACTCCTCTATTGCACGCCGAATGGCTGCCACGTTTGACTTGGATGCAGCTCGTCGGCTGATTAGCGCCTGAAGATTGTGGGTGGTCACTTCATGGTCGGCGGGTGGTCGGCATTTGGATGCAACTAGAACGTAGGGCTCAACGGTCGCCTCGAAGATCTTTGCTTCTCCAAAATCAATGACGCTGCGGATCGTCAGTTTCTGCGAGAGATACTGTTGCAGTTTCTTGCCGTACGACCGCCGCGCGAAGGAGTTGCTTGTAATGAAGGACAACTGACCCCCGCCTCGTAGCACCTGCACTGCGCGCGCGTAGAAATAGACGAGGAGGTCGGCTCGGGAGGCCGCCACCTCGGGAAACGAAAGAGCATAGGCTTTCTCGTCGAGGTTGTTGATTTGCTCCATTCTCACGTACGGCGGGTTGGCCAGCACAACATCGAACCCGCCGCGGCCCTCGTCGAAAACCTCCGGGAACTCCACCGGCCAGAGGAAGAGCTTGCGGTAGGAGGCGTCTTCCTTCAGGCCATCGCGCAGGGCTTCCAGCTCTGTGACCTTTCCCCACGCTTGCTTGACGGCGCTGATGTGCTGCTTTAGCGTGCGCTCGGGGGCGGCCAGCCGCTCCGCCTGGCTCCTCTTGGCTGTCATGGCAGCGGCCTGAGCTTGGGCCGTCTCAATGTGCCGGTCAAGCTGGCGCCGCACGATCTCCATCTGCCGCTCTCGGATACCATGCCGGAGCCTGCGGGCACGCCGTGGATCGCGCTCCTCCGCGAACTCGTCCCGGAGCGCGGCGATGCTCCTCCGAAGGTGTTCGAGGCGTTCGTGGGTCTCCAAATCGTACTGCAACTCGGGCCGCGGGATGCTGTCCTCGAAGGCGATGTCGCCCGCCCGATCGATGAGGCTGTCGCCAGCAACGATGCGGAAGTCGAGGTTCGGCAGCGGCTCTGGCTGCTCCTCCTCCAGCACCAGCGACAGCCAGAGCCTTAGCTGGCAGATCTCGATGGCCTCGGGGCTGATGTCCACTCCGTAGAGGCTGTTGCTGATGATCCGCCTCTTCCAGCTCGCCACTTCGGCCGGTTCCGGGTCGCGGAAGGGGCTGGAGCTGTGGGCGATGCCTCTCTTGAGCAGGATGATCTCCTGCATTGATCCCACCAAGAACGCTCCGGAACCGACAGCGGGGTCGCAGATCTTGACCGCGTCGAGCGCCTGTTCGAGCCGCTCACGGTCGGCGTCTGGCAACCGCTTCTCAGGTGGCTCGTCTTCGAGCGCGGCGGACCGCAGCTGTTGGAGCAGCGAGCGGTCGACGCCAGCAGCGTCCTGAAGGTATCCATCCAGCGCCTCACGACACATGAAGTGGACGATCTCGCGGGGGGTGTAGTAGGTGCCGGTGTCGTGGCGCTCGCGGTCCTCGTTCAGGTTCTCGAAGACCTTGCCCAGCAGCTCGGGGTCCGGGTCGACCGACATATCGTCCGGTGTGGACTCGCGAGTCGCAAAGCGATAGTTGCTGAGCAGCCCCAGCACGGTGGGAACGCCGTCTCGGTGCAGCCGACGGTCAAAGAGTTCGTTCGGCAGGTCAACATTGACGTGCTCGCGGTCCTTACCAAAGAGGTCGTCCTCATAGGAGGTCTGCAAGAAGAGACCACCATTGAGGTAGGGCACTGCGCCAAAGAGCTCGTTGGCCACCGTACGCCGCTTTGAGCTCGCAGGAGAGGCTAGGGCGTCGAAGAACAGCGGCACGAGGAGGTCACGGAAGAAGTTACGGGCACCGGCGCCTCGACAGTGCCGTTCGAACAGATCCTCGAAGAAACGCGAATTGGCATCGAGCCAGCGCTTGGCCTGGAGGAACCACAGGAACAGCAGCCGGCCAAGCTGCCTAGTGACGAATCGGTCGAGGTCGGCACGCCGGTCGGCACTCGCGATGGCCGGGATGTTCGCATTCCGGTGCACCAGCTCTTCGGCAATGCGGTTGCGTAGCTCGCGGAACTCGAGATAGAAGCGCTTGGTGACACGCTCGACGCTGAAGGCCTCGTTCCACTTCCGGCTGATCTCCTGTAGGGACATGCCAGGAGCCAGGGCTAGATCAGCGAGGAGAGCGAGGTGGAAGTGGGAAGGGCTGTCCGCCTGGACTAGGGCCCGAACCGTGGCCACGCCGCGCCTTTCTTCGCGTACCCGTGGGAGGACGAGTTCGACGTCGTGGTCCTGACCGCCGATTAGGGCGATGAGCCAGCGCCGGTCGCCATAGGGTGCATGCTCGACGAGCGTCTTCGCCACACGGCGGCGCGCTCGGTCACGGTCGACGGAGCGGGCTCCCCATTCGCGGAGTGGCACAACGTAAAAGCCAGCCGAGCCCAAATCCGCATCGAGAGCGCCGACTCTGTAGAGCCCCTCAGCGACTGGCGACAGCGCGGACGAAATCGGCTGCGTCCGGTCGTGGAGCAAATCACTAGGTGCGGAAACCGGACTCAGGCCGAGGACAGCCGGCAACGCTGCGGACGATGTGGGGTTCGCCGCAAACTCGAGCAGAGCGCTTCTAATGCCAGAAAAGTCAGGCATGACAGTCGCTGCGGATCTGGCCCGTGCTGGACAGATCAGACAGGAGCAACGGGCCGAGCGTCTTGTCTAGTCGCAAAAGAATCGTTCTACAGAAGAAGGCTTTTGTCAAGGGGGCCTGATGTGCGCGGCTGGAGCGGGCGGCCTGCTCCTCCAATCTTCGTTGTCTGAAGCTGAGGGTCGGACCGAACTTGCAAGCCTGGCCCACCGCCCGGTCATCGCGCACTATATGAGGGATGGCTAGGGATTCCCATGCCCCGTCCCTATAGGCTGCCTGGCGCGAGGAACCGTACAGGTGCAGTTGACACAAACAGCCCTTTGTGTTACCCTCTCCCTGGAGGTAACAGCCATGAACGCTCCAAGGCGCGCCTCAGGCGCTGAGCCCAGGGAAACCGCCGACAGCCTGCCCCAGCCCTACGTGCCGCCGGACTGGGAGGGCGCTATCCGCGCTTTCCTCATCGAGAAGGAGGGACGCAGCGGTTCCCGTCGCACCGCCGAGGAGTATGCCCGCCTGTTGCGCCGCTTCTTTGAGGGGCTGGGCAAGACCCCCGACGCCGTAGCCCCCGACGAGGTTTTCACCTTCGCCTACGGGCCGGGGCCTAGCGGACGGGAGCCATCTGCCGCGACCGTCAACCTGCGCCTGGCAGCGCTGTCCAGTCTCTACCAGTTCTTGATCCGCATGGACTTGGTGGATCGCAACCCCACTCAGCGCGTCCAGCGCTCCCGCCAGGAGCCACCGCCGCCCAGGGGCCTAGACCGCGAGGAGATCAAGCGCCTGCTGGCCGCTATCCCCGACACCGCTGTCGGCCTGCGGGACAAGGCCATCATCCTCACCTGCCTGCTTACGGGCCGTCGGCGGGCGGAGATCATGGGTCTGAGAGCGGGAGACTTGTCCAGGAACAAGGCCATCTACTACAGCTACCGGGGCAAGGGGGGTAGAGTGAGACGCCGCGAGCTACCCGAACCCTGTTTCTTGGCCATCGTGGAGGCTCTGAGGGTGCGTGGTAAAGACCTCGCGGTTATGGAGCCTGACGAGCCGCTGTTCGATGTGTCGGCGCATGGCTTCTACCTGAACCTGAGGCGCTACTTCCGCAAGGCCAAGCTTCCCCCTGGCGGGGTGCACATCCTGAGGCACACTGCTGCCAAGCTCCGACGGGACGTAGGGGAGACGGTGGAGGAAGTGTCCAGGTTCTTGGATCATGCGAACCTGGCGGTCACCACCACGTATTTGAGGCGGTTGGAGGGCGAGGAGGATGGCGGCTGGCGCAAGGTGGCGGCGCTCTTGGGGTAGAATAAGAGTGGCTAAACAGATGATCCAGTAGGGTCAAAGGCAAAGAGGCCGCTGCCTGCTCGTAGGCACTGGGGGCAGTGTCCCGGTGATAAGCCCGCAGTGCGGTCTCTACCACCGAGGTAGACGGATGGATCGGCAGAGCTTCGTCCGGTATGCAAACGAGCACCTGCCGCCGCACTTGCCACGAGTCACCCTCGACGAAATCAAGTCGTGGGTCGAACTCAACATCCTTCCGAGCGGCGAACTCTGGCAGGATCACCTGAGACTGGTTATGGGCATCAAGGGGCTGGGTTACTATCTTCAGCCCCAGGACCGCATGGCCCAGGCTCAGCGGGACACCGTGATAGACGAAGTCCTAGTCTATTGTGGCCGAACCGAAGGTGGCACACTGACAGGCGGAGCCCCTGCCTGGGTCGGGCCAAACCTTGAAGATGAAAACATGGTCTATCGCCGCCTCGTGAACGTCTCGACGAGTCTCTGGCCTCCAGGGTATGTGTATGTCAACTGGAGTGACTACGACTACAACATGAACCGTGCCAGGGCAAGGGTGACGCGCCCTTCTTGGGAGCGACCTGATCCGCAGGTTGACTTTCGTGGGATTCTAGATTGGCACGAACAGCACAGCCATCGCATTTCTGATCCCATGCTGCCGCCAGGAGTGCTGATTAAGAACCAATGGATTCTCCCGGATGGGAAGCTGTACCCCCGGCCTCCGGGGATTCCAGACCTCGACTATCGCCGTCTGCACAGAGGTTTCGCGCTCGAGCAGGGGGGCGATACTGGCCGGCTGATTTTCGCGGCTGGCACGGATGTCGAGTTCGGTGCCATGACCAGCGACGACCTTGACAGGCACAGGGCTCACATCCGCCGCCTGCTTGAAAACCCCACGGCACTGCTTAGCGCTGGCAGCCCTCTTGAGGCGAGCGCCATGTTTGCCGCCACTTTGACGGTCTGGCCAAAGGGCGTCCCTGACGTGCTCAGCAGGTGGGCGATACAGCAGGAGGCTAGGTCCCCCGTGTCAGTGGCCATGCGGAAGCACTGGAACTGGCTCGGCTTCATCTACTTTCAGGTTGTCCTGGAATTGCCCCTCTTAATGAATAGTGCCCCCGCTCTTCGGAGTTGCGGCTTTTGCGCCGCTATCATGCCACCGGGGGGACATAGAGATCGCCAATACTGCCGCACGGTGGACAATCCCGTCTGCTACAAGGCTCGGAATGCCTTGCGCGTGGCGAAGACCCGGACCGAGGCTGTAACGCAAAAGTAACACGAAACGCATTCCTGCTAACTTGGGGTCGTAATCATGTATTGCGACCCTATTTGCTTTGCGGATATGAACGGCGAGGTCTTCGCCGCCTACGTCAACACGCACATCGGCGAAGGTAGCGATCTGCCCCGCCTGGGTCTGCACGGCCTTGCTCGCTGGGCTCGCCTGGGCCTCTTGGAGCCGCCCTACCAACGGCGTCATCTGGAACGAGCTATCGAGTTATTGCTCCTCGAGCGAGCCGTGAAACTCGACGCAGAAGGGGCCGCCCGCCAGGAGGCCCACCCGTGACCGCCGCGCCGGGTGGGACTAGCCCGCTTCTGCGAGACATTCTGGACGCCCTGGGCAGCCGCGTTGTCGCTCACAAGGCCAACCGCGAGATCACCTTCTGGTGCCCATTTCACCCCGACGGGGCAGGCACCCCGCCCCATAACCCGAATGGCGTCATCAAGCCTGGCAACAAGGGGGCGGCCTATGTCTGGGGCTGCCCCGTGTGCAATGAGGGCGGCACCCTACTGGACCTAGCCGACCGCTTGCGACAGGCGGGCATCATGCCCCCCAGAGACTCAGAGAGGCCCAGAGGCAGCATCATCGCCACCTATGACTACCGTGACGAACAGGGCTGCCTCTTGTATCAGGTAGTGCGCACCACCGACAAGGCGTTCCCGCAACGTCGGAGGGGTGATAAGGGCTGGGTATGGGGACTGGGTGACACTCGCCGCGTACTCTACCGTCTGCCCGATCTCCTCGCCGCCGACCCCGGCCAATGGGTGTATGTCTGTGAAGGCGAGAAGGACGCCGACAACCTGGCCCGCCTGGGGCTCGTGGCCACTACCAACCCTGGCGGCGCTGGTAAGTGGCGGGAGGAATTCGGCCCGTACCTACAGGGTCGCCGCGTCGCCATCCTGCCCGACAACGACGCGCCCGGCCAGGCCCACGCCCTGGACGTGGCCCACAAGCTGGCCCCACATGCGGCAGAGGTGCGCATCGTCAACCTGCCCGGCCTGCCCGCTGGCGGCGACGTGAGCGACTGGCTGGCCCAGGGGCATGCGGTCGATGAGATGCACATGCTGGTGGAGGCGGCGCCGTCTTGGGAACCTCATACCTGCCCCTCCGACGTTGCGGGAACACTCCCCCCGTCCGTAGCTGGCCTAGATACGACGGGAAGTGCGCACGTAGATATAGGGGAAAGTGACCCAGCAACTCTCGGTGATGTCGAAGAGGCATTCGGCAGGTGGCTTCTCATGCCCGACATGGGCGGTTTGCATTTCGCTCTGGCGGTCGTGGCCGGCCATCGCATCGGGGGAGATCCCCTCTGGGGCTTACTGGTTGCACCGCCCTCGGGCACCAAGACGGAGATCATCCGCTCCCTGGAGGCGGTGCCTGGCGTCTATCCCCTGTCTGAACTTACGGCCAGGACGTTCGCCAGTGGGCTGGAGAGTGGCAAGCGTGAGACCTCGCTGCTGCCCCGCCTGAGTGACCACATCCTGACGCTAAAGGACTTCACAACCGTCTTGACCATGCACCGCGAGGAACGGCAGGCCGTCCTCGCGCAGCTTCGGGAAATCTACGACGGGCGGTTCGACAAAGCCTGGGGAACGGGCAAGGAACTGCACTGGCGCGGACGCCTGGGCTTCATCGCCGGGGTTACACCGATCATTGATCTGCATCATGCTGTCCACCAAGTCCTGGGCGAGCGCTTCATTCTCTACCGCATGGATCAGCCCGACCGTCGGCACATGGCTGTCCGGGCGTTGCGAGGCAGGGGGCGCGAGGGGGAGATGCGCCACGAGCTGAAAGATGTTGTTGCCCGGTTCGTGGGCTCGCTGGACTATGATAGCCCGCCCATCCTGCCGCCCACCTTTGAGGAACGCTTGGCTGCCCTCGCTGACTTCATCTCCCGTGCCCGCTCGGGCGTGGTTAGGGACAGGTTTACTCGTGACCTTAGCCTGGCCCCCGAGCCCGAGGCCCCTGCCAGGCTTGCCAAGCAACTAGCGGCCCTCGCCATTGGACGCGCCATGCTGAGGGCTGCTACTGAGGTAGAGGACGCTGACTACGCCTTCATTTACCGCGTGGCGCTCGACTGTCTCCCCCAGGTTCGCCTCCAGGTGGTGGAGGCCCTGGAGGGAGCAAACGGCTATCTGACCACGAGCATGGTGGCCGCCACGCTCGGCTACCCCACGACGACGGCCCGGCGCACCCTGGAGGACTTGGCAGCGCTGGGGATCGTCACCATCCGCAAGGCTGAGGCGCGGGGAGTGGCCGACAATTGGCGACTGACCGACGAGGCCAGGACACTCTTAGGCATATCTACAGGTGCACTTCCGCCTGAATCTGAGCTAGATACAAAGACGGGGAGTGTTCCCGCAACGTCGGAGGGGGATAGTAGCGGATGGTAGCGAAAGCTCGCTCGGTGGTTTGTGTCGGGCAGAGGCGTGACGGCTCGCCATGTCAGGCCCCGGCCACCATCGGCCCCTACTGCATAGGCCACGCCCCCAGCTTGGCCGACAAGCGCCAGGCAGCAAGGAGGCAAGGTGGCCGCAACAAAGCCAGGAGTGTCCGTCTGTCCAAGCTCATGCCCATTCGCCTGATCCCCATCTTCGAGCGTCTGGAGACGGCTCTGACCGAGCTACATGAAGGCACGTTAGACCCCAGAGCCGGGGCAGCGATGGCGTCTGTTGCGGGGGCGCTTATCCGATGTCTCCAGGCAGGCGAGATCGAGGAGCGCCTGCGACGATTGGAGGAGCGGCAGCCAAACAACAACGGGAGGAGGTGGCCACGATGAGTCTGGAGCGGCGTTTGGACGAATTGGAGAGGCAGCATCCCGATAGGCCGCCGATGATCATGGTCTTTGTGATGGGCGACGCGCCGCCGCTGTCCGAAGAGGAAAAGGAGCGCTTGATACAGGAGGCCATCGAGCGTCGCCCTGGCCAGCCGATGTATGTCATCATGTGGCCTCCACAAGAGCGGGGCGAGGACGCTTCCTGATAGGGCAGGCGATGGGGACGGGCAGCGACAAAGGCAGAGGGAAGAGCGACGGAAGAGACGCCTCGACCATCGGGGACGAGCGCCTGCTCTTGCCCGTCAAGGAGGCGGCCAAGCTCCTGAGCATCTCCCGCAACCTTGCCTACGAGCTAGTGACCCAGAAGCGTCTCCCCCATATCCGCCTGGGCCGCCGCATCCTCATCCCCCGCTTTGGCCTGGAGGAGTGGATCGCCCGTGAGGCAGGGCTACCCCAGCCGCCGCCTCCAGTGGTATCATCCCTGCCACAACGCCATTGAGGAGGGACATCATGGGTGTACGCAAACGAGGCAAGGGCTGGCTGGTCACTGTAGAGATGGGGCGAGACCCCACGACAGGCAGGCGTAGACGAACCTACTTGACGGCTCCCACCCGACGGGAGGCGGAGCGGGAGGAGGCGAAGCTGCGCCACGAGGCGGCCACGGGTCTCGACCTGGAGCCCACGAAGATCAGCCTAGCCGAGTACTTGAAGCGGTGGCTTGACACCCGGCGCTCCAACCTGGCTCCCTCTACCTACCGACGCTACGGAGACCTACTGCGGCACCAGGTGCTCCCCCATATTGGAACTATCCCGCTGTCCAAGCTGCGGCCCCTGCATGTGCAGCAACTCTATGCCCGCCTCCAAGAGATTGGCCGCGCTGATGGCAAGGGAGGGATCTCCCCTCGGACGCTCCTCCACGTCCACCGTCTACTGTCGGAGGCGCTGGGGCAGGCTGTACGCTGGCAGATCATTCCCCGTAACGTCTGCCAGGCAGTAGAAGCACCTCAGGCCCGTCGAGCAGAGATGCGAACTCTCTCGCTGGAGGAAACACGCGGCCTGTTGGAGGCGGCCAAGGCGGAGGACACTGCCCACGGCGACGCCGTGATCCTGGCCCTCCATACGGGCTTGCGCCTGGGGGAGCTTCTGGGCTTGCGTTGGGATGATCTAGACCTAGAGCTAGGACGAATGACGGTGCGAAGAACACTCCAATACCTCCCAGGTGAGGGCATAGCCTACCGCGAGCCGAAGACGGGGAGATCTCGGCGAACCATACCGCTAGGGGCAACGGCCCTAGAGGCCCTCAGGCGAGTCCGCCGTCGCCAGCTGGAGGAAAGGCTGGCTCTAGGCCCTGGCTACTGCGACTCCGGCGTCGTATTCGCCGACGCTCTGGGCCGTCCGCTGCCGCCATACAGGGTCTCGCAGCGATTCCCCGCCCTGGTGAAACGGCTGGGCCTGGCCCCTCTCCGCTTCCACGATCTCCGCCATACTCATGCCAGCCTCCTGCTGGCGCGGGGCGTCCACCCCAAGATCGTCAGCGAGAGGCTGGGGCACGCCAGCATCGCCATCACTCTGGATACCTACTCGCACGTGCTCCCGAACCTCCAGGAGGAGGCTGCCCGCGACCTGGATGCCTGGCTCTCCAACACGACAGAAGCTTTGCAGGGATAACCGCAGGAACGCCCCCATCCCCTAGCTAGGGTTGCTTCCGTGCGTTCGCTCTGAGATGGTTCTTCAAGATCGAGAGATAGCGGGCATAGGTCAGGAAGAGATTCAGATTCGCATAAACGGCTTCGCGGCTCGGCTTTTGCCCTGTTGGATGCCCAGCATCATTGCGAGTAAGCCGGATTACTTGGAATGTACCGGCTAGCCAGGTGTCCAGCTCTCGAATGTCCGCTGGCAGATCCACCCTTGCTTGATTTAGCCGCTCGTACAGACGGTCGAACTTCTCTCTTAGGTTCCGGCAGCGCCCTATGGCCTGATCAAACGCGCTCCTCGCGCCTTGCTCCAGCGTGTCCGCAAACAGTTCTATGAGCTTCAGAATCTCGTTCTCTGAAGCGAGACCAGTCATGACGGCCGCTGCACGGAAGTGCCGACTGAGGAATGTCTCGACTGCCTCTTGGACATACTCGATAGTCTCTGACTCAAGGTGAGGCGCATCGCTGGTCAAGCGCCTGATAAATCCGAATGGATCGTATGGAGAAGGCGTCTCCTCCCGGAGCACCTCTACCCCGTAGCTGGAGAGTTCGAAGAACTGATTCACGGGGTCATGGATAGACCGAGGGATAAGAATGCCGAGACCAACTAGCTGCCACAGGATGCTCCGAATGCTCTTCTGATCCTCGGTCGGCAGCATGTCCCAGGCCGCCTGGCCAAAAGCTTCTGTTATGGGCTTCGGTGGCCGCCACAAGCCAGCCTCTGCTGCTTGTAGAGCCACACGGTTCATGACAGAACCCGTGTTGAGATTCTGCAGGAACTGTCCTTCGTCAATCCGTCGAGCCTCAAGGGCCGCATACATGTCTTTCAGGGCCTGCAGCGTCAGCACATGGAGTTCAGCAAGTTCCATTTTCACTGCCAATCCTGCATTCTCACACTGGTCGGGGATTCAGCGCCAGGAGCGGGCGACAAACGGGCGACAAGTGTTCGCCCACCTTAACAATAGGGTGCGCCGCAAACCCGCTAATCTGCGCACCTTTTGCCCAGGTTTTATATTTGGCGGGAGTGCATGGGAGTCGAACCCACCCGGGACGGGTCCACCGCCCCACATCGGTTTTGAAGACCGAGAGGCCCACCGGGGCCCATCCACTCCCGCGTCCGACTGCCGCTAGCCAGGCCCTGGCCTACGAGGACAGGGCCTGATCGATGACCTTCTTCAGGTCGCTCTTGGG
>Ga0315280_10005434_pt1 | contig 18154 bp, 17 predicted proteins | sample YL17G06_40_MG_FD_203697 | JGI IMG/M metagenome (GOLD analysis project Ga0315280, IMG submission 203697) | Sediment microbial communities from Yellowstone Lake, YNP, Wyoming, USA - YL17G06_40 | ecosystem: Environmental > Aquatic > Freshwater > Lake > Sediment | place: USA: Wyoming | collected... | reverse complement strand
ATCGCGACCTGAAGCCGGAGAACGTGATGGTCACGCGCGACGGCCGCGTGAAGATCCTCGACTTCGGCGTCGCGCGCCTCGACGAGCGGGGGGTCTGCGCGTCGTCGCCTGGACGTCGGCCGCGCGACTCAAGGGCCGCAAGCAGGACGTGCAGGCGATCGGCGAGCAGCTCGGGGCGACCCGTCCTTCTGCAAGACCTACCCGTCGCTGGGGCGCGCGCAGTCCTTCAACGGCGCCTACGATGACGCGATCGCGATGCTCGAAAAGGGCCGCCGCCTGGCGGGCGAGGTGCCCAGCATTCTCGGCGCGCTGGGACAGACCTGGGCGCTCGCCGGCCGCCCCGACGAGGCGAGGCGCCTGCTCGACACGCTGGCCACCCTCGCGCGGGAACGCTAGCAGCCAGGAACGAGGGTCCGTCCCTGCGTCCTCCGCGATCTCTGCGCTGATCCACTCGTCCGGCAGGTCTGAAGGCCCGCCCTACCGGTAACCATTACGAGCCGGGTTTCAGGTGCGCGTTGAAGAACCGCTCGGCGCGGGACCACGCGTCGCCGAGCACGTGCGCCCGCGTGAAGTAGTGGAACTCGCCCGGGTACACCATGAACTCCACCAGCCCGCCCTTCCCCTGCTTCAGCAGCACGTCGATCAGACGTACCGACTCGAGATACGGCACGTTCACGTCGGAGGTGCCGTGCAGCACCAGCAGCGGGCGCACCAGCTGGTCCATGTGATCGATCGGCGATGCCTGGTCGTACACCTTCGGGTTCTCCTCGGGCGTCCCGATCCGGCTGACGGTCCACCCGCCGTGGTACGGGTCGGTGTAGTACATCCGGTAGTCGGCGACCCCCGCCACGTCGATGCCGCAATTGAACTCGGTCGGCCGATCGGTGAGCGCCAGCAGCGTGAAGAAGCCGCCGTAGCTGAGGCCCCACACGCCGATGCGGTCAGGATCGACGTACGACAGCGTCTTCAGGTAGTCCCCGCCCTTTGCCGCGTCGCGCGCATCGTTGCCGCCGACGTCCATGTAGACGGCGTCGCGCCACGCCCGGCCGTACCCGATGCTTCCGCGGTAGTCGGGCGCGAGCACGACGTAGCCCTTCTCCAGCAGGTACTGGTGGAAGCTGTAGTAGACGGCATAGTTCCGCTGCACGTGCCAGCCGTCGTAGTTCTGGTTGATGCCGTCGCCGTGGATCCAGACGATGGCCGGGTGCTTCTTCGCGCGGTCGAGCCCCCTGGGGACGAAGAGCCAGGCCGGCACCTGCTGGCCGTCCGGCCCGGGATAGTGCACGAATTCCGGCTCCACGAACGCGGCATGATCGATCCCGGCCGGCATCGAGTCGCCGAGGCGCGCTGGCTTCGCGCTGGCGGTCGCGTCGACGAGGAAGAGGTCGGCCGAGTTCTGCGGGTCGGTGTGCTGATAGACCAGGCGACGGCCGTCGGGCGACCAGAGCGGCGCGGTGTCGGTGCCGCGCCCGGTGGTAATCCGCTCCACCGTGGCTTTGGAGGGATCGGACCCGAGCGTGGCGATGCCCAGGTAGCGATCACCTGGGCGCCCGTCCTCGTTCGCGTCGAAGGCGATGCGCGTGCCGTCGGGCGACCACGCCGGGCGCCACGTCTCGAACTTCCCGCGCGTGATCTCGACCGGCGCGCCGCCGCCCGCAGGCATGACGTAGAGCTGATCCCAGCCGTCGCGGTCGCTGAGAAACGCGATCCAGCGGCCGTCGGGCGATGGCTGCGGGGCGCCGCCTGCGTCGAACGGCATGCTCCAGAACTTCTCCTCGACGTCCTCGTGCACGAGCTGCGCCGTGCCGCTCGCGGCGTCGGCGACGAGAATCTGCCGCCGCTTGTCACGATCGGTCTGCCGCTCGAAGACGAGGCGCGAGAGGTCGATCCAGCGAGCGCCGAAGACCGAGTCGGGGCCGGGCGCGATGGCGCTCGGCTTGCCGCCGCTGGCCGGCACCACGTAGAGCTGGTTGGGGCTGCGCTCGACCCAGGAGTACAGGATCTTGGCGCCCGAGTAGGCGGGTGCGTCGGCGCGCTGCACTGACTGCGCCGCGCCGAACGCGAGCCGCTTGCCGTCAGGCGACCAGATGCCACCGGACACGCTGCCCATGCGTGACACGAGGCGCACTTCGCGGAGGTCGGCGAGCGTGCGGACCCACAGCTCGTTCTGCGTCGGCTGGCCCAGGGGCGGCGGCCCCACGCTGCGCACGAACGCCACACGCGTGCCGTCGGGCGACAGGCTGAAGGCGGTCTCGCCTTCCTTGGTCGTCCACACCGGCTTCGGCTCCCCTCCGCCGGGCGCCACCTGCCACAGGTCGCCGCCCCGCGCGAAGTAGAGCGTCGCGCCGTCCTTGCTCCAGAACAGGTTGCCGACCCCTCCCGCGTCGTAGCTGGTGAGCGCGCGCGGCGTCGCCGCCGGCGCCCCGGCGTCGGCCACAAATACGTTCTGCACGCCGGCCCGGTCCCAAATGAACGCCACGAGGCGGCCGTCGGGCGACCAGACGGGCGAGGACGGATGCTTGATGTCGATCAAGCGCTCGATGGTCAGGTTTCCGGCGGGCTTCTGGGTCTCCATCGGCTGGCCGCCTCCGCACGCGGCCAGCATTGTGACCAGGCAAATCGCGAAAGCATGTCTCATCGGCTGCTGACCTCCAAAGGGGGGGTTCGAAGTAGGCGAATGATACGACTCGCCATCCGTCGGTGCTTGGTCCTTCGTTCTTCGTTCTTGGTGCGGTTCCTGGTTCTTGGTGCCTGGCCTCTGGCCTCTGGTCCCTGGCCCCTGGCCTCTGGTCCTGCGTTCTCTGCCTGCTCTGCGCTTTTTCTCAGAGCCGTCCCGAGCGCAGGATGCCAATGGCGAGCCAGAAGCCGAGCAGGGCGGCGGTGACGAAGCCGATGAGCCCGAGCGCGGGAAAGCCGAACATCTTCGGGCCGGCGGCCGACTGGAAGATCAGCGACGAGCCGACGATCAGCGCGGCGATGACGACGGCAAAGCTGAGGCGGTTGCTCGAGCGGTCCATCTCGTGGATGAAATGCTCGAGGTTGCGGTGGACGAACTGGATTTGCAGCCGGTCGCCGCGCATCTTGGCGACGATCTCGACCAGATCGCGTGGCAGCGACTGCAGCGCCCCGGCCACCTCGCGCCCCAGTTCGCCCACCCGCTCAACCACCGCGGACGGCGCGTAGCGTTGCTGCAGGATCTCTTCGACCATCGGACGCGCCTGCTCGACGAGCTGGAAGTCCGGATCGAGCTGTCGGCCGACGGCCTCGACGATCATGAACGCCCGCGCCAGCAGCAGCAGGTCGGCCGGAAAGCGGAGGCGGTGCCGTGACATCACCTCGAGCGACTCGCGCAGCAGCTCGCCCACCACCAGCTCGCCCAGTCGCATGCCCGAGTAGCTCTCGAGCATCTCCGCCAGATCCTGCTTCAGCTCGGACACATTCAGCTCGCCCGGCGGCCGCTCGACCGACAGCACCGCGTCGGCCATCCGCTCGGCATCCCCGCGGAGCACGGCCAGGACGAAGCTCGCGAACGTCTCGCGCACGGCACGATCGAGCCGCCCGACGCTGCCGAAGTCGAGGAGGCCGATGACGGTGCCCGGCAGGACCAGGACGTTGGCCGGGTGGGGATCGGCGTGGAACAGGCCGAACCGCAGGATCTGCTTCAGGATCACCTCGGCACCGCGGCGCGCGATCAGCGGCCGATCGAAGCCCTCGCCCGATCGCAGGATCTCCGACAGTTTCACGCCGTCGAGGTACTCCAGCGTCAGCACGCCCGGCCGGGTCTGCTCCCAGTACACGCGCGGAAAGTGGACCGCCGGATCGTCCGCGAAGTTGCGCGCGAAGCGCTCGATCGTGCGGCCTTCGCGCGCCAGATCCTGCTCGCGGCGCACGGTCCGCGCGAACTCGGCGACGAGGCGCGAGGGGCCGTAGAGCTCCGCGTCGGGCATGTAGCGTTCGACGAGCCGCGCGAGCTGCGCCATGATCGCGAGGTCGCCTTCAATGGTGGCGCTGATCCCCGGGCGCCGCACCTTGACCGCCACCTCCTCGCCGCCGGCAAGGGTCGCCCGGTGCACCTGCGCGATCGAGGCGGCGGCAAGCGCCACGGGATCGAAGCGCGCGAACACCTGCTCGATCGGCCGCCCCAACTCGGTCTCGATCGACGTCCGGATGACGTCGAACGGCAACGGCGGCACATCGTCCTGCAGGCGCGAGAGCTCGGCGATGACGTCGGCGGGCAACAGGTCGGCGCGGATGCTCAGCGCCTGGCCGAACTTGATGAAGGTGGGGCCGAGCGTCTCGAGCGCCAGGCGGAGCCGTTCGACGCGCGTGGCGCGGGGCACCTCCCTGGGAGCCCGGCCGAGCGCGCGCAATCGCCGGCCGAGGGCGAACGTGGGCTCGAGGTGTAGCCGCGCGACGATGTCCGGAAAGCCGTACTTGACGAGGACGGTGGCGATCTCACGAAGCCGCCGGAGCTGCCGGACAGGTGGGGCGGTGGTCAACGGGCCGGGCATCCGCGTACAGGCTACCACGTCGCCCGATGCCGGGGCTGGCAGTCCTCATCCGGCCAAAGCCCGAAGTCCGAAGTCGAACCCCTGTCCGTCCTTGGTCCTTGGTCCCTGGTTCCCCACTCCTTGGCAGGTCGCGGGCGATGTCGACGAGGCTGAGTGGGACCGGCTGATCGAAGCCGCCGGCACGATCTTCAAGGAGGTCGCCGGCATCAACCGCTGCATCTGGAACCTCGGCCCGCGGGCGCCAAACGCGGCGCGCCCGCTTGCGGCGACCGTCACCGCCGCGCGGCTCGACCTCGTCCGCGAAGCCGACGCGATCATGATGGACGGCCTGAGACGGCACGGCGTCTACGACCGCATCTGGCAGTGCCGGACGGTGCTGGTGCCGCTCGAGGTCGATGGCGAGGGCCGCGAGCTGGTCATCGTGCGGCCCATCCACTCGGAGCGCGCGATGACGGCGACCGCTGCCAGGCTACCGGCCGCCCTGCTCGACGAATTGCGCGCGCACATCCTCCCGCTCCCCGGCGTCTCGGGGCTCGCGCTGGACGTCACCTCGAAGCCGCCGGGCACAATCGAGTGGGAATGATGCTAAGATTCGGAGGGCTCACCACGTGCAGTCTTCTCGCGCCTCAAGCCAGAGCGGCTCCTCCGGGCCGACACCGTCTTCGAGGGTGCGCGGTCGCGGGTTGGCCCGGTCTCGACGTGACTCGTCAATGCGATTGCGGGGAGGTGCAACGTGCGTGGTATCAACACAGCGCGGGTCGTCATCGGCGGAATCGTCGCGGGCCTCGTGATCAACGTCAGCGAGTTCATCGTCAACATGGTGGTCCTGGGCGCCGACATGAACATCGCGATGACCCGACTGAACCTGCCCCCGGTCGGGGGGCAGGCGATCGCCGTATTCGTCGTGTCGGGTTTCGCGCTCGGGATCATGACAACCTGGCTGTACGCGGCGATCCGTCCACGGTATGGTCCTGGCCCGAAAACGGCGCTGTGCGCCGGTGCCGCTGTCTGGTTCTTCGCCTATCTCTATGGCGGGGTCGGCATGACGGTGATGGGCGTGTTCCCAGGCCGCATGATGGCGATAGGCACGATCTGGGGGCTGGGCGAGATACTGGTGGCTGCGGTCGCTGGTGCCTTTCTCTACAAGGAATGAGCGAGCAGGACCCCCGCGAGTCTACCCGAACCCGGTAGCAGACGCTTCAGGAGACGACCATGACCCACCGCGAGTTCTTCATCAAGCGATGGAAGAACGAATACCCTGCCTTCGTGCGTGTCATCAAAGCTCTCCCCAAAGGGCAACTCAGCTACCGACCCCATCCTCGGTCGCGCTCGGCGGAGGAGCTGGTGTGGCTGCTCGCGCTCGAGGAGAAGGCGGGCTCGGAACTGATTGACACGGGGCAAATCGACTGGAAGGAACCGACACCTCCCGCCCCGGGCAGCCTCGACGAGATGATTGCCGTCTTCGAGCGCGCCCACGCGGAGCTGGACTATTCCCGCTCGAAGCGCCGACCGGTCACGTAGTGCAGGATTCCGGCCACGAGGAAGATGACGCCGGCGGGAACCAGCATCCAGGCGAAGCCGTGCCAGTCGAGCAGCCCGGCCGTGAAGAAGCCGACGCCGACCAGAGCATAGAAGGCGGCGACCCGGACGTAGGCGCCGCTCGTCTTCTGGTAGGCGGTCTTGTTGCGAGCGATCATCCGGTTGAGCGACCGGACCTCCTCTTCACACCGCTGGGGACAGGCCAGGCCGTTGCCGACATCGAGGGCGCACGCCGCACAGAGGCCGCGCCCGCAGTTCTTGCACGCGCCAACCGCTTCCACGTCCTGGTGATAGAAACAGCGCATCCCGCTCCTCCCCTCCTTCCCTCCTTCTCTCCTTCTCTCCTTCCCTCCTACCCGTACCCTCCTGCTGAGCGCGAAAAGGCTAGCACAGGCGGCCGCCGCCCGCAGCTCGGCCGATCAGGCTTCCGGACTTCAGGCTTCGGGCCTCGGGCGGGGTTCAGCCCGACGGACACGTCGAGCCTGGAAGCCTGCCCCGGCGCATCTGCGAGTATCATGAGTGGAGGGCTGTTCGACGGTCTTCAGCGAGCCGATACCGCAGGCAAGCGGTGTCGTCACGGGCGGCGCGGGCACGGTCGCCCCCGGCGGGGACCGGCGCCCGGGAGGCAGCGGTGAGCCAGCAGAAGAAACTCGCGATCCTGGTCGGCGGCGGGCCGGCGCCGGGCATCAACAGCGTCATCAGCGCCGCCACCATCCGCAGCGTGCTCGAAGGGGTCGAGGTGGTCGGGATCCGCGACGGCTTCGAGTGGATCATGCAGGGCAACGTCGACCACATCGTGCCGCTGACGATCGACGCGGTCAGCCGGATCCACTTCCGCGGCGGGTCGCACATCGGCATCTCCCGCGCCAACCCCACAGAGGATCCCGAGCATCTCGAGAAGTCGGTCATCTCGCTCCTCCGCCTGAACGTCTCACAGCTCATCACCATCGGCGGCGACGACACGGCGCACTCGGCGATGAAGCTCGAGGAGAAGGCCGGCGGCCGCATTCGGGTCGTCCACGTGCCGAAGACGATCGACAACGACCTCGATCTGCCGCCCTACGTCGACACCTTCGGGTTCCAGACCGCGCGGCACTACGGCTGCGACATCCTCAAGAACCTGATGGTGGACGCCAGGACCACCTCGCGGTGGTACTTCGTGATCACGATGGGCCGCAAGGCGGGCCACCTCGCGCTCGGCATCGGCAAGGCGGCCGGCGCGACCCTCACGCTCATCCCCGAGGAGTTCGTCGGCCACGGCATCCGGCTCAAGGCGATCGTCGACACGCTGGTAGGCGCCATCATCAAGCGGCTGGCCGACGGCCGGCGCGACGGCGTGGCGGTGATTGCCGAAGGGCTGGTCCTCGACCTCGCCCCCGAGGACCTCTCCGGCCTCGAGCACGTCGAGCGCGACGCGCACGGCAACGTGCGCATCGCCGAGGTCAACATCGGCGAGATCCTCAAAGCCCAGGTCACCGAGCGCCTGAAGCAGTTCGGCATCAAGACGACGGTGGTGGCCAAGAACATCGGCTACGAGCTCAGGTGCGCCGACCCGATTCCCTATGACATGGAGTACACGCGCGACCTCGGCTACTGCGCGGCGAAGTACCTCCTGGCGGGCGGCAGCGCCGTCATGATCTCCATGCAGGGCGGCCATTTCGTCCCGATCCCGTTCGACCAGCTCCTCGACCGGGAGACCGGCCGCGCCCGGGTCCGCCTGGTTGACATCCGCTCGACCCGCTACGCGATCGCCCGCCGCTACATGATCCGGCTGCGCCGCGACGACTTCGAGGACCCGCACGAGCTGGCCAAGTTCGCGGCGACGGCGGGGATGTCGCTGCAGAACTTCCGCGCCGAGTTCGAGTACCTGCTGGAGGACGAGCCGCCGCCGCTCACGATCGACCTGCAGCGCGACGGCTTCGTCGAGGACCACGAGAGTGCGCCGCAGTCCGCCGCCACCGATCGGGCGCCCAAGCCAAAGCCGGCGAACGCTCGCGGCCGCAGAACGCGCAGGAAGTCGTAGGACAGGCCACGGAGACACCGAGCGTTGGGCCGGGCTGGAGTCCAGCCCGTACGACGGTGTTCCCGCGTTGCGTCTTTTCGTCTTGCGTGACGCCCCGGCCTACTTCTGCCAGCGCGGCACGCGGCCCGGCGTCCAGGGCGCGCCGATCGCCTCGAGCGTGTCCTCGAACGCCTTCAGGTCGACCTCCACCAGCTTCCGCAGGTTCTCGAGCACCGGCGCGAACGCATCGCTGGCGATCCGGTACGCCTCGCGGTTGGTCTCGGTCGGCGCCGAGGTCACGGCCCACTGGCCGTGGACGGCGTTCTTGTGGTTGTCGAACGCCGCATAGACCGTGTCGGCGTCGGTCGGCGACGGCTCGAGCCGTGACACGTAGGTCATCTCGGGCACGCCGGGGAACTTCTCGATCTTCCGCCAGCTCGCGCCCCCGTCCTCGCTCACCTGCACCAGCCCATCGTCGGTGCCCACGTAGAGCAGGCCGGGTCTTCCCGATCGACGCGGCTGACGAACCCGTCGCCGCCAGTGGTGACGAACCACGTCTCGTTGGTCGCGCCGTGGTCGGTCGTCGTGCGCGAGGGGCCGCCGAGCGACGTGTTGTCCTGCGTGCCGCCGTAGACGTAGTAGAACGGCGTCGAGTCGTCGACCTCCACGCGGTAGAACTGCGTGACGGGCAAGCTCGCCTTGCCTGTTGCCGAAAGTCGAGCCCGAGGACGAAGGACCGCGGACCCAGGACTGACCTTGGCAGTCAACAGCGGACAGTGTCCGCTCGCCTGAACTGTCAACTGTGGTTCAGAAGTCGACCCGGACGCCGATCCGTAGGGCCCGCGGCGGCTGCACCGCGGTCGGCACGCGGAAGGACGGGCCGGTCACCGGGTTCTCTTCCACTTCGTTGGCCTTGTTGAACAGGTTGAAGGCCTCGACGAACCCCACGACGCGGTGCGAGGCGAGCATCATCCCCTTCTCGAGCCGGGCATCGAGCGTGAACGTGTAGGTGAAGCGCGTGAGGCCACGGTCGTACGCCTGCACCGCCTCCGGGCCCTGGTTGAGATCGGGCACGACGACCACCCGCGCGAAATGCTGTCCGTCCTCGTAGCGCGCGACCATCCCCAGCCGCACATCGTGCGGGCCGTGGTAGCTGGCCGACCACTTGGCCACGTATCCGCGATCGAAGAACAGCCGGCCGCTCGCGTAGGTGAGCGCGTTGGGGTCGGCAAACAGCTCGCCGATCACTCCCTGGTCGTTCTCGGTGGCCAGGAACCCGGGGTTCGCTCCCATGCCACGCGAGTGATGGGCGGAGGCGCTGAAGAGCATCTGCCAGCTGGAGGCGAAGCTCTTCTCCACCGTCACGTCAATCGCCTGGAAGCGGGTGCGGTGCTCCGAAACGTTGGTGAGGACGTGGCGGTCGCCGCCGAAGCTGGCAGGCAGGCGGTTGTAGACCGGCAGCAGGCGGCTGTCGGTCCCGTTCATCCAATCGGGACCGCGATCGGGAATGAGGATCGTCGAGTAGTCGGCGGCGGTCACGCCGACGTTCACCGGCTCGACGAGGTCCCGCTCGCGCCGATCGAGGCCGGTCACGCGGATCGCCAGGCGGTGGCCGAAGCGGCGATCGATGCCGATGACCAGCTCGTCGGTGTGCGGCCGGCGGATGCCTGGGTCGATCGAGTTCACCGGCCAGCCCGGCCCGACCCGGGCGATGAGGGCCCCAATCTCGCGGGGCTGAAAGACGCCGTCCCGGTCGGTCTCGTTCCACCGGTAGACCCACCCAGCGGGCGCCTGTGGATCGCCACACGCGAAGTAGTTGAGCGGAAGCCGGTGATGATAGCGGCCGTACCCGAGCGAGAACGACAGACCCCGGCTCCACTCCGGCTGCCAGCGGGCCGACACGCGCGGTGACACTGTGCGCCAGGCGATCGAATTGTCGGCGCCGCTCGCCGATCCGCCGACGAAGCTGAGACGAAGGCCGCCTTCGAGGCTCAGGCGGGGCCTGACCGCAATCCGATCGGCCGCCCACGCCACCAGCTCGGTCGAGGCCCAGGTCGCGGCCTCTCCGCCGCTGACCGTCCAGATGCGGGCAGGGATGCCGGCCACCAGCTCGGCGATCGGCGGAGCCCGGAAGCCGTCGTGTTCCGAGCGCGAGCGGGTAAGCTCGAGGCCGAAGCGCGGCACGTGCCAGTAACCCCACAGCTCGCGGGCGGTCGGATACACGCGCGCGGCGAGGTCCCACCGCTGGTGAACGCCTGGCGCCTCCATCCAGAGCGCCGAGACCGGGCCGTCGAAGACGCTGTCGACGGTGCCGGCCGCGGTGGACGCGCCGGCGGGCGGTGGCAGCACGGGCGAGAAGACGCCGCGCTGATAGCCGGCCGTCACGCTCCAGACCTCGCCGCCCGGCGCCCGCCGGTCCCACGTGCCCTGCAGATGCCAGAAGGTGTCGTCCTCGCTCACGTCCCCACCCGCGAAGCGCAGGCGGGCCGTGAAGGGATGCGACACCGCGTCGCTCGCCGCGACCACGCGGATCTCGTTCCCCGGCGCGGGCGTGTACACGAGATGAGCCAGGAACGAGGCGGCGTCCCCTTTCAGCTTCAGCGGATCCGCACGCTCGAAGCGCGTCGTCCGCGCGAGCCGCGCGGAGACCAACAGGCCGAGCTTGTCCTTCACGACCGGCCCGCTCAGCAGGATCCGGCCGGCGGCCGACGAGCCGAACCGCGCGACTGACGGCGCCTCGGGCCCGCCGGCATGCGCCTGCCCGCCGTGGGGCGTGAGCGCGGTCTCGAACGTGCCGTGCCATACCGAGCCTGGCCGCTTCGGCACCAGGGTGACGGTCACCCCAGGGGCGCCCTGCTCCACCGGCATCAGGCTCGACTCGACGGCGACGACCTGCATCGCCGCGGGATCCGGATAGAGCAGCGGCGTGCCGGTCTCATCGGGATCGGTGACGTCCACGTCGCCGAAGCGGTACGAGGTCTCGGTCCACGAGTTCGCGCCCCGGCCGAGGCGCAGCGGCTCGCCGGTCCACAGCCCGCCGTTGTCGATGCGGTCGGCAATCGTCAGCCCGTCGGCGGTGTCGATGAGCGACCAGATCCCGTCTCCGCGCGGCAGATCGCGGAGGCGATCCTCGCCGAGAAGGGTCTCGTCCGGCGTCCAATATCGATCGGCCAACGCAATCGTCGACTGCGGATCAGGGCCGGAGGCCGGGCGGGCGGGCACAAGGGTGGCGCGCAAAGACACGTGCTCGTCGGGCGTCACGTGCAACTCCCGCTCAGCCGGCTCGAACCCCGGTTGCGCGACGACCACGCGGTACTGCCCGGCGGGCACCGCAACAAACAGCACCGGTCGGCCATCGTCAGCGAGGCGGGCCGACAAGGCGGCGCCGGCGTGCGAAATCGGAAGAAGCCGCACGGTGGCCCCCGCCAGACGGACACCGTCCGCCCCGACCACGTGCATCTCGACCGTACCCGTGGACGGCTGGGCAACGACGGGAATCTGGAGTCCGAGCAGGAGGCCGACCGCGAGCAGCGGTCGCATGGACAAGACGGTCATCGGTTCGTCGTCGACACAGAAAGGGTCGGGGGAGCCCGGAGGGGGCCATTCTACAAGGCCCGGCGGGACAGGGCAATGCCGCGGTACGGATCGGGTCCCGGGGGACCGGGTATGATGTGCGTCATGGCGCGCCCGGCCGTACGCGCGCAGACTGGGTCACTCGCACCCCTCTTTCCCGTCGGAACGGAGGACTCACATGTCAGATTCATGGTCGGACCTGCTCATGCTGGATCACCAGACGACCGAGCAGGTCTTCGAGGCGGTCGGCGGCGCGTTCCGCACCTCGCAAGGGCCGGCGCCGGAAATGATCCGAAACCTGGTGCTGTATCTCACCAAGTACGTCGACGGCTGCCACAACCGGAAAGAGGAAGACCACCTCTTCCCGCTGATCGAGCGCCGGGGGATCCCGAGGGCCGCCGGGCCGCTGGCGGTCATGCTGAGCGAGCACGAACAGAGCCGGCAGCTTCTCGCACGGCTCGTGCCGCTCGCCACGAGGTACGCGGCGGGCGATCGGAGCACGCTCGAAGCGCTCGAGGCGGTCTTCGACGAGTACTCGACGCTGCTGAAGAACCACTTCTGGAAGGAGAACGACATCCTCTACCCGATGGCGCGGCGCGTCATGAGCGAGGAGGACGCGCGGGCGGTGGCCAGCGGCATCGAGGCGACCGAAGCGGCCCTGGGGCCGGACACCAGGGGCAAGTACTACGCGCTCGCGCGCCGGATCGGCCAGGTCGACGACCTCTCGTTCGGGGTCGAGCGCGACGTGCTGGCAGCGATCCTGAACACGCTGCCCATCGAGCTGTCGTTCGTCGACCACAACGATCTCGTGCGCTACTTCAGCCACGAGAACAGCACGAAGATCTTCCCGCGCAGCCGCGGCGTGATCGGCACACCGGTGCAGCAGTGCCACCCCCAGGCGAGCGTGGACAAGGTCAACGCGATCCTCGAGGCGTTCAAGGCCGGCACGCGGAAGGTGGCAGAGTTCTGGATCGACCTGGGCGGGAAGAAGATCCACATCCGCTACTTCCCGGTGCACAGCCCCGAGGGCAAGTACCTCGGCTGCCTCGAGACGGTGCAGGACATCACCGCGATCCAAGAGCTGACCGGGCAGCGCAGGCTGCTCAACGAAGAAGGGCAGAAGTGAAGGAGGGAAGGAGAGAAGAAGGGCAGCTTCCCTTCTGCCCTCCTCCCTTCTTCGCTCCTTCCCTTCTTCTCTCCTACGGGAGTCCTGGACCCAGTGCGAGCAGCCCCTCGGCGATGGCGCGGCCGACGTTCGCCATCAGATCGGGCTTGCTGTTCACGGCGTAGAGATGGGGCGTGAGCGCCCACAGCTCACGCTCCACGCGCACGGGAGCGACCGGGCCGCCACGCCGGCGCATAAGCTCGTCCATCAGCATCGGCACGACCTTGTCCGCGAGGCGAAGCGCCGTGTCGACGACGAACAGCGTGACGTCCGGGCGCAGGAGCTGCACGCGATCGAAGAACGCCGCCACCTCGCTCTGCGACAGGTGCTTGGGCGGCGACGACTTCAGCTCCAGGTAGACGAGCTTCCCCTCGGCCGCCGCGACGACGTCCAGGTCGCCGCCCACGCCCCGGGCGTGGAACTTGACGCCGGCCGCCGTGTCAAAGCCGAACCGGCGCGACAGCTCGCGCCCCACGTACCACTCCAAGGTGCCGCCGAAGCTCGTCGCCGACCGGAGCAGGTGGTACCGTCCGCGCGGTCCCTGGACCGCCAGCCCGAGATCGACGAGCGCATCGGCCAGCTCCCGGCACTTCGCCGGCCTGACGTAGCCGGTCGCCTCCTCCGGGCTGAAGCCCTCAGGCCGCTGGATCGCGCCGCGCAGAAACAGGCGAAACGCGTAGTGCCCGAGTCGAGCCGACAGCCGTTCGGCGATCTCGCCGGAGAGATCGGAGGGGAATGGAAGATCCGGACGGGTCGTGACCGGCTTGAGGTTGCGGCGTGCGAGCATGGCGAGCGCTTCGCCCTGCGGCCCCGGCCGGCCGCGCCCGCGCGCCCGGGCGGATGCCGCCTCGGTTTCCATCTCGCGGGCGGTCGGTCGCTTCGTCATGCGAAGTCACCGTACGTCAGCCACCGAGACACAGAGCCACAGAGACACTCCTCATCAACGTTGGCCACAGAGCGGCCATCCCTCCTGATGACAGCTCCTCGTGCCCTTCGTGGTTCATTCCCACGACGAGTAGTCGGCGGCGATCGGGTAGCGGCGCCCGACGCCGAACGCCCTGGTCGTGATCTTGATCCCCGGCGCCGCCTGCCGGCGCTTGTACTCGCTCCGGTTGATCTTCCGCACCACGTCGGCCACCACCGCGCGGTCGATGCCCAGCGCGGCGATCTCGTCGATGTCGAGATCGCGCTCCACGTACGCCTCGAGAATCCGATCGACCACCTCGTAGGGCGGCAGCGTGTCCTGGTCCGTCTGGTTCGGCCGCAGCTCGGCGCTCGGCGGCTTGGTGAGGATGGACGACGGGATGATCTCGCGCTGGTGGTTGACGAACCGCGCCAGCTCGTACACGAGCGTCTTGGGAACGTCGCTGATCACCGCGAGGCCGCCGCTCATGTCGCCGTAGAGCGTGCAGTAGCCGACCCCGAGCTCCGACTTGTTGCCGGTGGAGAGCACCAGGTAGCCGAACTTGTTGGAGAGCGCCATCAGCACGTTGCCGCGCGCGCGCGCCTGCAGGTTCTCCTCGGTGATCTCCGCAGGAAAGCCCGAGAAGCTGGGCGCCAGCGCGTCGAGCGACGCCTGGAAGATGCCGTCGATGGGCACGACCTGGTAGGAAATGCCGAGGTTGCGCGCGAGCCGCGCCGCGTCGGTCAGGCTCTCGGGCGACGAGAAGCGCGACGGCATCGCCACGCCGAGGACGTTCGGCGGCCCGAGGGCCTCGGCAGCCAGGCAGGCGGTCAGGGCCGAGTCGATGCCGCCCGACAGGCCGAGGACCACGCGGGCGAACCCGCACTTGCGCGCGTAGTCGCGGAGGCCGACGACGAGCGTGCGGTACGCCGCCTCGGTCGGGGTCCGGCTCACGTCGCGCTCGACGGTCTCGTCGGAGTCGGCCGCCGGCCGGTCGAGCGCGTCCGCGGGGACCTCGTACACCAGCAGGTCCTCGTCGAAGTCGCGCGCGCGCAGCACCACAGTGCCCGCCGGGTCGCAGGCCAGCGAATGGCCGTCGAAGACCAGCTCGTCGTTCCCGCCCACCTGGTTCACGTAGAAGAAGTACCGGTGATGCTTCTGCGCCTCGCGCCGCACCATCTCGCGCCGCAGCTCCGGCTTTCCGAGCGTGAACGGGCTCGACGAGATGTTGACGAGCAGGTCGGCGCCCTGCGCCACGAGCTCGGCGACCGGATCGTGGTGATAGAGCCGCCGCGGCCAGAAGTCGGGGTCGTTCCAGAGGTCCTCACAGATGGTCACGCCCAGCTTCAGCCGGCCGAACTCGATCGGCGCCACCTCGCGGCCCGGCTCGAAGTAGCGGTCTTCGTCGAAGACGTCGTAGGTCGGCAGCAGGCACTTGTGGCGCCGCGCGACCACGCGGCCCTGGTGACACAGCGCGGCCGCGTTGAACAGCCCCTTCCCGTCCCGGGCCGGGTTGGGGTCGACGAAGCCGACGAGCAGGCCCAGCCGGTCGTCGGTGAGCGCGGCGAGCCGATCGACCACCGCCAGGTTGCGGGCCACGAACGAGGGACGGTTCAGCAGGTCGCGCGGTGGGTACCCGGTGGCGGCCATCTCGCTGAAGACGACGAGATCCGCCTCGGCCGCGCGCGCCCGGTCGACGGCGTCGCGCATCTTCGCGAAGTTCGCGTGGAAGGCGCCGACCGTGAAGTTGAGCTGGGCGACGGCGAGGCGCATCGATCACTCCCTGCGTGCGGAGGCCGGGTCACGAGGGTGAGGTGGGCACGTCGCGCGGGTGGCGTATGGTGCGGCCCCCGTCGCCGGGCGCCGCGCCCCGCTGGCAGTGCGGACGATCGAGAACACACGGTCACGGGCGGTGGACCACCGCCCGCCGTTCGGGCAGCGGTCGGACGTGGACCAGACGGCGTTACTGTGGCGGCGCCACCGGCGGCAGGTCGCTGCTCCACATCTGGCACTCGTAGAGCCACCGGCCGGCCAGGCTTCGCGCGATCCACAGGAACTTGCCGCGGTCCCGCCGTTCGGGGCCGTTTGCCGGCCTGTTGACGAAGCTGTAGGTGCCGCTGAGATACGCGAGCGGCCCGCTGCCGCTGATCGTCTTCGGGTCGATCGTCAGGTCGCTGGCGCCCTCGGCAAACCGGGTCTGGTAGTACCCCTTGATCGAATCCTGGCCGTGCAGCGTCGACGCGTTGGGCGGCATCACCATGCCGTTGCCCGAGAAGAAGCCCGCCACCTTGGCTGGATCCTTCGCGTTGTACGCCGCGACGAACTCCTGCGTCGTCTTCGTGATCTGCTGGACTTCCGCTCGCCCGAACTCCGGGCCTTTCGGCCCGCCGCACGCCGCCACGGCCAGCGCGGCTCCTGCCGCGATCGCCGCGGCCTTCAAGAACGCTCGATACATGTTCCCCTTCCTTCGACAGGCCTTCAGCCGTCCGGGTGTGTTGCGGCCCCAGTGGCCGGCACCAAACGCCAATTCTACGCCAATTCAGGCTTCAGGCCTCGGACTTCAGAACCCAGCGACACGCGTGCCGGAGCCCAGTGTCTGAGCGCCGAGGCCAGACAGACTTCAAACGTGTGGCGTCTGCCCCTCACATCCCGAAACCCGACGCCCGCGGATGTGCTATGCTCCGCGCGTCGTCCCGTCACCAGGCTTCGGACTTCCAGGCTTCAGGGTGGACGAGTGCCGAAGTCCAAAGCCAGAACCGCTTCAGACTACGGAGGAGCCGATGAAGAACATCTGCTGGGTGCTCATCGTCCTGGCGGCGGTTGCCTTCGTCGTGGGCGCCGTCCTCGCCTTCGCAGGAGGGAAGCCCTTCCTGCTGGCGCCGCAGGGGTACTGGCGCGGCGCGGTCGGGTTCTTGCTCTTCGCCATCGCGCTGCGGGTGATGGAGCGGTAGGACGCGTGTTCCGTGTCCGAAACCCCAGGGTAGCGCGGTGAAGGCGCAGAGGACGCGGGGAATCTTGTTCGTCTCCGCGCTCTCTGCGGCCTCTGCGCTTGCTCTCCGCTGAGGTCTACTTGAAGGTGTAGCCCACCCCGAACTTCGCCCCCGGACTGTCGAGCGCGCCCACCTTCAGCTCGGCAAACAAGCCGCCCGTGTGCGCGAGGCCAACGAGCAGGTTGAAGCCCGGCTCCGTGCTGCTGTCGCCGGGATGGTTGCCTTCGCCCCGGTAGAAATTGATGGCGGGCCCGCCGCCGAAGTACACGCTCCACGGATGGCGACGGATCGGGACGACGTAGGCGAACTCGAGGTTCACGGCAACCAGGGTGACGTCGTTGCCGAAGCCCACCTCGACGTTCGGCCGGAAGCGCAGCCGATCGACGATCGGCTGCGTGTCGATGTGCGCACCCACGTAGAACTGGTCCGGATCGCCGCTGACACCGGCCCGGACGCCGATGTCGGCCTGGGCACGCGCCGTTCCGGGCGAGAGCGCGACGACGAACAGCAGCGCGGTGGCCGGAATGAAAGACGAGGGGCGCAGGCGGGAGAGGAGAAGCCCGAGCGTGCGTAGTTGTGCCATACGGAAGGCGCCACGGCAAATCGAATGCCAGGAGCGGTTAGGGCCCGTGCAGGGCCTGGAACCGTCAAAGACGACGGGGTTTGGAGCAAGCGAGTCGAAGAGGGCGGCGGACGCCGTCACGAAAACCGACGCCCGGATTACACGGTCGTCAGCAGGCCGCTGAAGTCTGAAGTCCTCCTCCCCTTCTCCCCTTCTCCCCTTCTCGTTGGACCCCCCGCTCAGACCTACAAGTACCTGAGCTCGATGGCTTCCTGCTGGAGGCCCGCCCGAAACTCGGGCGCCGCGATGTCGATCAGGGCACGCGCCCGCTGCCGGATCGTCTTGCCGTAGAGATCGGCCACCCCGTGCTCGGTCACCACGTAGTGCACGTGGTTGCGCGTCGTCACCACCCCGGCGCCCGGCTGGAGGATCGGCACGATCTTGCTCACGACCTGTCCCTTCACGACAGAGGTCGCCGGCATCGCGATGATCGGAATGCCGCCCTGGCTGCGGGACGCCCCGTAGATGAAATCGAGCTGGCCGCCGACGCCGCTGTAGAGGCGCGTGCCGATGCTGTCCGAGCACACCTGCCCGGTGAGATCGACCTCGATCGCCGAGTTGATGGCCACCATCCGATCGTTCTTCGCGATGACGAACGGGTCGTTGACGTACTCGGTCGGGTGCATCTCGACGATCGGGTTGTCGTGGACGAAGTCGTACAGGCGCTGGGTCCCGATCAGGAAGCCGGAGATGATCTTGCCGGGGTGGAGCGTCTTCATCTCGCCGTCGATCACCCCGCGCTCGACCAGCTCGATGACGCCGTCCGAGAAGAGCTCGGTGTGCACGCCGAGATGCTTGTGCGCGGTCAGCTTGTGCAGCACCGCGTCGGGGATCGCGCCGATGCCGGT
>Ga0315280_10005433_pt1 | contig 18163 bp, 13 predicted proteins | sample YL17G06_40_MG_FD_203697 | JGI IMG/M metagenome (GOLD analysis project Ga0315280, IMG submission 203697) | Sediment microbial communities from Yellowstone Lake, YNP, Wyoming, USA - YL17G06_40 | ecosystem: Environmental > Aquatic > Freshwater > Lake > Sediment | place: USA: Wyoming | collected... | reverse complement strand
CGTGACGCGGTTGTCGTGCTGGATTTCGTTGCTCAGGCTGTGGATGAACTGAGCGAAGATAAGCCCGGAATTCCCTCGTGCGCCGGCGAGCGCAGCATCGGCAATCGAACGGAAGGTCATCTTGAGGGACTTGCTCACCACGGCCGCTTCGGCGATCGAGCGCATCGTGGCGGCCAGGTTCGTGCCCGTATCTGCGTCAGGAACAGGAAAGACGTTAATTTTGTTCAGGTATTCCTGGTCGCTGATGACAGCATTTCCCCCGGCTAAAAAAGCATAATAGAGCCTTCTTCCGTTGATGTATCTGATTTTCATGGCCGCATCTATAAAATACCCGAGTGAAACTATATTTTAGGTAAAAAAGAATCTCATATCCAGCAAAATTATAAGAAGAGGGGACGGTTCTGAACCAGAACCGTCCCCAACTTTCTATTTCCGTCTCAGTTCTATGTTTCCGTTTTCATCGACTTCAAGATCGAAGGCCTGCCGCCGTGAAAGAACCCAGGGTTTATCCCAAAGAAAAATATCCTCGCCGTTCCAGTAATAAGTCTTAAAAAACGAATTCTCCTCGTTGGAAACGGTGGCGCAGTAGAAAGTTTCGTTTTTTCGGAGAGCTTTCTTCAAAAAACGGTTGGCCTGCCGAAGCGACCGAAAATTTTTGCACCAGACTTGATAGTCTGAGGAATCAGAATAGAGGCAGACCTCCCAGCTTTTCCCCCCCGACATCAGAACCCTCCGTTCCCTTTAAAGAGACGCCTCTTCCACACGCCCCATCCTCCTAAGAGTCCTCGCCTCCGCAACAGGCTGCAAATCACAAATCCAACGCGCCGACCCATTTTATTTTACACATTTTGCTCTTTAAGCTCAACCCATGTTAACAAAATCTTAACAAACTTTTGACATCATTTTGACAACTTAGCCCGGCCAAAAGCTCATGTTATCCATGAAGATCGGAGTCAACCGATGCACGGCCAAGAAAATCGCAAACAGAGGGAATGAATGAGCCTCTTTTATCTAAAAAAATGGTACTTTGACCTCATCACTACCCAGGGTGATGCCCTCTACCTTTACTTTATCGCTGTCCGGATGGCCGGTTTTGGACAGGGATTGGCCTCCGCGCATCTTTCCTTCGCTGACGGAAGGCATCTTCACTCCTCCACCAGGACAAAATTCTCCGCTCCAGAAGCGAATGGGAATATTGGCCTCGGCAGGCATTCCCTATCCAACTCCAAGAATTTTGTTTGCGTCCATATGGAATTTGACAATTTGGCTCTCGATCTCCGGTATTCGACACTCGTCGGCCCCTGGCAGCCCACTGCAGACGGAATTCTTTGGCAGAAAAAACAAAAATATCTCATCTGGAAGGTTGCCCAAACCGAAGCTAACGTTGAGGGAACAATGGCTTTTGGATCCCGGAAAGTTTTTGTCAGAGGACTTGGGTATCAGGATATCGTGGAAACAACCATCCTACCCTGGCGGCTTCCCATTACCGAACTTCTGTGGGGAAGAGCCCACTGCGAGGATCATGTCATCGATTAAGCGATGCGCTCGACCCTTCGGCAGAGATGGCCCATCAAAGCGCACGAAGAAATTCGGTAAAGGCGAAAGAGTTGGTGCAAGAAGCCATGAACAAAGGCGCAGAGGTTTGGACGCAACAAGGCGAAGTCCGTGATTTTTCTGCCTTATCTCTTGACGGTCCGCTCCTCCTCTTGAATGTTGACGCATCGATGCAAGTGGCCTCACCCGGAGAGGACATCTCAGCGCCGCTTGTTTGCGTGCGCGAAACGACATCGGTTGACCAGGCTTTGCAGGAAGCCAATGTCTATCTCTCGGGCCTCGGAGCATCGGTCTGGAGTAAAGATTTGAGGAAGGCCAAGGCCATCGCCCGCAGACTCAAAGTTGGCTTGGTCTGGATCAATGACAGCAGCGTCGGACTCCCTCAATTCCCTTGGGGTGGGACGAACCAAAGCGGCTGGGGAAGGCTCTTCTCGGAACTCGCTTTGACCGAGCTCACCTGCCTCAAGGTGATCAGCGCCGAAAGGCAACGGGGAGCCTCACGAAAATTCTGGTGGTTTCCTTACTCAAAGGAAAAGCATGAAACCTTCCTCGCTCTTAACGCCCTCCTTTACGGACAAAGAAACGCCAAAAAGATTTTTTCGCTGATCATATCCTTTGGGAAAAATTTCCTCCGCGCCAGACGCGGCTAACTTCGTCTGGAATCTTCGTCTCCGTGAAAGCGCAGATTGGAGAGAGCGCCCCGTCGCGGTGCGCCACCCTAGGCAAATCACGTGTGTCCCGAAAACGAAGATGCTTCCCTCTTTTCAGTTTCTGTTGACGGTTCTTTTCAGAAAGATTATAAATAATGAGTCCGGACCAAGAAGATGAAAGGCTCAGTGAAGTTAGTCCTGGCCTTTTTTATCGCCTTTCTTTTTGGAGCTTCGGGAAATCAAGGTTTTATCCCTTCAAGCGGTCCGGAAAAACAGAGAGGGATCTCTTACGCGGCCTGGTGGCCCGGGCTTTATTCCGATCCAGATTCCGACATTTCACTGGCTCACTTAGCTGAAACGGGCGCCAACTGGATCAGCCTGATCGTCACCTGCTATCAGGACACTTTAAGCTCTACCACGATCTATGCCAGCCCTGGCACTCCCACAGACGATGACCTGATTCATGTCATCAGGCAGGCCCACGCACTGGGGTTGAGGGTTATGCTCAAACCCCACGTCGACCTTTGGAATGACCCTTCCCACTGGCGGGGCGAGATCGGCACGGGTTTCAAGAGTGAGGCCGAATGGTCCGACTGGTTCGCTTCCTACCGCAGTTTCATCGAACATTATGCTGACCTGGCCAGCACGCACGGCGCCGATCAATTCTGTGTCGGGACAGAACTCGAAGGAACCTCGCGCCGGGCAGAGGATTGGCGCAGGGTCGTGGCCGGGGTCCGCGCGCGTTTTTTCGCTCCCCTTGTCTATGCCGCTAATCACAGCGGGGAAGAGACCAGCCTCGCTTGGTGGGATGCTGTGGATATCATCGGCGTTGACGCTTACTACCCTTTAGCGAACAGGAACAACCCCACGCTTTCAGAGCTCAAAGCGGCCTGGCGGCCGCATGTCTCTACTCTCGCGAACTTGGCGACGGTTTGGCACAAGCCAATCATATTAACCGAAATAGGCTACCGGAGCCTGGACGGAGCGGCCTCGCATCCTTGGGATTGGCAGATTTCTGGAACCGTCGACCTCAAGGAGCAGGCCGATGCTTACAAGGCAGCTTTCGAGAGCGTCTATAACCAACCCTGGTTTGCCGGTGTCTTCTGGTGGTCCTGGGGCACAGACCCTCTTGAAGGAGGTCCTCTTGACGACGGCTTCACGCCTCACGATAAGCCCGCGGAAGATGCGCTCCGCTCCTGGTTTGGCGCGCCGCCGCGCCGCGCCTTCCCTTCTGCCCCGGCGTCGAATAACTTCCGGATGATGGATATTTTTACCGATGGAATGGGCTCAGGCTGGGAAGACTGGTCCTGGGATGCCGTGCTTGATGTCACGGCGATCGATCATGTAAACAGCGGAAAGTTTTCCCTGCGCGTTAAGCTGTCTCCCTGGGGCGCTCTCTCGTTTTGGCATCCGCCTTTTGCTTCTCAGCCTTATTACTGGCTCGAGTTTTCCGTCCGCGGCTCTTCGGGAAGCCAGCCTCTTCTCTGGGCTTATTTTTACGATAGGAATGGCTCCCTCCTGCAAAGAGTTCCAGTCAATGACAAACGCTATCTTGAGGCCGGAACCATCGAAACAGGAAAATGGAAGTTCATTTCTATTCCTCTGCGCGACCTCGCCGCTTCGCGGAAAGCGCTCTCCCGGGTTTCTCTCCAGGACCGCAGCGGCCGAGGAACAGCGGAATTCTGGATCGATGACCTGCGCCTGGTGGGCGCCCGCTGGCCGGCAAAGCGGAATAAGTTAAGAAAGAAATAAACCATGGGCCTGGTAACGGGAAGAAATCTTTTCCGGGGATTTTCCAAGGTTTAGACCATGAGGTATTTATTATCTATAGTTCGAACAGGACTATGTCTCCTTCTCTCGGTCGCGTTATTCGGTTGGAGAGACATCAAGAGATTCTCGCAAGCAGCTCCTTCAAAGCACCCCGTGCTGAAGTTTGAGACGGATGCGAGCCGGCCAGCTATCAACTTTTTGAGCTGGGATACAGAAGGCGGGGAGAAAGTCAAAACAAATCTTCTACGGCAGGACGGAGGCGTCAAGCTGCGATTAAGGGCCGGAGGCCAGTGGCAGGATGTGGAAGAGTCTAAGCGCCGGGTTAAAGACGGGAAGATTCGCTATCGCCTGCGTGCGGGCAAAGCCAAAGCTGTTTTTGAAATTCAATCCTCGGCCGGCAACTTAATGTTAAAATTCTCAGGAGCCAGCGGCACCGTGGAGGCGGCACAGATCCTTTTTCCCTTTGACCCGCGGGTGACGCCGACAACAGTGCTCCCAGCCGTGTGGAAGGAGGACGGTGTCTTCAGTCTTCCCGCTGTCATCAACGCTCCCGATTTCGGGCCGATGCACGTCAGGGAAGTGAACGGCCGAGAAGTCCGCGGCCGGCTGGAGGGAAGCCGGAAAGAGAAAACTGTGGACCTCATCCTCGAGCTCCCTCCGATCACGAAAACAGAGTCCGTCTCGCTCTATTTTTTGCCACAGTTTCTCCGCCCGCCCAAAGGGCTTAAGGACAAGGCGATGTGGCTTTGGGCTTGGCGCGGCTGGCTCAACGCTCTCCAGCCCTGCGCGCGCTGGGGAGACCAGAGCAATCCTTTTAGCGCGCCCGCGGGAATCCTCGGCAACAATGTCATCAGCGACCCGGCCAGCGTCTCACTTTGGTTCTATGCCGACCAGGCCTTCTGGTTGCCGGAGATCTCCGACGGGATTTCTGCCGCCCCTCTCGTGCGCCGCACCATTGATTACTGGCTCGACAAGCGCATGCGTCGTGACGAGCGAGGCCAGGAGACAGGCGAGATCACCGGCTACTGGGATTACGGAAATTTCCTCGACGCCAACGCCTCCCCGCTCATTTCGGCCTGGGATTATGTCGAATCGACAGGCGATCTTGACTGGCTGGCCAGACGGATCGAGCGATTGGAGTTGGTGGCAGGTTTCTTGGTCAAGCGCGATGTGGACCGGGACGGCCTCGTCGAAGCGACTCAGAGCGGAAATTACGGCACACTCCTTCAGCCCAACCGTTCCTGCGCCTGGTGGGATGCCCTCAATTGCGGTCATAAAGACGGCTATGCCAACGCCCTCATCTACCGCGCCTGGCGCTCGCTCGCTGACCTTGAATCAAAATTAGGCAGAAAGGCAAAACAAAAGGAGTACACAAAGCTTGCCGACAGACTCAAAGCCGCCTACGCGAAAACACTCTTCAACCCCAAGACCGGCTGGCTGGCCTGGTGGAAAAGCCGGGACGGCGCGTTACACGACTATGCTTCGCCGACGCTCAACGGGCTGGCCATCGAGTACGGCCTTGTCGACCGCGACCTTGGCCGCCAAATCCTCGACCGGCTCTGGTTAAAAATAGAGGATGTTGGCTTCAAACGCTTTGACCTCGGGATTCCGCCTATGCTTGTCCCGGTGCTTCGGGCCGATTACTTGCTCCCAGCTGCCATCGGCCTGCCGCAGCGGGAAGACGGGGCTGATACTTTCGGTCAATACATGAACGGAGGAATAACGGCCGGCCATGTCCTTCATTTTCTTGCCGCCCACTATGTCTTAGGAGAAAGCGAGCGCGCAGACAAAGTTTTAAGGGCCATGCTGGAGCGCCAGAGGCGCGGCGAATTCCAGAACGGAGTCAAAGACGCAGATGGACAGGGAATAGACTGGACAACCTGGAACGGAAAGCCGAGCGGCTACGAGGGATATCTTGCCGACAGCTTCCGTTTTCTCCAGGCCGTCCTGCTGCGGGAGCAGGCTTTTCGGGACAGGCTTTACCGGCCTCTCTATCCCGATAATTAAAGCAGCAGATGAAACACGCCCAAAGATAATCAAGGAAAATTGTTACTAATGTAAACGTAATAAGTATTGTTACTTTGTCATCGCGAGCGAAGCGTGGCGATCTCCTCAACCATAAGATTCTAAACGTTTTAGAGATTGCCACGGCGCAAGGCCGCCTCGCAATGACACATAACATATTACGTTTGCATTAATACAAACGCAATTAATGCTATTACGTGGTCTTGGCGAGCGAGCCGAAGCCGCGAGCGAACCGTGGCGATCTGCTAAATCATAGGATTCGCCATGTGCTAGAGATTGCGTTTATATTATTTTGCGGCTGTTCCGGGATTTCGAGCCGGCCGGCGGCGCCACCAGGAAGCCAGGACCGAGCCGGAAATATTCATCCAGGGCCCGAAGATCGCCGGAGCTAAGGCGGCTTTAGCGCTTTTCAGCACATCCATGGCGATACCGCTGGCCATCCCGCCGTTTTGCATCCCCACTTCCACGGCCACGGTGCGGCTGTCGATCTCATTGAGCCCAACGGCTCGGGAGCCCCAATACCCAAACAGATATCCCGCCGCATTGTGAAGCATGGCCGCCAAGATGAGAAGCCATCCTGAAGTCAGCAGCTCGTTCCTTGATCGGGCCGTGATGATGGCAATGATAAAGCAGATCCCGGACATGGAAACGACCGGAAGAGCCTTGTCCATCCAGTTTTTTGGACCATTGAGCAAGATGCTCACGATCAATTTGGCCAGAGCAACAAAAGCGATGAGCGCCAATCCCAGGATCAGTCCGTTCTCCATCTCCGCGAGGCCGCCAAGAAAAGTCATATCCCAAAAGAATAAAGCTCCCGCCAGAGCAAGACACCCAGCGGAAATCACGGCGAGGGAGCCGGCTTGACGGGCCCATTTCTTGGGGCTGAAAAGGACCCTGTTCGCGACCAATCCGGCCAGAATGGGAACAATGATCATGTTGATAATGGAAAACATCATCGCAAGAAAATCGACCGGGACAAGCTTGCCGGCCAGAGTTTTCATCAAGAAAGGCGTCATCACCGGAGAGATCAAGGTGGAAACCGCCGTCATGGTCACGGAGAGGGCGACATTGGCTCCCGCCAGATAGTTAATGAGGTTGGAGGCCACTCCGCCCGAGACAGACCCGATCAGAATAACGCCGGCGGCCACTTCCGGCTCGAACCCCAGAAGCAAGGCGATCGTGCAGCCGACGAGGGGCATGATCGTGTACTGAAGAAACATGCCGATGAAAACTGGCCAGGGCATGGTGAAGACTCTCTGGAAATCTTTCGCGCTGAGAGTTGTGCCCATTCCGAAGGTAATGATCTGGATCAGAGGCACTATCAGGATCTTCAAGTCAGCGTGAAACCATGTCCCGAAGGCGGAGGGATAGAACATCGAAGCCGCCACAAAAGCGAAGACCCAGAGAGTGAAGGCATAGCTTTTGAAAGAGGCGTGCGTCATGCTGGAGATGGCGAGAGAAGCAAAAAAGACGACGACGCACGGGCCGACCGCCGCAGGAATGACCCTCAAAATAAGCAAGGCCGCGGCGGCAACAGCAGAAACAACGGCAATCGCCAGAAAAAATTTGCGACTCGATTTGAGCATCATTTGAGGTTATAGAGCTCGGCCATCTTTTCGTTCGGCTTGTATTTATAAAGGCATTGATCAAGCGGCGTGCCGAGGACATTGATCTTGTCCAGGTCGCCCTGACCCATCCCCGCTTCATTCATCGCCGCAAGATAAAGGACTCGCTTGGGGTCGAAGCCCATGATTTTGGTGGCCAGGGTATCGGCGGCCAGAGGATCGCGGCTAGCCAGAGCGACATGCGACGGAAAAGCGGTTCCCCAGGCCGGTCCGTTTCCTTCCATGCCTTCAAAACCATCAATCACTGCGAGGTCGGGGAAAACGTCTTGAGCCATGTGAAACATGTTGAAATGGCAAAGGTCGTTCATTGCGGGCGGAGCCGTATGAAAGAGACCTTTATCGTTGCTTTTTTCATCCTTGATGGGGCAGCCGAGAAGAACGTTCTTGAGCGACAGGGTCACAAAAACATAATTGTGCGTTTTCATCTGGGCGGCTGAGATGATATAGACATCGGGGTCAAGGAACGTCGCGCTGATCCTCACGGGGAGGGGCCGGTGCTCGACGCCAAAGACATAGCGGTATTCATAGGCATCCTGGTTCAGATCGACGAGCTTCACCTTGTAATTTTTTTCGAGCCCCAAATAGCCCATATTTTTATAGCCATCAAAGGTTTTATGATGGCCGGCCTCTCCGATGACGATGGTCTTTTTATAGTGGGGCTCGAGAAAATCCAGGATAGCGCGCACAGTATCAACGTGGGTATCGGCCAGTGGATTATCGGCGAGGACGAGATTGGGCTTGAGCAGAATTTTTTTGTTCCTGATGGAACTTAATACGTCATTTTCGATCAATTTGAGCGCCTGGCTAACAATCTTGTAGCGGTTATCTCCTTTGACCAGGCTCACGCGCGCCGGCTCGGTGATTTTCTTGTAGAGCCGGGTGAAATGAGGGTGCCGGGATTCGCCGGCGAAAAGATTCCGGCCGCGGCTGAGAATGCCGCCGCTCAAAATGATGCCGCCTGCTGCGAGGCCCGTTTGAAGAAATTGGCGCCGGGTGAAAGCATTTTTAGGCTTTGCCATATTCGCCTCCTCCCCTATTTTGATTATTCAGGTTGCGGCGGGTACGTTAGCCCTTTTACGTTGGTGCGGATTTTATAGACGCGATTGTAGCACACGGCATAGAGAGTCTTCATGTCTTCTCCACCGAAGCAGCAGCTCACCGGGAAAATGGGGAAATTGACGATGCCGATGAACTCGCCCTTCGCGTTAAAAATCTGCAGACCAATATACGTGGCCACATAAATATTTCCTAACTCGTCGACGGTCATGCCGTCGGCGCTTGTGCTCTTTCCTTTTCTGTCCAAAACATCCGGCGTAAGATAGAGCTCAGCAAATTTCCGGCCGTTGGAAAGCCTCCCGTCCGGGCTCACGTCATAGGCCCAGACAAAGTTATCCTTGTCGCTGTTGACATTCCACCACGTCTCGTCATCATAGGTGTTGTTGATATAAACGGTCTGTCCGTCCGGGCTGAGGACGACGCCGTTGGGCATGGCAAAAGCGTTCGGCTCGATCACTCTGATAAGCTTGCCTTCCGGGTTGAGATAATAGACGCATCGACCCGGCTGATTTTTCTTGGCGTCTGGAGTGAACTGAGGGTCGGTGATGTAGAGCCCGCCTTGGGCATCAACAACAAGGTCATTGGGGCCGTCCAAGGGTTTCCCGTCATACTGGCTGGCCAATACTTTGACGACTTTTCCCTTGGTCGTCATTTCGACGACCCTGTGCCCGAACATATCGCAGACGGCCAGGTTTCCGTCTCGGAGGGGCATGAGACCGTTTGTCTGCATCTGGCCATGCGAAATATAGCGGTAAGTTCCGTCCGGCTTCATCTCGACCAAGGCGCTTTTCTTGGGATCGCCGCCCCATTTTTGATCAAAAAACATGCTGGAGAAGTAGAGCTTGCCGTTGAGACATTTCGGCCCTTCGGTGAAAGTCAGTCCTGGGCCGTCCTTGGCGCCGTCAATCACGAGCTCAACCTTGGCATCCTGAGGTATAACAGCATGGAAGGCCGCGAGGCGCTTCTCCATTTTTTCAGTGTAATCCGGCCGGGGAGGCCAGAAGACATCGAGCACATCACAGCCGAGAGGGCCCACCTTTCCGCCATGGACCATGTTCGCAGGAAGAAGAAGGACATCGCCTTTCTGCATCCGGGTCTCGCCGTCCAGAATCAGCTCATCAATGGATCCGCGGAGTACGATCATCAGCTGCTCCTCGGGATGGATATGGGCAGGAAAGGTCGAGTCCGGGTTCATCTGGAGGAAACTCAACTGGGCTCCCCTGCCCGAGATCAGCCTGGAGTTGGCTCCGGGGCTAAGCTCGGTAAACTGGACATCATGAAGGTCATAGATAACGCCCGGCTTAACCGTGGGCTCGAGAGGGAAATCGACGGGAGGTTCTTGTGCCGGCAACCCCACTTCATCCGCTTTGGCGAGATAGTCGAGGCGTGGCGGCCACCAGACCTCAAGAATTTCAGCGCCCTCCGCTCCCGCTCGCAGCGCATTCTCTGCGCCTTTCTCCAGGAAAAGAAAATCATTCCTGGGCGTCCCGCCGTGGGTGCCGTCAGGCACTTCCCTCGGCACTGCGCGCATGGTCACAAAACTTCCGCTGATAAGCTGATCCACCGCCCCTTTCATAACCACCATGACGCGTTCGCTGGGGAGAGTTTCTTTGGCTATTTCAGCGCCGGGCTCAAGGGTTATCCAGCCAACAAGATTTCCTTTGCCCCAGTAAAGGCGCGCCTTCGCTCCTGGGGCAATCTCTGTCACGGGAAGCTTGTCAAAAGGGATAACAACGCCTGGCGCGAGGTTGGATGCCAGCTTTGATTTTGGTATATCCGGGCGCGTCCGGCCCTGGATGTTCTTCGCTTTGATGATTTTTTCATTCTTGGACACCCACGCAGGCTTCTTCGCGCAACTTATGAAGGAGATAAAAATCGAAGCCATGGCCAAAGCGCAAACTGTACTGAAACCGACTTTCTTTTTTCGCCGCATTAGTGCCATAATCAATCCCTCCTTTTTTTCTATTTCTTCAATTTATCATGGCGATTGCCCAAGTAAAGCCAGAGCATATGTTCGTTCGTGTGGTTGATCGAGCAGTGGGGAACCTTGTTATTCGGCGGGATAAGGAAGGCTTCGCCGGGCTCCTGCCAGAGCAACCGGTTGCCGAAAAAGAGAAGGCTCTTTCCTTTGAGCTGGCACCAGACTTCCTCGCAGCCCGGGCCATGCACATGCGGCTGGGCGATGTCGAAATTATCGATGGAGACCACAGCAAACCCCATCGGATTGGCGAACTTCGGCGGGACATCATAGCTGAACCCGCGGCCGATATGAGCCCAATGAAAGCCGACATTGGGGAGTGAATCATGATAGCTTCCGACGGAGATTTCTTTATTAGGCACAAATCCCGCTTCGATTTCCTCAACCACGAGAATCATTTCCAAAGCCTCTTCTGAGGAGTTGGAGAAACGATACTCCAGGCCGGCCGGAATGACAACCGCCGTCCCCTCTTCCAGCGCCGCCTCCTTGCCGCCGCCCCTCACGCGGCCGCTCCCGCTCATCACATAGAAAAAGGCCTGCTCTTTGTCGCTTTGGAAAGGCTGGGTATTCGAGCGGGGCTCGAGGGCCGCTCTCTTATAGGCTTTGATATATTTGAGGACCGCGCCCTTTTTGGAAGGACGGAGAGGATCTCCCGGAGTCAGGATATCGCGCTCGATGAGCCCGCCATGGCCCTCATAAGGAAGAGAATTGCGCCAGTGGTTGATGTAGAGGTCGACATTTGTGTCAACTTCTGGATGCCGATGGTTCGATAGAGCGTCCTCGGCAAACGAGGGGTCTGGCTCTACCGTGAGCTTTTGCTGAGACGAAATGTAAAAAAAGGTGCCGAGCCCCAAAACGAAAAGAAAGGCTGTTCCGAATAAGAGAAGTCCTTTCATTTTAACCTCCAAATCCCTTCCCTGTCGGATTTCACTAAAAATGCTTTAGTTTGGGACGGGATTCTCATAATTTATAGATCTCGGCCATTTTTTTGTGCGGCCTGAACTTTTCCAAATCCCCCTGCCCCAGGCCGGCCCATCCCCTTCCATCGCCTCAAACCCGTCGATAACCGCGAGGTCCGGATAAACCTTCTGCGCCAGATGAAACATGTGGAAAGGTTAACATTTCTGTCAACGCCCGGATGCCGTCGAGTCGCGGGACCGCCCTCACTATAGGATGGGTCCGGCTCAACGGTGAGTTTCTCCTGGGCCCGGGACATGACATGGCCACAACCTATCATTTCGATCAAAGCCATAAAAAGACTGAGGATTGAAGAAGAAATATTCTGTTCAACGCTTTCTAACTAATCTATCTATGTATCACACGAAAAAATCGGAGTCAAATCCTCGTCGCTTTCCATAAGCATCTCCGTTTTTGTGACAATCATGATCTCGATAGAGTGGCGCGGCGGCAGGGCCCTCTCTCCAATCTGCGCTCTCACGGAAACGGAGATGCTTAGATGATGATTTGATGAAGAGTCGAACCTGTTGATAAATTTTCCGACTTCATTATCATATATGAGACACGCTTGCCTGCGGCCAGAATTTTTAGATCCGTGAGGAAGTCATGGAAGACAAGAAAGAACCAAATGTAATCATAAGAGAATACGAGCCAGATGATTTGGACCAAGTGCTCGAATTGGTCCGAGAACTGGAGTCTGAGCTGGCGGAGAAATTCAAGGCGGTCGAGATCAAATCAGGGATCGAAGACTACAGAAAGCGCTATCTCAACCCGGCCAACAAGTATAAAACTTTCGTGGCTGTCATTGACGGCAAGATCGTCGGATATCTCATGGGCTATCCTTCCCTCGGCGCCCCGGAGATAGATAACATGTATGACATTCTTCCCCTGCCGCGAGGGTCCACTCCTCCCGAGTTCTATCTGCAGATTACTTTTGTCTCAAAAACTTACCGGGACAAGGGGATCTCGAAAAAGCTGCACACGGCCGTCATCGATTATGCCCGAAAGCAGGGGCATAGAGAAGTCTATGCCTGCATCGCCAAATGGAACGACCCGGAGCTGAAGGTCATCAGGTCATTCAAATTTCTGGAGAAGGATTTGGGTTACCGGTACCGGCTCTCCTTAAAATTATGAGTTTTTTTGAAGGCGAAAAACACCGGAATCCCGATCAGGACCATGCCGATGGCAATCGAGGATTCGACCGGCCGCTCAAAAAAGCCCAGGATGAGAATAGAACTCCCCGCCATCATATAAATTAGAGGAACAACCGGGAAGCCAGGAAGCTTGTAAGCGCTTGCTTTTGACTTCCTCAATTTAAAAACCCCGAGGACGGCGAGGATCGGGAAGATCCCTAAAGAAAACCCCATGTAGGTCAAAACCTGGTCAAATGTCCCGAACAGGACCAAGACCACAGCGATCGCGCCCTGGAGCAGAATGGACTTTGACGGAACTTTGAATTTAGGGTGAACCAAGGCAGCAAAAGGGAAAAAATACCCGTCCAGGGCCATGGCGTAATACACGCGCGGCCCGAGGATGATGAAGGCGCTGAGCGATGAAAACAGGGCCAAGGCGATGAGGACAGACAGGACGCTCTCAAAAGATTTCCCGAATAGGTTGCCCACGGCCAATCCGCCTATCGAGATCACCCCGGCCATTTTATCGGGGGGAACGGCATAGATATAAAAAAGGTTCAGGCAAAGGTAAAGAACCAGGACGATGCCCGTGCCTAAAATTAAAGAGCGCGGCAAGTTTTTCCGAGGATCTTTTATCTCTGACCCGATATAGCCGGAGGCATTCCAGCCGCTGTAGGCAAACATGATCCACATCAGCGCAAGCCCGACGGTCTTCCAGCCCCCAAAATCGAACCGAAAATCGCCTCCTTGAAATAAATGCCCGAAGTTTCCTCGCCCCGAGGAAAACCCCAAAATGATCAGGCCGACAATGAGAGTCACTTTGAGCATGGTTAAGCAATTCTGGACTCTAGAGCCGACCTTAATGCCGCGAGCATGAATAAGGGTGAAGATAAAGATCGCCAGGATGGAGTAGAACTTTTTTAGAGCGGCCGCCTCGATGGACCTGTCCAGGAGGCCCAAGCTGAGGAGCCCGGGAAAGGCCCTGGTCAGGTATTCTGAAAACCCTATGGCGGAGGCAGCGATCGGAGCTGAAAATCCGGCAAAAAAAGACACCCAGCCGCTCAAAAACCCGAACACCGGGTGGAATAATTTTGAAAGAAAAATATATTCTCCGCCGGCGCGAGGAATGGCTGCCCCTAACTCGCCATAGCTCAGGGCGCCGCAGAGGGCGATGCCCCCGCCGACAACCCAAAGTGAAAGCATGAGCAGGGGCTTTCTCAAGTCTCCCATCAAGAGCCCCGAAGTGGTGAAAATTCCCGCTCCGATCATGTTGGCGATGACGATGTTGGTCAGAGGAAAAAGGCCGAGTTTCCGCTGCAAGCCGTCTTCAACTTTAAGCTTTTCCATGGAGGCTCATTCCTCAAAGGATAGGGGAATTTTATTTTCCCTGCGGCTCGGCATGAACCAGGACCTGGTCCAAATTGGAAATCTTCTTCTTCAAAGATTCTTCGATCAGGCTGGACATATTATGGACCTGGATGATGGAGAGCTCATCATCAAAATTGCAGTGGAGAGAAACCGAAAACTTTTTCCCCTGCCGGCGCACGATGATATCGTGACAACTGGATTTTCCCGCAATCTCATTGGTGATTTCTTGAATCATTTCAACGAGAGCCGGTTCCTTGGCTGTCACATTCACACCGTCCCCGATGCTCGTGCCGCGGGATTCGATATGGGTGTTCACCTGCTTGATTTCGGGCATGTCCTCCCGCAGGTCTTTCTCGATATGGCTGGCCATCTCATGAGCCTGATGAAGAGCGAGGTGATCATCCACTTCGAGATGGAGGTCCACATAGACCTGGCCCTTGTCCTCATGCATGCTGATGTTATGCACAAACATCTGATCCCTGTAAGCGACCGCACGGATGCGCTTGGCCATGGCCTCGCGTTCGACTTCCCGCGGGTCGGTGTGAATGACTACGTCGGCGCCGGGCGCGATTCCCTGCACGTGCTCTTCGACAGCTGCGGCGATAGCATGGGTCTGCTCAAAAGAAAGGTTGCGGTCCACTTCTACGGTCATATCAACAAAATACCTGGGTCCTGACCGCCGCATCCTGACCTGGCCGACATTCATGACACCTTCGACTTGTCCTGCGGCTTCAATGATTCTCTGAGGCAGCCCGTCGGGCGCCCGGTCCAAAAGGACATCAACGGTGCGCTTCCCCAACTTATAGCTAACGAAAACCACGATAAAAGCCACACCGAGGGCCGCGACGGCATCGGCCTTCTGAAGGATATGGGCGTGTTTGGGTAAAACATTTTGTCCGAGCCAAACCAGAGCGAGTCCGCCGATAACCACACTGGAGCTCCAGATATCCGTCGAAAAATGGAGGGCATCCGCTTCAAGGGCTTGGCTGTGATGTTTCCGGGCGACATGATAAAGCATTCGGGAGCGGCTGAGGTCGATGGCGATGGAGACGGCCATGACCAGGAAACCCCAAAAACTCGGGTTAATTTCAGAGGAACGGAAAAAAATGCGCTGACATGCTTCGTAAATAATCCAGGCGCAGGTGATGAAGAGCAAGACGGTTTCGATCAGGGCCGAAAAATTCTCGATCTTGCCGTGGCCGTAAGGATGCTCATAATCAGCCGGCTTATCGGAGAAGTGCACTGCCAGAAAAGTCACGAAGGCGGCCACAAGATCCAGGCCGGAATGGGCGGCTTCGGCCAGTATGCCCAGACTGCCGGTGACGAGGCCGACAACCAATTTCATGGAGGTGAGCAAGACAGCGGCCATCACGGAATTTCGGGCTGCAGATTTCTTTTCCTTTTCCGCGGATTCTATATCCATATTGTTTGTCATTTTAGCACAGCCTCCGGATGACCTCAACAGACGTCAAAAAGAGTTTTTTTGATATTTTGTTTGAGCCTGAGCTATAATTCCGTTTCCATGCTTGGATCAAGTCAATCTTATCAAAGGGGTTCACCATGAATGTGAAACGCTATCTTGTCGAGACCATTCCTCGCCGCAAATTTCTTGGGATAAGCATCAAGGGAGGCCTGGCCCTGGCCGCGACACCGGCGCTCCTGAAGGATCTGCTGGCAAACCCAGCCGCCAAGACACCGCCATTCAAGATGGACGACCTCAATAAAGTCATCCGGGCCGCCCTCAGCAAGGGCGGCGACTTTGCTGAAGTCTACATCGAGCACCGGATCTCCCGGACCATCCTGATGGAAGAGTCAAAATTCAAGAACGCCGTCTTCGGCATCAGCCAGGGCGCCGGCGTGCGGGTCATCTCCGGTGACAAGACCGGCTACGCTTACACCGATGACATTGCCCTCGAGAAATTGAGGCGCGCCGCGGAAGTTGCTTCTTATGTCGCCCGCGACGGCAAGATGATCAAACCCGTGGATATCAAGGAGGAGAAGCGGCCCTCCTATGTCACGGTCAAGGTGCCGCTTGAACAAGTGGCCGACGAAAAACGACTCGAAATCATCAAGCGCGGCCACGATGCGGCCCTCAGCTACGACGAGAGGATCAAAATGGCCTCCATCGACTACTACGACGAAATCCGCGGCCGCACCCTCGCCAACAGCGAAGGCCTTTACTTGAGCGGCGAACTTCCTCTCATCTTCTTCATCGTCCAAACGCTCGGCGCGGGCAACAACACCCAGCACATGGGCCGCGAGCGGCTCAGCCGCCATTCGGGAATTGAGGTCTTTGACGACGTCAAGCCCGAGGATGTGGCCCGCACCTGCGCCCGCGAATCCATCGTCATGCTCGAGGCCAAGGACGCGCCGGCCGGCAAGATGGACGTCGTCATGCAGAACGGCTGGGGCGGTGTGCTCGTTCACGAAGCCGTGGGTCATCCCCTCGAGGCCGATAACATTGCCAAGCAGCTCGGCGTCTTTGTCGGGAAGATGGGAAAGAAGGTGGCCGGCGATGTTTTCACCATGGTCGATGACGGCACGCTCCCGTGCTTCCGCGGCACGACCAATTTTGATGACGAAGGCACGCCAATGAAGCGCAATGTCCTGATCAAAGACGGCGTCTTGATCAAGTTTATGACCGATATCCTTTCGGCGAAACAGCTCCATATGGAACGCACCGGGAATGGACGGCGGGAAAGTTTCCGCAACATCCCCATTCCGCGCATGACCAACACCTTCATCGACAAAGGCAAGGATAAGCCTGCCGATATCCTGGCCTCGACCAAGAGCGGCATCTACGTCCAGAGCCTGAGCGGCGGGAGTGTCAACCCGACCACAGGGGTCTTTAATTTCACCTGCCGAGAAGCCTACCTCATCGAAAACGGCAAAAAGACCACGCCAGTCAAGGGCGCGACCCTGGTCGGCAACTGCCTGGATATTATCATGGGAATCGACGCCGTCGCCGACGACCTGGATTTCGGGCCGGGAATCTGCGGCAAGGGACAGGCGGCCGAAGTCACAGCCGGCCAGCCCACAGTTCGACTCCGCGGCATCAATGTCGGCGGGACGCGGGCCCGGGCCTAAGCGAGAGAGCTCAAAGGAGACGACCATGGACTACAAAGAATTGGCTGGACAGTTAGTGCAAAAATGCCTGAAAAAAGGCGCGGGCGCGGCCGAAGTCTATATCGAGAGCGGGCGGAACTTAAGCATCGAGGTGCGCAACGGCGAGATCGAAACCGTCGAGGAGGCCGCGAGCTACGGCGCCGGCTTCCGCGTTTTGGTCAAAGGGAAAATGGCCTTTTCGAGCTCCAACGACCTCGGAGATAAAGCCCTCGATGATGCTATCACTCGCGCCATCGAGTTCGCCAAGATCACAACATCCGACCCTAACAACGTCCTTCCCGATAAAACGGGTACTATAGAAGTGGCCGGGCTTTACGACCCGCAAATTGCCCGGGTGACGATGGATGAGAAGATCGGGCTGGCGAAAAAAGTCGAAAAACTCGCCCTGAAGGATACGCGAATCACCAAGAGCGCCGGCGCAGGCTATAGTGAAGGAGAGAGAGAGGTTTTCATCGCCAACTCCAACGGCCTGCTCAAAAGTTTCAAGTCCACCGGCTGCTCGCTTGGCGTATATGTGGTGGCAGAGAAGGGCGACCAGAAATCCTCCGGCGGAGAATCCTGCAGCCGTCGCTTCTACCAAGACCTCAAGTCGGCCGAGGAAGTGGCGGCCAAGGCGGCCCGAAAAGCTTACGAAATGCTCGACCCCAAGCCGGTCAAGACTCAGAAAGCGGCTGTCATCTTTGATCCTGACGTCGCCTATGCGCTTTGCGGCGGAATTTTGGGCGCGACGAACGGCGAACGCGTCCTCCAGGGAGCGAGCTTCCTGGGCCACAAACTTAACCAGAGAATCGGCTCTGAGCTCATCACCTTGATCGATGACGGGACGCGGGAAAAGGGCCTGGCCAGCGAACCCTTCGACGGTGAAGGCGTTCCCACTCAGAAAAGGATGATCATCGATAAGGGCGTCCTCAAAGGTTTCCT
>Ga0315280_10005432_pt1 | contig 18165 bp, 11 predicted proteins | sample YL17G06_40_MG_FD_203697 | JGI IMG/M metagenome (GOLD analysis project Ga0315280, IMG submission 203697) | Sediment microbial communities from Yellowstone Lake, YNP, Wyoming, USA - YL17G06_40 | ecosystem: Environmental > Aquatic > Freshwater > Lake > Sediment | place: USA: Wyoming | collected... | reverse complement strand
ACAATCCTTCTGACTCCAAGTTCTGCAAAGAATGCGGGACTCAGATCATTCCCCTTCGGGGACATGTTCCGAATTCTCTTGAATTCGGTACGTGTCCCCATAATTCCGTCACCAAGACCCTGGAGACGCCTCTGGAAGAATTAACCACAGGTGCCACCTTTGCCGGACGCTACCAGATCATTGAAGAACTCGGAAAAGGAGGCATGGGTAAAGTCTATAAAGTCCTCGATACAAAGATCAAAGAAAATGTGGCGCTCAAGCTTTTAAAACCTGAAATTGCTGCGGACGAGAAAACCATTGAACGCTTCCAGAACGAGTTGAAATTTGCCCGAAAGATTTCTCACAAAAACGTCTGCCGCATGTATGACCTCAACGAGGAGGGAGGTGCCCTCTACATCACCATGGAATATGTGCCCGGCGAGGACTTAAAGAGCTTGGTCCGGAGAATAGGACAGTTCTCTGTGGGAAAAGCTTTGAGCGTCGGGAAGCAGGTGGGCGATGGCCTGGCCGAAGCTCACAGGCTGGGAGTTGTCCACCGCGACCTCAAGCCTCAAAACATCATAATTGACAGAGACGGGAATGCCCGGATCATGGATTTTGGGATCGCCCGTTCGCTTAAGGGAAAAGGAATCACAGAAGCCGGTGTGATGATCGGAACGCCTGAATACATGTCGCCCGAACAGGTGGATGGGAAGGAAGCAGATAATCGTGCGGATATCTACGATCTACGCCCTGGGAGTGATCCTTTATGAGATGCTTGCAGGGAGAGCGCCCTTTGAGGGAGATACCGCTTTAAGTATAGCCCTGAAACATAAAACAGAGATGCCCAAAGATCCCAGAGAGTTCAACGCATCGATTCCCGAAGATTTCAGCCGATTGATTCTTAAATGCGTGGAGAAAGATAAAGCAAAAAGGTATCAGAGTGGCGAAGAAGTCCTTTCTGAATTGAGCAGAATAGAAACTGGAGTGACGCCCACTTCAGGCTTTTACAGGACTGAGATTGCCTCCAGAGCGAGGAGAAAAAAGATGATGATAGCCGCCGCTGGGGCCCTTGTTTTTATAGCTGCGGCGATCGCTATATTCATGTTAATCGGAAGTAGCAGGCTCGCCGTCGACCCCAACCGGATAGCGGTTGCCCCGTTCCAGAACGAGACAGGCGATAAATCGCTTGATTCAGTCGGCAATATTGCGTCTGATTGGATTACGCAGGGAATGAAGCAGATGCGTGCCCTCGCCAAAGAAACTGGGGCTGGAACTGTTATTTCAGGCGCCTATTATCTACAGGGTGATAACCTTCAGTTCAAAGCAGAAATAATAGATGCCCGCGCGAGAAAGCTTATTGTCGCAGTGCCTGCTGTCAGCGGGAAACGAGATACTCAGATGGAGCTTATTGGTACCTTGCGCCAGCAAATCATGGGCGCCTTGGCTGTGCGCTTTGACCCTCGATTCAATACATTGCCGATCCCAAAGCCTCCGCTTTTCGAGTCCTACCAGGAATTTCAAATCGGAGTTGAGCTCTTTGGAAAAGACTATGCTCAGGCTTTTGTTCACTTTGAAAGGGCAGCGAAACTTGACCCAGATTTTATCCAGCCTAAGCTCTGGATAGCAGTTGGATACAGTAACCTGGGGAATTATACAAAGGCAGATGACATTCTTCAAATCCTAAATCAAAATCGCGAGCAACTTTCTCCTTTTGATCGCAATATACTAGACTGGTGTCTGGCCGATAACCAAGGACGCTTGGAAGAGGCTTTGCGATATATACGCATGGCAGAGGAGCTTGCTCCAAAAAATTACACTATTAACTATGTCGTCGGGTTGGATGAGCTCCTTTTGAATCGTCCTCAAAATACTGTGGAGACCTTTTCCAAATTATCATCCGATTATCTCAAGAACGTTTTGGGAAGAAGCACAACCAGTTGGCGCTTTGATGTCCTGGCTGAGGCATATCACATGCTTGGGGAATATAAAAAAGAGCTAGAAGTCATAAGTGAGGCTCAAAAATATTTTCCAGATAGAGTTTGGTTTCTTGCCTTTGAAGCTCGTGCTCTTGCAGCGCAGGGAAAGATAGCCGAGGTTAAGAAAGTTATTGACAAAAGCTTGGCTATGACTTCTCAACAGGTGACGCCGGGCGATGTTATGATTGAGGCTTCAGAAGAGCTTCGTGCTCACGGTTATCCGGAAGAAGCAAGAAAAATCGCCAATCAAGCTGCGGAGTGGTGCAGCAGCAGGACTAAAGAGGAATCAGCCAGCGAGAGCTTGAGGTACAATATTGCCCAAGCCCTTTATTTAGGTGAGCGCTGGCAAGAAGCCCAAAATATTTTTGAGGCGCTGGCTTTAGAAAAACCTGAAAATATTGACTATAAAGGCTACCTGGGATGTTTGGCTGTGCGGCTTGGAGACAAGGAAAAAGCGCTTAAGATATCTGAAGAACTTAAGATGATTAACAAGCCCTATCTCTTTGGCAACCATACTTACTATAGAGCATGTATTGCTTCTCTTCTCGGCGAGCGTGAGCAGGCTATCGCTTTGCTCAGGGAAGCATTCGCCCAAGGCCTCAGCTACGGTGTCTCTCTCCACCGCGATATCAATTTAAAACAACTGCGCAATTATCCACCTTTCCAAGAACTTTTGCGCCCGAAGAAATAAGAAAAATAAAAAAATGACCATTTAAGATTGCCAAGCTTCACCCGCGAACGATGAAAATAATCCCCCTCCATCCCCCTTTAGATAAAGGGGAGATGTTTATTTCTCCTCTTATTTTCTGAGTAAGGCTGAACAGGATGAATTTTAAGATATGACCTTTCAAGAACCAGGCAGTTTGAGAGTATTGACCAGCGTATCTTTGCCGTCTATTTTTTACGCATTGCTCAGTCCCTACTATAAGCGATACATAAAAAGTCTCGGCTTAAAAGGGAGTGAGAAGGTCTTCGATTTCGGCTCGGGGTTGGGTATAGAATCAGCCTATTTAGCGGAAGTTTTGCACAGAGGGAATGGCCGGTTGACTTGCTTGGATATCTCCGAGCCTCGGATCAAGGTCGCGCAAAAGAGATTGAAAAAATATTCCAATATTGATTTTATAATCGGAGACATCACCGGCCTTTCTTTTGAAGATAACAGCTATGATGCAGTTTTTATCCATTTTGTCTTACATCATGTCAAGCGGGACACAAGGCAAGAAACCGTTAAGGCTTTGGCTCATTTGCTAAAAGCCCGCGGGAAGATTTTTATCAGAGAGCCCTTAATAATAAAACACGGCATGTCTGCAGATGAAATCCGGCATTTAATGGCCCAGAGCGGCTTTCAAGAAATGGATTATAAAATTGCGCGACTCCTGGCTTTTGGGAAGATATACACAGGAGTGTTTGAAAAAAGATATTTCTCTTTCGGATCAAAAGATCTTCTTATTTCCTTGTCTAGAAAATGAAGTTTCAATTCCCCCTTTATCCCCCCTTTTCTAAAGGGGGATTACTTTCGTCGTTCGAAAACTCATTCAGACATGAACGCAATCCCGATTGCGCCGATTCCGGTGTGGACGCCGATAACAGGTGAAACATCCATAATATAGGCTGGGTTTTGGCCTAATATCCGGCTTAATTCTTCTGCATACCTCTGCGCCCGGCGCGGGTTTTGGGCATGGACAATAGCATACTTCCATAATTTTCTTTCCTCAGCGGATTTCCGGATGATCTCTAGAATCTTCTTCATGTTGCCCCGGCGACTGAAAGATTTTCCGAAGTTCATTGTCTTCCCCTCGGAATCGAGCGTTATGATGGGCTTTAGATTCAGGAGTTTTGCCAGCAGGCCTCTTAGTGGGCTGACCCTGCCGCCCCGGACCAAATATTTTAAAGTGTTTATGTCCACTAAAAGCTTAGTTTTGGAAATCCAGTCCTGGACCAAACAGGCGATTTCTTCGTAGGATTTTCCCTCTCTCAAGGCTTCAGCCATCCGCATGACAATCAGCCCCAGCGACACAGAAATGTGGCGGGAGTTATGCACTGCGATTTTTTTGTCCACAATCTTTTCTGCTGCCTTTTGGCAGAGATTGAATGTGCCGGTTAATTTATCTGAAATGGTGACCACCAGGATAGATTCATAGTGACATGCCAGGAATGAAAAAAGGTCTTCGATGGTCGCCAGCGATGTCTGAGAGCTCTTGGGAGAATTTTTTTGGGTTTTAAGCAGGGTATAAAATTGATCGGGTGTGATGGTGACCTTGTCCAGAAAAAGGCTCTCTCCAAAATGAACGTGTTGAGGAATAAGATGAATCTGGAAATCATCTATGACTTCGGGAGGCAAGTCACAGGAGGAATCGGAGACCAGAGCCACGTTTGATTTTCTGGAGTGGCTGGCTTCATATTGCCGGACCATGTCATCCGCCTTTATCTGGGCGATGGAACCATAATTTTTGAGTTTGAAAAAGAGCTCGGCGGGATGGTCGGTGTGGATGTGAATCCGGGCCTTTTCGGCCGAACCGGCCACAATCGCTGAATTACCATACTGCTGGATCTGCTTCCGGATGCTCTCCAGATCAAGATTCTTTCCGAGGAGCAGTGCTTCCGAACAGTATCTCTCTCGGATGGAACTTCTTTGGGCATGGACGGCAACCAGGGTATCTCGCAAGGAAGCGTTGAACCTAGAGATGGCTTTGATGTTCCCTTTTGTTATGAAATGGACAACCCCTTCAAGAAAATCCACAAACCCTTTGGCCCCGGCATCCACAACTCCTGCCTTCGCCAACACGGAAAGCTTTTTGGGCGTCTCCTTCAAAGATTCTCTCGCAATCGGTAGGGAATGGGAGAGGAGTTCAGCAAAGTCGCTAGTTTTCTGTCTGTGTTCATAAACCGCCTCTGCCCAGTCATGGATGAGGGTGATCATGGTGCCTTCGACCGGTGAGACAAGGGATTGATAGGCGTAGCGGACAGCTCTTTTTACATATTCGCCAAAGGCTTTGGTCGAAATCTTGACCTCGTTTCGGAGCTCGTTGCTGATTCCGTAAACGAACTGGGCAAAGATAAGGCCTGAGTTCCCCCGGGCTCCAACAAGGGCCGCATCGGCGATCGATTGCAGGGTTGTTTTGATGGAACGAGAGGGCACGGCTGTTTCAGCAATCGAGCGCATGGTCGAGGCTAGATTCGTTCCTGTGTCAGAATCAGGCACAGGAAAAACATTGATCTTATTCAGGTAAATCTGGTCGCTGATGACGGCATTCCCCCCGGCCAGGAAAGCGCGGTAAAGCCGGGTTCCGTCAAGGTATTTGATTCTCATCGATAATATAGATATTTTTGAAATAAACCGGCGCAATGCTGTCGTGATTCTGGAGCCCGAGGTACCCTTCGCTCGCAAAATCTTTGACCTTTCCCCGCGGCTCGGCATCCCAATCAATAACAACAACGCCGTTTAACTCCACCTGAATGTGCTTTTCCTTAAAGATGATCTTGAGATGGTTCCATTCTCCCCCGGGTATAAAAGCATCTGAGCTTGGAGCCTCAGCGTCATAAACAGCAGCAGTCCTGTGAATCCCCTCGCCGACGTCATAGATCTGGATTTCGAAGGAGTGGTAGATGTAGTCGTCACTTGTGGGAACTTCCGGAACTCTCAAGAAAATTCCGGAGTTTGTGTTATCTTGGGAGCACTTGTAATCGAGCTCCAGGACAAAATCTTTGAACTTTTTAACGCTGTACCAGAGAAGCCCCATTCCTCCTTGAGATTTTAATACGCCTGTCTTTTCGTCCAATTCGAAATAGCCAGGGCCATAGTGATTCCAGCCGTGCTTCTCGTAGTGACCGTCATAGCTTTTCAGAATCTGTTCGTAGCCTTCATAATAGGTGATACTCTTGATGTATTCGATGCCTTTTTGGACTGAGGGTGTGGGGTTTTTAACTTCTTTTTCAGCCTCATACTCGACAGTGAGGCAGCCTTTAAAATCCTGAAGAGTGAGTTCCGCCAGAATGTCGTGAATGTTTGCTTTCCCCATCCCGAAGGGGACGTCATCGGTGCGCTTGGTACCGAAGTCATTGCGGTCTTTGAGGTGGACATCCAGGATGCGGCCTTCGAGCAGCCTGAGCGCTTCGACAGGCTTTAGGCCACAGCGCAGCCAGTGGCCGGTGTCTGCGCAGGGCCCGATGCGATCGTCTTTTCCTTTAACATGGTCGAAGACAGTCTGAGGATAGGCATACTTGGAAGGCTCAGGGTGGTTATGAATGGCGATCTGGATGTTGTATTCTTGAACCATCTTTTCAAGAAGGGTAAAATCATCATCCTCCGGCTCAGTGACAATGGTCCGAATCCCCATTTTTTTAGCAAATTCGAAGACTTTGCGCATACTTTCCTCGGTCTTTCCGATATCGCAAACGCCGTAACTAACAAGCCTGATGCCCGACTCTTCGAGCTTTTCTTTGACCATTTTCATCTGCTCATCGCTCATGCTGTGGTCGAGTTTTGCTCCAGGCATCTCAGCGCCAAGACCTTGCCCTGGAAAGGCCTGCAAGTACTCGATACCCAGTTCCTTGACTTTTTTGAGCGTATCGAAGAAGGAAAAATTCCTGAAAGTCCAGCACTGCATGGCGATCGGGAATTTGAAAATCCTCACATCCTTGTAGTTTGTGTTCGCAACCTGTTGTTCAATTTCTGAAGGGATGAATTTTTTAGGCGGTGTGGTTTTCTGAGCCCCCTGAATTGATGCGACTGTTGAGACGAAGATCAAAACAACCAACACATAAATCATTTTTTTCACGGCTTCCTCCTTAAAATAAAATTCTTTATTTAAAAGTCATTTCAAGCTAATTGCCTATGTCCACATGGCAACTCACAATCGACGAAAATGATTCCCCCCACTCCCCGCTTTAGATAAGGGGGGATAAAGGGGGAATTGAACCCTCATTTTCTAGGTAAATCATTATCCTATCTTGAGTGCGATAAATCGTACTGCTACCTTCCCCTTCTTTCTGCTCACTGCTCACTGAAATGTACAACCAATCACACCGCTCCAGACAATTATTCTTTCCTAGGGTTCCATGTGCCTTTAGCGACTGCAGGGACGAATGTATCCAGCCCAGGCGGCGGGAAGGGGAGAGTCTTATCTCTCTCTGCGCTCATGTAGGCCGTCATCAGGAGCTCGGTGACATTGACCCCGTCGCTGAAATTCTCTTCAGGACGCTTGCCGGCAAGAAACGACTGAATCATATGCCGATTCTCTGCGGTGTACCCATATTCGTGTTCTTCTGAGCTCACCACTGGCATCAGCCCAATTTCCGCATTTTGCTTCTCGACGAGGTCTTCACCGCTCTTGCCTTTAACATTCCGGCTAAAAAACACTTTGAGACCTGAATCCAGGGTGTTGATGGCAAGGGAATACTCAGGGCCGAGCAATTCCATGCTCAGGCGCAGCCCTGCTCCTATGTAGCACCAGGAGGTCGTGGTCTCGACGATCAGCTTCGCACCGCGCTCATCCTTATATTCGACCAGCGAACGGGCAAAATCCTCGGCCGGCCTGTTGATATAGTCTGTCTTGCCGCCGCTCGTTTTTGCCAGAATTTTGGCGTAATAGGGACGCTGCCATTTTAGGCAGGATGCGTGGGCCGTGACTTTGAGCGGTGTCAGAACATCGCGAGATGCGCCTGGCGGTGTCAGCATAAATCTTGCTTCTTCCACAGAATGGCACATCATGTCGTTGAGAACGCCGCCTCCCTGGAGTGTCCCCTCCCAAAACCAGGGCATGTGCGGACCGCTGTGCTCCTCGGCTGCGCGGGCCAGGTAAGGACGGCCCGCGATCGCGGCTCCACGGGCCCAGACGATTTCTTTTCCCCTCACCACAGCGGGCGCAAAAACCTGATTCTCCAGGTATCCATCCAGCAAGCCCGCTTTTTGCGAAAGCTCAAGCATCTTCCCGGCTTCTTTCACATTCCGGCCCAGGGGTTTCTCGCAGGCAACTCCGATGAGCTCGCCTTTGCCTTTGAGGACAGTATGGGCGATCTCTTCCATGACTTCAACCCGGGTGTAATTAGGAGCACCGATCCAGAGAGCATCGATAGCCGGGTTGCAAACCATGTCTGTGATGGATTTGTATTTTTTGGCGTCGCCCACTTTGAGTTTTCTTGCTAGAGCCACAGCTTCGCCCGCTCTTTTTTCATCGGGGTCAAAAATACCCAGAATATCTGCATCCCGGACTCCGACCCAGGACCGGATATGGAGTCGGGCGATAAAACCGCTTCCAATAATCCCTACACCTAGTCTCTTTTTTTTCATTTTTTACCTCACTTTTTTCTCTCTAAAGAAAAGCAAGAAGACGATCGCGCAGAGCACAGTCAGAGCACAGGGCACGAGAAAGACCGAGGTCCAGTTGGTCACGCCACCCTTGGTGAAAAAGTCAAAAACCCAGCCGGCAAAGAGACTCCCGATGTAATTTCCGATTCCATAAGTGACCAGCGTGATGAGGCTCTGCGCTGAATGCCGGATATCAGGCGGCGCGATTGTATCGACATAGATGAATGCTGCGGCAAAAAAGAAAACAAAGCAAAAGCCGTGAAGAGACAATGAGGCAATAACGAGCCAAACAGGTTTACCGATGGCGAAAATGATGTAACGAGCAGGCCAGGCCAAGATGCCGATAGTGAGAATTTTTCTAATGCCAATCCTGGTGATAAGATACGGCAGGAGAAATGCCAGCACAAAAATCTCAGCAACCTGGGCGATCGTCATAACCCAGGGAAGAATGGAGCTCGAGACACCAATTTTTTCGGATGTCAAAAATGGCGCAGTCAGAATGTAATAGAACATCAATTCAGTGGCCACGACAAAAGCAATGATGATGAATAGCAAGAAACTTTTTTCTTTCATCATCTTGATAGCTTCCAGGAAAGCCCAGGGCTTAACACCTTCTTTCTTGGGCGGAGTATGCGGTAAGCTGAAAGACTGAATCCCCATGATGATCGAAAATATCCCGGCAAGGAGAAGGGTATCTCCCTTAAAGGCGATGGCTCCGATTGACTTGGCACCAATTCTCCAAAAAGTCAAAAGATAGCCGGCCGCAATCCAGCCAATCGTTCCCCAAACCCTGATTTTTCCGAATTCTTTTTCTGAATTCTTGAGGTTGATAAAGGCGATGGAGTTGGTCAGAGCAAGCGTGGGAGCATAGAGGAGGCAATAGATCAACATTAGCCACACCATGGTTCCGTAGGCAGTGACCGTTGATATGAAAAGAAGAAATACTCCGCCTGCCAGCTGCAAAAAGGCAACAAATTTTTGACTGGGGAAATACCGGTCGGCAATCTGCCCGCCGATGAAGGGAGCGATGATTGTTGCGAGAGGAAGCAGGCTGTAGATAAGACTAAATTGTGCCCCGCTGAAATGGAGAGTATTCCTCAAATAATCAGAGAGTACCGGGGCCCACGATCCCCAGATCGCATACTGCAAAAACATCATAATACCGAGACGCCATTTGACACTCATACACACCTCTCTTTCAAATTCACCTCTGTCCCCCTTTTTGAAGGGGGGAAGGAGTATTAGCCAAAGTTAAACTATTTTCTGTTTCTCAGGATCCCATTCCACTTTTCTTCCCCACAGATAGGACTGGGTGGCCATGTGGCAGGTGATGGCTTCCTCAAACCCGCGGTCCACATTGCAGCTGGGCTCACCTCCGTCGCGGATGCAGTCGAGCCATTCCTTGATGTGGAGATAGGTTGGGTCATAGCGCCTTCCGCTCTTGGAGGAATACATTAAATCCCTTGTGGCAAAATATTTTTCCGTTGCGGAAGTGACCGTGTCGACGCCTTTAACGCCGGGCTGGTAGGTAAAGAGGGGAAGAGACGTGTCGATAATTTTCTTCTCAATTTTATCTTTATACCGCGTGGACTCGTAGTCCGCCATCACCGTCAGGGTTCCGCCGACTTCCATCGATGCGTCATGGCCCATGAATATCCGGCCGCGGTTTCTGTCGTTGGCAAGAGTGGCGCTATAGACGAGAGTCAGCTCCCGCTCCGGATACTCAAACACCGCTTGGAAGACATCGGGAACATCGCGCCCATCCTTGAAGAAATATATGCCTCCGGATGCCACGGCTGTTTTGGGGATTCCGAGTTCAAGAATCTGGTTGATTGCGTCATATTCGTGGGAGAGCAAATCACCGGCAAGTCCGGTTCCATAATCATACCAGCAGCGCCAGCGGAAAATGCGGTCCTTGCTGAAGGGAACCTTGTGTGGGGACGGGCCCTGGAATTGTTCCCAATCGATATTCTTCGGGCTTGCGTCCTCTGGAATCTCATAAACCCAGGCCCCATCGGGGCTGTTCCGGTTGGTGGTCGTCTCTACTAAGGTGATTTTTCCAAGGATATTTTTCTGGACGATGAATTTGGCTTTGTGATGGGTCTCCAGCTGCCTGTTTTGATGGCCGAGCTGGAAGACGACACCGCTCCTTTTCACAGCTTCGAAAACGCTGACCGCTTCCTCGGCAGTGCGGGTCATGCATTTTTCGCAGTACACGTGTTTTCCAGCGTTGACAGCGCCGATTGCCATCCGGGCATGCCAGTGGTCGGGCGTGGCGATGATGACAGCGTCAATGTCTGGACTTGCCAGAAGTTCTTGGTAGGTTCGGTAGCGCTTGGCCTCAGGAAGATCCCACAACAATTGGCCGCTCGCTTTATTGAATTTAGAAGCAGCAAGGCCGCGTTCAGCCCGCGTATCATAGACATCGCAAATTCCGTTCAGCACAACATGGAGGTACTCCTGACTCATGAAGGTCTCCAGCTCTTTATCCAGCTTGTTTTCCTGCTCTTCCTGCTTTTTCCTGGTCACCCAATCGTGACAGACAAATCCCGCGGCCTTCGCCAAGTCTTCGCCGCGACCGCCCAAGCCGATGATGCCCAGCCGGATGAGCTGCTGTGGCTTTTTGGAGATAGTTCTGGGGGCAACTTCAGGTGCTTTCTCAGTCAGGCCTAGCTCTTCAAGAATGGCTTGTTTTTTCTTGTCATCGGATGCTTTTTTTCTCCAATAGCTCAAAAGAAAAGCGCCGAAAACAGGGATAGAAGCAAATCCTTTCAGGATATCCCTGCGCTTAAGAGGGCTTTTTCTGGCCGGCTCTGTGCTTACTTCATAACTTGATTCTCTTTCTTCTTCCCGTTTCATGAGAATCCTCCCCGATGATTCCTTTTAAAAATTTAGAATTCAGGTCGTTTCTTTCTGAAGATCAACCTGTCCAATCCGATGATGTGGCCGGTAGGAAAGAGGGTCAGAACCCACAGGGCACCCATCTCGATCAGGTTTTTGCTCACAAACAGATAGCTTCCTTCGACTGGGATCGTGGATTTGTAACTAATAAACGGCGGGTTGATGATGTAATAGAAAAATAAAAGGACTATTCCGGCAATACTGGCCACCTGGGTCAGGCACCCTGCTATCAATCCTAATCCGATGGCGATCAGCCCCCAGATATTGAGGAAGTCCACAACCTTTAAGGCTGCGGGATTAGCGACAATCGAAGTGAAAAGGCCAGAAAAGATGCCTTTGGCATCAAGAAGATAGCTGGCCGAAGACCAATAGGGGCTGACAAGCCTAGCGATCCCTTCGTAGAGAAAATGCCATCCAATGAACATCCTGAGTAGAACTAATGCTGTGAGTTGAATGCTCGAATAGTTTAATTCCTTTTGCATCTTTCCTCTCTTTCTTTATTCCAAGAGCCACCGAGTTCGGCGAAGCCAAAAATATAAAAATTTGGATGGTTTGTCAACCATCGGAAGCATCTCAATTTCCATAATGATCATGGCGTTTTAATATATGGGTCCTGTCACGGCGCGTCCCCGTCCGTCCTCGTTCCACCCATCTATTTATGTGAATATGTGCCTCTCAAGGAAATCGAGGTGCTTCCGATGATCTGGGCGGATTTTTATTCAAAGCGGCTGACGATGGTGAGATTCTGCTGGTTGCAGATATCCTTCGCTTCCGGGGTGAATAGAAAGTCAACCCGGTTCTTGTAAAATTCTGCGATCCGTCCGCGCACCATTTTCATCTGGAAATTGAGCATACCGTTTTGTTCGGTAAATCCTTCTCCCAGGACCGCAATCGCGGAGGGTAGCCACCTTGGAGGGAACATCCCCTCAAATTTCCCCCCTTCGCGATAGGCGTTGATTTCTCCTTCCAAAAGTTTCAAGGCCGCGACCTGTCCTTCTTTTGTCTGGCAAGAAAGATTATTTTCTTTAAGCCAGCGCAGAATAGCTTCTTTGTTGGGCACAAGCAGGACCACAGTATAAGGAGATTGATTGTTATAAAGCATGATCTGCTCGATGTAGGGAGAATGGTCGGTGATGGCTTCCTCGATGACTTCCGGGCTGTATTTTTCGCCATCGTTGGCAATCAACAGGCTCTTGACTCTGCCCAGAACATACAAAAATCCATCTTCGTCCAGATATCCGATATCGCCCGTGTAGAGCCAGCCTTCCCTCAAAGCTTCTCGCGTGGCCTTCTCATTCTTCCAGTATCCAATCATCACATTTTCGCCTTTGACAACGATTTCGCCTTTCTCTCCCACAGGCAATGAATTCCCGTTTTCATCGCAGATCTTTAATTCAAGATTTTCGACCGCAGGGCCAGAGGTACCGAGTTTATGCTTCTTGGGACAATTGGCCGAAATAACCGGCGCCGCTTCAGTGAGTCCATAACCCTGATACATCGGGGTCCCGATCGCATAGAAAAACTTTTGGAGCTCGATATCCAGCAGCGCTGCGCCCCCGACAAAATATTCCAGACGCCCGCCAAAATTAGCCCGGATTTTTTTAAAAATGAGGATGTCGTAAAGCTTATAGAGCGGCTTTTTAAAAACTCTCAAGCCCCGGCCCTTGTTCCAGCCCTCCTGGTTGTAGTCATAAGCCAGTTTTAGGGCTTTCTTAAAAAGCGCTTCAACTTTAGGGCCTTTTTCCCGGATCGCTTTTTCGATATTCTTGCGAAAGGTTTTGGCCAGCGCGGGGGCACTGAGCAAGATGGTAGGTTTAATCTCTTTGATGTTCAGGGGAAGATTTCTTAATGTTTCCATGGGAGTTTTTCCCAACTGCACGGACGCTAAGCTCGCGCCGTTTTTCATCAGGGTGTAAATTCCGCAGGTGTGGGCGAAGGCGTGATCCCAGGGCAGAATGAGGAGTGAAACATAATATTCTGGAGTGGGATGGAGCGAGTTCGATTGCTCGACATTGGCCGTGTAATTCCTGTGAGTGAGGATGATGCCTTTAGGGTCGGCAGTTGTTCCTGAAGTGTAGCAGATGTTGGCATAATCGTTTTCTTGAATCGACTGCCAGATGCCATCAAATTCCTTTCCATGCTTTGCTAAATACTCTTCTCCTTTTTTAAGAACCTCGCCCACATAAATCTCATCCCGCTCATATTCTTTCATTGGATCCAGGAGAATCGTCAGTTGAAGGTCAGGGAGGTCTTTTTTGATCTGATGGATTTTGTTCACCTGGCTTTGTGAAATCACGGCCATTTTGCATTCCGAATGAGCCAGTCTGAACTTGAGGTCTGAAAGTTCTGAAACCCTGGGTGAGATGGGAACATTCACGGTGCCCGCGAACAAAATCCCGAGCTCGCTCATCACCCAATCATTCCGGCCTTCCGAAATCAGGGCGGCTCGGTCTCCTTTTTTGAGCCCTAGGCTGATGAGACCGGCAGAAAATTTGTGAACCAATTCCTGCATTGCGGAGTAGGTGGTTCCTTCATATTTATCGCCTCTTTTTTCCCAGATAAGGATATTATTTCCGAATTTTTTAACGCTGTCTTCAAAAAGCTGAGGCAGAGTTCTCTGGGCCATCGTTTCCTCCCCGTTTTTTGGAGTGTCCTAAGAATAGCGCAGGTAAATCAAAAAGTCAAAAGGCAAAGACAGAATGGCTTCGCTCCTGTTCAGGTTTTTCACGCCGTTCCCTCACACCGCCCTTCTCGGCGCCTGCGGAACTCGCAGGGCTCAGACCAGGTCATTCGAAGGCACGCTGCGTTTTCCCCAGCGAGGAAAACTTGCTCGCCTCGAGGCTCCGCTCTCCTTCTCCCTTCGGTCGAGGAACCCTGCCCGCTCCGCCTCTTCACACGGCCTTCTTCATGACCTGGTCCTCGCCCATCTATCTAGGTTCCCTCGAAGAACGGTTCGGGAAGGCTAAACCTTCAATTGTCGCTTCAGCCATTCCTGTCTCTGCCTTATTTATGGCTCTGCACAGATTATTCACCTTTCTTCCCCTCTCCAGGGGAGAAGATGGCGAGCGTGCGATCAATCGCACCACTACATTTTAACTCCTCTGGCTTTATAGACTCTATTGCGAAAAGTGGGGTAAAGCAATAAAGGGCGCAAAAATCCGATAATAGATAAGGCCAGGCTGGTCCCTGTGTGTTCGAAGACCTAGGGGGCGGGTGGGTTTGGTCAAGAACATACAGGGACTGGCCTGGCCACCAACTAGGAAATCATTATCTTGGCCTAAACAACAACTCTACTTTTCGCAGAGCTGGCTTTATATTGCGCTTTGATAGCGACATGAACTAGTCTATTCTTTGTTTAGAATTTGTGGTATATGCTCTATTGTCAGAGAGAAATCAAAAAATGTCGGAGGGAATTTGATGAAGATTCGAATGAGATTTTTTAAGTATTTTTGTTTCTTGATGATAGCTCTTGTTCTAGCCATTCTATTCCCAACGCAGGCAATCGCAGCTCGAACAGACGGAAGCAGAGCCGTTGTTTTCAATCATGAAACAAAAAATGAAACTCAAGTTTTCTCACTCAGCAATGATTTTATCCAGTGTTCGATTGTGATTGAATTTGAGCGCCTCAAACGAGACAAAGTCAGCGCACTCTCTTCTTGGCTCTCAAAATCCAATGCCTCTTCGGTCGCGGTTGAAACGGATGCCGACTTTAAAGTGGATGTGATGTGGACAGACTGGCAGGCTCCCGGAAAAGTCAATAACGCTGAAAATCCGGTTGAATTTTCCAAGAGCAATTTTCTTTTCAGGGAATATATCGAAAGGAACACACCGGGAGGCGCCAGAGAGCTGGCTTTGATATTCAAAGGCCGTGACGAGATTCCACTTGAGATTTGCCTGACCTATAAACTTGAGCCAGATGCGTTTTATGTGAGACGGAAATTGGCCATCCGGGACTCTTTCAAGCCTGAAAAGCCTTCCGAATCACCTCTGGCCCGCCACTTCCTCCGCTGGGTTTGGCCCTGCCATTCCGCGTTGGTGCTATCACGTAATATCTCGGCCTTTAAGCGAGGCGGATTTGGTCAGCCCGTCGCCTTTCTTCTTGAGCAGGGAGGGGCATTTTTTGGATTAGAGTATCCCACATCGGAAAATTCTTTCCAGCTCTTTTTGGACAGAAATCCTGAAATCGCTTGCGGCCAGGAGATGGGCGAGAGAATCACGGACTCTTGGGTTGAGAGTGAGTGGGTTGTCGAGGGGATTTCCCCGGACTCGAATGTCAAACTCTGGTTTTGGAAATATCTGGACAGGATTCGGGTGGCTCCCCTTCGACCTTATCTTCTCTATAACTCCTGGTACGACCTGGAAGCGCCGGAATATGTGAAGAAGCCAGACCGGTTTCTGAATGAGGCGAATGGGCTGCGAGCCATAGATTATTTTCGCAAGAATCTGTATGAAAAGCGCGGCTTGAGCTTGGATGCTTTTGTGCTGGATGATGGCTGGGATATCTACCAAAGCGACTGGGTTGTGAGCAAGGAGCAATTTCCCCGGGGATTTGCTCCTTTCCTCGAAGCCTTAAAACCCATGAGAACGAGGTTCGGGCTTTGGCTTGGACCCATCGGCGGCTATTCCAACCGCCATCTGCGTGTGGGCTGGATGAAAGAGCACGGCTATGAAGTTGTTGGCGATCAGATGTGTGTGGCCGGAAAACACTACCATGCGCTCCTCAAGCAGCGGGTCACAGATTTTGTCCGGAACTCGAGCGTTCGCTATTTCAAATGGGACGGAATTCAGTTTAGCTGCAGCGAACCAGACCATGGCCATCTCTCGGATATTTATTCGCGCCGGGCTGTCATGGAATCCGTGATCGATCTCTGCCGCTCTGTGCGTCTAGAAAACCCTGATGTTTTCCTCAACATCACTTCCGGAACATGGCTCAGCCCTTGGTGGGTAAAGTACGCCAACACTATCTGGATGCAGGGTCAGGACTACGGTTTTGCCAATGTGCCATCAATTAGTCTTCGAGACAGAGCGATCACCTACCGCGATTTTGTGCTCTACGATGACCTGAGGAGGCAGGATTTCTGGTTTCCGATTGCAAACCTGATGACCCATGGAATTATCAAGGGTCAGCTTCTCCCGTTTGAGGGCGCAGAGGAGCCTCTTGAAAAATTCACTGACGATATGCTCCTGTATCTGGCGCGCGGCATTTCTATGTGGGAACTTTACATATCGCCGGATTTGCTGACTGATGGTCAGTGGGATGCGGTGGCTGGTTCTGTTTGCTGGGCAAAAGACAGGTTTGATGTGCTCTCGTCGACAGAGATGGTCGGAGGCGACCCGGACAAAGGCGAGCCTTATGGCTATGCCCATTTTCTTGGAAAGCGCGGCATCTTAGCTTTGCGCAACCCGATTATCGAACCTCAGACTTTGAAGCTGGAGCTTTCGATAAGAATCGGGCTGGATGCCGATGCAAAAAACTTGGTTCTAGAGAGAGTGTATCCGACAAGGTGGATATCGCCAGAACTGCAAAAAGCCGGGGCAGTTTTGGAGATTCCACTTCAAGGGTTTGAGACCGCTGTTTATGAGATTTATCCGCTGGAAATGGTGTCAGAACCACTTCTCGCTGGCGTGATATTTGAAGCCGCCTCTGAAGGAAAAAATAGCTATGCTCTAAAATTATTTGAGTCTGGGGAGGGAGCAAAGTTACTTAACCCAGAGAGAGTTCAGGCCATCCGCTATCTCGGCAAAACGATCAAGCCTCAAGAGTTTAAACTTTCGGCCACCTCAAATCCCCAACCGATCGAGAATATTTCATTCAAAGAGCAAACGAGCGCCGGTCAATGTTTGATTGATTCGGGTTTTAAACTTAAGGAGACTATCCCCGAAGCAACTGTGGCTTTTTTGCTCGAACCAGTCAAGGAGTTCGTCGGTAAGAAAGAACCGGAAGTTACATTACTTTTGGACGGGAAAAGAGTGGAAGCAAAGGTTGAGAAAGAAAAAGGGAATTGGGCTTGGTACAAACTGAGAGTCCAGCCGGGCGAACATTCAGCTCAGGTTCAAATTGCCTTAGCGCCAGATGAACAGGAATGGAAAGGGGCTGCCTCAGCCTGGGTCATCTGCCTGGAGAAGCCAAAGGCCGAGGAAATTTTTTTCAACCTCAAGCAGAAAATAACTCGCTCACGGCCCATGCCTCCCTCTCCTTTTGCTTCTGGCGTGATTTGTAAGAATATCAAGCTAGGCGAGACTGATACAGTGATCAAACGCTAGGGGGTATCATAACAAACTGTCCAAGAGCGCAATGACACTTATGAAAGATGAAATTAATTCGCCTTCTCCCCCCTTTAGATAAAGGGGGGATATAGTGGGGAATTAAAATCACATTTTATAGGTAATATTGAGCTTTTAATAAATTGTAATTATTTTAGTTACATATTTGCGCAGGATCATGAGGACTGGGTCATATTTTTAGTGGTGCGATTTATCGGTCCTCCACCCTCCCCCTTGGAGGGGGAGGGAAAGGGAGGAGGAAGTCGGATAAACCCGATCACTACAATATTTTGAGAGGCATCATGCCGCCCCAATCCGGAAGAAATGGTCTGGAGATTTTGGCAAGACGCTATGCATAAGCGCTCGAGCTGGCGATGATTCTGACTGCAATCCAGCCAGCGCCGGCGGGATTCTTGGGACATTGCTAGGACACAAAAACATCCCTGATTACTGGAAGCAAGGCTTGGCTGAGGTCGAGCCGCTCAATTTTAAGTACACGACAACCTCGCTTCAGGAAGCCTATGAATTATCCTTTCTATCTCGGAGACGTCGTAATTTACGGCAACGAGCCTTCAAAACCATTGCATTGAAAAGGGCGATGAAAGCACCTTTTTTCTGTGATAGCCATGATCAGGAATAGGGTCCTGTCACGGCTCCTCCCCGTCCGTCCTCACCTCCGCTCCCCCAAGATAACCGCAAAGGAGATGATTCAAGCGCCGTGAGGCTCCGGGCGGG
>Ga0315280_10005431_pt1 | contig 18166 bp, 15 predicted proteins | sample YL17G06_40_MG_FD_203697 | JGI IMG/M metagenome (GOLD analysis project Ga0315280, IMG submission 203697) | Sediment microbial communities from Yellowstone Lake, YNP, Wyoming, USA - YL17G06_40 | ecosystem: Environmental > Aquatic > Freshwater > Lake > Sediment | place: USA: Wyoming | collected... | reverse complement strand
TTATATTGTCCAGCCGGATCTCCCGTTTGGGCATATCGCTGCTCATCGGCGATCGTCAGGAGATTCAGCCGGTTCAGCAGATTACGCACTTCGACGAAAACCTTGGTATAGAAGCGGTTGATGCGGAAGCCTTTATCGCCGATCATGTCAATGTTCAGGGTGTAGGGCATGCGCCGGGTGTTTCGGGTTTTCCAGGCGTCGGCGTCCTTGGCCGGGGGACTCCAGGGCATGCCGCTGCCGTATTCGACGATCAGATTGAGTCCCAGGTTTTCCGTGTAGGGAATGTCAAAGTAACGTTGTTTGTCCAGAGTGCGCAGATCAAGGTTTGCCGAGACGGTGTGGCGCTGATCCCAATCCAGGTAAATTTCCGTGGTGGGGATGTTGTAGCGATCATAATAGTCCTCATACCCAGCCCGCGAAGAAGAACTCTTGCCCCGCGCAAATGAGTAGGTGTAAGTCAGCGTTCCGGAAAAATAGCGGATGCGGGGGCGGATCAGGGTGACTTCAAAGCCGCGCACGTTGCCATAATCGGTATTGACGTAAAGTCCGTACCAGTTGGTGGGGTTGTAGTACACCGGCAGAATGTCAGTCAGACCGGTAATGTCCTTGTAAAAGCCGGTAATGTTCAGCACCAGGTCGTTGGCAAACTGGTGCTTGACGCCCAGTTCGTATGAAGTCGTCCGTTCCGGGTTGAGATTGGCGTTGCCCATAATGGGAAACCCGCCGCCGCCAAATGCGAAGGTCAGATTCCGGAACATGTAATCGAAGCGAGGCACCTGGAAATAGCGGCCGTAATTGAAATACAGCACGTCGCGGTCGGTGATGGGATGCGAAATGCCCAGGCGCGGAGACCAGGCAGATTTGGACTGAACTGCAGTAGGATCCTTGATCTGCCCGCTGGGCAGCACCGGATCTTCCGGATTGCCGGGATAACTGTCCCAATTGGCTTTGAAGTAATCAAAGCGGAGTCCAGCGTTGACAATCAGGCCCTCAAATTCCATTTTGTCCTGGACGTAGGCTGCCAGCGAGTAGGGGAAAATGCGGTAATCCTCGCCGTAATTCTGACCGCCGGAAACATACTGGACATCATAGTACATGACATCATAATAGCTGCCCTCGACGCCCGTTTTCATCTGGTGGTGGGGATTGATCTGGCTGGTGAGGTGGAACTGGGCGTTGTAGGTGATGTTTTCATCTTCGTGCCAGCGATAGGGATGATAAGTGTTGCCCTGGCCATATTTGAAATAGCCGTCATCATCCTTGGCGCCCATGCCGAAGCTGGGCAATTCGTTCCAGGGGATCCAGGTCGAATCGGGACCAACTTCTGAAGCGTCCACGAAGCCGTTATGATTGTTATCGGTGTAAAGATCATGATCGGGGCCAAAAACTCGGTAGTCCCATAAGCCGTTGCGGTTCAGGTCTTCTGGAACGTTGTCAAAACGACCATCGCCATCCAGGTCTTCCGTAGTCGCCATCCCGTCATTCTCGCCATAATCATTAGTGAAGGGCAGGCCGTCCAGACCCAAATCATGGCCATAATCGGGGATGCCATCGCGATTGCTGTCCAATTCGTAATCGAACTGGGCGTTGCCGTTCAGATCTTCGGTGTACTGAACAATGCCATCGCCGTTGACATCCACCCAGGCGGGATTCTGGCCACTCACGCCATAGATCATTTCGCCCATGTCGAGGCGGCCATCTGCATCCTGATCCTCATTGGTGTTTTCGAGAATGTTATTGTGCAACTTGGTGCGGTAAGCGTTTAAGCGGGCTTCATAGAAGGTTTTTTGACTCAGGGTATGGGTGAGGGTGAATCCAAATTGATTAGCCCGAGCCTCGTAATCCGGCGTGTTATCGAACAGGACGAACTGGTCGAGGCTACGGTTGGCGTTCAGGTCTTCGCTGTCCATGACGCCGTTGCCATTGATGTCATTCCACTCGCTGGCTTCCTTGATGCCATCGCCATTCAGATCCACCCACTGTTCGTAGGTGCCATTGCCGTTCAAATCAGTCCACTCCGTGTCGAGGTGGCCGTTGCCGTACCAGGGATGGCCGCTGGCATCCACCAGCAAGGCATCTTTGGCGATATCAGGATTCCGGTCCTCAATGGTGGTACGCTGCCATTGCGGATACTCGCGGATGTTCGCGGAATGGTAGTCATTATTATAGAGAAACCCGCTCAGAGCCAGCCTGACCTTGGGAGTCGCATTATAGGTCAGCTTACCCTGAAGGGTGAAGGGTTTGGCATCGGTGTGAGGGTAATTGCCTTCGGAGGGTGCATATTCCGAAGAGACGAAGAAGCGCAGGTTGCGCACCAAGGGCACCGGACCGCCCAGCGTTCCCTCCACATCCCAGAGCTGTTCATGCCAGGGATCGCTCCGATAACCGCTGAAATCGGACGTTTTGGCGCGTATGATGCCGTTGTACTGGGGGCCGCCCTCTTTCAGCACCATGTTGACGATCCCGGACTGCGCGGATCCGTACTCAGCTCCGAAGCCGCCCGTCTGCACGGAAACTTCCTGCAGAGCCAATTCCGGGATGTCGCTGTCAAAGGTTCCCGAAAGCGGATCGGCGACAACCGCCCCATCAATCAGATAGGCCACTTCCTGCCCCCGTCCACCGCGAACGTGCAGCGTGCCGTTTTCCTCGACCGCTCCGGCGGTGAGCGCCAGGATTTCCTGCATCTGGTCCACCGGCATTCTGGCCAGGTTCTCGGCTGAAGTGGTCACGCGGCTGGCGGTGACATCCCTCTCAATCAGCGGCTTTTCCGCCACCACGATAATCTCTTCACCGGCTTCTAAGACGGTGGGCTTCAGCCTGAAATCCAGCTTGCTGGTCAGATCCGTCTGGACCACCACGCGCTGCACCAGCACCTCTTTGTAGCCCACCATGCTGGCCTTCAAGCTGTAGGCGCCGGGCGGAAGGTTCAGGATGAAGTATTCCCCGTTCAGGTCGGTGGTGGCGCCCAGAGTTGTGTTCAGGACAACCACGTTGACGGAGGGCAGGGGATCGTTTGTATCCGCATCAACAATGCGGCCGGCAATTTTGCCCGTGGTCCCGGCGAAGGCTATCAGGCCCCAACTCATTGCGGCGAAAAGCCCCAGAGACAACCCCGCCGTGAGCAACATTCGTGGTCCTGTCTTTTTCGTTTTCATGGTCCCACCTCTTATCGCCCCGGACAGAATTCTCGAGGCAAAAGCTGGCAAAAGCTGAATTTGAGCAAAAGATTAAAGTATTTTTCCTACAAAGTCAAGTAAAAATTCAAGAATTTCTGCTGTAAATCCTCAATTTGCACAATTCTTCGCAAGAAGGGACTTATCGGGGGTCCTGTTCAGGGCAGACTGATTCGCTGAATTTCCAGCGCGCGGCCGCTCTCCGCGGCGATGCTGATCAGAGCAGCGTTCAGGCGCAGGTTTTCATCGGCTATTTCGTAGCGTTGCGGAGTGCCCAGCAGGAAGCGGCGCAGCGCCACCTTGCGATTCAGGCCGATGACGGAATCTATCGGGCCGGTCATGCCCACGTCGGTGATGACGGCGGTGCCGCCCGGGAGAACGCGCTCGTCGGCCGTCTGCACGTGGGTGTGAGTGCCGATGACCGCCGAAACCAGGCCATCCAGATGCCAGAACAAAGCCTGCTTCTCGGCGGTGGCCTCAGCATGAAAATCTACGATGATCACGGGAGTCTGGGGGCGCATTCGTTCCACTTCCTTCTTGCCCAGGCGGAAGGGGCAGTCAATGGGGTACATGAAGGTGCGCCCCTGAAGGTTGATGACACCGACTTTTTCGCCGCGGCGCAATTCATAGACGTTAGAACCAAAGCCGGGGTTGTCGGGGGGATAGTTCAGGGGTCTGAGCAACGCCGCTTCCTCCCCGATGAGCTTATGGCCTTCTTTGCGATCCCAGATGTGGTTGCCGCTGGTGATGACGTCAACCCCCATCTGCCGCAGCTCGAAGAATTCGCGCGGCGTAATGCCCTTGCCCTCCGTCGCGTTTTCGCCGTTGGCGATGCAAAAGTCAACATCATACTTGCGCAACAGAGTCGGCAGCAGTCTGGCCGTCAGATCGCGCCCCGGCTTGCCGACAATATCAGCGATGAAGAGAACGTTCAGCGACTGCGATTTGGGCATGGTTATGGATGCTTATTTGGCAAAATCAATAGCGCGAAACTCGCGGATCACGGTGACTTTGATCTGGCCGGGATATTCCATTTCCTTCTGGATCTTGCGGGCAATCTCGCGAGCCAGCTCTTGAGCGGCGTTGTCGCCCACCTTGTCGGATTCCACCATGACGCGGATTTCACGCCCCGCCTGGATGGCGAAGGATCTGGAGACGCCGGCGAACGAGGTGGCGACTTCTTCCAGCCGTTCCAGGCGCTTGACGTAGCCTTCCAGCGTCTCGCGCCGCGCTCCCGGACGCGAACCGGAAATGGCATCGGCAGCCTGGATCAAAACGGAAATCGGCGATGATGAGTCAACATCCCCGTGGTGGGCGGCGATGGCGTTTTGCACCACCTGGTTCTCGCGATACTTTTTCACAATTTCCAGGCCGATGGTGGTGTGCGTGCCTTCGGTGTAGCGGTCAATGGCTTTGCCGACGTCGTGCAGGAGCCCCGCGCGCTTGGCGAGCTTGGCGTCCAGTTCCAGCTCAGCGGCCATCAGGCCGGACAGAAATGCCACTTCAATGGAATGCTGAAGCACATTTTGCCCGTAGGAAGTGCGGTAGGCCAATTTGCCTAATAATTTGATCAGTTCGGGATGCAGACCGTGGACGCCTACCTCTAGACAGGCCTGTTCGCCGATCTGGACCAACTGCTCCTCCATCTCCTTTTCCACCTTCTTGACCACCTCTTCGATGCGCCCCGGGTGGATGCGGCCATCGATGATCAAGCGCTCTAAGGCCATGCGGGCAATTTCGCGACGCAGAGGATCGAAACCGGACAGCACCACCGTCTCGGGCGTATCGTCCACGATGATCTCGACGCCGGTGGCGGTTTCAAAGGAGCGGATATTGCGGCCTTCGCGGCCGATGATGCGGCCTTTGATCTCTTCGTTAGGCAGATTGACGACCGACACGGTGGTCTCCACGCCGTGTTCCACCGCGGAGCGCTGGATGGCCTGAACGACGATCTCTTTGGCTTCACGGTTGGCGGTGAGCCTGGCCTGCTCGCGGATGATGCTGACTTCCTCGGCGGCCTCCTGCTTGGCGCGGTCAATCAAATTCTGCTTTAGCTGCTCCAAAGCCTCCTCGGAGCTCATGCGCGCGATGCGTTCAAGCTGCTGAGTGGCCTCCTGCATCCTGGATTCCAGTTGCTCCGATCTGCTGCGCAATTCCTGATCTTGGGAGCGAATTCGGTCGCGTTCGCTCTGCAGTTCTCGCGAAGTCTTTTCGAGCTCCTCGAAGCGACGTTTTAGGGAAGTTTCACGGTCGGCGAGTTTGCGTTCGTGGGCTTCTATCCCCTTGCGGCGTCTTTCGATTTCGGCGTCAGACCTGGCCTTGAGTTCAAGCTGGGCGTCTTTAGCCTCTAAGAGCTTTTCCTTTTTTAGGTTTTCTGCCTGCTTCTCAGCTTCCCGCAGGATGCGCTGGGCAACTTGCGAGGCCGATTCGACGCGCTTTTGTTCGGCCAGGTGGTGCAGCGCCCAGCCGATCAGCAGACCAATGACGGCGGCCACCGATGCGACGATGATGTCTAGAGTCGAGAACATGCCGTCTCCTGGGTGATATATTCAAATTCCCCCGCCCAAAAAGCGAGGCGGGGGAACTGGGCCATGACAGAAAATATATATCCCTGCGAACAACCTGGAATTTTAAAGAGAACCATGTCGCCATGGTGGGGGCCTCCCTAAGCGTTTCTTACTTCCACTGCCCTGTTCGGGTCCCGACGCAAGGTCGGGATGAGGCCTGTATTACGCGCCTGAGAGGTAGGCTCCCTCTCTTTAACTGTTGGTTCTTTTAAAACAACGCAGGTTGTTTCGCAGGGAATATCTATGAAATTCAGGGTTGCTCCGACGCTTTTAGATCTGGGCTTGCGCGCAGCGTTCTACGAGGCGGCGAGAACGGTTGGCAATTTCACGGCCAAAATCCGCAGCCTCTTGCTGGTACTGCTCCAACTGCTTTCTGGTTCGCAAAAGTTCATCCGCCAGGTTCAACGCGGCTAGAATAGCGTTTTTTATGGGTGAAATATCCTTATCGGTCTGATTCAATAAGCGCATGCGCCGATCCACCATGTCGGCGACCTGCTGCAAATATTTCGCGTCGTCATAGCCGGTGACCGAATACTCAGCGTTCAGAATCTTGATGCGCACCGACGGTTTGGAATCAGCAGGCAAAGCTTATCCAATTCAAGTGAAAGGAAAATTGAGAACGCTTACAGCCCTTCAAGCTTTTGGAGCAAATCCGTCACCTTGCACCGAATCAACTCCTCCTTCTGCAGATCGCGCTGGTTGCTCAGCAGCTCGTCGCGCTGCGCGGTCAACTGACTATTCTCCTGGGCTTTCAGGGTTATCTGATCTTCCAGATCACTGACCTTCGAGCGCAGTTCGTCATTTTCCACCCGGAGCTTCCTTTGCTGATCTATCAAGGCGTTGACTCTACGCTCCAACTCCTCAAATTGAGACAAATCCATAAACAGCGACAGCTCGAATTGACCGATTTTTTTCCCTTGCGCTGCTGGCATGACGATTACGACCTCAGCCGGGCCGCGAAGGTTTGGGACATCCTGTTCACCACGTGCTCAATGGCCGCATCCGCTTCGGCGTCGGTCAGGGTGCGTTCCAACGATTGAAACTTCAGCCGGAAGGCCAGGCTCTTCAGCCCCGGCCCAACCTGCGCTCCGCGATAGACGTCGAAAAGCTCGCAGCTCACCAGGTGCTGTCCGCCCCAGCTCCGCATCTTCTCCAGCACCTCTCCCGCCGGCAGGTCTTCAGCGACCGTGAAGGCCAGGTCGCGTTGCACGGGCGGGAACTTGGGGAAGGGACGATACGCCCGCCGCCCGCCGCTGGCCGCCGCCAGTTCCGCGACGCCGAACTCGAAGGCGAAAACCGGCGCTTCGATTTCAAACATCTGGGCTATCGCCGGGTGAACCTGCGCCACATAGCCAAGGTTCTGGTCCCTGAAACGCACTTGCAGAGCGTCTGCGGTGCTATACTTTATATCATAACAAAAAAACCCCGTCGTGTCAAGTGATATTTCTGCTAACATTTCCTGGACCATGCCTTTCAGGTCCAGGAAATTAACCGGCTCCTGAGCCAGGTCCCAGCGGCCCGGCTCGTGAGCGCCGGTCAGCAACCCGCCGACGGCGTCCCACTCGCGATGCCCGCCGTTCTGGGCCGAAAAGACGCGGCCGATCTCGAAGATGCGCAGATCGGGCAGGCCGCGGTGCAGGTTATGGCTGGCAACTCTCAGCAAACCGGGCAGCAACCCGTTGCGCAGATAGGCCATGTCTTCGCTGGCGGGATTTTTCAGCTTCAAGGGCGGCGGGTAATCGGGAAGCGACACTTCCCGCGCCGAAAGCAGAGAGGAACTCGTAACCTGAGTAAATCCGAGTCTGATGAGAACGTCGCTCAGTTTTTCCCAGGCGGCATCGGAAGGGGCGTGCGGCACGGTCAGCGGCACTGGGGCATTCTCAGCGCTGGGAACGAGGTCATAGCCGTGCAGACGCGCCACCTCTTCAATCAGGTCAATTTCGCGCTCGAGATCGGGGCGGAACGAAGGCGCCTGGACATCCACGGCCTGCTCATGCCCAAGCACCAGATAGGAGCATTCCAACGCCTTGAGGTGCTTCAAAATCTCCTTCTTGGGGATTTTGGCGCCCAGGATTTGCTGGACGCGGGCGGGGCGCAGTCTGATGACTCGGGGCGGGATCGGTTTGGGATAAACGTCAGCCACGCCTTTAGCGACTTCGCCGCCGGCCAGTTGCACGATCAGTTCGGCAGCGCGATCCAGCGCCGAAATGGTGGCTTCCGGATCCGCACCGCGCTCGAATCGGCGGGAAGAGTCGGTAGGTAGATTCAGCAGCCTGGAGGTACGGCGCGTGTTCAGAGGATCGAAATAGGCGCTCTCCAGCAACAAATCGGTCGTGTCATCGGAAATCTCGCTGTTCAGGCCGCCCATAACTCCGGCCAGCGCCACGCCGCGCTCGGCGTCGCAGATCAGCAGCATGCGCTCGTCTAAAATGTGCTCCTGTTCATCGAGGGTGATAAACCTCTCCCCCTTTCGAGCGCAGCGCACGCGAATACGATGACCTTCCAGACGGTTGAAGTCAAAGGCGTGCATGGGGTGACCCTTTTCCAGCAGCACGTAGTTGGTCACGTCCACCACATTGCTAATGGCGCGCAATCCAGCGGCTTCCAAGCGCCAGCGCATCCAATCCGGCGAAGGGGCGATCTTGACCCCCTTGATGATGCGGGCGCTGTATCGCGGACAATATTTGGGCTCAAGAATCTCGATGGAAGTGATATTTTCGATCCGCGGACCGGTTTCTTCGATGCTGGGTCGTGGCATGCGCAACGGAACTCGCAAAGCCGCGGCGATTTCGCGGGCGACGCCGATGTGGGAAAGGCAATCGGGCCGGTTGATGGTAACCTCCAATTCGAGCGCCCAATCGCGCGGGCCGATGACATCGCGCAGGGGCTTGCCCACCGGCGCACCCGGGTCGAGCACCAGGATACCTTCGGCGTCTTCGGAAAGCATCAGCTCCTTGCCAGAACAGATCATCCCGGTGGAAATGACGCCGCGCACCGGCCGGGCTTCAATCAGCGTGCCATCCGGTAAGCGGGTTCCGGCCTCGATAAAAGCGATCTTCTGACCGGCGCGCACATTGGGCGCACCGCAAACGACCTCAAAGCCTTTGTCTCCCACATCCACACGGCAGAGGGTGAGCCTGTCGGCGTTGGGGTGCTGGCGAACCTCAAGCACTCTGCCGACAAAAATCCCATCCAGCGCCGGGCCGACCGGTTCGACGTTATTCACCTCCAGCCCGGCCATGGTCATGAGCCCGGCCAGCTCCGTAGGTGAAAGCGAAAAGTCAACGAAGTCCTTCAGCCAGAGATAAGAGACGCGCATGTCGGGGATTTAGGATTGGAGATGCATTCTATTAACAACTAAAGAATAAGATAAGTTTTTGCGAAGCATAAATTTGCGTGAGTGCCGCAAGGCACAAATCCTTTATGCTGTGTTAGGTGAAGCAGTTATATAGATGCTGCCCTTTCATATTCTAACAATAAAGTCTCAATTAATTCTTTAACAGAGACGATTTTATCTACTCTAAAGGCGTTTGCACCTGCGAATGCGAACCCATCCTCAAGTTTTCCTTTTTTAGCCTTGGTCAGGGCTAGAGCGATACAGTATGGGACTTTTCTGAAGTCACAAGTTTTCAAACATTTCCACGGACATTTAAATGGTTTTCGAACACCTGATGATACCTCATCTAAAAATTTGTTTCGTATCGCCCTGCCCGGTAATCCAACAGGACTGTCAATTATAATTAAATCTTCTTCTTTGCACTTTACATATGCTTCTTTGAATCTTACATCTGCATCGCACTCATATGTTGCTACAAATCTGGTTGCCATCTGCACTCCCTGCACTCCTAATTTGATGAATTTGTGGATATCTACTCCAGTATATATACCTCCCGCAGCAATGACTGGAATATTTTTGTTGAATTGCTGCTCAAAAGTTTTGATTACTGAAATGACCTCATGGAGTATTTTCTCCAATGTATAATTAGGATCATTTATTTGCTCCTTTTTGAAACCGAGATGTCCGCCAGCTAAAGGACCTTCCACAACCACAGCATCAGGGACGTGATTATAGTTCTTTACCCAATATTGAAATATAATATTGGCAGCCCTTGCAGAAGATACAATAGGAACAACCTTTATGGGGACTTTTCTCAAAATATCCAGCGATAATGTTTTTGGATTCTTTAATGGGAGCCCGGCGCCCAAAAAAACCAGATCCGCACCTTCTTCTACTGCCACCAGTGAAAGTTCATCATAATCTGAGAGAGCAACCATTATATTGACTCCAATAATTCCGTTGGTCATTTCCCTCGCTTTTCTTATTTCTTTCCGGAGAGCCCTTTTATTTGCCTCTCTGAAATTTTTGGCAAAGTCAGGTTCAAGCATACCAATTCCAGCGGTACCAATAACTCCAATACCCCCCTCGTTCGCCACAGCCGAAGATAGTCCTGCTAAAGAAATGCCAACACTCATCCCTCCTTGAATGATGGGTATTTTGGCCTCAAGTTCAGCTATTCTTAATTTGGGTATCTTCTCTGAATTCATAATTCATCTACCTCTATTTATTTCGCCTAACAGTTTGCGGATAAAGGAAGTTGCCGAAGGCAATTTGGGCGAAGCCACATGACCTGATGCCATGTGAACCTCAGAATTGCTGGAGGAACCGCAAGTCGTTTTCATAGAACAGCCGGATATCATCCACGCCGTACCAGAGCATGGCAATGCGCTCTATGCCCAAACCGAAGGCGAAACCGGTCCACTCCTCGGAATTGATTCCTAAACCTTCAAGGACGTTGGGGTCCACCATGCCCGATCCACCCATTTCCAGCCAGCCTTTCTCCTTGCAGACGCGGCAGCCCTGCCCGTGGCAGAGGAAGCAGGTGACATCCACTTCGGCGGAAGGTTCGGTAAAGGGGAAATAGTGCGGCCGGAAGCGAATCTGAGTGTCTTCCCCGAATAGCGAGCGATAAAAGGCCAACAGAGTGCCTTTCAGATCGGCAAAGGTGACTCCGTGATCCACATAAAGGCCTTCGACTTGATGAAACACGGGGAAATGCGTGGGATCGGGCTTGTCCTTGCGATAGACGCGGCCGGGAGCGATCATGCGCACGGGCAGCTTGCCTCGTTGGAGCACGCGAATTTGTACCGGGCTGGTCTCCGTACGCAGCAGATGGTCTGAATCGAGGTAGAAGGTGTCCGCTTCGTCGCGCGCAGGGTGCCATTCGGGAGTGTTCAGGGCCGTAAAGTTGTAATAGGTGGTCTCAATTTCCGGGCCGGTTTCTACGACAAAACCCATGGAACGGAAGATGCTCTTAACACGGGCTTCGACCTGAGCCAGGGGGTGTCGGCGCCCGATCACCGGCCGGCGGCCGGGCAGGGTCAGGTCAAGAGTCGGAGCGGTCAGCTTGGCCGCTTCGAGATTAGCCTGGCGGCGGGCGATTTCATCCTGGATGCGGTTCTTTAGAAGATTGAGTTCCGCCCCTCTGGCCGGGCGATCCGGCAGCGGCAAAAGCCCCAGATCTTTGAATTTGGCCGTCAGCAGACCTTTTTTGCCCAGGAAGCGCACGCGCAATCCTTCCAGGTCGCGGCGATTCTGCGCCCGGGCTAATTCTGCCTCAAAGAGTCTGGATAAATCGTCCAGATCGGACATCTGATCAATCGCCATTCAGGATAACTTGGGCTGCCGCTTTATTTACAAGGAGTCGGGGCCAGGCAAGACCCCGACTGATTTGTGCGAAATCACGTGCTAAGCGATCTATGACCGCACAGAAGCTACGATCTGAGCGAAGGACTCGGGATCGCGGGCGGCGATGTCAGCCAACGCTTTACGATCCATCTCCATCCCCTTGGCTTTTAGCGCCATGAGGAAGCTCGAGTAGCTCAGGCCATGCAAATGGCAGGCGGCATTAATGCGAGTGATCCAGAGGCGGCGGAACTCGCGCTTCTTGCGGCGCCGATCCCGGTAGGCAGAGAGGCGAGCTCGGCTAACGGTCTGGCGCGCGCTGGTAATCAGACGGCTGCGCGCACCCCAGTATCCTTTGGCGCTTTTGATGATCTTTTTGCGGCGCCGGCGCGAAGCCGGCGCGTTGGTGGCTCGTGGCACGGAAGACTCCTGATTACTTCACGATCATGCGGCGCACCCGCGGCTGATCGGTCTTGTCCACCCAGCCGGCTTTGCGCAGGTTGCGCTTGCGGTGCTGCGATTTCTTGGTCAAAATGTGCGAATGATAAGCCTTTTTTCGCTTGATCTCTCCGCTGGCGCTGAAACGGAAGCGCTTCTTAGCGCCGCTCTTAGTTTTCATTTTAGGCATGGGGATCCCTTTAGTTTAAAACATATGAAGAAGGCCAAATTCCTAAGTCGGGGTCGAGGGCGACCCCGACTATTTCTTGAATAACATCACCAGCTATTTCTTTGCCAGAATCAGCACCAGGTTGCGGGCGCCTTCCATTTTGGGAGCGGATTCGACTTTGGCGACGTCCTGAAGGACTCCCGAGAATTTCTTCAAGACCATTTCGCCGAACTCTCTGTGAGTAATCAGGCGCCCCCGAAAAATGACCGAAACCTTGACCTTGTTTCCCTGCGTCAGAAACTTGCGCGCGGCGTCAGCCTTGAAGGCGAAATCATGGTCGCTGATCTTCGGGCTCAAGCGAATCCCTTTGATCTGGCCGGAAGCGTGCTTTTTCGAACCGCGCTCCTTCTTGGAAATCTCATACTGATATTTGCCAAAATCCATAATCTTGCAAACCGGCGGCTTGGCGGTGGGAGCGATTTCGACCAGATCCAATTCCTGCTCGCGCGCCATAGCCTGCGCCTCCCGGATATCAATGATCCCCACCAGAGAGCCATCGTTGGCGATCAGGCGCACCGGGGTGATGCGAATCTGCTCGTTGATGCGGACGTCTCGGCCCGGGATCGGCCGTTGCACTGGCCTTCTCTTAATACTCATCCTCCTTAATTTAGACTGCGCTTCTGCTTTATGGTCTCGTGCATCAGAGCCACCACCTCCTCCAGGCTTTTGCTCCCCTGGTCGCCTTTGCCTTTCAGGCGCAGGGAAACGGTTTCATTCTCGACTTCGCGCGCGCCGACGATGAGCATGACCGGCACTTTCTCCAACTCCGCCTGGCGGATCTTGTAGCCGATCTTCTCGCTGCGCAGGTCGGCTTCAACGCGCAGGCCCTGGGCTGACATCCGGGATTTCAGCTTCCCGGAATAGTCGTGCTGCTTATCGGTGATGGGCAGGATGCGCGCCTGCACCGGGCAGATCCACAGCGGGAAATCGCCGGCGTATTCCTCGATCAAAAGGCCGATGAAGCGCTCCAATGAGCCGAAGACCGCGCGGTGAATCATGGCTGGACGATGGCGTTCACCGTCCGTGCCGATGTATTCCAGCTCGAAGCGTTCCGGCATGGAAAAATCCAACTGCACCGTGCCGCACTGCCAGGAGCGTCCCAGGCAATCGCGGATATGAAAATCTATCTTGGGCCCATAGAAGGCGCCCTCGCCCGGGTTCAGGTCGTACTTGATCTGCGCTTTAGCCAAGGCGTTGGCTAATGCGGTTTCCGCGCGCCGCCACATCTCGGCGGTGCCGATGGACTTTTCCGGCTGCGTGGAAAGCTCGACGCGGTAGTCTTCAAAACCGAAGGCTTTATAGACTTCCAGAATCAGCCTGATGACGCCAACGACTTCGTCTTCGATCTGCTCCGGCAGGCAGAAAATGTGCGCATCGTCCACCGTAAAGGACCGGACGCGAATCAAGCCGTGTAGCTCGCCGGACTTTTCAAAGCGATGCACCAGACCCAGCTCGCCCATGCGCACGGGCAGATCGCGGTACGAGAACTGATACGACCGATAAATCAGCAGGCCGCCGGGACAGTTCATGGGCTTGATGGCGAAGTCGCGCTCCTCGGCCTTGGTGAAATACATGTGCTCGCGGTAGTTGTCGTAATGCCCGCTACGCCGCCATAATACGTCAGAAAGGACAATCGGGGTGCGAACTTCTTGATAGCCATAACTGGCGTGAATCTCCTTCCAGTAATTAACCACCTGCTCGTAAAGAACCAAACCCCTGGGGTGCCAGAAAGGCACGCCCGGAGCTTCGGGGTGGAAGCTGAAAAGATCCAGAACTTTGCCCAGGCGGCGGTGATCGCGCTGCTTGGCTTCTTCATATCGGCGCAAATGCTCGGCCAGCGCTGCGGCGGTGGTATAGCTGGTGCCGTAGATGCGCTGCAACATGGGGCGCGACTCATCCCCGCGCCAGTAGGCTCCCGCCAGCGACAACAGCTTGAAATGCTTGATCAAGCCCGTATGCGGCAGGTGTGGCCCGCGACATAAATCCGCAAAATCGCCCTGCTGATAGATAGACACGCCATCCTCCATCTCGTTCAGCAGTTCGATCTTGAGCTCCTCACCGCGCTCCTTGAAAAGCTTAATGGCCTCTTCCTTGCTGACCTCGCGCCGGGTGATAGGCAGTTCCCGCTGGACGATCTCCTGCATCCGGGCCTCGATCTTCTCCAGATCCTCCGGGGTCAGGAATTGCGGCATCAAGATGTCGTAATAAAAAGAGTCCTCCAGAGCTGGGCCGATGCCCAGTTGTGCGCCGGGATAGAGTTCACGCACGGCCTGCGCCATCAGGTGAGCGCTGGTATGGCGGTAGACCTCGCGGCCCTCGGGATCGTCGAAGGTCAGGAATTCCAGCTCGCCATCGCCCTGAATAGGCCGGTTGAGATCCACCGCTTCGCCGTTGACACGCGCCGCCAACATGCGGCCATCATCTTGCGGCGATTTTTGGCGAAGGATTTCCAGAGGTGTGATGCCGGCGGGAAATTCTGCCCGGGAACCGTCTTTGAAGGTGATAACCATCGAAATCAATATACCTGCAAACCTTTGTTATAGCTTCTGAGCTTGCGAATCAGAATTCTATTTTCGGATTCGCGAAATTCAATTGAGAGCGTCCTAAAAATGTCTAGGCGACCCAAAATAAGCGGAATTTCCTCAATTAGAGCCCATCCAATGCGTGCTGGTATTTCATAATGCCCAATTCTTAGAATTGCGCTGCCCAGCACATAGGAGACGCTGCCCTCTCCAATGCCTTGAGCCTCACTCCGCGTCTTCATATTCAATTCCAGACCCAGCACTTCGCCCACCGAATAAGGTATCATCGAAATATCCGCACCGGAATCCAATAACATCATGACGTTGATGTTGTGCTTCGGTCCAACAATGCCAACAGGCACAATGGGTTTGAAAATATCACCAAGCTTCTTTGATGATCTTCTGATGAAGGGGAATTCGATCATACGACCAGCTCTTTATCCAATGCCATAACTCGGTGAATAAAGGCGGTGGACCCTCGCTTCTTGACTTCCGCCCAGACGCGTTTGAAATCTTTGTGATGGGCAATAATGCCATCACCCGCAATGGCGATATATTCCCCGGCGTACTTCTCCTCCGCTTCGGGATGCTCAAGCAACCAATTTAGCTCGGCGTTATTCATAGTTCATTCAGGCCAAAACAACCAGGTGGGCGATGCTGGACTCGAACCAGTGACCTCCTGCGTGTCGAGCAGGCGCTCTAACCAGACTGAGCTAATCGCCCGAAGAAATCCGCCAGAGGGGGACAGGTCCGTGCTGGGCCGGATGACCTTTGCGTACCGAGGGCCGGAATCGAACCGGCACGGACATTTCTGCCCGGGGGATTTTAAGTCCCCTGCGTCTACCTATTCCGCCACCCCGGCATGTCCCCCGCGTCGCCGCGGCTGCGCCCGGGGATCCCTTCGCGCCAGGGTCATATGCGCGAGGCGGCGATCGGATTTGAACCGATGAATAGAGGTTTTGCAGACCTCCGCCTTGGGCCACTTGGCTACGCCGCCGGCAAAAGCGCCCATTCGGGTCTTAGTTGGTGCTCCCTTGGCCAGGGAACGCAAAGAAAAGAAAATCCACCTTTGCAACTTGCCTGCGCAACTCGCTTCCGGGGAAAAACCTATTTTCTTCTGCTGGAGCGGGAGACGGGACTCGAACCCGCGACAATCTCGTTGGCAACGAGAGACTCTACCAGCTGAGTTACTCCCGCATTGTTGGGCCAATCATTACGAGCGCAGTGAAGCGGTTGCCCCTCCCTAATGAAATTGCTTCGGGACGCCGTCCCTCGCAATGACCCCAGAAATGCGTGGAGCATAGCGGGGTCGAACCGCTGACCTCTTGAATGCCATTCAAGCGCTCTCCCAACTGAGCTAATGCCCCAATCAAACCTTAAATATAAACCTTTGGCGGGCTTCTGTCAAGGATTTTCTCGTTATTGCTCATTGCGGACTCGAATCGCGCAAAAGGGCGACTCATTCGCGCGTCCAGACGGATAACACGTTTCTGCTGGCCTGGTGCACGACCGCTTCGGCCGTGGTCCCGAACACCTTGTCCTTCAGCGTGGTGACTCCATGCGATCCCACAACGATCAGATCCACATCCAGTTCCTGAGCGACGGCAATGACTTCTTTGGACGGCTTGCCTTCGCGCAGCAGAATCTCGGTCTTCACGTCTTGCCCTTTCAGGGCTTCGATGTCGCTCTGAATTCGTTTTCGCGCAGCCAGGGCTTTTTCTTTGATTTTTCCTTGGAAGTCGCTGACGTCCACCCGCAGCATGACCATTTCATCCTTATTCAGGAAGTCCTCGCGGACGTTCAAAATGGTCAAGGCAGCGCCATGAATTCGCGCCAAATTCAGAGCGACTTCCAGGGCTTTCACGGCCCGCTTGCTCAAGTCATCGGCGTAGAGGATCTTCTTGAACATCGCTCGCTCCTTTTCCAATCCCTCAGAAAAATACGAAAGTGACCACCAAAAAGAGGGGAATGAGAATGCCCACCGACCACATCATGTAGCCGAAGAAGCTGGGCATCTGAATCTTGTTCTCCTCGGCAATGGAGCGCACCATGAAGTTCGGCGCATTGCCGATGTAGCTGTTGGCGCCCATGAAGACCGCTCCAACGGAAACAGCTTTCAGCTCAAGAATGAATTGCCTGGCTACATCACCTTCCACGGCTCCGCGCAAAATGGCGGACGCCTGCGGTTCGGTCAGCCCCAACCGTCCCAGGGAAAGGTTAAAAAAGGTCAAATAGGTGGGCGCATTGTCCAGAAAGCTGGACAATCCGCCTGCCGCCCAGAAAAAATGCGCCGGCTGCTTGATAGCATCAACCAGGAAAGCCAGATTGCCATGTTCCCCGGCTCGCAGCATCGCTAACGCCGGTATAATGGTCATGAAGATGCCGAAGAACAGGGTGGCCACTTCCTGGATGGGAAACCAGGTGAAGCCGTTGTCCTCGCGCACCTGCTTGGGCGTCGTCCTCCAGGACAGCCATCCGACGAAGAGAATCAAGACATCCCGCACGACGTCCTGCCAGGCCACAAGAATCCCAAAGATAGTGAATTCGCTAGCATTCCAGAGCCCGGAAAGCAGAACGGCTCCGATAATGCCCGCAAGAAATAGGAAATTGTGTGCACCCTCGATCTTCAGCGGTTCGCGGATCTGTTCATCGAGCCTGGGCGATCCTTCGCGCTTGTAAAGAACCGAGTCCAGCAAAAACAGAATCAGCAAAAGCAGGCCGCTGACCAGACCCATCACCGGCAACAGGTTCATGGTCCAGAAAAAAGGGACGCCGTGCAGGAAACCCAGAAAGAGCGGCGGATCGCCCAAGGGGGTCAGCGACCCGCCGATATTGGATACGAGAAAGATGAAGAAAACAATGACGTGGATCTTATTCTTGCGAGCCCGGTTGACGCGCAACACCGGGCGGATCAGCAGCATGGACGCGCCGGTCGTGCCGATCAGGCTCGCCAGAATCGTCCCCACCAGAAGCAGCGCCGTATTGACGACGGGAGTACCTGCCAGGGTTCCCCGCAAATAAATGCCGCCCGAAACAGTGAACAAGCCGCCCAAGAGAATAATGAATGGAATGTAATCAATGATATAAACGTGCAAAATGGAATGCAAGGCGTCGCCGGAATAAGCCAGCATAAAGGGGATAGCGAAGATCAGCGACCAGGCCAAGGAAATCTTTCCGAAATTATGATGCCAGAAGACCGGAGCCAACAACGGGAAAAGCGCGATGGAGAGCAAGATCCCGATAAAGGGTATTCCCGACCAGATGGGGAGCAGCGCGCCCAGATCTCGTCCGCCGTGGTCTGCTTCGGAGGCGAAAGCGGGAGCGGTGCAGATCAGAATCAGGCACAGAATTGCGCCGAGATAAAGAAAAATTAATCTGTGTTTTGCCAATTAGGTTTCCAGATGTCGGTTTGTTCTTTTTCTTTCCGTCTGAACCACCGATTACACGGATTTCACAGATTACGCAGATTTAAACCATCCGTGAAATCCGCGTAATCTGCGTAATCTATGGTTCAGACAATCAAAAAAACGCGCCGGTTTTATCCGACGCTATCC
>Ga0315280_10005429_pt1 | contig 18182 bp, 20 predicted proteins | sample YL17G06_40_MG_FD_203697 | JGI IMG/M metagenome (GOLD analysis project Ga0315280, IMG submission 203697) | Sediment microbial communities from Yellowstone Lake, YNP, Wyoming, USA - YL17G06_40 | ecosystem: Environmental > Aquatic > Freshwater > Lake > Sediment | place: USA: Wyoming | collected... | reverse complement strand
AAACAGCACCACGAATCCCTTTTCCTCCAGGCGCTTTTCCAGCATCGGTTGCAGCTTCTCGCCGATGTAATCCACTTCCTCCAGCGAGCGGAACATCATCGGCAGGTTTTGGAGGCCGGTGACGGCCGGCTCGATATCCGCCAGGCCCATCGCGGTCAGCATCCCGGCCTGCAACTGGCCCAACCTCATGCGGCGAACCATGTCGGCCTCGGTGCCCATCGTGCCGTCCGGATAAATGGTCAGCAGCACGCCCCCACCCGGCGCTTGCCGCCATTGTTCGCCCATGGCCAGAAGGTGTTTGGCATACGAGGAGCCTCTCGGGGCGATGGTACCCAGCCGCACCTTCACCGGGCCACCGGCGCCGAAGACGTGGTCGGGGGAGCCCAACGCGGCGCCCAGTCCCAACGCCAGCGCGGCGGGGAAAAATTTCCTTCGCGTTAGTCCGTTCATTTTCGTTGTTTTCCTTGACGCCAATTCACTCGCAATGGTTGCGACCGTCGGGAACGGTCCCTTCGGCTGCAACTTCGCCGCGCTGTGGCTTTGCATGTGGCGCGCCTCACTCGTCCTCAATCAAAAACAATTCCGCCTTCCGCGACAGGAGCCAGCGCGCTCGCCGTTGCATGACCAAATTCAGGAGCCGCGTCTCGGGGTTGGCATCAGGATTAATCGCCAGCGCCCGGTTCAGCAGCGACTCAAATTCCTTCACGTCCTGTTGTTTTACCGCCGCCGTCTCGGCCAGAGCCACCAGCGGCGCGGCGTTTTCCCCCTCCGAAAGCGCCATCGCCCGCTCGAAGTGTTCGCGGGCACGCGCCGCGGGATCGCCGGGCGCGCCCTGGCGGCTCATTTCGTACGTGACCAGAAACGTGTGAATCGCCCCGCGACCATAAGTTTCGTCCAGTTCCAGCGCCCGGTCCATCAAGGCTTCCATGGCCGGGATCTGCGCGACGAGCCCAGGGTTGTCCTTGGAAAGGGAGATGGCCGCTGCCCACGCGGTCGCGGTCCAATACAGGAGCGGCACATCAGCCGTGGCGGCGGCGCGCACCGCGGTTCTGGCATTGGCCAACAGGGCATTGGGAAAGCCGGGGTGATTCACTTCCAGGCCGCGCAGGCCGTAAGTGTGCGCGCGCAGGTAGAGGCGCCTGGCCCGCGTCCGCAACGCCTCGGCGGCGGCCAGGTCGCGCGCCTCCAGTTCGTCGGCCTCCTGTTGCACGAAGGCAAAGGCATACTGTGTAAAGCCGCTCGCCGCGGCGGACAGCAGGCCTTGGTGCTGCGGGCTCTCCGCCAGCAAACTCTCCATGAGCTTGAGACTGAAGGGGGTCGCCGCCTTGACCAGATCCGGGTCCTCATCGCTGGCGAAGGTCATGCCGCCGCCGGCGACGGCGTCGGCGACCTGATTGAGGGCAGAGCGGCGCAGCAAAGAGCAACCGCTGCCGGCGATCCACGCCAGCAACAGCAGGACCAGCAGCGCCCGCAGCTCGTTCGTCCCTGTCCTCATCTTGCGCCACCTCGCCATTCCGTCTTGCCCACGCCCCTGCTTCGAGGCACCCAGCAATGGGGGGCATAGGACGGTTGCCGCGGTTGTTCTCTGTTGGCTCCGCAACTTCCCTAGCGGGGAACGTAGGACACTTGCTAAGCCCCTCCCCAGAGGACATCCGCTTCAGAAACACGGCGGCCCTCTGAGGATCATAGTCCCCAAAGGGCCGTCAGATTCACACCGCAGGATTCCTCCACCCGGCATGGCCGCCCCCTCCGGGTCAGTCGCCGAGGTACTTTGATCAACCGGGCACGACGCTACCTCTCGTCGGAGGGTGAAGTCAAGGCGCAAATACAGCTATCGGCCGTCAGCGATCAGCGCTCAGCCTCCGGCGATGGGATCAAAGAAAAAGGGCCGGAGACCTGCGATGGGGAGCAGGGGAGCTGAGGCGCACAGGGGCATGGGGGAGAGTCCGCGACGGAATCCACGAAAGAAGGTGCCAGGCTTCAACGTGGAGGCGCCGCCGCATCGATCGATTCCGACGTCACATTCCGCATTCGGGTACCCCCTGGGTGTTCCGCATTCGCTATTCCGCAATCCGCATTTCCCCTAAGCCGGGAGCCATTCCCGGCGAGAGGCCCCCTGAGGGGCCGCGGCCGCCAGCAGACTATGGGCCAGTAACGGCGGGAAGGCACGTTTTTGGCACTTGACAGAACTGTATTGCTGTACTATCCTCCTAGTACAGTTACAAAGGAGGCCGGATGCAACTGCATGTGGATGATCACAGCCCAATCCCGATCCGCCGTCAACTGACGGAACAACTCAAGCACTTCATCCAGGGCGGCGGCTTCCCGAGGGACCAAGCGCTGCCCAGCATCCGCGAGCTGGCCGGCCTCCTGGGCATCAACCCCAATACCGTTGCAAGGGTCATCGAGGATCTGAAGCGCGATGGGTATGTGCAGGCCCGGCGGGGGAAGGGCATGTTCGTGGCCCACGATCCGCCCACCCGCCCCTCCCCCACCCTCCGCGAGGCCTTCCTGAAGGAAGTAGTGATCCAGGCCGCGGCCCTGGGGATGACCGCCGACGACTTGGCCGTGGGCGTCCTGAGCTTGGCCAGGGTGAGGCCCGCCCCGCTCCGCGAGGCGGTCAAGGTCCTCCTGGTGGAATGCAGCAACTCGGCGCTCGACTTTTTTGCCAAGGAGCTCGAGGCCCGCCTCCCGATCCAAATCGACAAGGTCTTGCCCGGGGAGCTGGCGGCAGCCGTGCGGCGTAGGAAGGGAGCCGACCCCTGGGCGGCCGCGGTCACGAGTTTCTTCCATCTCCCGGAGGTGGAGCGCCTGCTGGGCGGCAGGGGGATTCCGATCATCCCGCTCCTCGCGGAGGCGCATCTCGAGACCCTCCGGCGCCTGGCCCAGCTCCCACCGGGGACCCGTGTAGGCGTAGTCTCTGCAGACCCCGAGACCACCCACAACCTGGAACACTCGATCGTCAGCGCCGGCCTGACGAACATCGCGCTGGTGGGTGCATGCCCCACGGAAGGGCCCGCGCTGGGCCGCCTGGTGCGGCAGGTGGAGGTCATCGTCTGCTCTACCCAGGCCGCCGAGTGGGTCCGGCGGCTCGCCGACGGCAACACCCAGATCATCATCGACGACCGGGCCCTCGACAAGCGGGCCATCGAAATGCTGGCGGCCATCCTGGTAGGGCAAGACGGGGACGGGACGACTGCCGCTCCGCCCTCCGCCAGGAGCCCCCACAGCACCCGCCCATCCAGGCGAAACCCTCCGGTACGGGGGCGACGCGCGCGGCGACCCCTCTCGCTGACCTATCACGAGGAAGGGAGAGGCGACTGATGGCCTCTCCGGTACGCGCCAGTCGGGCCCGGTCCGCCCAAGGGTAACCTGCCGCTCGCCCGCGGCGAGAGGGCCGTTGGCGCGTCGGAGCCGGGAGACGAGGACCCTGGCGGGGGGTCTTCAGGCGCGGTCGCGTGGTGGCAGCCGGCGATCGCAGGAGGAGCGGCGATGTGGAAATGGGTAGGTGTGATGATGGTGACCATGGTGGCGGCGATGACCCTCGGCTGCTCCCAGCAACCGTCAGGACCGCCAGTGGTGATCGAGGATAAAGTCTACACGGTGACGCCGGCCTCGATGACGGTGAAGGCCGGGATTCTCACGGGCGAGGTCAAGGAGATGAAGGTCACGGAGCGGGTCGAGAAGGCCTCTGGCCGCCTTGTCTCCCCGGCGAAGCTCACCGGGACGCTCAAGCTGACGAATAGCTCTAAGAATCAGGCCGTCCGCCTGATCACCGGGAAGATCCTGTACATCGATGTCCAGGGGCAGCCCATCAAGCTCGAGGAGGCACGGACCGAGCCGACCATCAAGTTCGCCACGTACGGCGCTGAGACGCTCGACCCCGGGAAGGATGCGACCCAGTCCCTGGATGTGGACTTCCCCGCCGAAGCCCTGAAGGCGAAGAAGCTGAAGGAGATCCGCCTCGAGCTCGCGTACATCCCGTCTCCGTACAAGGAGGAGTCGGTCAACTTCACCGTGGCGATCGGCGGCCAGTAAGGCGGAGCGGAGTATCTGGGGTGGCTGGGGGTCGTCTGACGGCGGTTCCCAGCCGCCATCGGCACAGAGGGCCCGGGCTTGGCGCCTCCCCACTGGTACGGGTACGCCTAGGGACGTAACCCTCACACCTCAGCGGGTCGTTTCGCGGCGGAGAGCGGCGCGGCGGCCGGAGCTGTCTGGGGTGTGAGTTACAGGGGGACGTGGCAGTGCCTACCTACGAATACCAATGCCGCTCCTGTGCGCAACGGTTCGAAGCGCGTCAGGGCATCACGGCGCCTCCGCTCAGGCGGTGCCCGCACTGCGGGAGGAAGGTGGACCGCTTGATCAGCTCGGGCGCCGGGTTTCTCTTCAAGGGGTCGGGCTTCTACACCACCGACTATCGCTCCAAACCCTACCAGGAGGCGGCGAAGAAAGACCTGGAGGAGGGCGGCAAGGCTCCCCTCGCGGGGAATGCCGCCTCGAAAGGTGGCGCAGGCCAGAAGATGGAGGCAGAACGTGGACAGGATACGTGAGAACGAAGGCAGCGGCGGACTCGGCACAGCCGTCATTCCGAGTGAGGCGCGCCCCTTCGAGGGCCTGAGGGAGACCGCGCCTTCTCCCTGCCGGTGGCCCACGATGGCGATCACCGACCTGGCGATGCGCGACGTCGACGCCGCCCTGGCGGCCGATCCCCTCTTCCATCTCTGCCCCGACGGCCACGAAGGCAGGGTTGACGTGCGCTATTGGTACTTCCACCCGCTGAATTTGTCCTGCCGCCACTGCTCCGAAGGCGGAGGCGTCCGCGTGGTGGACCCAGAGACCGTGGTCTGCCGCCACCGGATGGCGCGCCGGACCGGACAACCCGTCCCGGAGCGATAGAGCGCGCCATGGATCGGATGCAGAAACCGAGGATCCCCACGCTGGCGTTGGGCGGCCGGAACGCGTGGCTGCGAAGAGCCTGCGACCGAACCGCGGCCCTGCGCACCCGGCTCCTGACGGGCGATGCGGAGGCCGCGCAGGTCACGCGCGGCACGTTCCATCTCCTGTATTGGGAGCACCGAGGCCAACAGATCTTCCCGCTACCAGACGACCAGAAGAACCTTCGGCGACGGGGCGACCGGTAGCACGCCACGACGGTGGCGATTTCGCATCGAGGAGAAGCTGGCGTGGACAAGAAGCATATCGCCTCCCTCTGGTACTTTCTCGCCGCGTTTCTGATCCTGACGGCGCTGCAGGACTACGTCTTTGCGCCGCACGTCGAAACCCTCTCCTATGGCGAGTTCAAGACCCTGGTGGAGAAGGGAAAGGTCAGCGACCTGGCGATCGGCGCGAAGTTCATCACGGGGCGCCTGAAGCTGGACGGGCTCGAGGGGCTGCTCCCCAAGGCACGGTTCGAAGCGTTGACCAAGTCCGGAAAAGGCGAGCAGCAGTTCATGACGGTCAGGGTGGACGACCCAACGCTCGTGCAGGATCTCCGGCAGGCCAACGTCAACTTCCGGGGGGAGGTGACGAGCACCTGGCTCCCGACGCTGCTGAGCTGGCTGCTCCCCATGGGGCTCTTCTTCCTCGTCTGGCGCTTCGCCATGAAGAAGATGGGAGGGGCAGGTGGCCTGGGCGGGCTCATGGCCATTGGCAAGAGCAAGGCCAAGGTCTATGTCCAGAAAGACACGGGGGTGACCTTCAGCGACGTCGCCGGCATCGACGAGGCCAAGGCCGAACTGGTCGAAGTCGTCGAGTTCCTGAAGACGCCGGAACGCTTCCAGCGGCTGGGCGGGAAGATCCCGAAAGGGGTCCTGCTGGTCGGCGTTCCCGGGACGGGCAAGACCCTGCTGGCGAAGGCCGTGGCGGGAGAGGCCAAGGTGCCGTTCTTCAGCCTGAGCGGCTCGGACTTCGTGGAGATGTTCGTCGGGGTCGGCGCCGCGCGGGTCCGGGATCTGTTTGCCCAGGCGATGCAGCATGCGCCGAGCATAATCTTCATCGACGAACTGGATGCCCTGGGCAAGGCCAGGGGCATGAACCCCTTGGGCGGCCACGACGAGCGGGAGCAGACGCTCAACCAACTCCTCGTGGAAATGGACGGGTTCGACACCAACAACGGCGTCATCATCATGGCGGCCACGAACCGGCCGGAGATCCTCGACCCGGCCCTGCTACGGCCCGGCCGCTTCGACCGCCAGGTGCTGGTGGACCGGCCGGACCTGAAGGGGCGCGAGGCGATCCTCCGGGTCCACGCCAAGGGGGTGACGGTGGCCCAGGAGGTGGATCTGGCCATCATCGCCGCCAAGACGTTCGGCTTCGTGGGCGCGGACCTGGCGAACATCGTGAACGAGGCCGCCCTCCTGGCCGCCCGCCAGGGCAAGGAGGCGGTCGGGATGACCGACTTCGATGAGGCCATCGACCGGGTGGTCGCCGGGCTGAAGAAGACCCGGGTGATGAGCGCGAAGGAGCGGGAGATCGTGGCCACCCACGAGGCCGGGCACGCGGTGGCGGCGGAGTTCCTGCCGGGAGCCGACCCGGTCTCGAAGATCTCGATCGTCTCGCGGGGGATCGCGGCGTTAGGCTATACGCAGCAGCTCCCGACGGAGGACCGGTACCTGATGACCCGGTCAGAGCTGTTCAATCGGCTGTGCGTCCTTTTGGGAGGCCGGACCGCCGAGGAGATCATCTTTGGCGATGTCTCGACCGGCGCCCAGAACGACCTCCAGAGGGCCACCGACCTGGTGCGGCACATGGTGGCCCAGTACGGGATGAGCGAGAAGATCGGCCTGATGACCTTCGACGGAGGCGGACGGACGGGCCTCCTCCCGGGCCTGCCCCCGCCGCGCGAGCATAGTGAAGACACGGCGCGTCTCATCGACGCCGAGGCGAGCCGCATCCTGGTCGAGGCGCACGTGAAGGTCAGCGCCCTCCTCACGGAAAAGAGAGGCCTCCTCGATCAGCTCGCGCGACGACTCCTGGAGAAAGAGGTGGTCGAGCGAGACGAGTTGCAGGCCCTGCTTGCAGGCGCGAAGCTGTCCTGAGAGGGAGGCCGGGAGCGCGGGGCTCGAAGCTGCCGCGAGGATCATCGTGGTGGGTAGGTGTTTGGAAACGTAACGAGTGCCGGACGGAGGTCCAGAGAGGAGAAAAGGCAATGGCAACGGGCACGATCAAGAAGCTGGTCAGGGAGCGAGGCTTTGGGTTCATTCAGGGATCCGATGGCGTCGAACTTTTCTTTCACAGGTCCGCTCTCCAGGGGGAGGAGTTCGACGCACTGACGGAAGGGCAAGCCGTCGAGTTTGATGTCGAGAGGGGGGACAAGGGACCGCGGGCCGCGAACATGAAAGTGGGGCCCCCCAGCGCCTAAGCGGAGGAGGGTTTCGGGACTCCAGGGGGGATTGAGCTCGGTCTTTCGGCCTCGTGCCAGGTCGGGGGAAATCCCCTGGTGGGGGTGAGAAAGAGAGCCACTATGGACGAGGTGGGAACGAGCTACCCGTACCAGCGCTACACGATCACGACGTTGCAGGAGGAGGGCGTGTGGTGGGCCAAGGCCCGCGCGGCGGAGAAGGATGCGGGGGGCGATCGGCCGGTCCTGGGCGGACCCTGGAAGAGTCAGATGCAGGCGAAAACCGCCGCGGAAGCGTTCTGCGACCGCGGGGAGGCGGGGTAGCCACGCGCCCCGGCCGCCTGGCGGCGGAGATAAGGTGAACACGATGAGGATTGTCTCACAGGGGGGATCGTGGCCGGACGGTTGGCTCAGGGGGAACGGCCCGGGCGATGCGGATGGATTGCAGGCGCTCCTGACCAGCATCTGCCGGCAGGAAACGGCGCTGGCGTGCCATCTGGCCGAGCGGGCGCGAGCGTTGCGCTTTGGCCCCCACCGGCTGAGCCTGGAGGCGGTGGCCGAGCGGGACCGCCAGAATGCCCACGCGCTTGCGCGCGAGATCGGGTGCGGGACCACCCTGGCGGCAGCCGCATCCCCCGCTCGTCGCCCCGGGACACTGACGGCCACCAAGCTCATCCAGGACTTGGAAGAAACGGAGAACTTGCACGCGCTGTACCGGCAGGCAGGCCGGCTGACCTCGGATGCGATCCTCCGCGGCAGGTTGGATGAGTTTGCCGCGGATGAGGCGCGTGGCTCGCAGACCATCCGCGCGATCCTGGCCAAGATGGATAGTTACGTGACGGACCTTCCGTAGAGGTCGCGCAGGTACTTTGAGTTGCCATCCACATCGCAGAGACTGGCTTCAGGGGTGGCCCGATCCATCCATACCAGCTGCCAAAAGGAGTGACGCACCATGAAGAAGATCAAGCCATTGCAGGACCGCATCCTGGTGAAGCGCCTGGAGGAGCACGAGGCGAAGAAGGGCGGGATCATCATCCCCGATACCGCGAAGGAAAAGCCCCAGGAGGGGCAAGTGATCGCCGTGGGCCCAGGCAAGCTGGACGAACACGGCAAGCGGATCCCGATGGAGGTCAAGGTTGGCGACAAGATCCTCTTCGGCAAGTACTCCGGGTCCGAGGTGAAGGTGGCCGACGAGGAGCACCTCATCATGCGCGAGGAGGACGTCCTGGGCATCCTGCAGTAACGCCGCCCCGGCTGGGGGCAAACCCCGGGCCGAAGGGGCAAGTTCACGGATTCTTCGACATCCGAGAAGGAGAAACGCACAATGCCGGCCAAAGAGTTGCTCTACGATGAAGAAGCCCGCCGGGCCATCATGGGCGGCGTGGACAAGCTGGCCAACGCCGTGAAGGTGACGCTCGGCCCCAAGGGGCGGAACGTCGTCCTGGATAAGAAGTGGGGCGCGCCCACCATCACCAAGGACGGGGTCACGGTGGCCAAGGAGATCGAGCTGGAGGATCGCTTCGAGAACATGGGTGCGCAGATGGTGCGAGAGGTGGCCTCCAAGACCTCCGACGTGGCCGGGGACGGGACCACCACGGCGACGGTTCTGGCCCAGGCGATCGTCCGGGAAGGCATGAAGAACGTCACTGCCGGGGCCAATCCCATGGCCCTGAAGCGGGGCATCGACAAGGCGGTCGAGGCCGTGATCGCGGAGATCAAGAAACTCTCCAAACCCACCAAGGGCAAAAAGGAAATCTCCCAGGTCGCCAGCATCTCTGCCAACAACGACAAGACGATCGGCGACCTCATCGCCGACGCCATGGAGAAGGTGGGCAAGGACGGCGTCATCACCGTGGAAGAGGCCAAGGGGGTGGAGACCACCCTGGAGGTGGTCGAGGGGATGCAGTTCGACCGCGGCTACATCTCGCCGTATTTCGTAACCGATCCGGCCCGGATGGAGACGGTCATCGAGGACCCCTACATCCTGCTGCACGAGAAGAAGATCAGCAGCCTGAAAGACCTCTTGCCCCTCCTGGAGCAAGTGGCGAAGCTGGCCCGGCCCCTGCTGATCATTGCGGAGGAGGTGGATGGGGAGGCCCTGGCCACCCTCGTGGTCAACAAGCTGCGGGGGACCCTGAACACCTGCGCCGTGAAGGCCCCGGGGTTCGGCGACCGCCGCAAGGAGATGCTGACGGACATCGCCACCCTGACCGGCGGCGAGGTCCTCTCCGAGGAGCTGGGGATCAAGCTGGAGAATGTCAAGCTGGAAGACCTCGGGAGGGCGAAGAAGGTCCTCGTGGACAAGGAGAACACCACCATCATCGAGGGCGCCGGCAAGGACAAGGAAATCCAGGGCCGGATCAAGCAGATCCGCACCCAGATCGAGGAGACCACCTCGGACTACGACCGGGAGAAGCTGCAGGAGCGGCTGGCCAAGCTGGCGGGCGGGGTGGCCGTGATCAAGGTGGGCGCCCCCACCGAGGTCGCCATGAAGGAGAAGAAGGCCCGCGTCGAGGACGCCCTGAACGCCACCCGGGCGGCCGTGGAGGAAGGGATCGTGCCGGGAGGTGGGGTGGTGTTCCTCCGCGCCATGTCGGCCGTGGACACGCTCAGGCTATCGGGGGACGAGAAGACTGGCGCCAGCATCATCCGGCGCGCCCTCGAGGAACCGATCCGCCAGATCGCCGAGAACGCCGGCGCCGAGGGCTCTATCGTGCTGCAGAAGGTCCGGGATGGCAACGGGGCCTTCGGCTTCAACGCCGAGACGGAGACCTACGAGGACCTGATGACCGCCGGGATCATGGACCCCACCAAGGTCACCCGGGTCGCGTTGCAGAACGCGGCCAGCGTCGCCGGGTTGTTGGTGACCACCGAGTGTGTGATGAGCGAGATCCCGGAGAAGGAGAAGACCCCGTCCATGCCAGGAGGCGGTGGTGGCATGGGGGACATGTACTAAGTGGTTGCAGGGGGGTTCCTCTGTGTTCGGTTCGGCGTCCCCGGCGGGCCTCCGGCCGGGGACGCCCTCCGAAGACGCTCACAACGGTTTGGCGTCGCCGATTCGGCGGATCCCTTGATCCGCACGATCGCCCGAGCCTCCGCCGGACTGCTCCAGCCGCTGACCGCCATGCCGGACCGTTTTCTCCCGGCTTCCCGCGCGGAGGCCGCCCGCGGAGTAACTTGCCAGGGGCAATCGGCCAGCCTTGGGCGGCGCCTGGAAGAGCAAGTTGGAAGTGCAATCTGCCGCACAAGTCTTCTGCGACAGGATGAAGGTGGGATAACCCCCGCGAGCCGGGAGACAGCCAGAACGCCCGCTCGTGGGACAGTGCCCCGCAGCCGCGGGGCGAAAGGAGTAAGAGGCCATGGGAACGAGACTATATGTGGGGAATCTGCCGTTTGACGTGGATGAATCGCAGCTGCGCTCGCTCTTCCAGGAAGAGGGGCGCGAGGTCACCGAGGTGAAGATGATCACGGACCGGGAGACGGGGCGCCCCCGGGGATTCGCGTTCGTCGAGATGGGGAGCCAGGCGAATGCCCAGGCGGCCATCACTGCGCTGAACGGGCGGGAAGTCGGCGGTCGAGCGTTGACCGTGAACGAGGCCCGGGAGCAGGCGCCACGCGGCGGCGGGTTCGGTGGCGGGCGGTCCAGATACTGAGCACGTACGACAGGCTGCGGCCACCCCTTGTGCTCCGCAACAACTTCATGCGGCTTCCCGTTCTCCCGGTAATTGTGTTGGAGAAGTACCACCAAGGGTCGTCGATCGAGTTCTTGCGGAGCATAGGAATCACGGAGAGCAGAATACCGTAGGGAGGGACCTTCGGACGGATCGACATCATCTGCCGTTGGCGCGTCTGCGTCCCTCGGTCGGCCTCCGTGCCAATCGACGCGACGCAAGAGGACACAATGAACATTCAGGACTGGCTCAGCCAACTCCTCTCCCACCCCGCAGCGGATCCGCTCGACTGGGAGAGCTACTGCGTCACCATGAGCGACGCGACGTGGAAGGCCCTCTGGCGAGACATCGAGGCGACGCAAGCCTATGAGGATGGCCTGGAAGCGGGTTTGCGCCTGCTGCAGGCCACGCAGCGGCACCGCGTGCAGCTCGGTCCGCGGGGGTACCGGTCCAACCAGATCCTGCTCTATCGCAGCATCCTCGCGATGCTCGACAAGGCCGACCGCTGGGATGCGTACCTGGCGGCGTGGGAGACCATCTGGGCACAGACGAGTGAATGTCTTCCCGTGAGGGGGGACGCCCTGATGGGCGGCGATCTGCGGCTTGCGCCGTTCGTGCGGCGGGCCGATGGCGGGTTCGGCGCCCCGCCGCTCCCGTATGGCGCGCCATTTCCAAAGACCATCGCCGTGCATTTTCTCTTCCCTCAACTCCGCCGGAAAACGCTGATCGAGCGGAAGCTGGTGCAAGAGCGGGCTGGGAAGCGGTTCTCGGAGCGTCGGCCCCTGGGACGGGACGCCCTGACCGCCGATGAGATCCAGTCACGGCTCGCCCGGATACGGGAATCCGCTCGGAGAGATGAGGCGGAACGGCTGTGACAGCCGCTCAACGGCCCCACCGGACAGCGGATCACAATGGAGGTCAAGGTGGGTGACACGATCCTCTTCGACAAGTACGCCGGGTGCAAGGTGACGGGGGCCGACGGGGAGCACCTCATCATGCGCGAGGAGGACGTGTTGGGCATCCTGGCGTAACGCCACGCCGGGTAGGGGCGAACCCGAGGGCGACCGTGATGCTCTATTCGATCCTGGCCTCGCGGGCAGTACCCAGAGCGCAACAGTACAACCAGGGAAGGAGAGTCGTCCCATGAGGCTGCGTGGTTTCCTGCTGCTGATCATCATCGTCGCCTTCGCTCTCCTGAGCATGGTCGGCCAGATCCTTGGTCTGTATACCGATTGGCTCTGGTTCCGCGAAGTCCAGTTCACGTCGGTTTTCCTCACCGTGCTCCGAACGCAGGTCATCCTCGGGGTGGTCACGGCCGCCGCGTTCTTCTTGATCCTGTACGTTAACGTGCTCCTGGCATGGCGGCTCACTCCGCGCGATGCCATTGTGGTGGCGGACGACGCCCTCGGGCTGCCCAGCCCAGAGGTCCTGGAGCCCCACGTTCGCCGTCTGGCCTTGCCCGTGAGCGTAGTTCTGGCCCTCCTCGTCGGCTGGGCGGGAACGGGCCGATGGGAACTGGTCCTGCAGGCGTTGAATCCCACGCCGTTCGGCATCCGGGACCCGCTCTTCGACCGGGAGGTGGCCTTCTACGTGTTCCAGCTCCCGCTCTGGAACTCCCTCTACGGCTGGCTGATGCGGGCCCTGCTCTTCTCGGGCCTGGCCGCTGTCGCCGTCTACCTCTGCACCCGAGGGATTGGGATCTCTCCCGGGGGCCTCGCGATCGCCCGCCGGGCCCGGGGTCACCTCCTGGTTCTGGCGGCGCTCCTGTTCCTGCTGAAAGCCGCCGGGTACCGGCTGGCCATGTTCGATCTCCTGTTCTCCCAGCGGGGGGTGGCCTTCGGCGCCGGGTATGCCGATGTCAACGCCCAGCTCCCCATCCTGAAGGCTCTGATCGTCCTGGCCGGCCTGGTCGCCCTCCTGTGCCTGGTCACGATCCGCCTCCGGAGCTGGCGTCCTCTCCTGGGGGGCGTCGCTGCGCTGGTGGGCCTGGCGATCCTGGGCGTTGTGTACCCGGGTGTGATCCAGCGGTACCAGGTGTCCCCGAACGAGATCGTCAAGGAGAAGCCGTACATCGACTTCAACATCCGCTACACCCGCCTGGCCTATGGCCTGGACAACATCGAGGAGCGGGAATTCCCGGCGGACCAGGCGCTGACCCTGCAGGACCTGCGCAAGAACGACGCGACGATCAAGAATATCCGCTTGTGGGACACCCGGCCCCTGCTCGCCACCTACAGCCAGCTCCAAGAGATCCGGACCTACTACAAGTTCACGGACATCGATATTGATCGGTACACCATCAACGGGGAGTACCGGCAGGTGACCCTGTCGGCCCGGGAGCTCTCCTCGAAGGATCTGCCGAGCCGGATCTGGATCAACGAGCGGTTGACGTATACGCACGGCTACGGCGCCGTGGTGAGCCCGGTGAACCGGGTGACGCGCGAGGGGCTCCCCGAGTTTTGGGTCAAGGACATCCCTCCCGTGGCCTCCAGCGATCTCCGGATCGCCCGCCCTGAGCTGTACTTCAGCGAACTGGCCAACGACTATGTCTTCGCGAAAACCCAGGCCAAGGAGTTCGACTACCCGGCGGGGGACCAGAACGTCTACACCACCTACGATGGACAGGGCGGGATCCCGCTGGGCTCCTTCGGGCGCAAGGTGCTGTTCGCGGCGCGTCTGGGGGACATCAAGCTCCTCCTCTCCAACGACCTGACCCCCGGCAGTCGGGTGCTGATCTACCGGAACATCCGGGAGCGGGTCCAGCGGATCGCCCCGTTCTTCCGGTACGACGACGATCCCTACATGGTGATCTCGGCCGCGGGCCGTATCGTCTGGCTCCTGGATGGCTACACCGTCTCGGAGTGGTTTCCCTACTCGACGCCGACGCGCGGGCTGGGCAACTACGTGCGCAACGCCATCAAGGCGACCGTGGACGCCTACGACGGGACGGCGCGGTTCTATATCGCGGACCCGGCGGATCCCCTCATCCGCACGATCGCCCGGATCTTCCCCGGACTGCTCCAGCCGCTCAGCGCCATGCCGGCCGACCTCCGCGCCCACATCCGCTACCCCGAGGGGCTGTTCCGGATCCAGGCGGGGATGTACGCCGTCTACCACATGCGCGACACCCAGGTCTTCTACAACAAGGAGGACCTCTGGAGCCTGCCGGTGCGCCCCGTGGAGGGGCGGGAGCAGGCCATGGAGCCCTACTACCTCATCTTGCGCCTGCCCGGCGAGCCGAAGGAGGAGTTCGTCCTCCTCATCCCCTTCACGCCCAGCAAGAAGGATAACCTGGCCGCGTGGCTGGCCGCGCGGAGCGACCCGCCTAACTATGGGAAGCTCGTCGTCTACACCTTCCCCAAGCAGAAACTGATCTACGGCCCTCGCCAGCTCGAGGCCCGGATCGATCAGGACTCGTTCATCTCCCAGCAGCTCTCCCTCTGGAGCCAGCGGGGCTCCCAGGTGATCCGGGGGAACCTCCTGGTCATCCCCATCGAACGCTCTCTCGTGTATGTGGAGCCGCTCTACATCGCCGCCGAGAAGGGGCAGCTCCCGGAGCTCAAGCGGGTAATCGTCGGCTTCGGAGACCGGATCGCCATGGAGGAGACGCTGGACGGCGCGATGGCGCGGGTGTTCGGCGGGCAGGCCCCGCCCGCGGCCGCGGCGGCGCCGGGCCCCCCGGCGGGGGCCGAGGCCTCGGTGAAGGCCCTGCTGGATTCCGCGGCCGCCGCCTACACGCGCGCGAGCGAAGAACTGCGCCGCCTGGGCGAGCTGTTGCAGCAACTACGGGGGGCGGGCAAGCGGTAGGGGCGGAAGGCCGGGATGGGAGGCGAACCGGGAGAGGGGGATGGGGCCTGAGGGTGGGTCGTCCGAGGGTGCCATCGCCGTGGCAGGCGTCGCCGCACGCCGGGCCATTGGATGCGGAGTTGCGGGACCACACACAGCACCGAATGGGAGTGCCTTCGTAGCAGCACCAGAGCGAACTCCCAGTAGTGCAGCAAGGAGGGAATGTACGATCTCCTTGGATCAACCACAACCCCCAATGGTGTTTCCGGTCGAAACAAGTGACTCACGAAGGAGGAGGAGAACAATGGAACAAGATAAGGGAGATAGAGGCGCGGAGCAAAAGCGGAAGGTGAGTTTTCGACAACGGTGGGATGAAGCCCGACCGACCAAAACGGTTGTCTTCTGGTCGTGGGTGGGCTCTGTTGTTCTAACAATGATTATCGGCTTCGCATGGGGCGGATGGGTTACGGGGGGGACTGCCAAAAGCATGGCGGAGAAAATGGCGGAAGATGCTGTCGTCAAGCGCCTGGCGCCGATCTGTGTCGTCCAGTCCAACCGGGATCCGGGGAAAGACCAGAAGCTCAAAGAATTGAAAGAAACAGGTACTTGGCAGAGAGGTGAGTACGTAGAAAAACAGGGGTGGGCGACAATGCCCGCTGAGGAGAAACCCGATAGTAAGGTTGCCGAGGAGTGTGCCAGGCTGCTTATGCTGATCGGCAAGTAGAGAATCTCATAAACACAAATCCTGTATGACTGGAGCAGTCACAAGATGGAGCGCGGCCAGCCCTTCAGCACTGTGCACCCGCTGTTGATCGGGTGAAAGGAGGATGCCATGGACGGCAGTCTCTGGTTGGGAATTCTCATTGGGCTCGTTGTGGGAGGCGGGTGTGTCTGGTACTTCAAGGTGCGTTCACTCCAGAAGTCCGTTATCACGATGACCGGCGAGTACCGGACCGCCGAGAAAGGGCGCAAGGATCTCGAGGAGAAGAGCAGGCAGCACTGAATCGGCGCGGGATGGTTGAGATCGAGCCTCGACCCGAGACGGGGAATACTCTCCGCGTGGGGATGTGGACACAAGGGGCGAGTTGCGAGGGCTCAATGGCGCTCGTCGGGGGGGGAAGCCGTGCTTGGCCTCAGCCAGCTAGTCGCTCACTCGGGCTACGCTGCCATCTTCTTCGTCGTGCTCCTGGGGAACCTAGGCCTGCCGGTCCCCGAGCCATCGGCGTCCTCAGCCCGGTAGTCGGCGACAACATCGGCTATCGGATCGGACGGCGGTACGGAGGAGCCGTTATCGCGATGAAGAGGTTCAAGTCGCTGCAGGACCGCATCCTGGTCAGGCGCCTGGAGAAGAAAGAGGTGACGAAGGGCGGCATCATCATCTCGGATGCGGCCTAAGAGAAGCCTCAGGAGGGCAAGGTCATCGCCGTGGGCCCCGGGAAGGTGACGGGCGACGGGAAGCTCCAGCCGATGCCCGTGGAGGTGGGCGATAAGATCGTCTTCGGGAAGTACTCGGGGAGCGGGGCGAAGCTGGATAAAGAGGAATACCTCGTCCTGCGCGAAGAAGACGTCCTCGGCATCCTGGAGTAGTGCCGCCCCGGGTGGGGAGGCACCCCCTCCGGGCGCGCGCAAGTTTACCGATCATACTACACCCTGAGAAGGAGACACGCACCGTGGCAGCCAAACAGTTGCGCTCCACCGAAAAGGCCCGCCGGGGCATCCAGCGCGGCGTGAGTAGGTTGGCCAGCGCCGAGAAGGCCACCCTGGACCGCAGGGAGGGGGACGTCGCGCGCGACAAGGAGTTCGACGCGCTCCCCGCCGACCAGAGAGCTAGTGCCTGCATCGGAGCCGCCCAATCCCTTGGTGCAACGGACTCGCTTGCGCAAGCCGCTGAACTCGAACCGTCGGGCGCAATACCAGGAGAGGAATATAGGATGAACCAACAATCTCTGGCCTTTTGGAGCGTCGCCGCTGCCGAGATGCTGCAGCAACTTCAAACGGCACTGGAGGGATTGACGAGCGATGAAGCCAGACAACGGCTCGCCCGCTATGGCTCGAATCTCCTGAAACCGAAAAAACGGTCGGATGTCTTTACGCTCCTGCTTGCTCAATTCAAGAGTCCGATCATTCTCATACTTCTTTGTGCAACGGGATTGTCCTTTGTTCTACGCGATCCGGTTGATGCGCTCATTATTCTGACAATTGTCCTCGTAAGCGGTCTGCTCGGGTTTTGGCAGGAGCGTAGTGCAACAGACGCAGTGGAGAAGTTGCTCGCCATCGTGCAAATCAAGGCCGCCGTGCTTCGCGATGGAGCCCCCAAGGAAATTCCAGTCGAAGAGATTGTCCCCGGAGATATGGTCATCCTGAACGCCGGAGGTATCGTCCCCGGAGACTGTCTGGCCCAGGAATCCAAAGACCTCTTTGTTGATGAAGCAACCCTGACGGGTGAAACCTACCCTGTAGAAAAATCTGTTGGGGTGCTCGCGGCATCGACACCGCTGGGCCAGCGGACAAACGCGCTCTGGATGGGAACCCATGTCGTAAGCGGCTCCGCGAAGGCCCTCGTTGTCCAGACGGGCAAGCAAACCGAGTTCGGCAAGGTGTCCGAGCGGCTCAAGCTCAGGCCGCAGGAGACGGAATTCGAACGCGGCATCCGGCGGTTCGGCTATTTCCTCATGGAAGTGACGCTGGTGCTGGTGATCGCCATCTTCGCCATCAACGTCTATTTGGCACGGCCGGTCCTGGATTCCTTTCTCTTCTCCTTGGCACTCGCGGTTGGGCTCACCCCGCAACTGTTGCCGGCGATTATCAGCATCAACCTTGCCCATGGGGCCAAACGGATGGCGCAAGGGAAAGTGATCGTCAAACGGCTCGCCTCGATTGAAAACTTCGGGAGCATGAACGTGATCTGCTCCGATAAAACCGGCACCCTGACTGAAGGGATCGTGCGCTTACACTCCGCCCTGGATGTGGAAGGCGCCCCAAGTGAGAAGGTCCTTCTCTACGCGTATCTCAATGCCTCTTACGAGACAGGCTTTACGAACCCGATCGATGAGGCCATCCGCACCCATCGCCGGTTTGACCTGTCCGGCTACCGGAAGCAGGACGAAATCCCGTACGATTTTCTTCGGAAGCGATTGAGTATCCTGGTGTCGCATGAGGATACGCATCTGATGGTGACCAAGGGTGCGCTGCCGAATGTACTCGCCGTCTGTTCATCGGCGGAAACTGGAGGAAGCACTCTCGTCGAGATTGCTGCGGTGCGGGAACGGATCCAGCAGCGCTTTGAAGAGTTCAGCGCTCAGGGCTTCCGGACGCTAGGCGTTGCTTACAGGAATATGGGCACTGGATCGCTCATCAACAAGACCGACGAAGCCGGCATGACGTTC
>Ga0315280_10005428_pt1 | contig 18186 bp, 15 predicted proteins | sample YL17G06_40_MG_FD_203697 | JGI IMG/M metagenome (GOLD analysis project Ga0315280, IMG submission 203697) | Sediment microbial communities from Yellowstone Lake, YNP, Wyoming, USA - YL17G06_40 | ecosystem: Environmental > Aquatic > Freshwater > Lake > Sediment | place: USA: Wyoming | collected... | reverse complement strand
GTGCGGGAGGCGATTCGCGAGGCGGAAGAGGCTACCAAGGACTACGATGGCTTCTTCCTGAACGTGGCCCTCGGATACGGGGGCCGGCAAGAGATCGTGGATGCGATGCAGAATCTGCTGCGAGACCGGGCGGCCCAGGGGATGTCTCTGGAGCGGGCCATCGACGAGATCACCCCGGACAGCCTGGGCAAGTACCTCTACACCTACGACCTGCCGGATCCCGATCTCATCATCCGGACCAGCGGCGAGGTCCGATTGAGCGGATTCCTCCTCTGGCAGAGCGCCTACAGCGAGTACTACTTCTGCGACGCCTACTGGCCCGCCTTCCGGCGCATCGACCTCCTGCGCGCCATCCGGAGCTACCAGCAGCGCGAGCGGCGCTTCGGGTCGTGAGTCCGAAGGGCTAACCGCCGGTCTTTCCGCTCCTCAGCCAGGACGAGGGGACCTTGCCGGTCCCCTGACACATCCCGCAGGCGGCGGGGGGGGCCCCCCGCTTCGGCACCTTCGGGTTCGCGGGCCACTCGAAGAATCCACGCCCCCCGCAGCCCGGACAGGGGACCTTCGCCTCCTGAGATGATGCATTCTTCATGCTGGGCATTCCGAGCGGCCCGGCTCCCATCAGCAAATGACCAATGACAAATTCCCAATGGCGGGGCATGCTGTCATAGGAACCCGACACGGCATGTCCTCCCGATTGGTCATTGGGCATTGGTCATTATCCGTAACCCCCCGCCTGTCACGAGAAGCTGCCGAACCACCGATTGTAGATCACTTTGATTTCCGGGCTGGGCGCTCCCTCACCATAAAAGCCATCCGCAAGTCCGTCCAGTCCCTGGACCTGATACAGGGTGAATTGCTTCCGCTCCTCACCGCTGTGGAGGAACCGGGGAAACCGATCCAGGTCGCAGAACCGGTGCAGGCCTTCCGCCGGCAGGAGCCCCGCGGGATTGGACACGTTGCGGTGGCGGGCCGTGATGTGTGCCCGGGAGCTGCGCCCTCGCGCGGCCTCGAAATCGGTGCACGATTCCAGCTCCCACACATCCACCATCCCCATGATGGCTCCTCCTTGGAAAAACCGGGTGGCGCGGCCGTCCTCCAGGCACGCCCGCAAATATCTCATGGCCGGGGTCGCCGGCTCGTCCATGTCAAGAGGGTGGGCGGGGTGAACCCATGCGAGGGAGCGTCCCGGAGACGAGCGGATGGCGTGCCCGACGCGATTTGAACGCGTGACCTTCGGCTCCGCAGGCCGACGCTCTATCCAAGCTGAGCTACGGGCACAATTCACCAAGCGACCGAAACCACAATTAAAGTTACACCGTCCCAATACCAGCGTCAAGCTCAGATTCCCTGAACGCGCCCGAAAACGTGCCCGTGAGCCTTCGGGTGGCTTCCTGTGGGTCCAGTGAGTTGAAGAGATATGGCACGTCGAAAACACTCCTGGCTGCGTGACCGGTCCCACCATTGCAACCCGCTCGGGAACGCCCGAGCCAACCAGGTTCCTGCGGTCATCCCTTCTTTCCGCTTGACAGCTGCTTCGGGTCCGCCGGATACTCTACCTCGTCCCGGGAGCGTGGCCTGTATTGCGCTGCGGGGGCTGGCCTGGGGCGGTCGGACGAGGTCCCGGCGGGGTTGCGCCGCGGCCGCCGGCCGGATCGTCGCGCGCCCCCCAAAAGCAGATTCCTATCGCCTGGTCGCGTCTCACCGTCACCGCGGGACCTTCGTGGCCGACATCTCGTTGGACGAGATGCGCGTCATCTTCGAGTTGCGCGCAGCCGCCGGGGCCTTTGCGGTCCGCGAGGCCGCCCGCGACGCCGACAAGGAGGCGCTGGAGCGACTGACCGCGAGCGTCGACGCGATGGAAGCCGGCGCCGAGCGAGGCGACGTCGAGCGCCTCGTCCTCGAGGACATGGAGTTCGACCTCGCTCTCGGAGAGCCCTCCGGCTACCCCATGCTGAAGAGAATCTGGAGCGTTCTCGACAGTCAGGTGCGCAGGTTCATCTGCCTGGCCCGCGGCTCGCCATGCGAACGAACCGCGCGAGATCTGCGACTTGCGCCCGATCGCGCGCAGCCATGGCGAGATCGTTGACGCGCTCGCGGCCCGCGGCCCGGATCGAGCCGCCAAGGTCATCACCGACCACATCAAGTTGTCCTGGGAGCAAACCGAACGCCGCGTCCGCGAGGACGGGGCTGCCGGTGCGCGCGGTGCGCCGGGCGCCGCACGGCCACGCGGCGGTAAGCACGCTTCCGCCGTCCACGAAGCCCGGTCCCGGCGAAGTGTGGTCGGCTCGGCGCATCGTCGAGCCGGGAGAGGAGAGCCATGAAAGGCAAGACGATCACCCGGATAGGCATCGCGGCAATCCTCCTGGGAGCGCTGGCTCTGGGTTTGGCCCCCGCGCAGGCCGCGGTGACGATCGACTTCTGGGGCGGCTGGACAGGACCGGACCGCGGGGTCATGGAGAACCTGGTGAACCGTTACCAGGCCGAGAACCCCGGCGTGAAGGTCAACCTGTTCACCGTCCAGTGGACACCCCTCTTCGATCGCTTCCTCACCTCGTTCCGCAGCGGTGAAGTGCCGGACGTCTTGGCGATGCACCCGCAGGACATCGCCACGTTCGCCAGCAGGAACCTCCTCCAGCCCGTCGCAAAGGATGCCGCGAACGCCGGACTCAAAGCCGACCAGTTCGCCCAGACCGGCTGGGACGGCACGTTCTGGGGCGGCACCCAGTATGCTTTCCCGCTCGATCTGCACATGCACGCGGTCTTCGTCAATCTCGACATGTTCAAAGGGGCGGGCCTCGACCCCAGCAAGCTCCCGACGAGCGGTGCCGAGCTGATCGCCGCCGCGACGAAACTCACCATCGATCAGAACGGCAAGCACCCGGGCGAAAGCGGCTTCGATCCGACGAAGGTCAAGCAGTGGGGGTTCGGGATGAACTCGAATCACCACGGCTTCTACTACTTCTACGCGCTTCTGGCCCAGCTGGGCACCTCGTTCCTCGATCCGACAGGAACGAAGGTCGCGGTGGACACCGCCAAGGCGGAGCGAGCCTGGCAATGGATCCAGGATCTCGTATACAAGCACAAGGTCGTCCCGCCCGGGCAGACGAACGCCTTCCAGGATTGGGTGACCGGCCGGGTGGCGATGGCCGTGGACGGCCCGTGGCAGTTGCCGGCCGCTCAGCAGTCAGCCACCTTCGCGTGGACCACCACCACGTTCCCGAACGTCTTCGGGACGCCCGCCGCCTGGGGCAGCGGTCACATCCTCACGCTGCCGGTGAAGAACGACCCGGCGAAGCGCCAAGCGGCGATCAAGTTCATTACGTGGCTGCTCAACAACTCCGCCGCGTGGGGTAACTCCGGCAACATCCCCGCGAACCTCGCCGCGCGCCAGACGCAGGAATTCAAGTCGTTGCCGGGCCGTACGGCTTTCGTGAACTCTTTCCCGTTCGTCGTCTTCCTGCCCGACATCCCGAAGACGAACCAGGTCTTCTCCGCCGCTGGGCCGAGCCCGATCGTGGTCGCCGCGCAAAACGTGATCTTGAAGGACGCGCCGGTCTCACAGGCGCTCAAGCAGTTGATCGATGGGGCCAACCAGATCCTGGCGACACCCTAGCGGCGCGACCCGCGCGAGGTACCGCGGGGGTCCGGCCAAGGCATCGGCCGGGCCCCCGCAATCCCGATCAACGAAAGGACTCCTCGTGGCCGAGAACTCGGCGACATCGGCGCCTCTTGCCCTGCGGCGCCGCGCTTCATCCCGCTGGTACGGTGGGGCGACCCCCTGGGTCTTCCTCGCACCGTTCCTCGCCGCGTTCGTCCTGTTCCGCCTCGGCCCGGTCATCGGCGGCTTGTTCATCAGCCTGACTAGGTGGAGCATCGTCGGGTCGCCGACGTGGATCGGGCTTGCGAACTACCGCGCGCTCCTGCGCGATCCGCTCTTCCACACATCGCTCGTCAACACGCTCTTCTTCGTGCTGCTCACCGTCCCGGCGATGGTCGCGCTCAGCCTCGGACTCGCCCTCCTAGTGAACATGCGGCTCGCCCCGAAGATCTTCGCGCGCACGTCGATCTTCCTTCCATACGTCGTGATGGCCGCGGTGGTGGGCGTGATCTGGAACTGGATGCTCGACTCCAACTTCGGGCTCGTCAACTACGCACTCAACCTGATCGGGCTGGGACCGTTCCGCTGGCTCACCGACTTCAACCTGGCGATGCCCGCGGTCGCGGGTGTGACGATCTGGTGGACCGTCGGGTTCAACATGATCATCTACCTCGCCGGCTTGCAGGACGTCCCGCGCGAACTCGAAGAGTCGGCGATGATCGACGGCGCGGGCGGGCTGGCCGTGCTGCGTCACGTGACGCTGCCGATGCTCGCCCCCACGACGTTCGTGGTGATAATGCTCACCACGATCAACGCGGGGCAGGTCTTCGATCAGATCTACGTCATGACCGGGGGGGGGCCGGGAACGTCGACCCTCACGCTCGTCCAGTACCTCTATTACCAGGCCTTCCAGGGCTTCAACCTCGGGTACGGCTCGGCCGTCGCCTACTTCGTGTTCCTCCTGCTCGCCGTGTTCGGCATCATCCAGCTGCGGCTCGTCCGCCAGCAGGTGACATCGTGACGCCTTCGGTGCGCAAGCGATCCTTGCAGTTCGGCGCGGCGCTGTTGATGATCGTCGTCGGGATCGTGTTTCTTCTCCCGATCCTGTGGATGCTCATCACGAGCCTGAAGCCGGAAGGCCAGATCATGCGCTACCCGCCGGAGTTCATTCCCCGGCAAATCACCGCGGAGAACTTCGAGAGCGTCTTCCGGCGATTCGCCTTCGGACGCTGGGCGTTCAACAGCATCGTCGTCGCGGCCTCCGCCACCTTGCTCGTCGTGCCCGTGGATGCGCTCGCCGGTTACGCGCTCGCGCGAATGCGCTTCCCCGGCCGGAACGCGCTCTACATGCTGATTCTCTCGATGCTGATGGTGCCGCTCCAAGTCACCGTCATCCCGCTCTTCATCGGGTTCACCGAGGTGAAGATGTTGAACACGCATTGGGCGCTGATCCTGCCCACCGTGGGGAACGTGACCGGCGTCTTCCTCCTCCGCCAGTTCTTCGCGTCCCTCCCGGGCGAACTCGAGGACGCCGGCCGCATCGACGGCGCGAACCAGTTCCAACTGTGGTGGTTCGTGATGCTCCCCCTGGCCCGGCCGGTGATGGCCACCGTGGCCATAATCACGTTCATGTCCTCGTGGAACAACTTCCTCTGGCCGCTGATCGCGGTCAGCAACGACTTCACCAGAACGCTCCCCGTCGGCATCGCGCAGTTCATGGGCGGGACCAGCGGAGCGAGCGGATCCGCGCCGACGTACGGAATGCCGACGGCAGCGGCGGCCATGGCCACCGCACCGGCCGTAGCGGTCTTCCTCGCAATGCAACGCTGGTTCGTGCGCGGGATCACCACCACGGGAATCAAGGGGTGACGAGATGAGCGATTCCGTTGACAGGTCCGGGGCCGGTCCGATGCGCGGCGTGCTCGCCGCGAAACTCCAGGTTCGGTTTGCCGAGGCCGGGATAAGCCTCGGCAAGGGAGCCCGATGAGGCTGGACGTTTCTCCACCCGAGCCGATCCTCCGGGGGGCGTTCGACCCGCCCGCGTGCCACGGCATCACGCTCGCAGGTCTCGCCGGCGGCCGGCTCCTCGCGGTGTGGTACGCGTGCTCGTACGAGACGTCCCCAGATACCGTCCTGGTCGCATCGGAACATTCCGGCAAGGGAGTCTGGTCAGAGCCCCGCGTGATCGTCGACGTCCCGCTCACCGCCGTCGGCAACCCCGCCCTGTGGCGAGACGACCGCGGGCTCCACCTCGCTTACGTGATTCTCGATCGGGAGGAGTGGACCAGCGCGCGCATCGTCTGCTCCGATTCCAGCGACGGCGGCTCGACGTGGAGCAGGCCGCGTCTCCTCCACGACCGTGAGGGCCTCATGACCCGCAACCGGCCCCTGGTCACTCCCACCGGCGCGATCCTGCTGCCGATCTACGACGAGAAGACCTGGACGCCGCTCGTGCTCCGGAGCGAGGACGGCGGCACGAGCTGGCGCCTCTTCGGGGACACCACGGCGCGCGGCGTTGCGCTGCAGCCGGCCCTCGCGCTGGCGCCGGACGGGAAGATCTTGATGCTGTCGCGCGGGCGCAAAGGGCGCGCCCTGGCTTCGTGGTCGGCTGATGACGGGAGATCCTGGGCCGCATCCCGCGCCCTCGACCTGCCCAATCCGAACAGCGGGCTGGACATCGTCAACCTCCCGGACGGGCCGGTCCTCGCCGCCTACAACCACTCCTCGACCGACCGGCTGCGTCTGGACCTCGCCGTCTCCACGGACGGCGGGGCCCACTGGTCGGACCCGATGCCGGTCGCGGTCGCGACCAACGGGGAACTCTCCTACCCCTGCCTCCTGCCCGGTAACGGCGGCCGGGTTCACCTTACCTATACCGTCGATCGGATCAACTTCCACTACCACGTGATCGAGAGCGCCGCGGGGACGAGCGATTAGCCGACAAGGAAGGGAGTAAGACCACGCCGCTATCCGCACCGAAGGCAGTGACCTGTCCCCAGTAATTTGTCCACCCCGAAGTTATATTCGGATCCCTGCCAGCTCTAGCCCCAAAGACAACCTCCAGGTCGCTCCCGCTCGCCCATCCGAGGGACGCCCTGCCGACGGTAGACTCGGAAAACGTGCCCGTGAGCGTCTGGAACCGGCCCAAATCTCCCCCAAACGAGCCAACGAAGAAAAAGAAAACCCCTCGATAAGTTAGCAACTTACCGAGGGGTCCTCATCTGCCTCAAGGTTCCGCGGGCCGACGCTCTATCCGAGCTGAGCTACGGGCACGGCTACGACAACGGCATCCCGCTGAGACCGGGGCGGTCTTCCACCCTGATGCGGCCCCGTCCAGTCCCCATCCTAGGCCTTCCCCTGGGCCCGGAGGGATTCCAGCAGGACGCGCTGCGTCTGGTCGGTTTCCTCGCGGGATCGCTTCAGGGCTTCGGGGAGGTGCGGGAGGTCGTTCACGTGCAGGACCAGGTTCACGCTCTTGGCGAAGGCGGCCGCGGTATCGTGCGAGCGGACGGCGGGACTCACGAACACCACGTGCATGAGCCGGCGGGCCGCCATGCTCATCTCGGCCAGGTGATCCAGCACGGGGTTCCCGTCCCCGCCGGCGCTCCCGTACCCGTCCCGCAGGACCAGCAGGGCATACGCCATGAACCGCAGCCGCTGCAGGGCGTCGGCCGCGCTCGCCGGGGCGCGCGGGGCATAGCCCTGGGCCCTGAGGGCGGCCATGACCTGTTCCCGCTCCGTCGGATCATCCACGCACACGAGCGCCAGAGGCTGGCGCTGCTCCCCGTAGGAGGCCGGGGCCTCTTCGGCGGCCGCATCGGGCGCAGGGCCGGCGCCACCGACCGCACCGGGGGCCGACCCCGGCGTCGTCAGGTCGATGACGATCTTCCCCTTGCAGTGGGGGCAGGCGGCGCTCACCGCCTTGCCCTTGGGGAGCTTCTCGTCCGGGATGGTGAGAGTGGCTTTGCACGTCGGACAGGTGACGGTCATGGCAGCAACCTCATCGCTTGGGCGGGGGACCGATCCGCTGGGACTTGCCGGGCTGCGTGATCTGCTTGCTGTAATCCTGGTCCAGGGCCAGGCCCTCGATGTCGCTGGTCTTCTGACCCTTGGTGGCCTTGATCGCGTCCAGGCCCCGGGCCACCACGGAGCGCTTGGAGGCGTAGGACAGGGCCGTCTCCTCGGCGATCGCGCCGTCCTGGTAGAGCCGGAGGATGTGGGTGTCGAAGGTCTGCATCCCCAGGGCCTCGCTGTCGTGGATGATGTCGTAGAAAGTCTTGCCCTCCGACTCGCCGTTCAGGATCACCTCTTCGATGCGGAGGTTCATCCCCATGATCTCCAGGGCGGCCACCCGTCCCCCGCCCACCTTGGGCAGGAGCCGCTGGCAGACCACCCAGCGGAGGGTGCCCGCCAGACGCTGCCGGACCTGGCGCTCCTCGTCCTTGTCGAACATGCCCAGCATGCGGTTGATCGTCTGGCCGGCATCCACGGTGTGGAGAGTGCTCATGACCAGATGGCCGGTCTCGGCCGCGGAGAGCCCGATCTCCAGCGTCTCGCGGTCCCGCATCTCGCCCACCAGGATCACCTTGGGCGCCTGGCGCAAGGCGGCGCGCAGGCCGTTGGCGAAGGAATCGAAGTCCGTCCCCAGCTCCCGCTGGTTGAACGTCGCCTTCTTCATGGGATGGACGAACTCCACCGGGTCCTCCAGCGTGACCGCGTGGACGGCCTTCTGCTCGTTGATGATGTTCAGGATGGCCGCCAGCGTGGTGGACTTGCCGCTGCCGGTCGCCCCCGTGACCAGGAGGAGGCCGTTCCGCTCCTCGGCCATCTTGTGCAAGGCGGCCGGCAGGCCCAGCTTCTCCACGGTGGGGATCTCGCTGGCCAGGCGGCGGAGGACGACAGAGTAGTTCCCCCGCTGCTGGAAGATGTTGACGCGGAAGCGGGCGGCGGCGGCCAGGGCGTAGGGGAGGTCGCAAGAGCCGGTCCGGACGAGGGTCTCGGTCAGGCGCCGGTCGGATCCGATCAGGGCCAGGGCGATGGCCTCGGTCTGGAACGGGGTGAGCCGGGGGAGCGGCGGATCGCTGGCGACCGGCAACAGCTCGCCGTGCTTCTCCACCTGGGGCGGGCGCCCGACGGTGAAGTTCAGGTCCGAGACGGGCCCGTGGGCCTCCAGCATGCGGGTGAGGATCCGATCCAACTCGTGCCGCTGCATGGTCTGTTCCTCCGGGCTCAGGCCAGGCCCAGGTCCTCGGGCGGCTTGGGGAGGAAGGGCAGGAACTTGGCCTTGTCCACCGCCTTGTCGTAGGCCTCCTCGGGGGCGATCATCTTCTTCTTCAAGAACTCCATGATGGAGTCTTCCAGGGTAACCATGCCGTACTTTTTCCCGGTCTGGATCACGCCGGGGATCTGGAACGTCTTCCCCTCGCGGATCAGGTTGGAGACGGCCGGCGTGACGATGAGGATCTCCAGGCCGGCGCAGCGTCCCTTCACGTCGATTCGCTTGAACAGGGTCTGGGCCACCACGGCCTTCAGGGTGTCGGCCAGCGTGGCGCGGATCTGGGCCTGCTGGTTCGCCGGGAAGATGTCGATGATCCGGTCCACCGTCTTGGAGGCGTTCTGGGTGTGGAGGGTGGCGAACACCAGGTGGCCGGTGGAGGCGGCCTCGATGGCCAGGAAGACGGTCTCCAGGTCGCGCATTTCGCCGACCAGGATGACGTCGGGGTCCTCGCGGAGCGCCCCCCGCAGGGCGGCGGCGAAGGATTTGGTGTCGCGCCCGACCTCGCGGTGGCTGATGACGCAACTCTGACTCTGGTGGAGGAACTCGATCGGGTCTTCGATGGTGATGATGTTGTCCCGGCGTATCTTGTTGGCGTGATCCACGATGGCGGCCAGCGTGGTAGACTTGCCGCTGCCGGTGGGACCGGTGACCAATACCAGCCCCTTCTTCAGGAGCGCCAGCTTGGCCACGGTGGCGGGGAGCCCCAATTCCTCCACGCTCATGATCTTGCTGGGGATCTGGCGGAAGACGGCGCCGACCCCGTTCTTCTGCATGAAGAAGTTGGCCCGGTAGCGGGCCAGGCCCGGGATCTCGTGGCCGAAGTCGATGTCCCCCGTCTCTTCGAAGAGCTTGGCCTTGTCCTCGGGGCAGATCTCGAAGAGCATGGCCTTGAGCTCCTCGTGCTCCAGCACCTTGTACTTCACACGCTCCATGTCGCCGCGGATCCGCAGGATGGGCGGGTTGCCGGCGATGAGGTGCAGATCCGAGGCCCCGGTGTCGTACATCAGCTTGAAGAATGCGTCGATCTTGGCCATGGACGAGTCCTTCTGACGAGCGGTCAGCGCTCAGATGTCTCCGGCACGACGCGGGCGATGAACCGCTTGTGCAGGAAGTGCAGGCGGTCCGGCCCCTGGAGGGGCAGGAAGGCCGGCTGGGTGTTCAAGAAGTCCGAGAGGCGGCGCTTGCCGGCCGGTCCCTCGATCCGCACGGTCCCGCTGAGTTGCTCCCCGTTGATGAGCTGGACCCGGATCGGCTCGATGCTGATGCCCACCAGACTCTCCGGGACGTGGGGCGGCCGCTCCTCCGCGGAAATGTCCACCCGGATCAGCTGGATCTTGTTGAGGAAGACCAGGGGGGTATCGCCGGGCAGCGACACGGTGAGAAACAGGTCGGGGTCATTCAGCCGGTCCTGCAACGTCTCGGGGCCGGCGTGCGCCTCGACGTGCTGGCGCAGGAAGACCTGTCCCTCCAGTTTGGCCCCGTCGATGGTCCACACAGTGAGGGGAACGGGGTGGACCGGAATGGCGAGGTCCGCCTGGGCCTCCGGCTCGCGCTCGGCCGGCTCGGGCCCGGCGGGCTCGGCGGCCAACTCGAGGCCGAGCTCGGGCAGGGCGCCGGCCATCCTCGAGGCGGCCAGGGCCAGGGCCGCCTCGACGGTGCGCAGGACCACGGCGGGCTCGGCCGGCTTCCGCAGGGCCAGCTCGGCCCCGACATCGAAGGCCCGGACGTTCAGCTTGGGGTCGGTCATGGCGGTGAGCACGATGACCGGAATGGCCTTCAGCGCCGGATTGGCCTTCAAACGCTTGCAGACCTCGAACCCATCCATTCCTGGCATCATGATGTCCAGCAGGATGAGGGCGGGCCGCTCGCGGGCGGCCAAATCCAGAGCGGTCGGGCCGTCGAGGGCCGTCAGGACCGTGTACCCGTGGAAGCGCAGGATGTCCCCGTTCAACTGGAGGACGAGCGGGTCGTCGTCCACGCAGAGGATCTTCACCTCCGGCGGGCTGGGGAGGCCCATGGCCTCGGCGCTCTCCAGGACGAGGCCGCTTTCCACGGGGAAGCCGCACATCATGCAACGGCGGACAGTCCGGGAATCCTCGGTGAACTCGAAGATCGGCTGCACCAACTGGCACTTCGGGCAGTATTCGGATGCCGACCGCTCTTCCATGGCGCCTCCTGTGAAGTGGGGAAGCGAAGTCCGCCCTGGATACAACGACCGCGGCCTCAAAGGGCGCCCGGGACGTTACCAAAGAACCCGCGGGTTGTCCAGGGAGAAAGCCCATGCGACCCGTCGGAGGGGCGGAGGCTTGACGGGGGGGATGAGACAGCCTATTTTTGTGCGAACGCGGCCACGTCGGTCGTGTCGGATCCTCAGAGGTGTCTGCATGGTCCTGCAAGAAGTCGCCTCGTTGGAATGGTTGACCGGACAGCCCCTCTTGCTCGCCCCGAATCGCGTGTACCGGCTCTGGAAGGGGGGCGCCTTGCTAGATCGGCTCCAGGGCAAGCCGCACCCCCAGGACGCCCACTTTCCAGAGGAATGGGTAGGATCCACGACGGTGACCCGCCTCGCGGGTCGTCCCCCGGATGAGGGGCTGAGCCGCGTGATGCTTCCGAATGGCTCCGCGGTCGTCCTGAAGTCATTGATCGAGGCATTCCCGGAGGCGATGCTGGGCACCACGCATGTGGCCCGACACGGCAAGGAGCTCGGCGTGCTCTGCAAGCTCTTGGACTCGGCGATGCGACTACCGATCCAGTGCCATCCGGATCGATCCTTTGCTCGCACACATCTGAACTCCAACTTCGGCAAGACCGAGACCTGGCTGATCCTCGGGACGCGCAGGATCGACGAGGAAACGCCCTACATCCTCTTTGGATTTCGGGATGGCATCACGGAGCAGGAGTTCCGCGGCTTGGTCAAGACGCAAGACATTCCCGGCCAAATAGCGGCCCTCAATCGGATCGAGGTCCGGCGTGGGGAAGTCTACTTGGTGAGGTCCGGGACGCCGCACGCCCTCGGACCGGGTGTTTTCTTGATCGAGGTGCAGGAACCGAGCGACCTTGTCGTGAACACGGAGTACGACGTCGGCACTATCCGGCGGACCGAGGCGCAGTGCTTCATGGGCCTCAGCTTCGATTTGGGGATGCGGTGCTTCAACTACCAGGCTGCGGGGACAGCGTTCCTCCGGCAGCACATGCTCCTCCCGCGGATCATTCAGGAAGCCGAGCAGGGCCGCGAGGAGGCCTTGATCGGTCCCGAGGACACACCCTGCTTCGGCGTGGGCCGGCTGATCATCCGGGGAGCGCTTCCGGAACGGGACCGGGGCCGCTGCTACATCGGTATCGTGGTCGAGGGCAGAGGGCACCTCACGGGTCCTGGCTGCGACATCACGCTCCAGCCGGGCACGACCTTCTTCATCCCGGCCGCCTCCCGGCACGAGGGTTATCGGGCCGCGCCGGAGGCGCCGCTCACGCTGGTCAAGTGCTTCCCACCATCAGCCGGCTAGCATGCTGGCATGCGAGGAAGGCGGGAAGCTCGGATGCTTCAAGCCTCACGGTCTGCAAGTGCTCCTCATTTTGTGACAAAGCGCATTCTTCGCTCGGAATAGCCTTGACCTGATGATAAGGTAGCCGGGGCGTGCGAGGCCGCTCGTGGCGCCAGGGAGGGCAGTCGTCGGAGGGGGGACCGGCACGATCTCCGACCTGGCCCGCCTGTTGCCCATCCAAACCGGCCCGTGATAGATGTCAGGGCAGCGAAGCTCATCCTGCCAACTGCCCGGAGCGGATCGTCCTGAAAGCCCTGCGTGAACAGGAGGTTGCCGTGGAAACGCTGCGCACCCTTCCCGGAGATGACGTTCGCCAGATCATGTGGCGCTTCGCCAGTCGGTACGACCTCCAGATGCTGGTCCAGTCCTCCCGGTCGGTGGCCAGGGGGCCCGTGGCGCGCCTGGTCGCCGAGGGCGCGCGGAACTCCCACGAGTGGACCCAGCAGAAGGCGCAACTCCTCAAGGCGTTCGACGAGTCAGGAATCACCGCGGCCTTCATGGACCCGGAGCAGGGGGGCTTCATCGAGGGGCCCAAGAATTTCGCGCTGGCCCTGGCGGCCTTCGAGCTGTCCTGGGTGGATGGGGGGGCCGCCACGTCCAGCTTGGCCGGCAACCTGGCGTTGGCGCCCATCCACGAGCGGGGCACCCCCGAGCAGCGGGAGACGTACATGCGCCGCGCGATCCCGCCGCAGCCGGGCGAGGATCGGAAGCACTGGCGCGGGGCCTTTGCCCTGACGGAGCCCCTGCCCTACGTGGGCGTGGAGACCGGCCTCCTCAGCGGCAAGGTGCGCGTGGCAGAATGGGAGGACGGGAAGGAGCCCATCCTCCAGGTGGACAAGCGGGGGCGCTTCATCACCAACATGGGCTTTGCCAACTTCGTGACCGCGGCCGTGGATTCGGCCGACCCGCGGATCAAGGGCAGTTGCATGGTGATCCTCGAGGAGACGGACCCCGGCACGTTCGACCGCGGCACGCCCACCCGCAAGCTGGTCCATCAGTTGTCCTCGACCAACGATCCCGTGTTCAGTCTCCGGGTACCTGCCAGCCGCATCATCGGGGGCTACGCGGTCAAGGACGGCGTCATCGTGCCCCGGTACAGCCACGGCGAGATCATCGAGGCCGTGTTCCGTCGCACGCGCGTGACGGTGGGCCTCATGACCTCGGCCAAGCTGCTCTCCGCCGTCGAGCCGGTGATCCGGTACCAGCGGAACCGGTTCCGCGGAAGCGAAAGCGTGGCCCCGGGGTCCCCCCGGTATGAGCTGGGCCTCCAGCAGCGAGAGGACGTCCTCCACCGGCTGGTGGATGTCTGGGTCACGGGCGAGGCCGGCGCCTCCCTCGGTTTCGCCGCGGCGCGCCTGTTCGACGAGCTGGATCCGCTGGAGCGACAGAAGGACGCGGACTTCGAACAGCAGGGCGTCGGGGGTGGATCGGCACAGGTGAAGGCCCTGCGGCGACTCCAGAAAGATGCGCTGGAGTTCCTGGCGCTCTCCGCCAAGCCGGCCGGCCGACGAGACGAGGCGCGGCATGCGGCGCTGGCATCCGACCCGCTGGTCCGGTTTCTCGTCCTCGACTCGCTGGCGAACGTCCTGTGCCCGGCCGTGAAGCTCTGGAACACGGGCCACGGGGCCACCGTGATGCGTGAAGCCGTCAGCCTGATGGGCGGCTACGGCATCACGGAAGACTGCCCGGGGTTCCTGGCCCACAAGTGGATGGACGCGCAGCTCGAAGCGACCTACGAGGGCCCCGAGGCCGTCCAACGACGGCAGTTGACCGTGACGATGACCAATGAAATTTTCCTGGAGCAGTTCCGGACATGGATCGCCGAGATGCGCCGGATCGCGTCCGAGCGGCCCGGGACCGGGGCGTGCACGCTGGCCACGGCCATGGAGCTGTGGCTCTGGACGCTCACCCACCTCCAGAAGGCCACGGACGCCGAGGGCGAGAAGCTCTACCACGGGACCCGTCAGGGCGTGACCTTCGCACTGGCCGATGCGCTCTGCTGGCTCCTGGCTTCGCGCTATCAGATCCTGGATGTCCTCGAACTCGAGGCCAAAGGCCCCGAGAACGCGCTCGTGGCCGAAGGCATCGTCGGCCTCCTGGGATTCCTGACCGACCTCTGTCACGTGCAGGCCGCACGGGCCGCAGGAGAGGTCGGGCGCATCTGCGCAGAACTTGTCTTCGGCTACAACCGCCACCCGGCCTGGGACGGGGCCAGGTGCGGGGCCGAGGAGGTGCCCATCCACCCAGACGCTATTCCCGTAGGTGCCGGCTCTCCAAAGACCGACTTCAACGGGTTCGCGCCGTACCAACCCAAGGGACCCAAGGCCGGACCATGTTGCTCTTTCGAGGGGCTGGAGGAGTTCCTCCAGCTGCGCCTGCGCCTGGACGGCTGTCTTACCGGCGCCCGGCTGGCGAAGGACCGGGCCGCCACCGCCCTGACCACGGTCATGATCCCCGAGGCGCTGGATTATCCCGCGTGAGCGACGGCACTGGGCGTTCCTGGGGTCACCTCCTCGGGCGCCGGGCCGCGACGGCACCCCGCCAGAGGCGGGGTGGGGCCGTCTTGCTCCGGGTCGGCCACCTACGGTGGCCTCCGTGCCGGACCCGCGGCCCCCGCGCGGTCGGCTGCCTTCGGGTTGGCCCCAGGAACGCCGCTCGGACCTCCGAAGATTTGAGTTGGGTGACTGAATGGCAGCGGAATCCACGCAAGCCCAATCACCTACAATAGACCGGCAGACGATGGATGTGGACATCGTCTGCGTCGGCTTCGGTCCGGCGATGGGGGGCTTTCTCACCACGCTGTCGCGGAATCTGGTTAAGGAAGACGGCAGCCCGCTCGTCGAGAGTCGGACGATGCCCGGCATGCCGCCGCAGGTGATCTGCTACGAGCGGGCCGACGACATCGCTTTCGGGGTGTCCGGCGTGGTCACGCGGGCCCGGGGCATCCGCGCCACGTTCCCCGAGCTGGATCCGGCCGAGATCCCCATGGCTAGCGCGGTCACGGAGGAGAGGCTGCTCTACCTCCTGGATCCTCACGGCGCCAGCCGGCGGTCGGCGACGCTCCGTCTGGCCGACAGGCTCATCCGGGCCCTTCGCCGGGTGCTTCCCTATGAGCGGCAGGCGCTCACCCTTCCCTACATTCCCCGCTTCCTGCGCAAGGAAGGCGGAGTCCTCCTCTCCATCGGACAGTTCACGCAGTGGGTCGGCGCCAAGGTGATGGGATCCGGGTTGGTGCAGGTCTGGCCCGGGACGCCGGTGGCGAGCCCGCTCATCGAAGACGACCGCGTCGCGGGGGTGCGATTGATCGACCAGGGCACCGACCGGCAGGGGAATCCCGAGGCGGCCTTCATGCCGGGCATGGACATCCGCGCCGCGCTTACCGTCGTCGGCGACGGACCCGTCGGCCCGATCGGCCGGCGGATTGACGAGCACTTCGGCCTGCCGCAGGGACACCACCAGCGCGAGTGGGCCGTCGGGGCCAAGATGGTGGTTGACCTGCGGGACGACGTGGACCTTCCGCCGGGGACGGTCCTCCACACGTTCGGCTATCCCGAGCCCGAGATCTTCGGCTTCATGTACGTGTACCCCGACCGGGTGGCCTCGGTCGGGATCTTCGTTCCCTCCTGGCTTGAGAGTCCGGTTCGCACCTCGTACCGGTACCTCCAGCACTGGATGCTGCACCCGTATCTCTGGCGATATCTCGAGGGCGGGCGCCTTCGATCCTGGGGGGCGAAGACCCTCCAGGAAGCGGGACGGCGGGGAGAGCCGTACCTGGCGGGAGACGGCTATGCGCGGATCGGCGAGGGCTCGGGCAGCACCAACGTCCTGACCGGATCGGGCGTGGACGAGGCCTGGACGACGGGCATCCTGCTGGCCGAGGGGGTCATCGAGCTCCTGAAAGAAGGGAAGCCCTTCACGAGGGAAAACCTCGAGCGGGCGTACGTGAAGCGGCGGCGCGAGAGCTGGGTCGGGCTCGAGGCAGAGGTCGCAGAGAGAGCGCGGAACGGGTTCCAGCGCGGCGTCGTGGCGGGACTCGCGGGGATGGCACTCGCCGGGCTGACCGGGGGAAAGCTCGCCCTGTCCGGCGAGCCGTTGCCGCCCCACGCCCGCGTCCCGAGCGTGGAAGAGTATTATCGAGGGAAGATTTCGCCGGAGCAGATTGCGAGGATCCGGGAGGAGTGCGCGGCGCGCGGGCAGGGGCTTCACGATGCTCTCATGGAGCGGTGCGGCTGGCCGGCCATCCCCTACGATGGAAAGCTCCTGGTGTCCCACCAGGACGCGCTGCTCCTGGGCGGCAAGGTGCAGGCGCCGCCGGGCTACGCCGACCACGTCATCTTCGTCTATCCCTACCTCTGCGAGAGCTGCGGGACCAGGATCTGCATCGAGGTCTGCTCGGGTCAGGCGATCACGTCGGGCGAGCAGGGCGTGCCCGCCTTCGACCGGGAGAAGTGCGTCCACTGCGGGGCCTGCCTCTGGAATTGTTCCCAGTCGCACCCAGAAGACTCCGAGCGGACGAACATCGAGTTCCGAGCCGGAACCGGGGGCCTTCATTCGGCGGAAAACTAGGTACGAGTGTACGAGTGTACGAAGGTACGGTGAGTGGCAGTGAATTGTCGTACCCTCGTACATTCGTACGCTCTTGAGGAGTCATATATGTCCACCGGTTTTCAGATCGTCGTCTGTGGCAGCATCGTTCCGGATCCTCTGCAGACTCTCGAGCCGATGACCGGCCCGGCCGGGCCGGCCCTCAAGAACGAGATGATGCTGCCCGCGGTCCTGGACCCCTGGGCGGCGCACGCCCTCTACGAGGCGGCCTACCTGGCGAAGAATGCGGCCGGAAGTAAGGTGTGGCTGGTCAGCCTCGGGCCGAAGGCCAAGCTACAGCAGGTGATGATGACGGTGGCGCAGAAGGTGCCCTTTGACCTCGTGGCCCTCGACGGTCCGGCCGGGGGGTTCACGGAGGCCTTCGAGGCGGCCGCCATCCTCGCCGAGGCCATCCAGGCCATCCCTGGTCTCGATCGGTCGCGGCTCCTCGTGTTCGGCGGGTGGGAATCCGCCTCGCGCGGCGCCGGGGCCACCCTGCAGATGGTCGGCGAGCGCCTCGGCATCGTGGATCAGTTCCAGGGGGTGGACGAGCTCACAGTGGGAAGTGACGGCTCGCTCCGAATCCTGGAGAGGATCGAGGGGGGCAAGCACCAGGTCTCGACCTGCGCCGGACCCCCGGCGGTCCTGGGGTGGGCCACGGGAAGCCTCTCCGAGCCCCCTAACAATCCCCAGGTCGGGATGGCCAACATGCGAACCATCATGCCGTCGCTCCAGCGCGCCAAGCCGGCAAAGGTCGGAGCGGAGGGCGTGGCCTTCGCGAAGGTCTCGCTTCCCAGCCGGCGACGCGAAACGCGAGTCGTGAAAGACCTGTCGGCCGACGAGATCGCGCGAGAGATCGTGGCATGGATCACGAAGGCGTGATCTGAACCGCCGAGGACACCCAGCGCTATCGCTGGGTACCCGGAGCATCGAGGAATCCTTAGTACTGCGCGCCGCGAATACAGTGACATTCATTTGTTCCCCCTCTCCCTGGATGGGAGAGGGCTGGGGTAAGGGTGCAATTCGTGTGGCCGTGCCGATGGTCCCCCTCACCCTGCCCCTCTCCCACACTGGGGAGAGGGGATCGAAGCTTTGCGTCAGGATAATACGTCACCGTAATTCTGAAACGGAGCACTTACTTGTCGAGCACCGACCTCTGGCACCTGAACCCTGAGCCCTGTTCT
>Ga0315280_10005427_pt1 | contig 18191 bp, 22 predicted proteins | sample YL17G06_40_MG_FD_203697 | JGI IMG/M metagenome (GOLD analysis project Ga0315280, IMG submission 203697) | Sediment microbial communities from Yellowstone Lake, YNP, Wyoming, USA - YL17G06_40 | ecosystem: Environmental > Aquatic > Freshwater > Lake > Sediment | place: USA: Wyoming | collected... | reverse complement strand
CGCGGACGACGCCGAGACGATCGTCATGCGGCTGCGGGAGCGGGTGGCCGCCCTCGGCGGCGAGATGACCGCATCCACTTAACCGCAGCTTTCGCCCTGGTTGGGGCCAGGCTTGCGTAATTGCGTAAGTATCGAGCAATCAACTTCGAAGAGAGGCTCCAGATGGCGCGCAAGCCCCGCATTGATACCATCGGCGTCTTGTACCATATCATCACCCGTGGAAACAACCGGCAGGTTCTCTTTCGGTCCGGCGCAGATTGGGACCGCTACTTGGCGATCCTGGCCGACGCCCAGCGCCGCTTCGCGATTCGGCTCTACGCGTATGTGTTGATGCCGAACCATGTCCATCTCCTCCTTGAGTTGACCGCGGGGAAACTGGCGAGGTGTCTGCAGGTGATCCAACAAAGGTACGCCCAGTACGTCAACCGGAAATATCGGCGGGTGGGTCACCTCTATCAGGGCCGGTACCGCGCGATCGTGTGCGAGCGGGATCGCTTCCTCCTCGCGTTGGTTCGATACCTGCACCTGAATCCAGTACGTGCGGAACTTGTGCAGGATCCGGCGGAGTATCCGTGGAGCAGCCACCTGGCCTATCTGGGCGGTCGGCTGAGCCCTGTGGCGCTAACCACGGGACCCGTCTTGGGAGCGTTTGATCCGGAGATCGCCAGGGCCAAGAGAGCCTATGCACGATTCATCAGGGAGGGTCGGGGGGCTGGGCACGCGCCGGAATTTTACGAGGTGCAGGAGCAGCAGATCCTGGGTAGCGAGCGATTCGCCGAGAATATTTCGCTCTCCCGTGGAGCCTCCAGCCGGAAGCGCGGCAAGATAGCATTGGGTTTGGAAGAGCTAATGGTGCGGGTCGGCCGCGCCACCCGCGTTTCTCCCGCCCTCATCAAAGGAAGAGGGCGGGCTGAGCAAGTCTACGGAGCCAGAGCACTTTTCTGTTACGCCGCGACATGTGTCGCGGGCCTCTCCGCGCGGAGGGTGGCAGAAGTGATAGGCCGTGACCCCTCCAACATCACAAGGGCGGTCGCATGGGTGGAGCGGATGAACAAACGGGAGCGTGAGAAGCTGCTTCAGCGGGTCTTCGGCTAAGAGTGAGATACGCAATTACGCAAGCCTGGCCCCATTTCCTGCGCGAGATGAGGCGGCCTCATAGGAGGGAACGGATGAGGCGGCGGGCGCGGCGGTACCAGGGGCGGCCTTCGCTCCGCTGGTACCAGGGGGCGTTCCTGTAGGAGGCGATGGCCTCCTGGAGTGCGGTTCGCGCCTCGGCCCGCTGGCCGAGGTGATTCAGCGCCTGCCCCAGCTTGAACCAACCCTCCACGCTGGAGCTGTGAATCGTCGTGGCCTCCCGATAGCGCCCTGCTGCCGGTTCCCATTCCCCACGTTCCGCCCGGAAATCCCCCAGCTTGATGCAAGGCTCGCCATAGCCGAACTTCGGATTCAGGGCCAGGGCCCGCTCGACGAGTTCTCGCCCCCGCTCGAACTCTCCGTCGTGGAGCAGGCACAACCCCAAGGCATAGTTCGCCTCGGGCAGGTCGTCAGCCCTCGGCATGGCTTGTTCCAGCTCGGCGCGCGCCTCGCGGAAGCGTCCGTGCCTCACCAGGATCGCCCCGAGATCCGTCCGGGCCTTCACGTCATGCAGGTTCACGGCCAGGGTGCGGCGCAGCCGACCGGCCTCGCCCTGGGCCCGCACCCACCGGTGGAAGCGCCACGCATAGCGCGAGCCGGCCCACCAGCCGGGAAGAGACAGCGCGATGATCACGAGGAGCGCCAGGAGCGGGTTCCCCGTGATCCAGCTCAGCAGGGCGAAGAGAAAGAAGCGGCCCACTTAAAGCTCCCGGCGAGAACGCTGGAAGGCTGGGAAGCTGGAAACCTTGAAGCCTCCTCGCGTCCCAGCTTCCAAGCGTCCTAGCGGAAAAGAAACGGGGGGCGAAGGCATCGCCCCCCGAGCGTGATCTGCGCCCGCCACACCTCAGACAAGCTGCTTCAGCCGCTCCTTGGATTGCTCCAGCACGGCGGCGTGCAGGCTGTTGCCGTGGGCGTCCATGGTGACCACTGCGGGGAAGTCCTTCACCCGGAAGGCCCAGATGGCCTCGGGGCTACCGAACTCTTCCAGGTACACACCCACGACGCCCATCACGCACTCCGCCAGCACCTGGGCGGCCCCGCCGATGGCGTGCAGGTACACGCAGCCGACCTTCTTGCAGGCCTCCAGCGTCTTGGGCCCCATCCCGCCCTTGCCGATGACCGCCCGGAGATTGAACTTCTCGATGATGTGGCCCTGGTACGGTTCCTCCCGGGACGAGGTGGTGGGGCCGGCCGCCTTCACCACCCACTTGCCCTTCTCCTTGATCACCACCGGGCCGCAGTGGTAGATGATCTGGTTTTGCAAGTCCACGGGAGGCTTCCCCCCCTCGTGGAGGAACTTGTGGACTGCGTCCCTTCCGGTGTACACCATGCCGGACACGTGAACCATGTCCCCCATCTTCAGCGCGCGGATTTTCTCCTCGGTATACGGCTCGACGAGCTGGATCATGTTTGCCCCCTGGGGCCGCCTGCCCTCTCAGGATTTCGACGGTGCCCCGGACTGTTCGTAAACGTGTCGGCCAGGAATCCGGGGTAATGCCCAATGACCAATGGGTGACGGAACCCGTCGACCGATTGCCGATGTGCCCTGCCGGGCTTTCCCCGCCATTGGAGATTGGAAATTGGTCATTTGCTAGTACAGCCACTCCACGATCTTCCCGCTGTCGTTCAAGACGAAGCCCTGCCGCCGGTAGGCCCAGCACATGTACGAGATGGACACGAAGTAGCTCGCCGGCAACCGGTTCAGGGCGCCGATCTTGCAGCCCAGCAGGGTCGATGCCCCGCCGAAGCCCATGGGGCCGATGCCCAGCTTGTTGGCGCTGACCACGATATCCTGTTCCAGCGCCGCCAGCGTCGGGTTGGGGTTCACATCGTCCATCTTCCGGAGCAGCTGCTCCTTGGAGTGGAGGTAGCCCGTCGCCCGGTCGCCGCCGATGCAGACGCCCGGAATCCCCGGGCCGCAGCCCTTCCCCTGGGCCTGGATCACGGCGTCCAGGATGGCCTTGCGAACGCCGCCCAGGTCGCGGTCCGCGTTGATGCGCGTGTCGGGGAGCGAGTACTGCGCCCCCACGTTCTCGCAGCCGCCACCCTTCAGGATCAATCGCACGTCCACCCGCGTGCCGCGGTGCTGGTGGAAGTGGATGCTGGGGCTGCCGGGGCCGAGATTGTTGCCGGTGTTCTTCCCGGTGAGCGAATCCACGGAGTTCTGGCGAAGGTAGCCCTTGGCCGTGGCCTCGGCCACGGCGTCGGCCGCGGCCTTCTCGAAGGCGAGCTGGTCGAAGCCCTTGGGTGATCTCACGAAGAACAGGATGCTGCCGGTGTCCTGGCAGAGCGGCGCGGACTTCACCTTGGCCATGTCAATGTTCTTCACGATGATGTCCATCGCATACCGGCTGTTGCTGCCTTCCTGCTCCTGGGCGGCCGCGCGGGTGATGGTGCTTACCACGTCGCCGGGTAATTCGGCCGAGGTGCGTCGAACGAGTTCGAGGAGATTGGCCTTGAGGTTACGCATGCGGAACACTCCTTTCTCACGGGCAACGCCCGATTCCTCACGACTCTCGGCGGATTCTAGTCCCGCCCCGAAGCCGCTGTCAACGCCCAGGACCGGGGAACCGTACCTTGTCAGTCAAGACGTTAGTATGCTACAGTCCGCCACGTTCCGAGGCGACGGCGCGGGATCCCCGATCACACGTCCTGGAGGAACGGGTTCGTCCGGCGCTCCCTGCCGATGGTGGTCTTGGGTCCGTGGCCGGGCCAGACCTCGGTGTCGTCGTCGAGGGTGAGCAGCCGCTCCTTGATGGACTTCAGGATCTGCTGGAAGTCGCCCCCGGGCAGGTCGGTCCGGCCGATGCTCCCCTGGAACAGGGTGTCGCCGGCAAAGAGAATATCCTTGGCGCCGCCCGGGACGTGGATGGAGAGGCTGCCGGGTGTGTGCCCGGGCGTGTGGATGGCCTGGGCCCCGATCTTCCCGACGGCGACGCCGTCCGCGTCCCGGATGAACTGGTCCACGGCGGTCATGCGGATCGGCGGGACGCCGTACATGGCGAACAGCTCGGCCTGCCGCGGGGCGGTTTCGTAGATGGACAGATCGGCCTTGTGCAGCCAGATCTGGGCCCCCGTTGCCTCTTTCAGCTCGCGGCAGTTGCCCACATGATCGAAGTGGGCGTGGGTGTTGAGGATGTACCTGGCCGCGAGGTGGTGCCGCTTCAGGACCTCCAGGATGCGCTCGACCTCGTCGCCGGGATCGATGACGATGGCCTCGCGCGTCTCCTCGTCGCCCAGAATGGAGCAGTTGCACTGCAACGCCCCGACCACCAGGACCTCGTGGATCATGCTGCCTCCGGCGGATTCCGAATTTCGGATGTCGAATTTCGAAGTGTCCGGCGCACGAGCGCGCGGACAAATCCAGCGTACCACATCAACTGACGGAAAGGAACGATCACGTCCATGGCTATCCTGAAAGTTGCCGTCCTCGGCAACCCCGTCCTGCGGGTTCCCGCCGAGCCGGTGAAGAACATCCCGGCCCCCGAGATCCAGCGCCTGATCGACGACATGATCGAGACCATGCGCGAGTACCGGGGCATCGGGCTGGCCGCGCCGCAGGTGCACCGCTCTCTCCAGATCGCCGTGATCGAGGAAGAGAAGGACCCCGATGCCCCCAAGGAACCGTCCTCGCCGCTCACCGTCTTGATCAATCCGCGGATCATCCCGGTGACCGACCAGATGGCGGAGGACTGGGAGGGCTGCCTCAGCATCCCGGAGCTGCGCGGGAAAGTGCCCCGCTTCAAGGAGGTCGAGGTCCAGGCGCACGACCGGCGGGGGAAGCCGCTCCATCTCAAGGCGACCGATTTCTTCGCCCGGGTGATCCAGCACGAATATGACCACCTGACGGGGACCGTCTTCCTCGACCGGATGAAGAGCTTCGAGACGCTGACCTACCCGGCGGAATACGGGCGCTTCTGGGCCCGCCACGAGGACGAGGGGTGAGCCAGCAGCCCGACTACCGCTTCTGTCCCCGCTGCGCGGGGCCCCTCGCGCCGCGCCTCCTCAGGGCCGCCGAGCCGTCGCGCCTGGTCTGCCAGACCTGCGGCTTCATCTTCTTCCTCGACCCCAAGGTGGCCACCGGCGCCGTCTTCTCCCTGGACGGCGGCATTCTCCTCGTCCGGCGCGCCATCGAGCCCAGCTACGGCAAGTGGGTCTTCCCCGGGGGCTACGTGGACCGCGGCGAGTCCCTGGAGGCCGCGGCGATCCGCGAGGTCAAGGAGGAGTGCGGGCTGGACATCCGCCTGGCCCGGCTCCTCGGCGCGTACTCCTCCCCCGGCAATCCCGTGATCCTGATCGCCTACGTGGGCGAGGTCACGGGCGGCGCCCTCGCCGTTGACGAGGAGGGCCTGGACGCCCGCGCCTTTCCCCCGGCCGAAATCCCCTGGGATCAGCTCGCCTTTCCCAGCACCCTGAAGGTCGTTCGCGATTACCTGACGCTCATGCCTCACGGTTGAGGACGGTCACAGGATGAGCGAGCCGTTCAGGGATGTCCTCGCCTTGGCCCTCGTGGCGGCGCTGCTGGCAAGCTGCGCATCCACGGAGACCGGGATCCCGAAGGAGGGGCAGGTCCTCCTCCAGGCGGGTGCTGCCCCGTCCGGTTCGCCCAGCGCGGTGATCGTGCCCGGCCGGGAGATCCGGCGGCTGGCCGTGCTCATGCCCGGCGTCGATCCTGCCTGGCGGGTTGGCTGGCTGGAAGGCAAGAAGAAGACACAGGGAGCCGGGGGGGCGTATTCCGGTTTCCTCACCGGGCTGTTTCTCGTGCAGTCGGTCCCTTTCCTCATAGGGTTCTGGCCCGCCGCCGTAGGGGTCCTGGCGGGAACCACGGCCATGGGCGCATTCGGCGCCCAGTTCGAGGCCCAAACCTTCGTCAAGATGGCGGCCGATGATCGGGGGACGATCGTCCAGGCCGCCACCGACCTCAACCCCGATCGCCTGCTCCGCAAGTCCACGGCGGCGGCCCTGGCGGCTCGCACGGGCCGACCGCCGCTGTCGCTTCTCTGGCACCCCACCAGCGGTCCGGACACGCCCGGGACAGATCCCCTGGCCGATGCCCGCGGGCAGGGGGCGGACGGGGTGCTCAACGTCTCGCTGGAGGCCTTCGGCTTGGCGATGGGAGAAGACACGGAGACGTTCGGGGTCTTCGTGCGGGTCCGCGCACAACTGGTCGAGTCCGCCGGGGGCGGACTCCGCTACGAGCGCGTCCTGGAGTACGGCCCGGGCCGGCCGCTCACCGGAATGCCCAGGCCGGCCACGTACTCGCTGGAATTCCTGGCGCTGGATCAGGCGCGCGTCTTCCGGCACGAGATGCGGGAGGCGATCGGCCGGGTGGCCAGGATCGTCGCGGCGGATCCCGCCCTGCCCCTCGCCGCGCGCTGATCAGCTCCCAGGCTGGCGCTCGCGCAGGTGCACGACGGTGGCCCCCCAGCCGCCACGATCCGGCGGGGCATCGCTGAAATCCAGGACGAGGGGATGGGTGCTGAGGAGCGATCGGACGATGGCCCGCTGGGTCCCGGTGCCGCGGCCGTGGATCAAGCGCACCTCGCCGAACCCGCGGCGGGCGCATTCCTCGAGGTACTCGGTTACCACCGCGGGCATGTCCCGGGGCGCGAAGGCGTGGAGATCCAGCCAGTCCTCGATGGGCACCACGACCTCGCGTTCATCATCTCGCCCATCAATGGGATCTTCGGCCATCGCGCCGTGGCCCTCGTCAGCATGTTGGATGCCGCCCAACACGCTCGGCCAATGAAACATTTCAAACGGACGATGCAAGACCGACAACGAAATAGCGCCGGAGATCGACACGTGCTCGGCGTCGGTCAGGCCGCCCTTCATTGTCGGTTGTCAGTTTTCCATTTTCAATCGCACGAGGTGCCTCACGCCTCTAGTGGCGGTCGGCGCCCTCGTGCAGGGCTCACCGCCTCGAAGGCGTGGCCGATGCGGAACAGCGTCGCCTCGTCGAAGTGCCGCGCCACGAGCTGGAGGCCGATGGGCAGGCCGCCCGCGGTGAAGCCGCAGGGCACGGACAGGGCCGGGTGCCCCGTGACGTTGATCGGCCGCGTGCACCGGATGAGCCACCAGCGCACGTCCTCGGTCAGGCCATCCACCGTCGCCTGGCGCGCCTCGAGCGGCGGGGCGGGGATGGGCGTCGTCGGGAGCAGGAGGGCGTGCACCCGTCCGAGGGCTTCATCCACCTCGGCGCGGATGACCTGGCGGGCGCGCTGCGCCTTGAGGTACTGGGTGGCCAGGACGAACTGGCCGGCCGTGAGGCGGGCGCGAACATCCGCGCCGTACTCGGCGGCGCGGGTTTTCAGGTAGGGTTCGTGATAGGCCGTGGCCTCGGCCGCGATGATGGCGAAGGAGACCGGGCCGGCATGCGGGATCCTCGGCAGGGGGACCTCTTCCACCGAGGCGCCCAGGCCCTCGAGCGACCGCGCCGCGCCCAGGACGGCCGCATGGACCTCGGGGTCCAGGCGTTCGAAGAAGAGATTCGTGGGCAGTCCGAGGCGGAGGCCGCGAATCCCTCCCTCCAGGGCGCGCCGATAGTCGGGCACCGGGACGTCGGCCGTGGATGGGTCGGCGGGATCGCGTCCGGCCAGGGCCTGCAGCAGCAGGGCCGCGTCGGCCACCGTGCGGGTCATCGGGCCCACGTGATCCAGCGACCACGCCAGGGGAATCACCCCGGCGCGGCTGACCCGACCGTAGGTGGGCTTCAACCCGACGATGCCGCACAGCGACGCCGGGATCCGCACCGAGCCTCCAGTGTCCGTCCCCAGCGCCCCGGCGGCGAGGCCGGCGGCCACGGCGACACCGGAGCCGCTGCTGCTGCCACCCGGCATCCGGGCGCGATCCCACGGATTCTTCGGCGTGCCGTAGTGCGGGTTCACGCCCGTGGGGCCGTAGGCGAACTCGTGCATGTTGAGCTTGCCCAGCAGGATGGCGCCCGCCGCGTAAAGACGCGTGGCCACGGCCGCATCGGCATCCGGGACCCACGCTTTCAGGATGCGCGAGCCGCCGGTCGTGCGGATGCCGCGGGTCATGACCAGGTCCTTCAGGGCGATGGGGATCCCGTGGAGCGGCCCCCGGTAGCCCCCCCGGGCGATCGCTTGCTCGGCCGTGCGCGCCGCATCCAGCGCCTCCGCCGAGAGGACCGTGATGTAGGCCTGGAGGGCGCTGCCCTCCTGCTGGATCCGGTCCAGGTAGGCGCGCGTCAGCTCCACGGGGGAGAGGGCGCGGCGGCGAATTTGCTCGCCGGCCTCGGCGATGCCGAGTCGGGTCAACTCATCGGGCGCCACGGTTCGCCTCCGCCGGCGGGAGGAGCACGGTCGCCGGCTCCACCGCGAGAAGATCCAGGTCATCCAGGCGGGCCAGGCCGTCGAGCTGGGCGCCGATCTGGGACGCCGCGGCGGCCAGGTCGGCCGGGTCGGCCGGGATCCGCGAGAGTTCCTGACTGAGGGCCTGCAGCAACTGGGTCGAGATGTCGGCCATGATCTCCTCCCGGGACACGATCGGTGCGAGAGGCTATTCTAGCAGGGGCCCGTTCGCACTGTCCAGCCGAAAGGCCGGGCCGCCGCCCTTCTCCGCCCCCGCGGGTCGAGGACATCTGATGGCAACCACACATGCCGGCGCGCGGCGGGCGGCGCCCTGGCAGGCCCTGTTCCTGGTCCTGGGCCTCCTCGTCTTTGCGGGCCTGATCTACGGGGTCGGCCTCTGGGCAATCCTCGATGTCCTGGAGCCTCTGGGCTGGTTGACGCCCCTGATCGTGCTCCCCTACTTCACCTCCTACTTCGTCGACAGCGTCGGCTGGTGGTGGATCCTGCGGCGCGATTTCGATCCATCCCCGGCAGAGCGCCGGCCCGAGCCGTACCTGCTCCAGCTCTTCAGCATGCGCGCGGCCGGGGAGGCGGTCAACGCCATCACCCCCACCGCCTATCTGGGCGGCGAGCCCGTCAAAGCCTGGCTCCTGCAACGACTGGGCATCCCCCTTGCCCCGGCCTTGGCGTCGGTTCTGGTATCCAAGACGGCCCTGATGCTCACCCAGGGCGGCTACGTCTTCCTGGGCCTGCTGGTGGCCTTGCATCGCTGGCGCCCCGCCGTCCCGCTCCCCCTGGCGGCGGCAGTCGGGGTGCTCCTCGGCGTCCTGACCTTCGGTTTTCTGATCGGCGTGCAGCGCCGAGGCCTCTTCGTTCCTCTCCTGGGCTTGTCACGCCGCTGGACCGGGCGCGAGGCGCTCCTGGCCGCGTGGGAGGCGGACGTGCACGCCCTGGATGCCCTCCTGCGGGAATTCTACGGCGCCCGGATCGGCGACTTTTCCATCTGCTGCGCGCTCCACTTCCTCGGCTGGGTGGTGGGATCCTTCGAGGTGTATGTGGTCCTGTGGCTGCTGGCCACCCCCGTGGGGTTCGCGAGCGCTTTCGCCATCGAGGCGCTGTCGGGTGTGGCCAAGATGGCCGGGGTCATCGTGCCCGGCAGCCTGGGGGTGCAGGAGGGCGGCCAGGTCCTGATCTTCGTGGCCTTCGGGCTCACGGCCCCGCTGGCCGTGACCTTCGGCCTCTTGCGGCGAGGGCGCGAATTGCTCTGGATCGGCTTTGGCTTCGCCACCCTGATTCATCATCATGCGTTGGGCCGGCTGCGCGAGCGACGGATGGCGGGACGGGAGCCGTGAGGAGGAAAAGAAAAAGGCCTCGAAGGTTTTACGGCAAGCTGGCCGCCCCGGTGGACAAGGCCGGGGACTTCGAGGCCCGGCGATTGCTGGGATTCCGTAGACGAAACCCCGGGCGTTCGCCTGAGCGGGGAGACGCCTACGTTACAATCACCTCACCTGTCCAGTGTAATATGCCCACTGGATCACCTCCTTTCTTGTGTACGGTGAACGTACTCGCAGATTTTCCGGGACGCAAGAAAAAAATGTACGTCGGGCGGAAAAACTTTTTCGCCGCAACAGAAGGGGGCATCCCATGCATGGCTGGTCGGAGCGGGTGGAGCGGAGGAAGCGGCTGAACGGACAGATCCTGCGGAGCCGGATGCGGGTCTTTCCCGGGTTCCAGGAACTGGGGAGGCAGGTGTTTGCTGACGGGGCCATCAGTCGGAAGCACAAGGAGCTCATGGCGCTGGCCGTCGCTGTCGCGCAGAACTGCTTCGACTGAATTGACCATCGTGTCGAGGAGGTCCTCGACCTGGGTGGGACCGACGCCGAACTGGCGGAGGCCCTGGAGGTCGGCTTGCTGATGGGCGGCACCCTGGCGGCGAAGTCGGTGCGCCACGCCTTCGAGGTGCTGGCGGAGATCCGCGACGCGAAGGGGAAGGGGCGCGGGGCGTGAAACGTGAAGCGTGAGGGTGACCGGCTCCCCGGACCGACGTGAGGAAGGAGGAATCACATGCCGAGACTGGTGAAGCACGAGAAGAACGTGCCGTACCGGATCGACGAGGGGCAGGTCAAGTTCCCGATCTGGATCTGTGCCTGTGGGCTCTCCAAGACCAAGCCGTTTTGCGACGGGTCCCACAAGAAGACCCAGGACGAGGCGGCCGATGGCGTGTACGTCTACGACGCCGAGGGGCGGGTGAAGGCTCCGACGGAATACTAGGCCTGATGCGGGAAAGATCGCCGAGGCTGCGATGCTCCGATCTTTCCGATGACGATCGGGAGAATCGGGTCGGGGGGCGTTCGGAGGTTTCCCCCCTGTCCCCCAAGGAGCTATTTGGCCCCTGGGGTCTTTGGCGTCTTGGCGGGGAAAAACCTCGGAGCGGACGTGACGGCGGGGCGGTTCGGAGCGCGGGATCTTCGACTGGCCAGGGCGATCCCGCCCACCACGAGGACGGCCGAGACCATCAGACGGATCGTGACGGCCTCGCCCAGGACCTGCCAGCTCTGGAGCACCCCGAAGAGCGGCGTCGCCAGAAAGTAGGCGGCCAGCCCGCTGGGCTTGTAGGTCTTGAGGAGCTGCAGGTTCAGGATGAAATTGAACCCGGCCACGATGAACCCCTGGAAGGACAGCGCCAGGACGAGGCTCCAGGTCCACCGGTACGGGTGCGCGGCCTCGAACAGGGAGCTGGCCAGCAAGTAGCAGGGGACGCCGAACGCCACCTGCGCCAGGAGCAGCTTTACCGGCTCGATGCGCTGCACGGCGCGGTTGAGATAGATCGTCCGCACGCCGAGCAGGAAGGCGCTGCCCGAGGCCATGAGGTCGCCCGTGAGGAAGTCCGACCTCAAATTGAACTCGTGGGAAAACAGAAGCACGATGCCGGCGTAGGCGATGACCACGCCCACGGCCCGGCCTCCGGACAGGCGGTCCCCCGGGACCAAGAAGTGCGCCAGCACCACGGTGTAGATCGGGTAGGCGTTGAGCAGGATCGAGACGTGCCCCGCCGTGGTGTAGTTCACCCCCAGATTCAACAGGGCGATCTGGACGGTGAAGATCACGCCCAGGATCAGGAGCGGGCGGACCTCGTGCCGATGGATGCGGAGGGGCGTCCGGGTGGCCCAGGCCCAGAGGAGGACGGTCACGCCGCCCAGGACGAACCGCATCCACGCCTGCCGGATGGGGGGCGCGTCGGCCAGCCCGATTTTTATGGCGATGGGATTGCCTGCCCAGAGGAAGGCCAACAGCGTAACCAGGGTCGCCGCCTTCACGTCAACGTGCCGGGGCTCGGCAGGCATCACTCTCTCGCCCGGAGACGGTCTGGGGTGGCGGTGGCGCGAGACGAGGGATCGCCGGGGGCAGTCGAAGGTCGGCCGGATCGTCCGGCGCGATGGGGGCGGCAGGCGCTCCAAAAAAAGCGTGGCCGTTGGGACGGCCGGGGATCAACCCCCTTCGGGGATCCGGGCATGCTTTCCCGGCTCGGGTGGGATGTTGAAGATCTCGCTGGGGATGTGCTCGACCAGGTACTCCACGATGTCCTTGACCGACAGGATGTCGACGGGACGCTGGTCCGCATCGACCAGGGGCACGTGGCGGAAGCCGCCGACGCTCATGAGCTGCATGGCGAACGCAATGGGATCGTCCGGAGTGAGGGTTTCGGGATCCCGGGTCATCACCCCATCCACCAGGACCTTGGCCGGATCGTCGCCGGTGCCGACGAGCTTGGTGAGGATGTCCCGCTCGGTGAAGATCCCCACCAGCTTGCCCCCCTCTTCGACCAGAACGCATCCGATGCGGTGCTCCTTCATGGCCCGGGCCGCCTCGCCGATGCTGGTCCCGAGGGGCACCGCCACGCGGCCACCGCGGAGGTGCAGAGCCTTGATGGGTTCTTGAAAGATTTGCGTATCAAGAAGTTTGCCGGACGTCTCTTCGTCCCCATAGCCTAGATATTCGTCGTAGATCGTCTCTTCCGCTTCCATGACCTGCCCTCCCCCGGCCCGCACCGGTTATCTGCGGCGCCCATGGGCCAAAATGCGGGGCCATGATAGGCCCCTGGCCGGAGGGGGTCAATCGAAAGTTTCCGCCGTGTGCCAGGACCTGACGCCGCTCTCCCCGCCGATGACCATCCCGGGGACCGCGTGAGGTGGGAAGTTCGCCGACCCTGGGTGAGGGCGGCGGCTCTCGCTGACGGATTCTCCCTCGGTCCATCCCCTCCTGCGCCCCCGTCCTTCCGCCCTGATGCCACCGCGGCTTTCTGGCTTGACAGCATCCCGCAGCTGGACGTATATTGTATCCAATATCCAATATCCATCAACTCCGGACCAATCCCGGCTCGACCGTTCTGGTGTCGTGCCGTCGGCTCGGATTGGCAGGACGGCGGGACCGGAAACAGGGAATCGGGTGGAAACTTCGCCGCGCGGCCCGTCGACGCGCATGGCAGCCTGAGGGTGGACGATTCCAACGAGGTGGCTGAACCATGGTCGGCGCCTACCGCACGATGCAAGAGATCGTGTATGACACGATCCGGGATGCCATCCTGAGCGGCCGCTACCAACCCGGACAGCGTCTGATCGCGGATGAGCTGGCCAGGGAAGTCGGCGTGAGCCGCATGCCCGTCCGCGAGGCGCTGCACCGGCTGGAAGCCACCGGACTGGTGACCCTCATGCCGCACAGGGCCGCGGTGGTGAATGAACTCTCGGAGAGCGAGATCATAGAAATCTACCACATCCGCGCCGTGCTGGACGGACTGGCGACGCGTCAGGCGGCCCCCCATCTCACCAAGGCCGACTACGACCGCCTGAACGCCCTCCTGGACGAGATGGCCGCGGCTGCCAAGGCGAAAGACCTCGACCGGGTGCTGCGCGTCAACCGCGATTTTCACCAGCTCATCTGGCAGGCGGCCCACTCCCCTCGCCTGCACTCGCTCCTGGAAAACCTGTACGATGCCAGCCAGCGCTTCCGCAATATCAGCATCCTGCTGCCGGGTCGCCTGGAGCGACTGACGCAGGAGCACCGGCGCATCGCCCAGGCGCTCGCCCGGGGGGACGTGAATAAGGCCGAACGGTTCGCCATCGAGCATCATGAAGGCACCGCAAGGCGACTCCTGAATTCGATTGAAAAAAAGCGCGGACAAGCAAAGGAGTGAATCATGCCCTTCTATTCCTGGCGCCATGTTACGCGTGACCTCGAACCGAACCCTTCCCTTCCCGCAGGGATGTCCCGTCAGAGCATTGTGGGTGAACGGGCAATGATTTGCGTGCACGAAGCCTTCCCCAATCTCAAGTGTTCGCCGCATCAGCACGAAGCCGAGCAGTTCAGCATCATGCTCAAAGGACGGATGCGCTTTATGATCGGCGCAGAGGAGCGCGTGCTGGGACCCGGTGAGGTTGCCTACATCCCCAACAACGTACCGCACTCGATCGAAAGCCTCGATGAGTACGCCCAAGTGTTGGATGTCTTCGCACCGGTTCGCCCGGACATCATCGCCCGACTCAGCGAGATCGGGCCGAAATAGAACGGGAGCAACACGACCCTTCAAAGGAGGTGCTCCATAGCGAACCAATACAGTGTCGTGGGAATTCTTCTCATCAACACTTTGAAAAAAGGAGAATGGAAATGAAATGCCTCAAACTTCTACCCGCGGTTGCGATCATCGTGACCATGATCCTAGCCTTTGGTCCCGCACCCGAGCCAGCCAAAGCGGCGGAACCGACGAAGCCAACATTTGCTTTCCCGGCCGAGAACATCACGATTGAGGTTTGGTGGCACGAGTACGGCCCCTTCACGGCATACGTGAAGGAATTGATTGAAGCGTACAAGAAGGTCCGTCCGAATGTCACCATCAACCCCACCATCGCTTCGTCCACCGACATGAACCAGAAGCTGACCGTCGCGCTCGCGGCTGGCACCGGTCCCGACATCATGGACGCGGACGCGTCCTACTACGTCGCCTACTACGCGAAGGGCGTCCTCGAGCCGGTCAACCTCGACGTGTTTGGCGTCAAGAGCTATCAGGAGCTCGCCGCCCGCTATGTCAGCAATGGGCTCGCCTCCGGCACGTTCGACGGCAAGATCTACACCCTGCCCTATCAGGGCAACTCCATGAGTCTCTTCATCAACAACAAACTGTTCGCCGCAGCAGGTCTGAATCCGCGAAAAGACGCCCCCAAGACGTGGAAGGACCTCATGGTGCTCTGTCCCAAATTGAAGAAGGTCGAGGGCAACCGGACCGTCCGGAAGGCGTTCGAGTTCCCCTATCACAGCCCACGCTGGCAATTGCAGGACCTGCAGCCCATGACCGAGCAATTCGGCGGCAAGATTCTGAGTGACGATGGCAAGACGGCCCATCTCAACAGCCCCGAAACCGTGAAGGCACTCACCCTCTGGCGGGATGTGACCAAGGCGTGTGGCGATCCCAAAAACACCAAGAACACCGCCAGCAACCCGAACCAGGACTTTCTCGACGGCTTCTCCGTCATGTGGATCACCGGCCCCTGGGCAACCCCGCAGGTCCAGGCCTCGCCGATCAAGAACGACTTTACGGTGGTCGGTCTGCCGCAGGTCAATCCCGCCAAGCCCCACACCATGGTCTACGGGTGGGCGTGGGCCGTGAACAAGAACAAGCCGGAGGTACAGAAACTGGTGGCATGGGACTTCGTCAAGTTCATGCTCGCCAAGCCGGATGAATGGCTCGCCAAGGCCGGCTTTGTGCAGCCCGCTAAGGGGGTGGGCGAAACCGAAGTCGCCAAGAAGTTCCCGTTCTTTAACGTGCACATGAAGGACGTCCAGACGGCAACCTGGTACATCCGCTCCGAGAACGTCAACGAAATCGCGCAGGCGGTCGGCCGCGCGGTGGACAGTGTGGTCTATGACCGTGCCGATCCGAAAGCGGTGCTGGATGCCGCGCAGGCATCTGTTGACCGGATCCTCAAGAAGTAAGGCGATCGACGTGCGGTGAACCCTGCAAGGGTCAAGCCTTGCGGGGTTCACCGCCTGCAAAGAGCGTCCTTTGAACGCACTCGCCTCGACCCAACCGCGTCCGGCCTGGAAGCGGCTTCGCCTGAACATCAGCGCCAAGCAAGCCCTGTTCGGTTATGCCATCCTGCTGCCGACCCTCGCCATCATCGCCATCTTTCGCTTCCTGCCGATGCTGCAGGCGTTCTACATCAGCCTTCACGAATACGACCTCATCCGGCCGCCCAAGTTCATCGGGTTCGACAATTTCATCGACCTCCTTCAGGATCCGCTCTTCCTGAATTCGGCGCGCGTCTCGATCATGTACGTCGTGTTCAGCTGCGTCCCCGTATGGGTCCTGTCCCTGGCGCTGGCGATGCTGTTCAACCGTCGGATCGTCGCCAAGAACCTCTTTCGCTCCACCGCCTTCATGCCGGTGGTCATGCCGGCCGTCGTGAACGCGGTCGTGTGGACGTTCATGTACCACCAGGACGGTGTCGTGAACACGATCCTGGGGTGGTTCGCCCTTGACCCCATTCCCTGGCTGCGCAGCAGCAAGTGGGCCCTGTGGGCGATCATCATCATCGGCATCTGGCGCGCGACGCCCTACTACATGGTGATCTTCCTCGCCGGCCTCCAGGCGATACCCCACGAGTACTACGAGGCCGCGCAGATCGACGGGGCGAGCCCCTGGCGGCAGTTCCGACACATCACCTTGCCGCTCCTCAAGCCCACCACGTTGCTCGTGATGGTGATGAGCGTGATCGTCGCCATGAAGGTCTTTGCCGTCCCGCTCATCATGACCGGCGGCGGTCCGGCGGATGCAACGCGCGTCCTGCCGCTGTTCATCTACCAGACGGCGTTCGAGTTCTTCAAGATGGGGCGTGCGGCGGCCATGAGCGTCTTCCTCTTTGCCGCGGTCATGGTCTTCACGCTCTTCCAGATTCGGCTGTTCTCGCGAGGGGAGGAGTGATGCTGAGCCGATTGTCGCGTCATCGCCATGCGGTCATCACGTATCCTCTCCTGTTCCTCATCGGCTTCATCGGGCTGCTGCCCTACTATTGGATGCTTTCCTGCTCCTTCAAGACCAACGAGAACATGTTCGTGGTCCCGCTGCAGTGGATCCCCACTCCCATAAACTGGGGTGCATACGGCGAGGCCTGGAGGGCGCAGGACTTCACCCGGTACTTCCTGAACTCCGCGGCGGTGTCCGTCGCCATCACCGTCGGCAACCTGCTCCTCGCCTCGCTGGCCGGCTACAGCCTCAGCAAGTTCCGCTACTTCGGACGCGGGCTCCTGTTCCTCCTGATCCTCAGCACGATGATGCTGCCGCTCGAGGTGACGATGGTGCCGCTCTTCCTCATCGTCAAGAAGCTCGACTGGCCCAATACGTACGAGGGGCTGATCGTGCCGTTCCTGGTGGAGGGCTTCGGCGTCTTCCTGATGCGCCAGTACTTGCAGGGCATTCCGAACGAGCTGATCGAGGCGGCGCGCATTGACGGCGCATCCGAGTTGCGGATCTATGCCCAAATCGTGATGCCGCTGTGCAAGCCGGCCCTGGCCGCCCTGGGCGTCTTCACCTTCCGCGAGGCCTGGGACATGTACATCTGGCCGCTCATCATCGTCACGAAGGATTCGCTGCGCACGCTGCCCCTCGGCATCTCGCTCTTCATGAGCAGTTTCGGCACGGCGTGGGATCAACTGATGGCCGTCGCAGCCATCGGCACGCTGCCGATGATCCTGCTCTTCTTCCTCCTGCAGCGATCGTTCATTCAGGGCATCGCGATTACGGGGTTGAAGGAATAATGATGCGCCACAGCATGCGCGCGGTCGTCGTCGCGAGCTACGGCGGCGCACTCGAAGTGATGGATCGCCCAATCGCGCGACCGGGCGTCGGCGAGGTGCTGGTCCGCGTGCGGGCCAGCGGCTTGTGCAGCACGGACCTGCACCTGCTGTCCGGCCGGCAACCCCTCGGGGAACTCCCGCGGGTCCTCGGTCATGAACTGGCCGGGGAGGTCATCGAGTTGGGCCGTGGCGTCGCCGGTTGGCAGGTGGGTGATCGCGTCACGGCGGCCATCGATGTGACCTGCGGCCGGTGCCGACACTGTCGGACCGGGGAGACGCAGCGGTGCACCGCAATGCAGCGCATCGGGTTTGAGCGCGATGGCGGGCACGCGGAATACGTGACGCTGCCAGCGGCAAACCTCGTCGCGCTGCCCGCAGACCTGTCCTACGAGGGGTCCGCGATCCTACCCGATGCGGTGGCCTGCATGTACCACAGCCTGATCCACCAGGGCGGGCTGGGCGTGGGCCAGCGCGTGTTGATTCTCGGCGTGGGCGGACTGGGCATCCACGGGGTGCAAATCGCGCGGCTCGCGGGGGCGCAGGTGCTGGCGACCAGTCGCCGCCGGGAGCGGCTGGCGCTGGCAGAGCAGTACGGTGCGCAGGGAGTGAACCCAGCACGCCAGTCGCTGGAAGCGGCGGTGACCGAGTTCACAGGCGGGGAAGGCCTCGACCTGGTTGTGGACAATATCGGCACCCGCGCCAGCGTGCGCCAGGGCCTGGGCGTGCTCAGGCCGGGCGGCAAGTTCCTGGTCGTGGCGTACCTGGACGACACCTTCGAAGTCCCTTCGATCCCGCTCTTCAAGACGGAGCAACAGATCATCGGTTGTCGGGGGAGCACCAAGCAGGACCTGGTCGATGTCGTGCGACTGGTCCAGCAGGGACTGCTGACGCCGGTGGTCG
>Ga0315280_10005426_pt1 | contig 18192 bp, 16 predicted proteins | sample YL17G06_40_MG_FD_203697 | JGI IMG/M metagenome (GOLD analysis project Ga0315280, IMG submission 203697) | Sediment microbial communities from Yellowstone Lake, YNP, Wyoming, USA - YL17G06_40 | ecosystem: Environmental > Aquatic > Freshwater > Lake > Sediment | place: USA: Wyoming | collected... | reverse complement strand
AGGATACCAAGCAGCTCAAAGAAGCGCAAGCAAAGGTGAAGGAAGAAGAGAGCAAGACTTCATAGCAGTCCTCTACGGCACAGTCTGCCCGAGCAACACAGTATTCCCGACCAACTCTGTGAGCCTGATTCACTCAGAGGAAGAGGCAAAATCACGTTTTTGCCAGCCCTCCAGGAAGGATGCGAACACTCTCTACTTTGAGACCTGCTCACTACGAATGTCGGTGACACGTTCACTTCTGGTACGCCACCCCATCGCTTACCGGCGCATTGGAAGCGTTCGCCGACAAATAGTATCCACTTCAGAACCGCTGGCCGCGAGCGCGAGAACGCTTTTGGGGTTGTAATGGCGACCTCTAAGGGTATAATAATAAAAACCAATTGGCGAGTTCTGGAGAGGCTGTGTTGGGACAACCATCCATTAGTGAGAGTCAGACAAGCAAAGAAATCACAGAGAAGACGCTCAGGTGGAAAAGCCACCCTCTGATTGAGAATACCGCAAGAACAATCACGCTGTTTGCGCTCTTAGGGGTTGTCCTCTGGGCGGTTTATTTTGCCTTTGACAGCGTTTACTATCTCTGCCTTGCCGCTATTGTCCTTTTCTTCTCTCTTCTGCGATACTTTGTTCCCACGCACTATCAGGCTGACAGCCGAGGAATTCATATACTGTTCTTCGGAATCAGCAAGTTCAGGGAGTGGAGTTCATTCAGCAACTTTTATCTTCACTCAACAGGTGTTCACCTTGCCCCTTTTGAGCGGCCAAGCGCACTTGACTCATTTCGCGGAATGTTCATCCTTTTTGGCAGAGGCGATAAAGACGAGATTGTGGAGTTTTTGAAAAGAAACATACAGCGTATGGAAGGGAAAGGGATGCAGGCGAATCCGGAGCAAACCACAAATGCTTGAGAAACTGAAAAGAGGGCTGAAACACGCTTTCGCAGTTACAGACCCGCAGTCCCGAATAACAGAAGAGGACATAGAACTGCTTGACAGGGTCGCAGAAGTTATTGTGAGACGCCAGATGACGTTGCCCGCGGTAGTTTTTCTTCGCTCCTTTGCGCCTATGAACTATATTGGTAGTCAGGCGCTTCAGTTTCTCAAACCGTTCCTGACGCTGCTGTTTTCCGAAAAAGAGTACACGCGCTTCGCAGAGATTCTTGAACACCGCGACGCGCCTGAACTACTCTCGCAGAGGATTGAAGCCATACTTGCGCAGTCAAGACAGGCAAAGGAAAAAGTTTAGCCGCCGACTTCAGTCAGCGGGTATCCCGGGCCCCGCCAGCCGGGGCACTTGCGGAGGACAAGATTGGAAGAAGAACTGAACGTGGTTCTCGCAACAGACTGCGGAAGCACAACAACAAAGGCGATTCTTATTGAGAAGAAAGGCGATGTTTATCGCCAGACATTTCGCGGCGAAGCGCCTACCACTGTTGAAGCGCCCTTTGAGGATGTGACCAAAGGTGTGTTGAACTCAATCGGTGAACTTGAAGACCTTTCCGGACGCAAGATTCTGGAAAACGGCAAAATAATATTCCCGGCGAAAGGTAACGTTGGGGTTGACATCTATATCTCCACTTCAAGCGCAGGCGGCGGACTCCAGATGATGGTCGCAGGCGCTGTCAAGACTATGACAGCGGAGAGTGCGCAACGAGCCGCTCTCGGGGCAGGCGCGATAGTTATGGATGTTCTCGCTTCAAACGATATGCGCCCGCCGCACGAAAAGATTGAGAGAATCCGCCAGTTGCGTCCCGATATGATTCTGCTTTCAGGTGGAACTGATGGAGGAACAGTAACTCATGTGGTTGAACTCTCAGAATACATTCGTGCGGCAAACCCCCGTCCACGCTTGGGAATAACGTTCAAACTGCCCGTAATATACGCAGGCAACAAAGACGCGCGTGAAAAGGTGTCGGAAGTTCTCAAAGACATCTCTGCTCTCTCAATAACGGAAAATATAAGACCGACTCTTGAGCGAGAGAACCTCTTTCCCGCGCGGCAGAAAATTCAGGAACTCTTCCTTGAGCACGTGATGGCTCAGGCGCCCGGATACAAGAAACTGATTTCCTGGACAGGCGCGCCTATTATGCCGACCCCGGCAGCGGTCGGACTCATAATGCAGACCATCGCAAGAAATCACAATATAAACATCATCGGCGTTGACATAGGCGGTGCTACAACAGACGTCTTCTCCGTCTTCGGCGGCGTTTTCAACCGCACTGTGAGTGCAAACCTCGGGATGAGTTACTCAATCTCAAACGTACTCGCTGAGGCGGGGTTGGCAAATATTCTGCGATGGGTCCCGCTGGAGATTGGAGAAGAAGACCTTCGCGACAGGATAAAGAATAAGATGATTCGCCCCACAACGATTCCCCAGACACTTGAAGAACTGAAAGTAGAGCAGGCAATCGCCAGAGAGGCGCTGCGACTCGCATTTATCCAGCACAGGTCTCTCGCAGTCGGGCTCAAAGGGGTTCAGCGCGAACGAGATGTCGGAAGCGCGTTTGACCAGACCATAAGCGGAGAATCGCTCATAAAGATGTCTGAACTGGACTTGATTGTCGGAAGCGGCGGAGTTCTCTCCCACGCTCCCAGACGCGTTCAGTCTATGTATATGATGATCGACGCGTATGAGCCGGTCGGCGTGACGCGCCTCGCAGTTGACTCAATATTTATGATGCCGCATCTCGGCGTTCTCTCCACAATCCACGAAAAAGCGGCGACAGATGTATTTGAAAAAGATTGTATGATTCACCTGGGCACCTGCATTGCGCTCTCCAATACAGGAAAAGCAAAAGGTAATGTTGTGGAATACTCAATAAGGATGCCGGATGGAAGCGTCGTGAATGGCGCGCTTGGATATGGTGAGATGGCTCTGCATCCGCTCGGCGTCGGCGAGGAAGCAGAGGTCACAGTCAATCCTTCGCGTGGATTTGACTTCGGCAAAGGCAAGGGCAAAAGTTTCACCGCCAGTGTGACTGGCGGAGTCTGCGGAATAGTTTTTGACACTCGCGGCAGACCGCTTTCACTTCCGGAAGATAAGGCGGAACGCATCGCCGCAATCAACCGCTGGAACCAAACTCTCGGCATCTACCCGGAGTAGAGAGAAATGGCATACGCTTATACACCCGGACTGACAGTAACAAGAAGCGCGGTCATACGCAGAAAAAGGATTCTCCCGCTTTCTGGCGAAGTGCTCAAGAGCAAGGGCGACATAGTCGCCGCCGAGGATATCGTGGCAAAGACAGATTTACCCGGCAGCGTGGAGACGGTCAATATCGTCAACCGCCTCGGAATCGCATCTGAAGATATTCGCGAGTTTATGCTCAAAAAGGAGGGTGACAGGGTTTCTGAAAACGAACCTCTCGCGCAAACAAAACCTCTTCTATCCTGGTTCAAGACTGTCTGCAAATCTCCCGTCTCAGGCACAATAGAGAAGGTCTCGGAAGTGACGGGACAGGTTCTTATCCGCGGAGAACCTCAGCCTGTCCTGATAAGAGCCTACATAGATGGCATAGTCGTTGAGGTGTTTGAAGAGCAGGGCGTCACAGTTCAGACAACCGCCTCGTTTGTTCAGGGGATATTCGGCGTGGGGCGCGAAACCTCCGGCGTTCTGCGCCTTATAGTCAGTAACCCTGAAGAAGCGCTTGACGCAGACAGAATAGATGAGTCCTGTAAAGGCGCGATTCTGATTGGCGGCTCGCTCGTTACTCCGGATGCGATAGGAAAGGCAAGCGAGACCGGCGTGAGAGGAATTATCTCAGGCGGAATCCACGCAAAAACCATAAAAGACTATCTCGGCTACGACCTCGGCGTCGCAATCACAGGAAGCGAAGATGTGCCGACAACTCTCATCATAACAGAAGGGTTTGGCAAAATCAGAATGGCAAGCAGAACATTTGATCTGCTTGCAGAACTGAGCGGAAAGAAGTCGTCCATAAGCGGCGCAACCCAGATAAGAGCAGGCGTCATAAGACCGGAAATTATCATTCCTGCAGATAAATCTGCATCAATCGCCAAATCCACGGAAAGAGAGGCGCTCAAGATTGGCGACCCCGTCCGCATAATACGCGAACCGTTCTTCGGGCGAATAGGAAAACTCGCGCAACTTCCGCCTGAACTGGCTAAGATAGAGACAGAAGCGAAAGTGCGAATAATGATAGTTGAACTCCCGGACGGACAGCGAATCACCGTCCCCCGCGCAAACGTGGAACTGATAGAGAGTTGACCCGGAAGCCCCACGCCGGAAGGCGTGGGGAAAATCCGCTTTATCCTTCATCCTTCATACTTCTGCCTTTGTCTTTCCCCCAGCGGTGAAGTGCAAAATCGTATTTGAGCGGGTCAGAAGGCTCTATTCTTCGCAGAGAATTTGTTATCTCTACCGCCATCTTCCAGTCGCGGCTCTTCCGTTTCGTCAAACCTAATTTCTGTCCCGCGTTTGCGATGTGAACATCAAGCGGGATAATCAAATCGGCTGGAAGCATCCAGCGCCAGAGACCAAAATCAGGATATTCACGGCGAACCATCCAGCGTAGGTATAGATTGAGCCTTTTACAGGCGCTGCCACTTTTCGGCGAAGGGAAAAAGAGACGAGAAAAAGTTTTCGCTTCTCTCCCCTTCAAACCAGAGATTCCAAGCGCCTCTGCCGAAATCCGCTCAAGAAGCGCTTCCACGCTGCCGGTCTGTCCGAAGACGCGTCTGAAATAAGAACCGAGCGAACCGCTGTCCGCGATAATCTGACTCAGAACGGAAAAAAGGCTTGAAATATCTTTTCCCGTGACCCATCTGTGTCTGAACCGCAAAACCGGCGAACCGCGCTCCGCCTGGAAGTCGCGGACAAACTCAAACGCGCGCGCGCCCGTAATGGAAAATAGGTTCTCCAGCGACGAGACTATTTGCCGAACATTTCCGAACGCGAGGCTGGCGGCAAGAAAGCCCGCAATCTCAACATCTTTCTTTCTCTTGAACCGCCGAACAAGCGCTATCGGGTCGGAATTCACTTCGCAGGGAACGCAGTATTTGGTCAGCAGATTATCAAGAAAATGTTTCAGTTTATCAGGATTCACCGCTGGTCTGATTCCTTCGCAAGTTGCGCGACAATCTCTTTGAACGTTTTGCCGCGGTGCTCAAAGTTCGCGAACATATCAAAACTTGCGGACGCGGGGGAGAGCAAAACAGTATCGCCTTCGGTTGCGAGCGAAAAAGCGCGCCTTACAGCATCCTCAAAATTGCGCTCATTATGAATCCCTTCCGACATTCCGCCTGCGCGGACTGATTCCTCAATTTTACTCGCAGTCGCGCCCACGAGAACAACCGCTTTCGTTCTTTTCGCAATCTCTTTGCCGACCGCGTCGTAACTGAGATTCTTGTCTGACCCGCCCGCTACCAGCACGATAGGCGAGTCAATCGCTGAAAGCGCCGCAATTGTGGATTCCGGGTTCGTCGCTATGGAGTCGTTATAACACCTGACGCCTCTTACAGTGCGGACAAACTCAAGTCTGTGCTCAACCCCGGCGAATGTTCGCGCAACTTCGGCGCAGTTCTCAGGGCTTGCGCCAAGAATGGAGGCGGCGCAGAAAGCGGCAAGATAGTTCTCAACATTGAAAAGCCCTGGTAGGCGGACATCTCTGCGAGCGCAGACCACGGAGGACCTTCCATTGCGGCGAAGCACCAAATCCTCGCCTTCCAGACACGCACCTTCCTGAACAACATCTCTGGAACTGAACCAGAGTATTCTGCTGCGGCAGTTTCGCGCCCAGGAAGCCAGCCCTAAATCACTCTTGTTTAGCACCGCGTAATCGGATTCCGATTGATAATCAACTATCGCGCGTTTGGCGAGTTCGTACTCTTCCATCGTTTTGTGCCAGTCAAGGTGGTTCGGGGTAATGTTTGTTGCGACCGCGATGCGAGGACTCTTCTTCACCCATCTCAGCCGCGCAAGTTGGGAACTTGAAATTTCAAGAACGACGAGGTCCTGCGGCAGAATCTCCTCCACCTGCGCGATAAGGGATTTTCCCATATTTCCGCCGAAGTGGAGTGACCCGCGCCGGGGCAGTCCGCCTCTTCGCAGAATCTCACCTATTATGTAAGCGGTTGTCGTTTTGCCGTTAGTCCCCGTCACCGCTATAATCGGCGCGCGACAAAGTTGAAAGAACAGGTTTATCTCTGTCGTAACAGGAACCCCTGCTGAAGCGCAGACTCTCTCAAACGGAGAACCGAGCGGAACTGCCGGGTTGACGATAAGCAAATCAGTATTGGTGAAATCTTTTTCCTCGTGGCGACCAAGTTTGAAAGTTACAGACAGACCGGATAACTGAGAGAGCGAGGACACAAGCGCATTCTCATCTCTGGTGTCAGTTACAGTCACTTTCGCGCCGTGAGAGACGAGGAACTTGACTGTCTCAACGCCGCCTGAGAATAGTCCCAGCCCCATAACTGTGACTCTCTTGCCCGCAAGCGCCGTGGCAGTTCCAATCATCACTTCTCCCCTGCCCTTTCGCCAGAAGTTTCGCGCGCGCGTTTCAGGAGTTCTTCCGAGCCGCCTTCCACGGGAATCTTCTCAAGTTTGAAATCAAACTCGTGCGTGTCCCTTATCGGAACTGGCAGCAGAATCTCGCACACGAAATCAAGCGGAAAATACTCATACCACGGAGTAGAAAGGCTTACAACTTTTTTCGTGGAGAGGTAGCCTTCTTTGCGAAGCACAACTTCACGCTTGCCGTAAAAAGTGAACCTGACAGAACAGGGCGTTACTCCTTTCTCTTCTGCGTCAATGAAAACTTTCGCATCGGGAGGGTCGCTGCGAATAAACATTTCCCGAACCACGCAGCCGGTAGCGAGGAGAGAGAGAATCGCAAAAGCCACCAGAGATTTCTTCATTAGGGACATTCTAACCCGGATTGCGGATGTGTCAAGCCTCACACGCCTCAAACTGCAAAGCGGCACAAGAAACTGCCACTTTTGCCAAGAAATTTTCCTGTAAATTGCCATTTTTAGTAACTCAAACGCGAAGTTCAACTTACGCGATTTTACCCCTCTCCAATTTACAGGATTTCTATAATATCCCCCCACCCCAAAAACGCGAAAAATTCACTCCCTCGTGCGACTATTGAATCTCTCTTAGACGCTGATTTACGCTGATTCAAATCCCCGGGTTATCATCTTCAATCTGCGTGAATCTGCGTCAAAATTATCTCTTACTCGCGCGAAAATAGTAACCAGTAGCGAGCAGTGAGGGATGAGGGGAAACTGGAATGTTTAGGGCAAGAGGAGAGAACACAAATGCCACGAATACTGCTAATAACACGAAACAAGGACAAAGTTGTTCTATTAGTGTCATTCGTTACATTCGTCCTATTCGTGTTCAATCTTTCTGCCCCCTATGTCCCTGATGCGTCCCAAGGGAAAATTGGAAAATCTCATTGACCCGCAAGCCGTTCTGGATATAATACGCTGATGGGGGTTCTTCATAGGATGTTGTCCGTAAAGGCTTAGACGCGTGTCGGACGAATGCGTAAAATTCTCTGATTCTCCGTTTAACATCCCCCTAAAAGTTAACGCACCCGTCCCAACCGCAGCCCGAAAGCAACCATTGCGGGAAAGGAAGGGGGTGTTGTAATGCCCACGCAGAAGTGTTCCGGTTGCGGAGCAATGATTAGGTTCCAGCCCGAACTTGTCGGTAAACGGGTAAAGTGCCCAAAGTGTCAAAATCCCGTCTTGCTCACTGATAATGCCATCTCGTATCCACCATCGCCGCAAGCGAAGGGCGAAGAGCGCCTTCGCTACCTTGCCGATCTCGATGCCCAGAAAAAGGCACGAATGAAGCGGTACGCTCTTATCGGCGGTATCGCGGTAGTAGTGGTCATTGCTCTTGGCATCGGTGTTCTTGCTCTAACGCGGGATACTTGGGAGAAGGATAACCGTGAGAAGATCTTAGCACTAAAAGCCGAAGGCGATAGAGCGCTGGAAGCAGATAAAATGCTCGCCTACCGGAAGTATTCGTCGGTCATCGAGATGGTTAAAAAAAGAGAACTGAGAGACTATGAGCTCCGGGAAGCCCTGACCGAAATCAAGGAGCAGATAGAAAAATTGGGCAAGGAATTGGCGGGGCAAGTTGAAGAGGAACGTCGGGCAGAAGAGGCCCGCAAAGAAGAAGAGTGTAGGCTCCGGGAAGCGAAGGAAGCGGAGCGTCTCGCCCAAGAGAAACGGGAGGCCGATGAAAAGCGACTCGCGGCAGAGAGAAGAAGGCGCGAGGAACTCTATAAGGAATATCTGCAGAAATCCGAAGCGTTCTACGACTCGCTTTATCGAACAAATTCTGACCTTCAGGTTGGAATCACCCTCCAGGTATTTGGGGATCGTGTCCGGGATATGAATTTCCAATACAACAAATGGGTTGAGTCGTTGACAAACCAGGAGAAGTTGTATCCGTCTGCCAGACTCATGGAAGCTGCTCTCAATCGCTATCTTAAGTCGCAGGAAATTTGGCAAAAAAGAATAGGCGAGAGCGATAAGGACTGGCCGGAGGTGTTAGATATTCTTTTGCAGAACCATTGGAAAAAGGCGACTATACTTCTCTCTTGGGCAAAAGAATGCCGTCAGAAGAGCGACGTAGTGCAAAAACAACCGTGCCTCGTGTGCGAGGGTAAAGGCAAATTGATCTGTCCCGTATGTAGCGACACTGGCAAGTGTCCTGTTTGCGAGGGAACGGGGAAGTACAAGTGGGACTGTCCTATATGTAGTGGCACTGGCAAGTGTTCTGTTTGCGAGGGAACGGGGAAGTGGGAGGGCAAAATGACCTGTTATAGGTGTAGCGGCACTGGCAAGTGTTCTGTTTGCGAGGGGAAGGGCAAAATGACCTGTTCTATGTGTAGCGGTACTGGCAAGTGCCGTCGTTGTAAAGGCGGTCCTATGGGGGAATGCCCCGTATGTGCGGGGACGGGTTCCTTTCCGCCATAGGGCTTATACGGAACAGGGTGAGCACAGTTATCATCCGGTTGATTAGGATGTTTGATGAAAAACTTCTTACAAGGACGCATTGAATTAGTGAAATATCTATTTGACAATAAAGTGCCAAATGTCCACTATGCGGACTTGATACTTATAATTACTGCAGTGCTATCGGCATGCGCCTCTCGTCGTTGGAAGGGAAATAGGGACGACAGGGCGAAATTTATCGAATTGCTGATAAACCATTCACCAGAAGATTTGCATACATCCTGGGTCAGTGTCCCCGCGCTTCTGAATTATCGTCCTATTCTAAAGGATCGGACACCATACGGGAAGCCAGGACACGATTTACAAGTCTTTAGCGACAATGAAATTGACAAGAGCATTCAAGAAGCAAGAACACTTTACGCGGAGGTTCCTTACAAGAAACTCAAAGAATTCTGCTATGCTTCTCTGATCTATAAATGGCTCAGGTGCGGCTACTCTCATGAATATTGGGCAGATGAAAACATAACTCATGTGGCCGCTACAAGGAGAAATGCGCGGGTTAGCTACATTGCAAGGTCGAACAACAACGGGATAAAAAGAATGGTTTCATTCCACCTCAATTATTTGATCAAACTTGCGGAACACCATATTAAAATTCTGCCATGCAGCAGTTCCGAACCACCGTGTTGCTGGTGGATTGAGCAAGAATAGAATCCATATTTATGGAGAGAGACACCTGTTCTTAACGCTACCGCTATTCTTTGTCCGTACCCCATTTCGTTACATCTCCCTTCCGCGGGGCACAAATAGGCGTGAGGGGTGAGGCGTGAGACCTGAGGTATGAGGCGTGAGGGAAGAAGGTGTTTTTGGAACCGACCCGCGGACCAAAGTCCGCGGCTAAACTTTTTTGGAAGTGAGAAGATAGATTGTATCAAGTTGGATTTTGCGGGCGGTTTCTGTGATTTGCTCCTTCGTTGTTGAAAGTATCTTCTCAATCACGGTCTGCGGGGTCTCTGCGCAGTGGTTCAGTTTGTTGACAAAGGCGAAGTTTATCTCTCTTGACGCGCTATCTGAGATTGCGTGAAGGTCATCCACAATAGACTTCTTTGTGCTTTCCAACTCAAAATTCGAGATATTGCCTTCCTTCAGTTCGTCAATCTGGCGAAGGATAAGAGTTTCCGCTTCCTGCGCTTTAGCGGGGTCAACGCCTGCGTAAATGGTCATCACGCCTTTCGGTCTTATCAGATATGAGTGAACAGAGTATGCGAGTAAGGCTTTCTCACGCACTATGCGGAAAAGTTTTGAATGAGGAAAACCACCGAGTATCGCGGTTGCGAGGACGAGAGGGTAAGACGCTTCATCGCAATAGGCGATGTTTGTGCGCAGACCAAGAAGGAGGCGCGCCTGGGAGAGTTCAGTCTCTTCTACGACTCTGCGCACCTGGACTGGCGCAGGATGCATCTGTGAACCTTTCAGGTGGTAATGGCCGCTCCTATCAAGTGAGAAGATTCTTTTCACAGAGCGCAGAGTCCGGGAAGGGCTTATATCGCCGCTTACATATATGTCTATGGGGCTTGAAGCGAGGAAGTTCTGGTAATGCTGATAGAGGCTGTGTGCGTCAAGAGTTTTCAGGGTCGCCACATCGCCGTATTCGTAGATTGAAAACGGTTCATCGTGGCACATATGCCTGAAGAGTTGTTCTGTCGCGTAGGCTGCTTTGTCGTTTATCATTCCTTCTATGAAGCGGCGCATAGTTTCAACCTCTGTTTTGAGGTAATCCTCGCGGAACGAGCCGTTATCAGTGACGGGGGAGGTGATAATCTCTTTCAGGAAAGATAGCGCACTTGTGAATAGATTTACTTTTACCGGAAGAAACTTCTCATTCGGGACTTCAAGAGAGAATTCAATTACCTGCTGTTCGCCTGCTTTCAGCACTTCTGTGCCTATAAGAGTGCCGTAGAGGTTTTCCAGTCTCTTCACGATTGCGCTCATTGTGCGATGTTTCGTTGTTCCTCTTCGCAGAAGAAACGGCAGAATCGCGTTTTGGGTGGCGTCACTATCCAGATTACGGCTGATAAAGACCTTGACAGTGTTTGTTTTGAATTTTGCTGTCTGGCGCAGATGGAGCGTAACGGAGGGCAGAATCTCAAAGGTTTCAAACAAGAGGAGCACCTCTTTTCGCCGCCTCCTGGACGAGTTTCAAATCGCTTTCCACCATCATCTCTATCAGTTTTTCAAACGACACTTTTGGTCGCCACTTGAGGATTTTTTTTGCTTTGGAGGCGTCTGCACGAAGGTACTCCACTTCTGCCGGTCGCGCAAGAGCGGGGTCGGTCTCAACATACTTTTTCCAGTCCAGACCAGCGTATCCAAACGCGATTTCAACGAGGTCTCTGACAGTGTGAGAGACGCCTGTTCCAATCACGAAGTCCTGAGGCTGGTTCTGCTGGAGCATAAGGTGCATTGCCTGGACGTAGTCGCCGGCAAAGCCCCAGTCGCGCTGGGCATCCAGGTTTCCCAATTTCAGTTTATCCTGAAGACCGTGTTTTATTCTGGCTGCGGAGAGCGTCACTTTTCGGCTGACGAACTCTTTACCTCTGCGAGGGGACTCATGATTGAAAAGAATTCCGCTTGCGCAGAACATATTATAACTTTCGCGGTAGTTGACCGTGATAAAGTGACCATAGACTTTAGCGACGCCGTATGGACTGCGGGGATGAAATGGGGTTTCCTCGTTTTGAGGCGTCTGCTTCACCTTGCCGAACATCTCTGAAGAAGATGCCTGATAGAACTTGATGCTTTTGTCAACGAGTCGGATGGATTCAAGGATTCGGGTGACTCCTAACGCGGTGAACTCGCCTGTAAGAAGCGGCTGGAGCCAACTTGTCGGAACAAACGTCTGCGCTGCGAGGTTATAGACCTCCTGCGGCTTCACGCTCGCAAGAAGGTTGACTATTGACATCTGGTCAAGGAGGTCTGCTTGATGCAGGTGAATTTTGTTCAGGATGTGCTCTATTCTGTCAAACTTCTCCACCGAACTGCGGCGAACCATACCGTGAACTTCGTAGCCTTTTTCAAGAAGAAGTTCCGCAAGATAGGAGCCGTCCTGTCCTGTTATGCCTGTAATAATTGCTTTCTTCATATTTCGGCAACCCCCGAAAATGTAACTTGCGAGCACGACCAAAGTACTCGCGCACAGCGTGCTCCCGCTACCTCACCCGGTTCCCTCAGGCTGTTCAGACTAACCCGCTGACCCTTTTGCTTTCAGTTCTTCCGCTTTCTTTATCTCTGCTTCAAGCCAGGTCTTGACCGCAGCGCCCTGCATAAGGCTTTTCAACTCGCTTTCCAGGTTTGTCGGCTTCATAACGAGAATCCAGCCATCGCCGTAGCAGTCTTTGTTTATCAGAGTGGAGTCGTTTTCCAGTTCTTCATTGATGTCAACTATTTCGCCTGAAAGCGGGCTGACGAGTTTGCCGATCCATTTAGCGGACTGAATCTTTCCGCAGACATCGCCCTGAGAGACGCTGTCGCCTTCAAAAGGCAGGTCAACATAGACGATGTCGCCGCTTGAAGACTGGAACATATCATTCATACCGACACGCGCAGTGCCGTCTTCCAGGACTTTGACCCACGCGTGCTCGGAATGATAGTAGAGGTCATCCGGCATATTGTATCCGCCTATCTCTGCCATAACTGTCTCCTCCTTTCCCGCCGTCTGGCGGATTACTGGAACTGAAACTTTGCCACGACCACCAACTGTTTATCAATATTCTTTCGGCATAGTCTGAAGTTGAGCAAGCGTAAAAACCGGACCGTCTTTGCAGACGTATTTATTACCTATATTGCATCTGCCACATTTACCTATACCGCATTTCATCCGCATCTCAAGAGAATTTATTATATTTTCCGGACTGAATCCTAATTTTGTCACAACGGGAAGCGTGAATTTTATCATAATCGGCGGTCCACATATTATAGCGAACGCGTTCTTAGAAGACGGTGAAGCCGCATCCACCATCTGCGGGACAAACGCAGTGAACTTGCCTCCGCGCGGAGAAACCGCTGTCTCTGACGGCTCTTTCATATTGACAGGGTTCCAGCCCGGAGCGGCAGGCTCCTCAATCGGTCCCTGAGGACCTATCTTCCAGTCTATGCACTGGAAAAGAGAGAGGTCATCACGCTTCTCCCACTCTGTCAGTTCCTCCTTGTAGAGTAGCAAACCCGGGCTTCTCGCGCCGTATATAACCGTGATATTGCCGAAATCTTTTCTGTTGGAAGGGTGCAGAAGAAATTTGGTGAAGGCGCGAAGAGTCGTGAACGCAAACCCGCCGCCAATTATCACAATATTGCCGCCCTTCATCTTTTCGTAGGAATACCAGTTGCCAAGCGGACCTCTGACACCTATCTCTTCGCCTTCTTCCATCTCGTGAAGCGCTGTCGTTACGAGCCCAACCTTCATTACTGTGAAACGTAGAAAGCCTTTCTCAGTCGGCGAGGACGCGATTCCAATCGGTATCTCACCTTTCCCAAAAACAGAAAGTTCTGCAAACTGACCCGGTTCGTGATGCCAGTTCTTTTCATCTTCCTTACTCAGGAAGACCAAGTCAAAAGATTTTATCAATTTATCAGAGGTTTCAATCACTATCTTTGATATTCTGACCGCATACGGTATATAGGGATTTCTCATTTCTTCTGTTCCTTGGCCTCTTTCTGCGGCGAAGCCATCTCAGTTAGAAATTCGCGCACATCTATATTTACAGGGCAGTTGACCACACATCTTCCGCAGCCAACACAGGCAAAAGAGGCAAAATTATCGGGAAAATACTTGAACTTGTGCATAAACCTCTGACGCACTCGCTGGAACTTCTCAGTTCTGGGCTGATGCCCTGAAGCGTGCAGACTGAATATCTCAAACATACAGGAGTCCCAGTTGCGAACCCGCTTGCCGTAACAACTCGTGCACTCTTCCTGAATGTCAAAGCAGTGGCAGGTGGGGCAAAAATATGTGCAGACGCCGCAATTCAAACAGGTCTCGGAAAACTCTTTCCAGAACGGGCTGTCAAAGTTGGTGTCAAGCGCAGTTTTCGCCGCGGCTACAGAGACAGGTTTTGGAAGTTGCGCGTTCGCCTGGAGTGCGAGGTTCTGAGCCTTCTTCTCATCCTCAGGTGAAGCGCTACGCGAGGTGGGCAGAACATCCTTTCCCTTCTCTGAAATCTCCTTCACAATGTAACCGTCTCCCAAATCGGTGAGTAGAATATCGCACCCCTCTTGCCAGAACGGTCCACAGTCAACCCAGTTGCAGAAGCAGGTCGGACAAGGCTCGTTGCAGCCAAGACAAACTATCACAGTGTTTTTCCGTTTTTCAAGATAGTAAGGGTCCTTATACTGCGGGTCGTCAAAGACGCAGTCAAGCAAAACCAGACTCTTCGCATCGCACGGGCGCATCGCGAAGATGAGCGTTTTGGGCGCGTCAATCGCCGCTTCAGTCAGTTTGAACCCTCCAACACCTGTCCCTTCGTATGAGAGCATCTTCTCGTGCTGCGGAAAGAAGAACGATTTCGGAATATTCTTGGTGTTCTGGAAATCAAGAAGGGGCTTTTCATCAGCGCCGAGAACATCAAATTCTACAAATTCTCCTCGCTTCACAGGCGCTATGACACGATAATCTTTCTGGAGATTTCTTAGAATCTTCTCAACCTCTGATTTCTCAATATATCCCTTCGCCACCATCTCTTCACTCAGATGATTTATCTATTCTATAACTGTGTCAAGCTTATCTTCTAAGGTGTATGCGGTAAGCGGCATTGGCTCATCAGGACTCACTCCAACGCGATGACCGAACTTATCCAGAACGCTTTTCTCCAGCCGCTGCAAAAGATTTCTAATATCTACCCCCATTGGACAGGCAGAAACACAGGCGCCGCAATCTGTGCACCTTCCCGCAAGATGCAGCGCGCGAACTAACTGGAATATCTGAACATCAGATTCGTCCTGCCCTGTGTCAATCCATTTCGGCGCGCTTTCATCAACAAAGCATCTCGGACAGTAACACATAGGACAAGCCTGACGACACGCGTAACATCTTATACATTTGGCAGACTCACCAACAAACTTCTCCCACCTCTTTTCAGAAGGCTGCGTTTCAAATTGCGACACAGCCTGATACTTGTCCGGAAATTTCCCTTCCTCTATCTTTTCGCCCACCAGTTCATCGTAGGCGACCGGTGTCTTGAACTCGCAGACTGCGCAGTTCTCTCGTAAGACCTCGCTCTTCTTGAACTCCTTTGAACCTTTGCGCGTGGTAACAGTGATAGAATCGCCTTTATCCTCGGCAGAGAGTATAGGCTCCTGACCGAGCATATCTTCAATCTTTTTTTTGTCAACGACTCCGCCGCAGACCACGCCAATCACATAGAGGTTTTCCTTCGCAATCTGCTTCTCTTTAGCAAGCGCGACTATTGAGCGCGCATCGCAGCCTTTCGCTACTACCGCCGTCTTCTCTGCCCGCTTCGGCAGATAGGTCGCGAGATTATTTTCGCAGAATGAGTCAAATATCAATTTGCTGGCGTCCTCAGGTTTCCTTATAAAGACAGGGCGGGAACGCAGAGGCAGCGTTCCTTTCTCATAGCCGAGAACGCATTTCACCTTTCCCGATTCAAGCAATCGCTTCGCAATTTCCGCAAGAGTGGTCATCTTCCTTTATCACCACGCCTTCCGGCGTGGTGCTTCCTCAATTGTAATTTTTGACAAGGTGCTTGGCTGGACCGAGTTTTTTCACTCTCTCAACAGTCTCTTTCACTATGCGGACGAATCGCTCCGCCTCGGCAGACGAAAGCCACGCAAAGTTGACTCTGCCCGGTTCTATCCCAGCATATTCAAGCAGGTCTTTCAAGACAATAAACTTTCTTCTTGCTATGAGATTGCCTGTAGAATAATGGCACTCTCCCGGATGGCAGCCTGCGACCACGACCCCGTCAACGCCTCTCTGGAGCGCGCGGATAATAAAACCGGGACTCACGCGGCTTGTGCACGGCACGCGGATGATTCTCACATTCGGCGGATACTGAAACCTGGACACACCTGCCAGGTCTGCCGCTGCGAATCCTCACCACTGGCACAAGAAAGCGACGATATTCGGCTGCCAGTCTTTCTTTTCTTCCATATTCATTTCCATTCACCCGTGGACTGAAGTCCACGGCTTTATTCCGCGGCATAAATGCCGCGGCTAAAATGCTTCAATCAGCGACATAACCTGCGAGTTATCAAACCCTTTTATATCTATTGCGCCTGAGCGGCAACTTGCTGCGCAGGAGCCGCAGCCTTTACAGAGCGCAGCGGTAACTTCTGCGTATCTCAAAATATTCCCCCGGCGGTCAACCTCTTCTTTCACTTTCACAGCGGCTGAAGGGCAGACTAATTCGCAGAACCCGCAGGCGGAACACTTTGCTCTATTCACCTCAGCGATTGTGCCTGGAACTTCAATCTCTTCAAGAGTGAGAATCGTGCACGCGCGCGCGACAGCCGCGTTCGCCTGTATTACAGACTCTTCCATAAACTTCGGGAAGTGGCAAAGTCCAGCCATAAAAATGCCATCGGTTGAGAAGTCAACTGGGCGCAGTTTCATATGCGCCTCAAGATAGAAGCCATCTTCGTTGAGCGGGACTTTGAGCATCCGAGCGAGTTCTGCGGAATCTTCATAAGGCACAGTGGCAGCGGCGAGAACTACATAATCTGCTGGAATTCGCAACTTCTCGCCGATAATCGGGTCTTTGGCGCTAACAAAGAGTTTCCCGTTTTTCCCTTCCAGCGAGGGCGGTTCTTCCTGCTCATATCTCAGGAAAATGACGCCTTTTTCGCGCGCTTCGCGAAATGCGAGTTCGCGCATACCGTATGTCCGTATATCGCGGTAGAGGACATAAATGTTTGCTCGCGGATTTCTTTTGATAATTTCAAGCGCGTTTTTGACCGCTTGAGTGCAGCAGAAGCGGCAGCAGTAGGGGTGCTCGTCATTTCTACTGCCGACACACTGAATCATAACAAAAGTATTTGCGTTGGTAACATCTTTCTCTGAGTTTGCCAGTTTCTGTTCTAATTCAGACTGCGTGAGGACGCGAGGGTCTTTCCCGTAAAGGTATTCAGTAGGTTTATATTCTTTCGCGCCTGTGGCGACGATAATTACGCCGTGGTCAAATTCCACATCGCCTTTCGGAGTCTCTATAGTTGTTTTGTAGTTGCCGACAAAACCGTCTATCTTCTTCACCCTGCTTGAAAGGAGAGTAGTTATCTTCTCATTTTGAGTAACCTGATACTGGAGATTTTTCAGGAATTCCTGTGGGTTTTCGCCTGACAGAGTAAAATGGATGTGGCGCAGGTGACCGCCTAACTCCTTTTCGCGTTCCACAAGGCAGACATCAAATCCCTGATTTGCTGTTCCTATCGCTGCGGTCATACCGGCGAGCCCGCCGCCAATCACCAGCGCCTTCTTAGTGACCGGGAATCTGAGCCTTTCCAGTGGTTGGAGGCGCCGCGCCTTGTTGACAGCCATTCTGACAAGCGATTTCGCCTTTTCTGTCGCTTCCTTGCGCTGCGTCATATGAACCCAGGAACACTGGTCGCGGATATTCGCCATCTCAAAAAGATAGGAGTTGAGTCCTGCTCCTTCGCAGGTTTCCTGAAAGAGGGGCTCGTGAGTTCTCGGTGTGCAGGAGGCGACGACAACGCGATTGAGACCCTTCTCCTTGATAACCTGCTTCATCTTTTCCTGAGTGTCCTGCGAGCAAGTGAAGAGGTTGCGTTCAGTATAGACCACGTCTGGCAGTGATTTGACGTATTCTTCTACTTGTGCGACATCAACGTAGCCTGCTATATTTATTCCGCAGTGGCAGATAAAGACGCCGATTCTCGGCGCTTGTCCGCGGGTATCTATTGGCTCCACAGGCACAGGCTTGGTAATAAGGGTCCCGCGTGCTTCTGCGAGCGCGGCAGAAGAGAGCGAGGCGGCTGCGCTTGACTGGGTTACTGTTTCAGGAATATCTTTTGGTCCCTGAAATGTTCCGATTGCGTAGATTCCCGGGTGGGTAGTTACGAGAGGTTCAAGTTCTTTCGTTTTTGCAAATTTGAACTCTGTCAGTTCAATCCCGAAGATTTTTGAGAGTTCCTCCGCAGTTTGCGGGGCGCTCAAGCCGGCTGAGAGGACAACCATATCAAACTCTTCAGTGTGAAACGCGCCATCTTCGGTCTCGTATTTTATTATCAGTGT
>Ga0315280_10005425_pt1 | contig 18194 bp, 16 predicted proteins | sample YL17G06_40_MG_FD_203697 | JGI IMG/M metagenome (GOLD analysis project Ga0315280, IMG submission 203697) | Sediment microbial communities from Yellowstone Lake, YNP, Wyoming, USA - YL17G06_40 | ecosystem: Environmental > Aquatic > Freshwater > Lake > Sediment | place: USA: Wyoming | collected... | reverse complement strand
GCTTGGTCTTCTCGAGCATGTTCAGCGAGTGTTTTTTCTCGTTCTGGTTGGCAGAAGCAAATGCGCAAGTCAAAGGAAGCATGGTCTGAGAATCGATGACCAAGTGAAGCTTGTAGCCCAGTCCGAAGGTTCTGCCTGCTCTTCCAACCCTTGCATCACCGTCAGAAAGGCCTTTCTTGTTGTCTAGCGGATCTCGTGTGCTCCAGGCCTTTATGAAGGAAGCATCAAACACAGAATCAACTTCTTTTGCATCGTTCCGTTTCAAGAGTTTGGCCACTTTTTCCTCGATTATTCTTGTGAGGTTGTCTCCTCCGACTTTGCGGATGAACCTGCTGAGAACGCTTCTGGGGTATCCTGTTTTCGCCTGTTTTTACTAGGCACAGTTTTCTGAGCCGTGGATCGGCGTCGAGTAGTCTTGTCATTTCTCTTAGACTGCGAATACCTTTCATTCGCATAACTATGAAGGTTCTGAAAAGTCCTAATGGGTTTCTGGGAGGCCTGCCAGGTCCAACCGTGCGAAAGCAACCGTGCACTGCAGCTTTAGCAAAACTTAAGTCCACGTTTCTAAACAGGGTTTCAAGGGTCTCGTGTTCATCTTGTCCCGCTAGGATTCACCTCCTAAGCTTAGACGCAACTCACTAAATACGAGACCCCAACCACACTAATTAATTTAGGGACAAGCCAGCGCGCTGACGATTATTTCGAGAGACTTCTGAAACATCTGAAAATGGAAGTCGAATCTTGCTCAAATTTTCCGGCAGCCCTAGTCTGAGCAATCAAAATTTCTCGATACTCTAATCATAGAAAAGCTTTTGAAGGCGACTCGCATATATAAAACTATGTATGAAGAAAAAGGTAAAGGAGGAAAAAATGATGAAAGTAACCTACAAGCGTGCATTGACTCAGATGCAGAAGATAGGAATCATTGCGGTCGTACTGATTGTCGTAATCGCCGCGGTTGGAGGTGCCTATTATGCCGGTGTGTTCAATCCTTCAACAACGACTGTCTCGAACGTGAAGAATCCCGACACTATAATGATTGAAACGTACAACCCCATAGCCAATCTCGACCCCATAACATTGACGATTGCAAGTGAATCATTTGTCGCTTGGAACGTTTTTGACAACTTGCTTTCGATGAGAGGAAACCAGCCTGGCGGTGTTACACCCAATCCTGGTCTCGCCCAGACCTGGGAAGTGGCTGCCGACGGAATGACCTATACTTTCCATCTCAGAAGCAATGCGAAATTTAGCAATGGCGATCCATTGGACGCGGCCGCAGTTGTATACAACATAAATAGACTATTGACTGTAAATTCGCCGAATTCAATGTACTTGTTTGAAGGTATCATTTCAAAAGGATGCGCCAAGGCAATAGACTCTACTACAGTCCAAATCAAGACAGACATAAAGTTCCCGCCGTTTCTGACGCTATTGACTCTTTGGCACGGGATGCTTAATCCCAAAGTGGTGGATGCTCACGGGGGTGTTCAAAACGACACGGTGAACACTGACATCGCCACGAATCAACCTTTCGACGGTCTATACTCGGGCCCATACAAAGTAACGGAGTTCGTTGCTGGTGTTGGCGGTCACGTCAAATTAGAGGCGAATCCGAATTACTGGGGCGACCAACCGAAGACCAAATATGTTTTTATTGAATGGACAACTGAAACGTCTACCCGAGAGCTCAAACTGGAAAGTGGCGACGCAGACTGGCTCTGGAATTTCGAGAAAAGCTCAGTAGCTGACCTTATAGGTGCCCAAAATGTCACGATTGACAAGGCAGGGCTGTCTTGGACACAAGCCTACGTAACTTTCTCAGGCAGGGATCCATTGGGAATGGATGAAGCAGGAATCAAAACCAGGCAAGCACTATGCTATTCATTTCCATATGATGAGGTGATCACGTATGCTTGGGGAGGACTTGCTGCGAGAGCTCCTGGTCCAATTCCTGCTGGTGTTCCAGGATCTACTGATGCCTTCAGTGCTAAGTATGATTTCAACTTAACTAAGGCAGCCGAGTTACTTGACGCTGCAGGACACACCCCAGGAAATGACGGTACAAGGCTCACTCTTGAGATTGACGTAGGCACAGGTCAAGCCGCTAGAAAGCAGGCCTGCTTGATCTGGCAATCTGAACTTGCTAAGATAGGGGTGGTGCTTAATGTTAGAGAGTACATCGGTCAGCAGCTATCAACTAGGATGCGTCAGAATCAGACAGACATGAGCATCGCTGGCTGGTTCCCAGACTACCCTGATCCATATCACTTTGCGTATTCAATAGTCGATTCTTATTCCGTCTATGGCATCTACGGTTCATACTGGAAAGTTCCAGCGATTGATGACGCAATAACAGCGACATTGAATGAACAGAACATAACTGCTCGCTACCAAATGTATGCGCCAATTTTGCAGATGCTTGCAGAAAATCCAAATAGAATCTACATGCTTCAAGAAGACGCGTTGTTCATTCACAGAGCATGGTTGCATGGATACATTTACAATCCTATCCATCACGGCATGCTCTGGTATCTATATAAAAGCTAAACCAAAGAAGCTTGGCTGATCACTTAATCTTTCTTCACTTTTTTTCAGAAAGTCCAATAGATTTAAATATGGTCCTTCTTTCATTGAATAGCGCGCGCGCGCGCGCTTAAAGCGGGCGAGCAGCTTGGGTCTAGGCAGGTACATAACAAGAAGAATAATCCTTTTATTCGTCGTCCTTTTTGGGCTCCTTTCGTTGACCTTCATCGTTTCTCACGTTATTCCAGCAGATCCTGTACGTGCTTGGGCAGGAGAGAAATCAGTTCTTCAAACACTTGACATAATCAGACAGAGATATCACCTAGATCAGCCACTGTGGATGCAATACCTCCTTTATTTCAGAGACCTACTTCAAGGCAATCTTGGAATATCTCCTGTCACAAACCGTGCCGTGTTATTGGATTTGGGTTACTTCTTCCCTGCTACCTTTGAGCTGTCTCTCGTGTCCCTGCTCTTTGTCTTGGCAATAGGAATTCCGTTGGGCGTGATCTCTGCAACAAGAAGGAACAGACTGTCCGATCATCTTCTGCGAGTTTTCTCGTTAATGGGGACTTCCATGCCCATTTTCTGGTTAGCACTCATGTTACAGCTTGTTTTCTACTTTCGACTCGGATGGCTACCGCTTACAGAACGAATTGAAGTTCCATGGACACGGATCACGGGTTTTGTCTTCGTGGACACACTGATAACTGGCAATCTTGCAGGGTTTGGGGATGCTGTAAAACATATGATGTTGCCCGCGTCTGTTCTGACCTTTTCTTCAATAGGCTTCATCGTTAGGATAACTCGCTCAAGCATGCTTGAGGAACTTGGAACAGACTACGTGAGAACCGCAAGGGCCAAAGGCGTTCCTGAAAACATTGTTGTTTTTAGGCATGCTGTAAAGAACGCTCTCATACCACCAATAACCGCACTGGGCTACACATTTGGGAACCTTTTGCAAGGTGCAGTCATTACCGAGACGATTTTTAGCTGGCCCGGACTGGGAACATATGCCGCAGGTTCTGTTCAATATCTTGATTTTCCTGCGATCATGGGTTTCACGATAATAGCTGGGGTTTCTGTGGCAATCGTAAATCTCATCACAGACATTATGTATGTGGCAATTGACCCTAGAATCAGAAGCACGGAGACCAGGTAATGTTGGACAACAAGAAAAGAAAACTCCTCTCAACGTATAAAAGATGGCGTTCAAGAATTAATCCTCAGCTCAAGGAACTTCGCCTATCCCTGTATGTGATTCGCAGGAGCCCGCTGGCACTTGTGGGTCTCGGAATCATTGCTGCTTTCATTTTGTTGGCGATATTTGGCGACTTTCTTGCTCCTTACAATCCATACACGTTGAATCTTGAAAGCAGGCTTCAACCGCCCTCCTTCATCCATCTTTTCGGTACGGACGAGTTAGGCAGAGACGTTTTCAGTCGATTATTGAGCGGGGCAAAATATAGCATTGAAATTGGCATAATTGTTTTAGCTGTTTCGATTCCCTTGGGCAGCCTGCTTGGTGCAATTGCCGGATACTTCGGCGGGATATATGATGAAGTCATAATGCGCACGACAGACGTTTTCCAGGCGTTTCCAAGTCTCATCCTAGCCATGGCAGTATCTGCTGCGTTAGGACCTAGTCTTCAGAATGTTATGGTGGCTCTAATAGTGGTCTGGTGGCCTCCCTACGCAAGGCTTGTTCGCGCTACAGCATTGTCTATAAGAGACTATGCATTCGTTGAGGCAGCCAGGTCTATGGGTGCAAGCAAGGCACGCATAATTTTTCAACACATTCTTCCAAACTCGATTTCGCCCGTAATTATTCGAGCAACACTAGAGATGGGCGCGGTCATAATCTGGTCGGCAGGATTGAGCTTCCTAGGTTTTGGCGCCCAACCCCCATCCCCTGAATGGGGAAGACTAATCACCGAGGGCCGACTTTACATATTCCAAGCATGGTGGATCACAACATTTCCCGGAGTCGCGATACTACTAGTTGTGCTAGGATTCAATTTATTTGGGGACGGGCTGCGAGACATTCTTGACCCTAAGCTGAGAAGAGTAATTGAGGTGAAATAGTATGGAGGCAGTATTGGAAGTGCGCGATCTGAAAGTCCAGTTCTTCACCTACGGAGGGGTGGTACAAGCACTGGACGGCGTAAGCTTCAAAGTCAACAAAGATGAGACCCTTGGGCTAGTTGGTGAGACAGGTTGCGGCAAATCTGTCACGGCCCTTTCAACACTAAGACTAGTTCCCCCTCCGGGTAGAATCGTGGAGGGCGAAATAATCCTGAATGGAGAAAACCTGCTAGAGAAAACCGAGGAAGACATGAGAAAAATAAGAGGCCGCGCGATTGCCATGATCTTTCAAGATCCCACAAGCTCTCTCAATCCTCTTTTCACAGTCGGATTCCAAATAGCTGAACCTTTCATTTACCACCAAGACCTGAAAAAGAAAGAGGCTCAGAAATCCGCAATAAAGTTGCTCGAGAGCATGCACATCCCAGATGCTGAGAGAAGAGCGAGAAACTATCCACATGAGTGCAGTGGAGGAATGAGGCAGAGAATAATGGTTGCCATGGCCTTGGCCTGCAACCCCAGTTTGCTCATAGCGGATGAGCCAACCACAAACCTCGATGTTACGATTCAAGCTCAGATCTTAGAACTGATGAAAGAGATACAGAAGAAACATCATACCTCGATCTTGTGGATCTCTCACAACCTAGGAGTCATTGCTGAGATGTGCGATCGAGTCGCAGTGATGTACGCTGGAAACATCGTGGAAATAGGCGATGTGAAGACTATTTTGTGTGAACCAGCCCATCCCTACACTCGCATGCTTAAGGAATGCGTCCCTACAGCGAATCAAAAGAAGGGAGAGCTTACTGTAATCCCTGGAACCGTGCCTAACCTGATAAGCCCACCGGCGGGTTGTCGATTCCATCCGAGATGCCGCGAACCCACAGACACCTGCAAAAAGGAAAACCCCATCATGGTTGAACTTGAACCAGGTCACTACGTTTCATGTTGGAAATACACACAGAAAAATGACAAGATGAACTCAGGAGATGACTAAGACAACGACCGACAAAATGATCGAAGTGACAGGTTTGAAAAAGTACTTTCCGATCAAGCAGTTTCTTAAGAAACCCAGCTATGTACATGCTGTTGACAATGTTGATTTCTTCATTAATAAAGGGGAGACTCTGGGAATCGCAGGAGAAAGTGGTTGTGGAAAGACCACTCTTGCAAGATGCACGCTCCAACTTATCAAGCCAGATGCGGGAAGTATTTACTTCGATGGAAAACTGATGGGGTCGAAAAGAAGGGACTTGAAAGAATTCCGCCGAAGAACTGCCCTGGTTTTTCAAGACCCGTCATCCTCGCTTGATCCGAGAATGACTATTGCTGATGTTGTCGGAGAACCATTCGCGATAAATGGCACTGCACAAGGTGAAGAGAGAGAAGCAAAGATTTTGGATCTCCTTCAGAGTGTAGGGCTCGAGCTTGATCATATGTACAGATACCCTCATGAATTCAGCGGTGGACAGAAGCAACGGATTGCTATAGCGCGCGCCTTGGCAGTAAATCCTGACCTTGTGTTACTGGATGAGCCAACGTCGGCCCTCGACGTTTCCGTCCAAGCTCAGGTTCTCAATCTGCTGGATACTCTACAAAGGAAACTTGGGTTGACTTACATGCTTATTTCGCATGACTTGAATACTATAAGACACATAAGCCATAGAATTGCCATAATGTATTTGGGAAAGATCGTTGAGTATGGTTCTGACAAGGCAGTTTTTGAGTCTCCTAAGCACCCATACACCCAAGCTCTCTTGTCAGCTAATCCTTTGCCCGATCCGACTGTGAAGAAGAAAAGGATAATATTAAGAGGTGACGTTCCGAGCCCTATCCATCCGCCACCGGGATGCAGGTTCCACACTAGATGCCTTCAGAAGATGCCCATCTGTGAAAAGGAAGAACCCAAGTACCTTGAAGTTGAGAAAGAACACTTCGTTGCTTGTCATCTCTATAGCTAGACCTTGGCTTAAGCGAAAGTGCACATTAGACTAAAAATATATAGCAGTTCTTTGCTGATTGGGTCCTGATCATCTATGAGCCAGAAGCCCAGAATAATCAGTTCGAGGGAAATCACCCTGCAGAAAATCAAGCCTGGCGTGGCAAGAAAAAGGCTGATCACCAGAAAGATGGGCGGCGCAAGAAACCTTATGTTCTCGATGGCGTATGTCGAACCAAACGAAACGCCTCACGCTTGGCACACACACTCTGGTCCGTTTTTTGACGGAGAACGTCAGAACGAGTATCCAAAGGACTTCGAGGAATACTATTTTGTCCTGAAAGGAAAATGTACAGTTTTCTGGAGAATTAACGGACAAGAAGAGCAAGAGCAGGCAGCGGAGGGCGACCTGCTGTTCTTTCCTGTAGGAGTCGTTGAACATCAGGTTGTCAATACGGGCGAAGAGACACTAGTCATGGCTGTGATAATGGCTCCGCCCTTCACGTAAAGCATAAGCATGCAGAGCGATGAGGATGAGAGAATATTCTGGCATCAGGAGAACGTCTTGTGGCTTCTGTCACTGGCAGTGTGGTGTACGCGTTCATGTGAAAGAAGGCAAACCTGTCAAAGTTGAAGGAGACGTCGAAAACCCGCTGGGAAGAGGATTGGTATGTGTGAAGAATTCGGCGGCCCTTGAATTCCACGATCATCCTGGCCGTTTGAACTATCCTTTGAAGAGAATTGGTGAAAGAGGAGAAGGAAAGTGGCGACGCGTTTCATGGAACGAAGCGCTCGACGAAATTGCAGAAAAACTAGTTCAGATAAAACGAGACTACGGTCCAGAAGCCCTGCTTTTTCTGGGCGGTATGCCCCATGAGCCTGGAGATTGGGCGGCTTGGCGGTTTTGTAACCTTTTCGGTTCCCCAAATGTCTTCAATCAAGGGAAGAACTGCGGCGAAGCGGAGGTTCTAGCGGAATGCGCAACGTATGGGTGGCACACCTCAAAGGCGCCAAAACCAGGAGTAACCAAATGCGCAATCATATGGGGAAAGAACTGGCCGCAATCAGATCACGGCACGTGGCGGACTGCTCTTGAAGCCAAGGAGAAAGGCTGCAAACTCATAGTCATCGATCCAAGACGAACTCTCTCGGCGTCCAAGGCAGACCTCTGGCTTCAGATAAGACCTGGCACAGACGGTGCGCTTGGACTCGGCATGATCAACTTGATCATACAAGAAAAACTATACGACCAAGAATTCATCGACAAATGGTGCACTGGCTTTGCTGAAATAAAAAAAATCGTGGCAGAGTATCCAGTAGACAAGGTTCAGGACATAACTTGGGTTCCAGAGCAACAGATCAGACAAGCCGCAAGGATGTATGCGACACTGAAGCCTGCAGTGATTTCAGGCGGCGTCGCTCTTTGTCACATAGGCGGAGCCGCCGTCAAATCAGCGGTTCAGGCCAAAGTCATACTTCGCGCTTTGACTGGCAACTTGGATGTGGAAGGCGGAAATGTGCTTGGGCAACCCTTTCAAGATCTGGACTGGTTCGGCAGCGTGCTCTGGGACAGGATGCTTGAGCATCCAGAGCGAACGAAAGACACAGTCAGCGCAGAAGAATTCCCGATTGCATCCGTTAAGGGATACCGACTGTTCAGAGAAGCCATGAAGAAGCAACATCCAGACGGCTATTCTGCCGCCATGTACATGCTGGTTAACAGTTCGATCTGCATCTGGAACGCAATCCTCGAAAAGAAGCCTTACCCTCTTAAAGCCGTAATCACGCAAGGAACTAATCCTTTACTGACATTGGGCAACGCGAACACAATCAGCAAAGCGCTGAAGAGTGAAAACCTACAACTTCACGTGGGCATGGATTTCTTTATGACCCCAACCCTTGAACTTGCTGACTACGTGTTTCCCGCCGCGGATTGGCTTGAGCGGTCGAACCTTTTGCTTGAGTGGGGAAACGTGGACTATTACGTTGCAGGTGAGAAAGCCGTTGAACCGTTGTTTGAACGCCGAGACGACTACCAATTGTGGCGCGAACTTGGCAACCGAGTCGGGCAAGAAGGCTACTGGCCTGATACAGTTGAAGGAATGTTTGACAAAATTCTAGGACCTACTGGCTTGACCTTCAAGCAGCTTCTGGCGAGAAAAGAAAGATGGAGTTTTCCCCCTGCCAAGTATAGAAAACACGAGAAAAGCGGATTCGCAACCTTCTCAGGAAAAGTTGAACTCGTTCCAAGTCTTTTCAGGAAAATCGGAGTAGACCCACTGCCGAAATACGAAGAGCCACCAAGAAGCCTCGTTCGACAGCCGATCTTAGCAAAACAGTACCCATTGATACTGATAACTGGATCACGTGTGATCCAATTCATTCATTCAACGTTGAGAAATATGAAGACATTGCGCAAGACTTACCCCGACCCTCTAGTTCAGATCAATCCAAAAACTGCTGTTGGACTGGGAATATCTGAAGGTGACTGGGTATGGATTGAGACTCCTGAGGGCAAGATTAAGCAAAAAGCAAAGCTGGACGACGGTATCGACCCCCAGGTCATTCATGCAGATGGTTTCTGGTGGTATCCCGAGGAAACTGCGGAAGACCCTAATCTCTTCGGCGTCTGGAAATCTAACGTCAACGCAATCACTCCTGACAGCTTAGAATCCTTCGACTATGCAGGAGACAATGCATTCAGAGCTCTTTTATGTCGAGTGTACAAAACCAAATGATTCTGGAGTTGAAAAGATCAGATCTAGTCTGGCATTCTAGAAAAATGAGGCTTTGAGACGGCGCGCGCACACCGTCTCGGGTTCCATACATTTCTCATTCATACTGGTGGCCCATTTCTATAATGGACTACTTGGAGTTTCGCGGTTGGGGTAGACCTCTGACACGCATTCATCTATGTGATTCACAATGTCTGTAATTTCGCAGACTCGTTTGTCTGATGCCTTTGCTTTGGGATCTCTTTTTCTCTGGATCTCTGCATCGATTACGCTCAGGTTGTCGAATTTGAGCCATATCTGGTATTTTCTTCTGTTTTCTCCGAAATAGTAGTGTTTGTAGACGGTGAAACCTTTCCATCCTTTGACCCTCTTCTTCATCACTGCTTCATACTTTGCCAGGTTTTCGATCAGTTCTTCTTCTTTTTCTCCTTCTTTCAAATTCACATACATTATGTGATAAGGCATTCTTTTTCACCAACACTTCTTCCATGAACCTATCCGTCGAGCTATAAGCCTTTTGGAATTTGCGGTGAACTATGGAAACAACAGAATGCTTGTTCCAAACCTATATCGTCTGCTCCAACCCGACCCGCGCATAAGTCTTGGTAGCAAGTTGCACGACGTGCATCTTCAGGAATTTACCTGTCCCAGAAGACATATAAAGACGCAGAAATGATACAGCAACCAAGGTGACACATGTTGAGAACGAGCATCAAAGGAGTACATCATATAGCGATTAACGTGACAGACATGAAAAAGTCGCTCAAGTTTTATACGGACACGCTTGGCATGAAACCCCTGTTTGAACCGCAAGAGGGCTCAGGTTCTGACCTTGAAAAAGCTGTGAAGCTTCCTGGCGCAAAACTCTTGTTTGTGATGCTTCAATGCGGCGAAAACTGCGTAGAACTGATCCAATACCTCAATCCACGGGGTTCTCCATACGATCGGAAAAACTGTGATACGGGAAACACCCATCTTGCCTTTCGCGTGGCGAGTATCGATGAATCATACACCGAGCTGAAAGAAAAAGGCGTCAAGTTCAACGGCCCCCCAGTCAGAATAGCCGCTGGCCCTCTAAAAGGGCGAGCCTTTACATATTTTACGGACCCAGATGGGGTAACACTAGAGATATTCCAGGACTAGGAACTCGATGGGACAGTACACGCGAAATGCAGGTGAACTAGCGATGAAAAAGTGGACAAGTCAACGTGCAAACAGTATCGAATACTCGGGAATAAGAAGAATGGTAGCGTTGGCCGCCGGAATGAAGGACGTTATCTCTTTCGCCTTGGGAGAACCAGACTATGACACTCCGGCAAATATCAAAAAGGCGGCCATCAAAGCGATAGAAGCAGGTTTTACTCATTATACCTCAACCGCGGGTCTTCCAGAACTGAGAGAGGCCGTCGCCGAAAAACTCAGAAGAGAAAACGGGATCAACTACGATCCGCAAACGGAGATAGTCATTACAGTAGGTGCTTGCGAGGGTTGCTACACTGCTGTAATGAGTACGATAGACCCCGGGGACGAGGTCATAATCACCGACCCAAGCTTCGTATTCTATGCGCCGAGCGTGATTCTGGCAGGCGGCAAACCAATCTTCGTACCTCTGAATGAAAAGAACGATTTCCGCATTAGTTTAGAGAAAGTGGAGAAACTGATCACTCCAAGAACAAAAATGATCTGGATCAACTCCCCTAACAACCCAACTGGCGCAATCCTCCATGAACCAGACATAGAAGGAATAGCTGATATCGCGAAGAAACATGACCTGCTTGTCATGACGGACGAGGTGTACGAGAAATTCGTTTATGACGGCAACAAACACCACAGCATAGGCTCGTTGCCAGGAATGAAGGAACGCACGATACTCGTGAACGCACTGTCTAAGACGTATGCAATGACGGGCTGGAGAGTCGGATACGTCGCTGCAAACGAAAAAATCATTAATAGACTACACTTGGTTCATATGCATGTATGCACTCATCCAGGAGTAATAGACCAGAAAGCTTCGGTCGAAGCATTGACAGGTCCTCAGGACTCAATCAACGAAATGGTTAAAGAATTCGACAGAAGAAGGAAGTTCATCACAAAACGCCTCAATGAAGTTGATGGAATTTCATGTTGGAACCCCGAAGGATCTTTCTACGCGTTTCCAAACATTACTCAGATCGGAAAGAGTTCGTACGAACTGGCAGAGTACCTGCTGAAAGAAGGAAAAATCAACACAGTCCCAGGCGCCGCATTCGGAAAAAATGGTGAAGGATACCTCAGAATTTCTTTCGCGTGTCCCATGAAAGATATCGAAGAGGGAATGAACAGGCTCGAAAAAACGGTCAAACACTTGAGACACTAGCGAAGCTGCTTTTCATCTCTTATCAAAGAATACCTTTTTATACGCATCTTCCGAAATTAGGGCGAGGGCTATGAAATGAAGATAAAAGCTTACATGAACATAACGTGGGTAGGCGAAAAAGTCCATGCGTTGCCTGGAGAGAAAGACGACACTTTAGGCAGAGTCCAAGTAATCTTGGCGAAGTGGTCGAAAATACCCGGGTTAAAAGAGGCACACGTGGTTTTCGGGCCACTCGCTATGATAGCGGTCGCCGAGACGGACACTATGGAGCAGTTGACAAACGTGCAGAACGAGATGCAGAAAGCGCTTCCGATAAAGACAATAACAACTTTCATTGTGCAACCGCAACTCAGACCAGGAGAAAAGGTCAAGGACCCAAACTTCGCATAGCCTGCCTGAAAATGCTGGGAGGTAAATAAGATATGAGAATAATGGCATACATCGAATTCCATTTCTTTGCTGACAAACTCCGCGTATGGCCGCCCAATGATAGAGAAGACACGATGGACATACTGAGGAAGGGACTGAATGAATGCGAGAAAATCCCCGGCCTATCAGAAATGCACTTTGTACATGGAAGGGACCCAGAAGCGTTCTCCGCGTTCGCAAAGGTCGAGGTTGACGAAATGCAAGACGTAACAAACGTCATAAACGAAGCCAAGAAAATATTCCCTCTGAAGACTTGCACGACGTACCTAGTACAACCTCAGGTCAAACCAGGACAAAAAGTGAAGAATCCGTATTTCCTCTAATCAGCAACGGCTGGTATGTTCGCCAGAATTCCCTTTTTTTATTTTGTTCTCGGGTCTGCTTCTAACAAAATTTCTGGAATCATACAGGAAACAAAAAAAGAGATTCTGTCAGGCTCAAGCTGGTTTCTAGAGTTCTCCTATTATCATCAGCGCATTACCTGGCAGTACCGAAGCGTGATACATGAGAAAGTCAAAGACACCGCTGACCGGAGACTTGACCTCTTCAACCACTTCACCGAATGGGTTTCGTATACGCCCTATAACAGCTCCTTTTGAGATCACTTCTCCCAGTTTTATTGTCGGCGTGAAGAAACCTGCTGACTTGCACTTGACTACATGCTGGGCTTTGATTATCTTCGGTTCCCTAATTTTCGGCGTGCCCTCTACCATTTTCAGTTGTTTCATCACGTTCAGAACGCCGTCGAGCAAGAACCTAACACAGGGCTCTTGAACTTTCGCTGACATTCCTGCTTCAGGAACTGCACCTGGGATTCCTGCTGCGTTAGCTGCACTGCACAGTCCTCCCTCGATTTTCAGTCCGCCTGCTGCAGCACCTTTTACCCACATGTATTCCGGGTTGAACGCTCTTCCCATTTCTTCTGAGACCTTGTCAACTTCCTTTCTGCCGGTTTTTTCAACGATTACGAAGTTCAAGTTCTCCTCTGGCAAGTCACCGCCATGAAGGTCGATCAAATAGTTGGATTTCATTACCACTTCTTTGAACAAAACATCTGCCATGACGTAGCTTATTGTACCCGCGGAATCTCCTGGAAAGATTCTGTTCATGTTAAGTTCGTCTATTGGATTCACATATGCCGATCTCATTTGGAATCCTGGAACGTTAACGATGGGCACTGCGAGAATTGTTCCGCAAAGTCCCTTCGGGTCCAGGCTAGCGTAGAGTCTCATGACCGTCTCTATCCCAGTGTATTCGCAAGGGTGCACACCTGCTGTGACGCCTAGTACAGGTCCTTTCTTTACGCCGTTTATGATCATCACCGGGATTTCGAGTCCATATCCGTTGAGGTCTTTAACCTTGAGATAGCCAGTCTTCTTTGTTCCGGCTTCAGCCTGAATGTTTCCAACTTTTATTGAGTTACCCATTATCTACACCTTGTCTTGATTGCGAATTACTGACAATGCACTACTGAAGTTTCTGTATATAAGCGTGAAGATGCTGTCGAGTGTGTTTTTCTGCCTTACGAAGCCATACCATTAAAGATATAAAGCAGGCAAAATATGTTGACTACAACTGGTGACATCCATGACCAAGCTGGCTGGCAAAATCGCGATTGTTACGGGCGGGGCCAGTGGTATAGGAAAAGCGATCACGCTGATTCTCTCCAAAGAAGGTGCTTCCGTTGTTGTCGCCGACATAAACCTCCAATTAGCAGAGGAGACTGTCACACAAATCAAAGCTTCAGGCGGTGAAGCCATAGCCATGAAAACGGACGTATCAAAATGGGGCGACGTCGAAAAGATGGCAAAAGCGGCTATAGACAGTTACGGAAGGATAGACATTCTCGTAAACAACGCAGGGATCGGACGAGCCACTGGTTCACTGATCAGTCCTGATCATGCTCTGGTCGAAAACCTTACAGAGGCCGAATGGGATAAAGTGATGTCAGTTAACTGCAAGTCTGTATTTCTCTGTTGCAAGGCGGTCGCCAAAAAAATGAAGGAGCAGCGGTCTGGACGAATCATCAACATCTCATCCGTCGACGGAAAGACTGGCTCAGCAGGGGGAATACACTACGCTGCATCAAAGGCAGGCGTTATCAACCTAACTAAATCTCTGGCCAGACAGTTGGCATCCTTCAACATCAACGTGAATTCTGTTGCGCCAGGTGCAATACTAGGAACAATGTTCGAGACTGCTTGGACTGAGAAAGAGAAAAGTGAGGACGCAAGAAAGACTGCTCTCGGACGCTTGGGAAAACCTGAGGAAATAGCACAAGCCGTGCTGTTCTTGGCATCGGATTCGGCCAATTACGTAACAGGCGAGATTCTGGATGTCAATGGGGGTTCTTACATGGATTGAAAACGAAACTTGCGGAGATTTCTGAGATTGAAGTTCGAAAAACTCTTCACGCCAATCAGAATAGGCAAAATGGAAGTCAAGAACAGAATAGTAATGCCTCCAATGACGTCGAACTTCGCCAATGAAACTGGAGCAGTCAACCAACGTGTCATCGACTATTATGCTGAACGTGCAAAGGGCGGCGCCGGACTCATAATTGTCGAAGCGACTTGCATTGATAGTCCGGTGGGGAGGCTTGACGATCCCCTTCAGCTGTGCATAGACGATGACATGTTCATAGCTGGGTTCAACGACCTTTGCGAGGCTGTCCATGAAACCGATGCCAAGATTGCCCTGCAACTCAATCATGCGGGCAGGGAGACTACGCTTGAGATAACTCAAGGAATTCAACCAGTCTCTGCCTCTGACGTCTACTGCGCCGCAACAAAAACCAAACCAAGACCACTCACAACTAGTGAAATCGAGGTCGTCGTTGACGAGTATGCTCAAGGTGCAAGAAGAGCAAAAACAGCAGGATTCGACGCGGTAGAAATGCATTCTGCACATGGATATCTGATTGAGCAATTTCTGTCTCCGGCGACCAACAAGCGGACTGACAGATACGGTGGCGACCTGAATGGAAGGATGAGGTTTGGAATTGAAATAGTCGAACGAACCAGGGAACTAGTGGGGCAGTACTTTCCCATACTTTTGCGCCTGAGTGCACACGAGTACATCGAAGGCGGGTTGACACTAGATGACACCAAGATTATTGCGAAGAAGTTTCAAGATGCCGGTATCAATTGTCTGGATGTCTCAGCAGGAACCTATGATTCACCTTTAGAACGTGGTTCAACGCAACCTATGGTGGTGCCTAGAGGCTTCATGGTCAACTTGGCGGAAGGGATCAAAAGCGTCGTTAACATACCAGTTATAGCCGTCGGAAGAATCAACGATCCGGCGTTTGCGGAAGAGATCCTGCAGAACAACAGAGCCGACTTGGTCGCAATGGGCAGGGCTCTGGTTGCTGATCCATACCTGCCCTCGAAAGCTATGCAAGGACACCTAGAGGACATCAACATGTGCATTGCGTGCATGAGGTGTTCTGAACGAACAAGCTCAGGATTGAGACTTAAGTGCGCGGTGAATGTCAATGTGGGAAAGGAGAAGGAGAACAGTCTTCGACGTGCTGAAAAACCAAAACGAGTGTTGATAATTGGGGGTGGGCCTGCTGGAATGGAGGCGGCACGAACACTGTCTTTGCGAGGACATGAGGTTGTGCTTTACGAGAAAGACCTCCTTGGAGGACAGATGAATCTGGCTAGCATCCCTCCAGGTAAGAATGAGATCAAGAACCTAATACGCTATTTGACCAATCAACTGGAAGAACTCACCGTAGAGGTTCATGTGGGCAAAGAGGCTTGTTTGCAGGATGTTGAGCCTGATGAAGTGATTATAGCTACAGGTTCTGAACCACTGATTCCAAGGATCAAAGGAATCAACCACAGCAATGTCGTGACTGCTTGGAACGTCCTTAAAGGCACTGGGAAGACTGGATCAAACGTAGTGGTTGCAGGTGGCGGAATGGTAGGATGCGAGACCTCCGAATACCTCGCAGAGAAAGGCAGCAAGGTAACAGTGGTGGAGATGTTGAATGACATCGGCCTAGACATGGAATCTAAAACGAGGAAATACTTGCTTAAGCGCTTTGACGAATTGTCGGTTGAAGTATACAGGAAAACCAAGATTGAAGAAATAACAGAAGATGGCGTGCGAGTGACTGACTGCAATGGTAAACACAGCGGGTTAGCCGCAGACACTGTTGTATTGGCTTTGGGGGCGTCCCCGAACAGGAAAGTCGTTGAACAAGTAGCGGGATACTTGGATAAATACTGGTTGATCGGCGACTGCGTGAAGCCATGCAAGATTTTGGAAGCCATTCATGACGGCGCAAGAATAGGTCGAGAAATCTAAGAATTAGTTGCGTTGCGTTCTCTCGCTTTTACTCGTAGGCCTATTTCTATTGCGGCGCATTGTAATGTGCAATTATGGTGTGCAGTCTTGTGATCATGGTCTTAGCCATTTCCAACGCTTCGTTAGCTTTGGTGCAGCTATAATCAGTTATGAATTCAATAGCTTCGGATTTGTCTTTCTCATACAGTTCGGTAGCAGCCTTTTCGATGGCTGGTTGAAGTTTGTATAGTTTTTGTTCCCAATGATCCCAGACGGGAATCACTTCATCTTTGGTTGCAAAGTAGAATAGGTTTACCAGGTTAGATATCACTCTAAAATTCCAGGCCGCCGATCTTTCATCGTAAATGCTGCCACTGAAAGGAGATGGTGCAAAGGACCCTTCTTTCTGAGTGCCAACAGTGTAAGGCTCAGGTGTTCTTGTTATGCCACAATACCATGGGATGTGAGCGCTTGTGGCTGCCTCTCCCAATCCAGCCCATAGCACGCCGCCTATGGGATTTGGCATCCAGCTCCTTAGCTGGGCGACGTATGTTGTCACAGCTCTCGTTGTGCCAATAATTCTCTCTTCACCCCACACTGGAGCAAGTTGGTATTGTCTTCTACTGTTGACATAAAGATCTGACTTTGGCTCTGGTCCTAATGATGAACTCCAGCCTTCAAGCGCGTCGCTAGCCTGTTTGTATTCGTCCCTATTTAGACTGCAATGGTCGTAAGGGGTTCCTTCGTAGTGGTCTTTCATTACGGCAATGAAATCCTTTGGCGCGAGTTTTCGATCAGGCTTAACAAACAACGGATAGATCCAAGAAGGTTCTTCTGGATCGAGTTTTGTGGAAGGCGCCAGAAGACTGATTCCTCTCCAGATTCTGTGTCGATCATAATTGGGAGACGGCATCCCATATCGTAATTTGCCTGTCTGAGCACCGTAGACTCTGCTCAAGTTGAATGGGACTTTACTTCTTGGGTCGTAAAGACCATGTTCAACTGCAAAGCTCAAGAGGTCTCTTGAACCCATGAAGTTGTTCTGGTCTTCAAGGTTGATCTCCCCAATCCTGACAGTGTTTGCTTCCACGAAGAAGCAATCATCAGGAATTCTTGCCGCAGCCCACAGTCTGCCACGATATTCTTCGTAGATCCAGACTTCGTTTGGGTCTGCAACCATGTAGTTGTCGATTCTTGCACCATATCTTTCGGTCAGGTCTCCGATGAGTCTAATTCCTTCACGAGCTGTTTTACATCGTTCAAGTACAAGAGTGCAACGATAGTCTCCAATAGATGTGGGCATCTCTGGACTGGCCTGTTCAGTTTTCTTGTTGAGGTAACCACCACTGGATGGGCCAGCGCACACTTGGAATTCGTTTATGCCACCTGCTGTAATCGAGATCTTCTCGCCCTCTATCACACCCACGACGCCTACATAGGAGTACGTTTCAGGAACTTGTGGAATTTCGACGCCTGGAGGGAGCGCCAGCCCCGTATCCCCCATCTTCTCGAATACTATCATTTCACTTGACTTGTGTTTCTTCCTTGGAACTGCAACAACCCGCAGAACGTGATTGCCATGTGCTGCGTCCTCACTGCGTGCTACTAGTACAGATCCATCAACTGTCGCCCTCTTTCCGGCTGCCAGCATATAGCAGTCTTTTTCCAAACTCTTTTCCTCCTTAGTCAATTTTCTTTATTTCATACATGTTGAATTCTTCCTCCGTCAACCGGAACTGCGAGCCCAGTCAAGTAGGCTGATTCATCCGAAGCCAGAAACAACGCCACACGGGCCACATCTTCCGGCTGACCGATCCTTCCCAGCGGA